>Ga0213876_10001574_pt1 | contig 14029 bp, 10 predicted proteins | sample BarmaccomBMRX_R9_FD_160113 | JGI IMG/M metagenome (GOLD analysis project Ga0213876, IMG submission 160113) | Root-associated microbial communities from Barbacenia macrantha in rupestrian grasslands, the National Park of Serra do Cipo, Brazil - RX_R9 | ecosystem: Host-associated > Plants > Roots...
TTATCGGCTTACTGACAATCACATTGGCCCAGCGTGGGCCGGGGAATGCTGACCTGACTATCCCATGGCTTAGTCGCCCAAATCGCATTAACCCTAATATTCAGGCTGTGATCTCGCTAACCCCTGCCGGCTCAATTTCTCCAGACCACATTAACTCCGACCCAGGCCGGGAATGTATTGATTTATAGTCCCGGCCTTTAGCCCCGGACGGCATCGTGAAACCCGGCCTCCCTGCCTCACTACCCCAGCCTTCAGGCTGGGATGCATCTGGCTATACTAACGGGTTTTAGCCCCCAGACGGATCGTCAGGCACGGGCTGCCTGCCCAACTCCTCCAATCCCCTTGATCCCGGCTTTCAGGAATCCTGATCGGTCTATGTTCCCGGCTTTAGGCCTCGTTTAGCTTCCAAAAAATTAAATTTGGTAAATTCGATGTATGTACATACATTTGTGTTGTGAAATTAGAGCAGGCCATACAAAGCAATAAATTCAAGAACGAAGTGCAGAAAGCAGGACTCAATATTTTGTATACCGCCTGGTGGCTGAAAACCGTGATGAGCAGGGAACTGAAAGAATTCGGGCTTACCCACGAGCAATACAATGTGCTCCGCATCCTCAAGGGCAAACACCCCGAGCAGATGTGCGTGCGGGATGTAGCCTGCAGGATGATCGAAAAAAATTCGAACGTACCGCGGATCATCGACCGGCTGGAACTGAAAAAGCTGGTGAAGCGGGCCACTTCGGAGGAAGACAAGCGTGAGACCGTGATCAACCTTACTCAAAGCGGCATAACAATTTTGCAGGCCACTACTGCTGCCGTGAACAGGATCATGGATGAAACCCTCACCATGAGCAACCAGGATGCGGCCGTCTTGAATGAACTGCTGGAAAAACTGCGCTGTAGCGAAAAATGATTTTTTTTGGTCAAATAGATGTATATACACATAAAATAAAAAGGAGCATTTATGAAAACCATATTACACACTGCTGATACCCGCGGCCACGCCAACCATGGATGGCTGAACAGTTACCACAGTTTCAGTTTCGCGGGCTACCATGATCCGGAACGGGTCCATTTCGGCGCTTTGCGCGTGCTGAACGACGACAGCGTTGCCGCAGGCATGGGCTTTGGCAAACATCCGCATGACAACATGGAGATCGTTTCAATACCATTGGTGGGTGATCTGCACCACCAGGACAGCACGGGCCGCGACAAGATCATCCGTCAGGGCGATGTGCAGATCATGAGCGCCGGCAGCGGCATTGCCCACAGTGAAGTGAACGCGAACAAAGACAAAGAGGTAAAATTCCTGCAGGTATGGGTTTTTCCTAAGCAACGGAATATCGAACCCCGCTACGACCAGAAATCCTTCGACCTGGATCAGCAAAAAGACCAGATCGTAACCGTGGTAGCACCGGATGATGAAAAAGCAGTCTGGATCAACCAGGATGCCTGGTTTTCCCTCGCCAGGCTATCAGCAGGAAAACAGACCGGCTACAACCTGCACAAGAAAGGTAATGGGGTATATGTTTTTGTTATCGACGGTAATATCTCCGTCAACGGTCAGCAACTCAATCCGCGCGACGGTTTCGGTATCTGGGAAACGGATGCCCTGCAGATCGAAGCGGCATCAGAGGCACAATTATTACTGATCGATGTACCTATGGAAATACCGGGAGCGTAATCATGTCAACCAACAGAACCATCAGATCGATATTATATGCAACCCCGATGGATATGGGCGGGATGCCTATCAGGCAGCCTTTTCCTTCGGCCAAAGCGGAACAGATAGATCCGTTCCTGCTGCTGCATCATGCCGATATCAAGGTACCGGTGCATGTGGAGACAAGGCATGCCGGCGTAGGACCGCATCCGCACCGCGGATTTTCTCCGGTTAGCTTTATTTTCAAAGGCGGGGTGCATCATCGCGACAGCAGGGGTAATAACAATATTGTGTATGCTGGCGGTACCCAATGGATGAATGCAGGTATGGGTGTGATCCACAGCGAAAGACCGCCTGCAGATATCCACGAGATCGGCGGCCGCCAGGAACTGATACAGTTGTGGGTGAACACGCCGGCTTCGCACAAAATGGATATTCCGGAATACCAGCCGTTGACCGGAGAAGATACGCCCGAGATCCGGACGGAAGATGGGCTCGCTGTGATCAAAGTGATCGCCGGCCAACTGGCAGGAGTAAAGGGGCCGATCCATACCCAATCGGATGTGAACACGTTCACAGCAGAATTTAAAAAAGGCGCGAAATATTTTTTCAGGATCCCATCTACCCATAATGCCTTTATCTACCTGCTCGACGGAAAACTACGCATAACAGGCGACAGCGAAGTGGAAGGAAATTATGTTGCCGTTTTCAACCACGATGGCGAAGGGTTTGAACTGGAAGCGCTCGAAGACACCCGGGTTTTTATCGGAACAGGAGAACCGCTGAACGAACCGGTTGCATCACATGGCCCGTTTGTGATGAACAACCAGACACAGCTGATGGAAGCATTCCGCGACTACCAGCTGGGAAAAATGGGCGTATTGATAGAAGAATAAAAAACATTAACAACCTAAAGATTAATTATATGACAACCTACAAAATCGATCCCGCGCATAGCGAGATCACATTCAAAGTAAAACACCTGATGATCACCAATGTGACCGGCAGTTTCACCCAGTTCGATGCAACGATGGAAAGCGATGCAGATGATTTCACGGACGCGAAGATCAGATTCGAAGCCGATGTAAACAGCATCACAACCCATAACGAGCAGCGCGACGCACACCTGAAAGGAGACGACTTCTTTGCAGTCGATCGTTTTCCGAAACTCAGTTTCGTTTCTACCAGCTTCGTGAAGAAAGATGAAGAGAACTATACCCTCACCGGTGATCTCACCATCCGCGATGTTACCAAACCCGTTGAGCTCGACGTGGAATACGGCGGCTCTATGACAGATCCATGGGGACAGTCGAAAGCAGGTTTCGAGATCAGCGGCCGCATCAACCGTAAAGATTTCGGTCTGAGCTGGGGCGCAGTAACAGAAGCCGGCGGCGTGGTAGTAAGCGATGATGTACGCTTACGGCTTGCTGTGCAGATGATCAAACAGGAAGTAGCAGAACTGGCACATGCGGAGTAAGATGGTGGGGAAGAACGGTTAAAAGAGTTAAAGCGGTTAGAATGGTTAAAGTAGTTAAAATGGTCAGGGGTCTTATCATCAAAGTACTTCTTTAACCCCTTTAACCATTTTAACTACTTTAACCATTCTAACCATTTTAACAGGTTTCTTCCCCGCTTCAACTTCCTAACCCTTTTACCACTTTAACCTCCCCCATGAACATAGAGATCATATCAGGCAGTCCGAGAAAAGAAAGTACTTCCAATCGCGTAGCTGTCTATTTACAAAAACTGATGAGCGCACATACACCGCACCAGGTGAATATTATCGATGTGCGGGACTGGAACCTGCCTTTGCTGCAGCAGGTATACACCAGCGTGGAAAATACGCCGGAATCGTTCAGGCCGCTGGCAAGGCGAATGTTTGCAGCCGATGCGTTCATACTTGTTACACCGGAATACAATGGCAGCTATTCGCCTGCCATGCAGAACCTGCTGGATCATTTTCCCAAGCAGCACCATAAGGTTTTTGGCATCGCCACCGCATCCCGCGGCGCTATGGGCGGCATGCGGGCGAGCCAGCAGCTGCTGCTCCTGATCCCCGCACTTTTCGGCGTACCATCACCCTATATGCTGATCACGCCGGAAGTAGACCGTAAATTCGATGCAGAAGGCAACCTCACCGACGCTGCATTCGGCAGATCGGTGGAGACTTTTGTAAATGAATTCTTATGGCTGGCAGAATCGGTCAAACCGGAGCTGGCAGGTTCATATAATTAACTGTAGAAAATGTGGCGGAGTCGTAACTTCGCCACTTCTTTTTAAACTCTATCATGAGCGACGAGATCAAACACGAATGTGGGCTTGCTTACATTCGATTGCGCCGGCCCTTCTCCCATTACCTGCAAAAGCACGGATCTGTCATGTACGGCCTGAATAAGCTGTACCTCCTGATGGAAAAACAACATAACCGCGGACAAGACGGCGCCGGCCTCGCGGTTGTAAAACTCAATACTGAACCGGGCAGTCCCTTCCTGCACCGGATGCGCAGCAATGCTCCCCAACCCATCGCCGATCTTTTCTTCAAAATAGGCCAGGAACTGGAAGAGCTGGAAAAATACCAGCCGGATATCAAACATCATCCCGGCTTAATGAAAGGCCATCTAGAATTCCTGGGCGAAGTGTTGCTGGGTCATCTCCGATACGGAACGCAGGGCAAGAATAATGTGGAGTTCTGTCATCCTTTCATTAAACGTGATCTGATGCCGGGCAAGAACCTGGCGCTGGCGGGCAATTTTAACCTGGTGAATACAGATGAGCTGTTCGACCTGATCAATATGAGCCCGGGCGATTTTCAAAAGCAGAGCGATCTTGCGGCCATGATGGAAGTGATCCATCATTTTCTTGCCAAAGAAGATGAGCTGCATCCCAATGCTGCAGACCTGGTAACGGTACTGAAAAAAGCGGCGCCTTTGTTCGACGGAGGTTATACCGTTGGAGCATTGCTGGGAAATGGCCACAGTTTTGTTTTGCGCGATGCGCATGGTATCCGTCCTGCCTACTACTATATCAACGATGAAGTGATCGTTGCCGCCAGCGAACGCGCTGCCATCCGCACCACTTTCAATGTAGGTGAGAACGAAGTGCTTGAGCTGATGCCGGGTATGGCGCTGATCGTTGACGATGCCGGCAATTATTCCATCGAACAGATACTCGAGCCGAAAGAACGGAGAGCATGCAGCTTCGAACGCATCTATTTCTCCCGGGGCAGCGATGAAAAGATCTACCGCGAAAGGATCGCGCTGGGTCATCATCTCAGCCGCACGGTGCTGGAGCGCATCGAATACGATCTGAAGAATGCGATCTTCTCTTATATTCCCAATACGGCAGAAGTTGCTTTTTACGGACTGGTAAAAGGGATGGAAGAATACCTGAACCGCATTAAGGTAGAACGCATCCTGAGCTGGGGTAATGATTTCACCGCCGAAAAACTGGAAGAGATGGTAACGCGCAAGATCAGGCAGGAAAAGATCGCCATCAAGGATGTGAAACTGCGCACCTTCATTACAGAAGACGCCAGCCGCAACGAAATGGTGCAGCACGTTTACGATATCACCTATGGTACCGTTCGTAAAAATCAGGATACGCTGATCGTGATCGACGATTCTATCGTGCGCGGCACCACACTCAAGGAAAGCATTGTCCGGATGCTGGCCCGACTGATGCCGAAAAAGATCATTGTAGTTTCATCAGCACCTCAGATCCGTTACCCCGACTGCTACGGCATAGACATGAGCAAGCTGGGCGACTTTATCGCTTTCCGCGCTGCCATCGAATTGCTGAAGGAAAGAGATATGGAACATGTGCTTCGCGACGCGCATGACCGGATCCGCGAAATGCAGCGCAATAACCAGCTGCACACAGAGAACGTGGTGCGTCAGATCTACAAGCCCTTCAGCACCGACGAGATTTCCGCAAAAATTGCACAGCTGATCACACCAACAGGCATCGACATCCCGGTTGAAGTGATCTACCAGACCATAGAAGACCTGCACGATAGCTGCCCCACCAACACCGGCGACTGGTACTTCACCGGCAACTACCCAACCCCCGGCGGTAACAGGGTAGTGAATAAGGCATTTTTGAATTATATGGAGGGGAAGAATGTGAGAGGGTATTAACCCCCCAGCCCCCTGAAGGGGGAGTAAGATTTTTTTTCAAAAAAGAAAGGTTATTCACCAGGTGAATAACCTTTCTTTTTAGCAATACATTTTAACTCCCCCTTCAGGGGGCTGGGGGGTTGGGCATCCTGTAGCAGATCGCATTAATATTCATTCCCGCTCCTACCGACGCAAACATGATCACATCACCCGGTTCCAGGGCGTGGGTATCGAGCTGGCCGTGTTTTACCATGTCGTATAGTGTGGGGACTGTGGCGACAGAGCTATTGCCGAATTTATGGATGCTCATCGGCAGGATATCTTTAGGTATTTCTTTTTCGCCGTAGAGTTTGTAGAGTACTTTGATGAATCCTTCGTCCATTTTTTCATTGGCCTGGTGCAGGAAGAATTTTTTTACCTGGGTTACGGGTATGCCCGCTTTTTCGAGACAGGCTTTCATGGCGAGGGGAACATTCTTGATGGCGTACTCGTAAACTTTGCGTCCCTTCATTTTCATGTACCGCACATTTTCATCGGAGCCGGGGAGATTGGACTTGTGGAAATAGAGGTAATAGGCTTCGTCTATGCAATGGCTCTGCACGCTGCAGGCCAGGATACCGCCGTCTTCCACTTCCTTTGCTTCGAGCACTGTGGCGCCTGCGCCGTCGCTGAAGATCATGCTGTCGCGGTCGTAGATATCGATCACGCGGCTCAGGGCTTCGGCGCCGATCACCAGGCATTTACGGGCAATGCCGGCCTTGATGAAAGCATCGGCCTGGATCACGCCCTGGATCCAGCCGGGGCAGCCGAATAAAATATCATAAGCCACACAATCCGGATTGCGGATGCCCAGAGCCTGTTTTACCCTTGAAGCCAGTGCGGGCAGTACATCTGTCTGGATCGTGTTCTTGAGCACGTTCCCGAAATTATGGGCTACAATGATCTGGTCGAGGGTTTCGGGGTCGAGCTGCGCGTCTTCAACGGCCCTGCGCGCAGCATGGATGGCCATATCGGAAGTATTCAGGTCTGCGTCGAGATAACGACGCTCTTCGATACCGGTGATATCCCGGAATTTTTCCACGATCTCATTGGGAGGAGCTACGATACGCTCATTGTCTTCTGTGTAGAATTCCTGTAAGGCAAACTCGCTATTGGTCTTGATATGCGGAGGAATGTAACTGCCGCTACCCGTTATAACCGTTCTTATCATTGGCATCGCTGTTCGTTAGGGGGCTGTAAGGACTTCTTTCAAAAATAGCGAATAATTCGGGCTGTGATCGTAAACGAGCGGTTGTTAGCTTCAGGGGATTGGAGATTGCAATTTTGAATGAAAAATATTCCTTCACTGCGTTCTCTGCGGTTCCCTGCGTCCTTTGCGTTACTAATCCGAAGCTTAAGGGTAACGCAAAGATCGCAGGGAACCGCAGAGAACGCAAAGGAGTTCCGAATTATTCTAAATCTCAAATCACAAATACCTGTCCCCCTTATTCCGCTTTACCTCAGCCACGTATTCTTTGATATGCTGTTCCTTGTCTTTTTTGCAGATCAGCAGTACATCGGCCGTATCAACGATAATGCTGTCGTCGATGCCCTGCAGTACTACCAGTTTGTTTTTGGGAACCGATACCATGCATTTGGTGGCATCGATCACGATCACATTATCGCCTGCAACGGCATTGCCGAGATAGTCTTTTTCGAGATTATCATACGCGCTGTTCCAGGTGCCCAGATCGCTCCAGCCGAAAGAGGATGGGATGACGTATACATTATCCGCTTTTTCCATGACCGCAAAATCGATGGATACATTGGTGCAGAGCGGATAGATGCGGCTGAGCGCTTCTTTTTCTTTTTTGGTATTGAGATTTTGTTTCTCGTTATCGAACAGCTCGAACATTTCGGGCTGATGGATCTCCAGCGCACGGATCAGCGTTTTTACCTGCCATACGAAAATGCCGGCATTCCAGAGAAAATCGCCGCTCGAGATAAAAGTGCGGGCGAGTTCGAGGTTGGGTTTTTCGGTAAAGGTCTTCACCTTATAAATACTTTCAGCCACCGGTATGGTTGCATGCTGGATATATCCGTAGCCGGTATTGGGATGTGTGGGTTTGATGCCCAGTGTTATCAATGATTTGATATGCCCCACAAAATCCAGCGCCTGCAGCGTAATCCGTTTGAAATTGTCCGTGTCAAGGATCATATGATCGCTTGGCGCCACGATCAGTGAAGCTTCAGGATCTTTCTGCGCCAGTTTGAAGGAGATATAGGCGATGCAGGGAGCTGTATTCTTGCGGCTGGGCTCGGCAAGGATATTGCCGGCCGGCAGCTCGGGCAATTGCTTTTTGGTGATCTCAACATATTCCTCACTGGTAACCACAAAAATATTGTCGGCGGGGATAAACGCTGCATAGCGCTCATAGGTCCAGCGGATCAGCGATTTGCCGGTATTGAGGATATCGAGGAACTGTTTGGGATAACTGGTGCGGCTGCTCGGCCAGAAACGGCTTCCGATACCTCCAGCCATGATCGCCACATAGTGATGCTTGTTCATCTGTTCACGGGTTTTGTTATCCGGGCTGCAATATTACGGGCTTATTCCTATCTGCGATCATATCCTGCCGGCGACCGATTCCAGTCCATAGCGGGCGCCTATACGATCCCTTCCCGCACCAGGTCGTGGATATGGAGTACCCCCAGGTAGTTATCGCCATCCATAACGACCAGCTGACTGATATCGTGTTTTCTTAATGTATCCAGGGCTTCCACGGCCAGGGCGCCCGGGGCTACGGTTTTGGGGCCTGGCGTAAGGATATCCTTTGCGGTGACCGAACCCAGGTCTGTTGTCTTTTCCAGCATCCGGCGCAGGTCGCCATCGGTGATGATGCCGCTGAGCGCACCATGCTCATCCAATACGGCCGTCATTCCCAGTCTTTTGGCGGTGATCTCCATGATCACATTCGGTAATGTGGCTTCGCGCGACACGGCGGGGCGGCCATTGGCGGTGATCAGGTCGCCGACGCGCAGGTACAGGCGCTTACCCAGGTTACCGCCGGGATGGAATCTGGCAAAATCCTCGCCTGTAAATCCATTCAGGTGCATCAGGCAAACCGCCAGCACATCGCCCATCACCATCTGGGCCGTGGTACTGCTGGTGGGCGCCAGGTTATTGGGACAGGCTTCCTGGCTAACGGTGGTGTTCAGCACAAAATCGCTCTGCTGCGCCAGGAAACACCGGGTACTGCCCACCATGCCGATCAGGGTATTGCCAAAGTTTTTGATAAGGGGTACCAGCACTTTCACCTCGGGGCTCTCGCCGCTTTTACTGATGATCATCACGATATCATCGCGCTGCACCATGCCCAGATCGCCGTGGATGGCGTCGGCAGCATGCATGAACAGGGAGGGGGTGCCGGTAGAATTGAGGGTGGATACGATCTTCTGGGCCACAATGGCGCTTTTGCCGATACCGCTCACCACCAGGCGCCCTCCCGACCCATGAATGGCGGCCAGCGCCCGGTCGAAACCCTCATCGATAAATGCGGCCAATCCGGCAACGGAGCGGGCCTCTAACTCAATGGTATGCAGGGCAGTCTGCCGGATGGAAGGGTTCATGCGAAGCAAAGGTAAACTTTAACGCTTAACAGCAAATATTGCCCCGATACTTCGTTAACTTCGCTATCCTTTTTGAGAAACACGTCCTGTCCAGGCATCCTGGCTGTTCGCAGTTCCCCTGCCGCTGAAATTTAAGCGAACTAATCCGCTGAAAAGAGGTATATTAATAGGGCTGTAACGTGTCCCTTCCCGCAGTATGTGGGGACAAAACGAGATATACATATGGCAACAACCAAAAAAACGGCAAAACCGGCAACTGCTCCCCCGAAAAAAGCGGCTGCCACCAAAAAAACTGCCCCCATAGCTGCTGATCACTCACACGATATTTATGCCGCACTGGAGAACCATTTCGGATTCCGCGATTTCAAAGGCACACAACAGGCGGCGATAGACAGTATACTCGACGGGAAAGATACTTTCGTGATCATGCCCACCGGCGGCGGCAAAAGTCTTTGCTACCAGTTGCCGGCGATGATACTTCCCGGCTGCGCAATAATCGTTTCTCCACTGATCGCCCTGATGAAGAACCAGGTTGACCTGGTACGAGGCTACAGCGAAAAAGACGATGTGGCGCATTTCCTGAACTCTTCCCTCAACAAAGGACAGATCAAAGCAGTAAAGGACGATCTGGATGCGGGAAAAACGAAATTGCTGTATGTAGCTCCTGAAACGCTTACCAAACAGGAGAACCTGGAATATTTCAGCGACCTGCCGATCTCATTTTTTGCGGTGGACGAAGCGCATTGCATTTCGGAATGGGGACATGATTTCAGACCCGAATACCGCCGCCTCCGCGAAATGATGGATATCATTAATCCGGATATTCCTGTAGTTGCGCTTACCGCTACCGCTACCCCCAAAGTAAAAAGCGATATCATCAAGAACCTTGGATTGAAAGATCCACGGGTGTTCCAGTCTTCGTTCAACAGGTCCAACCTGTATTATGAGATCCAGCCCAAGATCACGAAAGACCAGACGGTGAAGAGTATTGTGAAATTCATCACGGGTCACAAGGGTAAGAGCGGCATCATTTATACACTGAACCGTAAAACCACCGAAGAGCTGGCGGATATACTGATGGCCAATGGTATCAAAGCTGTGGCATATCATGCGGGGCTCGATCAGAAACTGCGTGCTGAACGACAGGATAATTTCCTGAACGAAGATGTACAGGTGATCGTGGCCACTATAGCCTTCGGCATGGGCATCGATAAACCGGATATCCGTTTCGTGATCCATTTCAATATCCCTAAATCCATCGAGAATTATTACCAGGAAACAGGCCGCGCCGGCAGGGATGGCATGGAAGGATTATGTGTGCTCTATTACTCACACAAAGACGTATCGAAGCTCGAACACCTGATGCGCGATAAACCACTCAGTGAACGGGAAGTGGGCGCGCAGCTGATAGATGAAACGGTGGCCTATGCCGAAAGCTCAGTCTGCCGCAGAAAAATTCTCCTGCACTATTTCGGCGAAGACTGGAATACGCCCAATTGCGGCAACTGCGACAACTGCCTGCATCCGAAAGAAAAGATCGAGGCAAAAGATGAAGTGGTGAAGGTGCTGAAGACCATCAAGGCGCTCGACGAACGCTTCGTTGCGGATTATGTAGTGAATGTGGTAGTGGGCAAACCAACGCCGCAGATCAACCTGTATCGCCATGATGCGTTACCGGTATTCGGCAGCGGCAAGGACAAGGAGCCGCATCTCTGGAACAGCCTGATCCGCCAGATGCTGCTGGAAAACCTCATCAAGAAAGATATTGAAGAATACGGGCTGCTGAAGCTGACAGAAAAAGGAGAAAAATTCATCAAGAAGCCTGTCTCATTCAAGATCGTGCTTAATAACCAGTTTGAGGAAGCACAGTTTGACGAGGACGAAAATGAGGCGGGCGGTCAGGCCGGCGCTGCTGCGGATGAAAAACTGTTTGGTATGCTGAAAGAGCTGCGGCAGAAAGAAGCGAAGAAAAAAAGCCTGCCGCCATTCGTTATTTTCCTCGAGAATTCCTTGCAGGATATGGCAACCCTGTATCCCACCACCCTGCAGGAACTTGAAAAATGCCAGGGCGTAAGCAAAGGCAAGGCACTGAAATACGGAAGGCCTTTCGTGGAAATGATAGCGAAATACGTGGAAGAGAACGATATCGAGAAGCCCGATGATTTTGTGATGAAAAGCGTTGCCAATGCAGCGAACAACAAGATATACATCATCCAGAACGTAGATAAAAAGATCCCGCTCGAGACCATCGCCCGCAACAAGGACCTGAAACTGGAAGAGCTGCTGGAAGAGATGGAAACCATCGCCGCCAGCGGCACCAAACTCAACCTCGACTACGCCATTTCCGAGTGGCTGGACGAGTATGACCAGGAGGAGATCATCGACTATTTCAAAGGTTGTGAAACCTCCTCGCTGCAGGTAGCGCAGGAAGAGCTGAGCGAGAACAACTATAACTGGGAACAGTTAAAAATCATGCGGATCAAATTCCTCAGCGTATTCGGAAATTAAGCATCCTCCGTGCTATTCTGTGCATTCTGTGCCTCTGTGGTAAAGCCAGAACATCAATAAAAAGGCAAACATCTTATTATCGACGATTTCAATTCACCACAGAGGCACAGAATGCACAGAATAGCACGGAGGTTTTCGCAAATTCATTAATACGTTCTTTTTTGCTTTCAGCCTTCTGCCTTTAGCTTTCTGCCTACTTCACCCCAAACAGCTTCAGCTTCAGATTCCGCATCTGCAGGTTCATCGGCAGCACCTGGGTATAGAATGAGAGATCGAAGATCATGTTTCGGTACTGGCGGTAATCGCTCAGCGTGAACATATCGTTGGTGGAAACCGGGTTCCATTGTTTTTCAATATAATCGCCTTTGGTGATCTGCGTAATATTATGATGCGTCCAGAACACGAAGTTCCGGCCCTGCTTCAGGGTATCGATCATGGCCATGCGGAACGACGGCTGGTCTTCAAGTCCGGGCGTACGGAGGTTGATCTCGGCTGATAACTCCACATACAGGTACTTGTATTGCATCGGTATCCTGAATTCAGGCATCAGGGTAGTATCGGAACTGCGTGTAAAATAGCTATGGGTTGCGGGGTCCAAATAATCCAACAATAAGTCGCGCTTGTCTGCAAGCCGGAGCTGCGCCGCAGGGAATACCTTGTTGTTATCGCAGACATAGGAATTGATCAGCTTGAAATTATTGAGCAGCCTGGTCATATGCTGTTTTACCGAATCGTTGTCTGTTTTTTCCTCCAGCAGGTCGGGCGTCATTTTATATAGTTCAGTGCCGGATAGATAATAGCCATGCCAGATATAATCCGTCATTTCCCGGCTCCATTCCATAAAGGGCATAGAATGGATATTGCGGAAACCGGTGGCGGTATCCATTACATCGCATAGCCAATGCACTTCTTTGGGCTTATAGGGAAGCGCATAATTCTTCAGCACCAGCGTACTGATGGTAGGCGCGAGGTTATTATGGGTGTTGACCGAATAAAATTTATGCGGCGCTTTCAGCATGGGCGAGTATACGATCAGCGGCACATGGTAATCGTCGATGCCGCAGGTGGAAGGGAAGGAACCGATATGATGATCGCCGGTGATGAAGAAAATGGTATTCCTGTAATCCGGACGCTTCGCATATTTCGCAAAGAAATCGCGGAAGCAGTCGTCGGCGAACATATAAGTGACCAGCACCTGCCGGGTTTCCTTCAAGGTTTTTTTCAATTTCACGCTGTCGGGAATGGTTTTCATTTTCTGATCGAACTTCTTTTCGTAAGCGTGCTGCTGATCGAACAGGTAAGGCATATGCGTGGTGGCAGTGTGGTAAATATTCAGGTAGGGTTGCCGGGGCAGTGAATCCATCACTTCAAAGCTGCGGTTGAAAAGGGCATCATCCGGATAACCCATCGACCAGCCCTCAGACCCCACGCCCATTTCCTTGTATTTAGATGGGTACTTAGAAAGGATCATATCCGTGCCCTGCAAACGCATGTAACCTCCCATGTTATCGAAATCGGGATTGAATCCGATCAGGAATTTGGTATGATACCCATTGGCGCGCAAGATCTTGATCAGCGATAAATGATCCGGCATTACATTGATCAGCGAAAAGCCGCGCTTGCCATAAGGCAGCGAGCCTGAAATAGCGGGGTGCGCTGCAAAAGTACCGGGCGCGGTGCTGAGAAAATTATCCCAGGCCAAGCTATGCTTCGACAACGAATCGAGAAAAGGTGTAAAACTGCCGGCATAGGCTTTATCGCCGCTGAAATCACGCGACAGACCTTCCACCACCAGTATCACAATATTCGGGGGGGTGGAACCTAGGTTAAAGAAATTTCCCAGCACGTCCTGGCTGCTGTCTGCATGCAGCAACGGGTACTCCTTGCTCGTATAATGAAATGGCTGGTGTTGCTGGTAAAAATCGATCTCGGCAGCCAGCTGCTCTTTAGACAGCTTGGATGCGTCGAACTCGTGCAGGTTGCTGAAATAGGAAATATTGTCTGCGGCAAAGAACAGGAACTTATTAGTCGTAAAATAATACGCGGCTTTCTGCCTGAACCATTTTTCCGGCGGATCGGCAAACTTCACGAACACGACAGCAAGCAGGCAGCATAACAGCCAGGCCACCAGCGT
>Ga0213876_10001575_pt1 | contig 14017 bp, 12 predicted proteins | sample BarmaccomBMRX_R9_FD_160113 | JGI IMG/M metagenome (GOLD analysis project Ga0213876, IMG submission 160113) | Root-associated microbial communities from Barbacenia macrantha in rupestrian grasslands, the National Park of Serra do Cipo, Brazil - RX_R9 | ecosystem: Host-associated > Plants > Roots...
CCGGCTTCGGCTTCAGCTGGTTCAAATACGGCGACGGCAAGTGGCTGTGGCAGCGCGACATGTTCGACCACGGGAACGCCGGCGCGTTGTTCCTCGAGATGATGACGGCGGGCGTGCTGTCCGAGGGGATGACCAACCGGATCGAGGCGGCGATGAGCGGTCGGCGCGCGCCGGGCCACTACCGCGCGAAGGACCTGCCGGTACCGATGTGGCCGACGCCGTGACCGAAGTGCTCGGCTGCCAGCAGCTGCTGGTGGGCGGCAAGCTGGTCGATGCCCGCGAGGGTGCAGTCTTCGAAACCGTCAACCCGGCGACTGAGGAGGTGCTCGGCGTCGCGGCCGACGCGACCGCCGCCGACATGGACGACGGGATTGCCGCCGCGCGGGCGGCGTTCGACACCGAGGCCTGGTCCAGCGACCCGGCGTTGCGGGCGCGATGCATCCGGCAGCTGCGCGACGCGCTCCAGTCGCACGCGGAGGAGCTGCGGGCGCTGACCGTCGCCGAGGTCGGCGCGCCGGTGATGCTCACCTCCGGCGCGCACCTCGAAGGGCCGATCGCCGATCTCGGCTGGGCGGCCGACCTGGCCGAGAGCTATGAGTGGACGACCGATCTCGGTATCGGCGACACGATGGGCATCGCCAGCCGCCGCCGCATCGTTCGTGAGGCGGCTGGCGTCGTCGGTGCGATCACGCCATGGAACTTCCCGCACCAGATCAACTTCGCAAAGCTGGGGCCCGCGCTGGCGGCGGGCTGTGCCGTCGTACTGAAGGCAGCGCCCGACACGCCATGGTGCGCGTCGACAGTCGGCCGAATCATCGCCGAGGAGACGGACATCCCGCCGGGCATCGTCAACGTCATCACGAGCTCCGACCACCAGCTCGGCGCCCAGCTGGCGACTGACCCGCGAGTGGACATGGTGAGCTTCACGGGCTCGACGGCGACCGGACGGTCGGTGATGGCGGCGGCGGCGCTGACCCTGAAGCGCGTCTTCCTCGAACTCGGCGGCAAGTCTGCGTTCCTGGTCCTTGACGACGCCGACGTCGCAGCGGCCTGCGGCTTCGCGGCCTTCTCCGGCATCATCCATGCCGGTCAGGGCTGCGCCATCACGACCCGGATCCTGTTGCCCCGCCGTCGATTCGACGAGGGTGTCGAGCTGATGGCGGCGACGATGGCATCGATCGGCGTCGGCGACCCGACCGACCCCGCAACGGTCTGCGGTCCGCTGATCTCGGCGCGCCAACGGGATCGGGTCGAGGGCTATCTGGCCGACGCGATCGACCAGGGTGGCAGCTTCGCCTGCGGTGGCAGCCGGGCAGACCGCGACCAGGGGTTCTTCATCGAGCCGACGCTCGTCGTCGGCGTCGACAACTCCGCCACGATCGCGCAGGAGGAGGTGTTCGGACCGGTGCTCGTCGCAATCCCGCATGACGGAGATGACGACGCGGTCCGGCTCGCCAACGACTCGCCTTACGGCCTGTCAGGCGCGGTGTACGGCGGCGATCTGGATCGGGCAGTGGGCGTGGCCGGGCGAATCCGCACCGGGACGGTCGGCGTCAACGGTGGACTTTGGTACGCCGCGGACGTGCCGTTCGGCGGCTACAAGCAGTCCGGCCTCGGTCGGGAGATGGGCGTCCAGGGTTTCGAGGAGTACCTCGAGACCAAAGCCATTGCCGTGCCGGCGTAGGGGACAGCAGTGGGGAGCTTCGACGGCAAGGTGGCGATCGTCACCGGTGCGGCACGAGGTATCGGCGAGGGCTACGCGCGCGCCCTGGCCGCAGCCGGTGCCTCGGTCGTGGTGGCCGACCTGAACGCAGAGCTCGGTGAGCAGGTCGCGACGAGCATCGAAGCAGCGGGCGGTACCGCGACCTACGTCGCCGTGGACGTCTCGAGTCCGGCCTCGACGGCGGCTCTCGCGGACGCGACGGCGGAGCGGTACGGCGGCATCGACTACCTCGTGAACAACGCCGCAATCTACGGCGACATGCAGTTCGACGTGCTGATCAACGTCGACTGGGAGTACTACCGCACGTTCATGAGCGTGAATCTCGACGGCGCGTTGCTGTGCACCCGCGCGGTCTGGCGCGCGATGCGTGACCGCGGCGGCGGCGCAATCGTCAACCAGAGCTCGACCGCCGCGTGGACGTACTCCGGCTTCTACGGACTTGCGAAGGTCGGCATCAACGGCCTGACCCAGCAGCTCGCCCACGAGCTCGGGTCGATGAACATCCGGGTCAACGCCATCGCTCCGGGGCCGATCGACACCGAGGCGACGCGGGCGGCGGTCGGCGACATGGTCAAGCCGGTCATCGATGCGATGGCGATCAAACGGATCGGCACGCCTGCTGATCTGGTCGGGACCTGCCTGTTCCTGCTCTCCGACGAGGCACGCTGGTTGACCGGGCAGATCGTGAACGTCGATGGGGGGCAGGTGTTCCGTAGTTGAGCGAGTTCGGCGTGGCGATGATCGGGCTCGGCCAGATCGGGGGAGAGATGGCGAACCATCTCCTCGAGTGGCCCGGCGGCTTCACCGTGTACGACGTCAGGGCCGAGGCTATGACGCCCTTCGCCGAGAAGGGTGCCCACGCCGCGGCCGACCTGGCGGAGGTCGCCAGCCGCGCGCGCGTCATATCGATCGTGGTGCTCAACGACCAGCAGGTGAGGGAGGTCGTCGACGAACTGCTGCCGGCTGCCGAGCCCGGCACCGTCATCGCGATCCATTCGACGATCGAGGCGCAGACGGCCGTGGACCTCGCCGGCACGGCTGCATCCCACGGTGTCCATGTCGTCGATGCGCCGATCTCCGGCGGGTTCATGGGGGCGGCGCAGGGGCGGCTCGCCGTGATGGTGGGTGGTGAGGCGGCGGCCTACGAGCGGGCCGAACCGGTGTTCAGGAAATGGGCGGCACTGCCGATGCATCTCGGCCCGGCGGGTGCCGGCACCCGCATGAAGATCGCCCGCAACCTGATCACCTTTGTCGGCTACGCGGCAGCACATGAGGCGGAGCGGCTTGCCGCTGCGGCTGGACTCGACGTCTCCAAGCTCGGTGCGGTGGTCCGTCACTCGGATGCGATCACCGGCGGCGCCGGCGCTGTCATGCTGCGCTCGTCGACCGCGCCGTACGGACCGGAGGACGGGCTGCGGTCGATCTTCGAGCACACTCGCGAGTTGGGGGAGAAGGACCTCTCGTTGGCCGTGGCGCTCGGCGACTCGCTTGACATCGACCTGCCGCTCAGCACCCTTGCCCTGTCCCGCCTTGCCGAGGCACTCGGCGTACCTCACGAGGAGACCTGATGAGTGACGAGCGCCGCAAGCGCGGTATGGAGACCATGGGTCGGGTGTACGCCTGGGGGACCGTGCCGGATCTGCCCGGCGACTACTTCGACATCACCGCGTCGCATTTGTTCGGCGACATCTGGAATCGTGAAGGGCTGTCCGTCCGTGACCGGCGCCTGCTGTTGTTCGGCGCCATCGCAGCGCTGGGGGAGGCAAGCGTCCTCCCGGTCCAGATCGACGCTGCCCTTGCCAATGACGAGCTGAGCGCCGATCAGCTCCGCGAGATCGCGATCTTCCTCACTCACTACATCGGCTGGCCCCGCGGTGCCGCATTCAACAACCTCGTCGAGGCCCGGATCTCCAGTCACAAGGGGAGCGGGACGCAGCAGGAGTTCCCGGGCCCCAAATCCTGATCGCGTCCGTTTCGGGCGATTTGCGGAGATTGTTGGCCAACCGGTGTGACGCACATCACAGGTCCGCCGGACTCGGGTCGGCGCGACACGCTCCCCAGTAAGTTGACAATCTAAACCGAATCACACGAGAATCATCGGGCGCGAGTCGCCGCGATCGACGTCGCACATCCTCTGCCACATGCACCCAGCCGAAAAGGAAGCGACTGTGAGAAGTAAAACCAAGGCCCGACTCGGCGTCGTCGGGCTCGGCGCGATCGTGGTGTCCGTTGCGGCCACGTTGCCCGCCCACGCGGACTATGCACCAAGCCCCTCTGACATCGTCGGCGTGGGCGGTGACACGCCACAGTTCGACCTGGCCTTCGCGGCCGACGGGGACACGAACGGCGACGCGGGCTTCAACGCTGCCGGCGCTTACAACCGTCTGGTCACCTTCAACGCGACCGCCGACGGCAACGCCCGTGCCGCGTACAAGAACGGCAGCACGCTGGGCTCACCGGCCAACCTGAACCCGACCGTCACGCTGCGGGCGGGCACCAGCCCGGTCCAGCGCGTGCAGAGCAGCGGCGCGGCCCTGTCGGCGCTCCTGGCGGACACCGGCTCGCCCGAGACGATCAACTTCGTGTTCAGCGCGAGCCGCCCGACGAGCGCCCAGCAGGCACAAGCCGGCACCAACGGCTGGGGATTCCTGCACGTCGTGCAGATCGGCAAGGACAACGTCGAGTTCATGGCCGCGAACAATTCGCACGCTCCCGCCGGGCTGTCCATCCAGGAGCTGTTGGCGATCTACAAGGGCACGATCACCCAGTGGAACCAGCTTCCGGGCAACTCGGGCGGCTCCTCCGCGACCATCGTCCCGCTGATTCCCCCGTCGAGCTCGTCGATCACCAAGACCTTCCTTGCGGACCTCAAGACCGCCAACGGAGGCACCGCTCCGACCCTGTCCTCCGCCGTGAAGACCGTCGAGCAGAACGACCCGAGTGCCATCACCGGCGCGCCGAACCCGCTCGACGCGATCGTGCCGACCTCCAGCGCACGGATCGACCTCTACGCGAGTGGCTACTTCCACGACCCCGACACCGTCTTCCCCGGCGGAGCGGTGATCAACCCGGGCGTCACCCTCGTCGAGGGCAACCCCGGCGACGGCAACACTCCCTACCAGTCGAACGTCGATCACTACGTGATCTTCCGGCAGAGCGACGCGAACTCGTCGACTCCGATGGAGCCGGGCGGCTCGAAGAACTTCGTGCAGACGCTGTTCTCGAACCCGAGCGCGCCGACCTCGCCGTTCTTCGCGAAGTCGACCGGTAAGGCGCTGGTGGCGGCTGCGGGGGCCACGCCGTTCTACGCAGATCTGGGCAACGTCACCTAGGACTCAAGGTAATTTCGCCGCCGGCCGGTGGAGCGGGTGTCCCACCGGCCGGCGGTCTCAGCCCTGTTCACGCACCCGCACGTCCATCGGTCATGTCATGCCCGCGACGCGCCATGGCCATATCTCGACTAAGCCGATTGGATAACCCAGGAAAATGAACCGAATCATGAGGACAGCGGCGACGCTGGTGCTCAGCACCGTCGCTGCGGGTGGGGTCTTCGCAAGCTTCGCGCCGAGCGCGTCCGCGGCGGGCAACCCGCCGTGGGAGCCGGATCCGAGCTCCGCCGGCGGCCTGAGCTTCTACGACAGCGCCGGTAACCAGATCGCCGGCGGCAGCATCAACGACTCGCCCATCGCGGCGTTCGTCCAGGGTGCGACCACGCTTCGCGCCGGAGACACGAAGGCGACGTTGTTCGCCTACACCCCGGTCGCGGGCACATCACCAGGCACTTGGAGCGGCGAGGCGTTGTCGAGCTCGACGCCCTATCCCAACTCCTCCGCGCCCGGCTCCCTCGGCACCTCTACGCTGCCGCTCGTCTCCGGTGCGTCGGGAGACGAGACTTTCGCGACCTACATCTCCGACTTCCCGAACACGGACACCAGTGCTGATGGCTACGCCGGGCTGTACCAGCTGCGGCTCAAGACTTCGGCCACCGGCAAGCCGATCACGACGTCGTATGACTCCGTCGACATCCAGGTGACCGGAAACAACTGGTCGATCGTCTACCCGGCCGTCGCTGCGACACCGACGACCACGACGCTGACCACCACGCCGGGTAGCCCGCAGGAAGCGGGCACGACCGTCACTCTTCACGCGTCCGTGAGCCCGGCCGTCGCTGGCACCGTGCAGTTCAAGGACGGGTCCACCAACATCGGCAGTCCGGTGACAGTGACCTCCGGTGCGGCCTCGATCGACACGAGCACGCTGTCGGTGGGCACCCACTCCCTGCATGCAGTGTTCTCCCCGACCTCCGCGTTCTACACCGGGTCGACGGGTGACGCGAGCTTCACGGTCACTGCTCCGCCGGCGGCCGGCACCACGACGGCGCTGTCGGTCAACCCGACGACGGCACCCGCCTTCACATCGGTTGCGCTCACCGCGAATGTCGTGAAGACGAGCAACAGCAACCCGCTGGGTGCGTCGGACGGCTCGGTGAAGTTCTTCGACAACGGCACGACGCTGCTCGGCTCGGCGAACCTCGATTCGAGTGGTACGGCGAGCATCAACTACGCCGCGTTCACTGTCGGCTCGCACTCCATCACGGCGAAGTTCGTCCCGGCCGACGCCGCGACGTACGCGACGTCCACGTCTCCGGCGGTGCCGTTCACGGCCACCCAGCCAACGTCGACGCCGCATGCCCAGACCGTCGATGTCTCGATCCCGGCGGGCTCGCTGACCATCACGACTCCGTACGACACCACCAACCCGTTCCACCTGGGGAACGCGCAGCTGGACCCGAAGCACTCGAAGTTCACGGCCAGCAACGCATTCGGCGACAACGCCAACCCGGCCAACGGCGTGTCGATCACGGACACCCGTGCGGGCAACCAGGCATGGACGGCATCTGCGACCGTGACCGACTTCACGGACGGCAGTTCCGATGTGATCAACGGTCAGAACCTCACGTTCACCGGCCTCACCGTTGGCTACGTGCAGGGTGACGCGCTGCAGTCAGGCGTGACCGCGACCGACGTCACGAACAGTGCCATATACGCTCCGAGCGACTCTGGTTCGGACGGCCTCAAGGGTGGTCCGCACGCGTTCGCGACCACGCCACACGGCGACGGCTCCGTCTTCATCGACGGCCTGCTGAAGCTGGTGGCACCGACGTCAACCCCCGCCGGCACCTACACGGCGACGTTGACCTTCACCATCGCCTGAGAAATCGCCGGGTGGGGCGGGCCAAACGGCCCGCCCCACCCGGAACGAACCGCTATGCTTACCCAAAACTTGATAAAGTTAATCCACTCAACCGTCTGAACGGACTAACTAATGTACGTGGCGGCCGCGCACCGCGCACGCGAGCCGCGCCCCGAGGGGCGCATGACGTCGTTTGGCGTCCGTGCGGCCGTGGTCGTCGCGATCACCGGCAGCAGCCTCGCCGTCGCCGGCTTCGCCGCCTCGTCGGCCTCGGCCAAGTCGCGGGTCAGCTTCGGTATCGAACCGGCATCCGCCAGCAAGCCCGACGCTCGGCCCAACCTCGACATCGGGGCCACCCCCGCCGCCCGCCTGTCCGATCACGTCGCGGTCCTGAACTACTCCGCGCAGCCGTTGCGCCTGCAGGTCTACGCAACCGATGCGGTCAACACCGCAACCGGTGGCTTCAGCCTCCTCCCGCAGCATCGCAAGCCGGTCGATGTGGGCAGCTGGGTGGCGATCCCGCGGCGCTTCTCGACGGTGAACGTCCCCGCGGCGGTCGCTGGCCGCCCCGGCCGGGTGATCGTCCCTGTCGCCATCAGCGTCCCGGCCACCGCGAGTCCCGGTGACCATGTCGGCGGCGTCGTTGCCTCATTGCGCACCGTCGGCCAGAACACGAGCGGGCAGAACGTCGTCCTCGACCAGCGGATCGCCACGCGACTGTTCGTGCGGGTTGCCGGCGAACTCCATCCCGCCCTCACGATCAGCAACGTTCACACGCACTACGACGGCACGCTGAACCCAGTCGGTCATGGCGGGGTCACGGTCTCCTACGACATCCGTAACGCGGGCAACGTGTCGATGGGCGTGCGAGAAGCGGTGAGTGCCGCCAGCTTGTTCGGCTCGAAATCCGCAGCGCCGTCAAAGACCGTCCCTCTGCTGCTTCCCGGTGACACCCTCCACGAGTCCGCCCACGTGGGCGGTATCTGGCCGCAGATCTTCGACCATGCCGTGGTCACCGCCACGCCCCTCGCCCCCCAGGGAGGATCCGATCCGGGGCTCGCCCCGCAGTCGGTCTGGAGGCGCGTGTGGGCCGTGCCGTGGCCGCTCATCTCGCTGCTCGCGCTCCTAGCGGCCGTCGCGTTCGGGTACCGGCGGTATCTGTCGGACCGGGTCCGTGCGTTCACGCGCCGCCCCGGCCGTCGGCATCGTGAGGCGACCGCGTGATCACAAGTCGCGGCCTCGTGGCCGGTCTCCTCGCGGTCGGGACAGTCCTCGCGGTCGGTATCTCGCCGGCGGCGGCAACGGGCCAGACGCCGCCGTACCAGGACCAGCAGCAGAACGGCTACCTCGGGTTGTGCGATCGCCACGGCCATCAGATCACCGAGGGCAGCGTCACTACCAAGCCCTTTGCCTGGCGGGCGGTCTCCTCGGTCGCGGCAAAGCCGCCGTACGACGGCCCGGGTCGCACAGCGGTCCTGATGGCCTACCAGCCGCGTGAGGGCCTCGACGCTGGGCAGTGGAGCGGTCAGCAGCTGACCGCATCGAGTCGCTACACCGATCCTGCGCACCCGATGGCGGCCGCCACCGCGGGCGATGACTCGCTTGCGGACTTCACCGCCAACTTCCGGCCGATGTGGGACGGGTTCATCCAGGTCCGGATGTACCTCGGCGAGCCGCAGAAGCCGACGTACTCCTACTCCTACCCTGCGCTGAACATCCAGATCACCGGCAACACCTGGCATGCGGTCGGCGGCGGGCGGGTTTCCTGCACCGCAGGGCGCGCGATCTCGATCGAGTCGATCCTGCTGCCGCGCAGCGAGACCAAGGCGAGGTCCGGCACGCATGGCACCAAGGCGACAAGCGGTCCGGCGGCGAACTCGAAGCACAAGACCTCGTCGCACTCATCTCGGCCACGACCGGGTCCCTCGCCCCACACCTCTCTCACCCCGGCCGCGAGCGCGTCAGGCTCGGCCGGCCACGACCACGGCGTCGCGATCGGAGCGGTCGTCGTCGCGGCGCTGCTCGGCGCGGGTGTCGTTCTCGCTCTTCGTCGTCGCGGTCACTCCGGTGCCGCATAACCGCCCAGTGAATCAACAGAAAGGTCATTGACCATGAAGCTCACGATCCGCCGCGCCGCGCTCTCGGCAGCGGCCGTCGCGGTGGCCGGCAGCGCGTTGCTGGTGACCGGTTCGACCGCTCACGCGACGACGACCCCGCCATGGGAGCCTGACTCGAGCTCTTCGGGTGGGCTGCTGTTCTACAACTCGTCCGGCACTCAGATCACCGGGGGGAACATCTCCGACGGCCCGATCGCCGCCTACGTCCAGGGAACGACCACGATTCGACAGGGCGACACGAAAGCCACCCTCTACGGTTACCTTCCGGTCAGCGGTCAGGTGCCGGGGCAGTGGTCGGGCGAGGCGATGAGCGCCTCGACGGTTTACCCGAACTCCTCGGCGCCCGGCGCCCTCGGCACCTCGACGCTCCCGCTGGTCACCGGAGCGTCGGATGACGAAAGCGTTGCGACCCTCGCAGCCGACTACCCGAACAACTCCACGACGGATGGCTACAAGGGCGTCTACCAGCTCCGGCTCAAGACGACCGCTGCCGGCCAGCAGCCGAACGTGACCTACGACTCCGCCGACATCCTGATCACCGGGACAACGTGGTCAGTGCTCTACTCACAGTCGCCCGCGACTCCCACCACGACAGCCCTCGCGGTCTCGACGCCTGCGGCATTCCACGGCGATGATGTGGGCTTGCAGGCGACCGTGACCCCATCGGCCGCGACGGGGACGGTGCAGTTCAAGGACAGCGGGACGGTCATCGCGACCTCCCCGGTGTCCGGTGGTGTCGCCACGACTGTTACGAGCGATCTGTCGGACGGCACGCACACCCTGACCGCCACCTTCGTGCCTGACTCGGGTGCCTACAAGGGATCGACGTCTCCGGCGAAGCATGTCACGGTCTCGCCGCATCCGACCAAGACCAAGCTGAAGGCGTCGAGCAAGACCGTCAAGGCGGGAAAGAAGCTCACGCTGACCGCGAAGGTCGCCCCCAAGTCGGCGGCCGGCAAGGTGACCTTCTTGGATGGCAAGTCGAAGCTGGCCAAGGTGAAGGTCAAGCACGGCAAGGCTGTCCTCAAGACGAAGCTCTCGAAGGGCAAGCACAAGCTCGTCGCCAAGTTCAAGCCGAAGCATGCCGATGATTTCGCCGCCTCCACCTCGAAGAAGGTCAAGGTGAAGGTCAAGGCCTGAGCGCTAACACGCGGCGATCGCGCAGTTAGGGATCGATCGCGCGGGATCGATCCGCGCGCCGCAGCGCTCCGGGGGAGGGAGCGGGTCGGAGAAGGCGCCGTTTGGTGGCGTTTCTTACTCCAGATGCCCGCTCCCTCCCGATCTTTTCGAGGTACGCTTGATTTTGAGTAAGTCGACCAAACCGCTTAACTCGCCCGATTGGATCAGTTCGATGCTCGCCCAGCCCCCGATCCGCGCTATCCAGGAGTTCACGTGACCGCCACGCTTTCGGCTGCCCATGATCTGCCGGCGGCCGGGGAAGAGCGCCGTGGGCCGGCCCGCCTCGACGCACTCGAGATCTCGGCATGGTTCGGCTCCACGCAGGTGCTCGATACCGTCAGCCTGTCGATGCCGCCGGCGACCGTCACCGCGCTGATCGGGCCGTCGGGCTGTGGGAAGTCCACGTTCCTGCGCATCCTCAACCGGATGCATGAGTCGATCGCCGGTGCCCAGCTGGCCGGGGAGGTGCACCTCAACGGCGTTGACATCTACACCCCTGGTTACCGCGTCACGCACGCCCGCAAACGCATCGGCATGGTGTTCCAGAAGCCGAACCCGTTCCCCGCAATGTCGATCGCTGACAACGTCACGGCCGGCCTGGGCCTGACGGGTCGGAAGATCAGCCGCTCCGACAAGGCCAGTCTCGTCGAGGACTGCCTGGCCCGGGCCGGCTTGTGGGCCGAGGTGAAGGATCGGCTCGACCGTCCGGGTTCCGCGCTGTCCGGCGGTCAACAGCAGCGCCTCTGCATCGCGAGAGCGCTTGCGATCGGGCCGGAAGTGTTGCTGATGGACGAGCCCTGCTCGGCGCTGGACCCCACGTCCACGAGGCGCGTCGAGGAGACCATCCACGACCTGCGTGAAGAAGTGACGATCGTGATCGTCACGCACAACATGCAGCAGGCCGCTCGCGTCTCCCAGCAGACTGCCTTCTTCCTCGCGGAGGCCAACACGCCGGGCGGCATCGTGGAGAGCGGCCCGACGACACAGATCTTCGGGAACCCCTCCGACCCGCGCACGGCTGATTACGTGAACGGTCGATTCGGATGACCATCGCAAGCCAGGGGGGGCCGGTCACGCCCAGGCGTACGCCGCGTCAGCTGTCACCGGGCCTGGAGCCGACCGACCGAATCTTCGAGGGATTCTCGCTGGGCATCGGTGCGTTCGTGCTCATTCTCACGGGCGCGGTCGGTCTCTTCCTCGGCCTCGAATCGATCCCGACGTTCCGCCACTACGGCTTTCACTTCTTCACGACGGTCGACTGGAATCCCGAACTGGACAAGGTCGGGATCGCGGCCGTCCTGCTCGGCACCTTTGAGGTGGCGCTCGTCGCCATGGTGGTGTCCTTCCCGCTCGCACTCGCATTCGCCCTGTTCATCAGTGACTACGCACCCAAGTGGCTCAAAGGCTGGCTGATCTCAGCGGTCGACCTGATGGCGGCAGTGCCGAGCATCATCTATGGCATCTGGGGTTTCTACCTGCTGAAGCCGCATGCCATGAATCTGGCGCGTTGGCTGTCCCAGCACTTCGGCTGGTTCCCGCTGTTCCACGTGAACACCGACCCGAACGCCGCCGTCTGGCAGCAGTCCCAGTACACGAGTTCCGCCTTCATCGCCGGACTGGCCGTGTCGATGATGGCGATCCCGCTCGCCTGCGCAGTGATGCGAGCGGTCTTCGACCAGGCGCCACTCGGTGAGCGCGAGGCCGCCATGGCGCTCGGCGGCACCCAGTGGGGGGTCGTGAAGACCGTCGTCCTGCCGTTCGGCAAGGGCGGCATCATCGGTGGGACGATGCTCGCGCTCGGGCGCGCGCTCGGCGAAACGGCGGCGGTCGCGATCATCCTGTCGCCCGCTTACATCCTTTCGCCGCGCATCCTGCAGTCCGGCGCGCAGACGACGTCCGGCCTGATCGCGTCGAACTTCGGCAACGCGTCGCAGTCGCAGCTGTCGGCACTGCTCACCGCCGGGTTCGTGCTGTTCGTCATCACCCTGATCGTCAACAGCACTGCGGCGTTCGTCATCGGACGCAGTCGTAGCGGCGCGGCGACGGAGATCTGATGACGACCACGTCGACCATCAGCCAGCCGCCGGCGCCGTCCCTTCCTGCGGCCACGGCGGCCCGCCGTCCGACGCCACGGAAGATCCGCGTCTACACCTTCGACGACTGGATGTCGCTCACCGGATCGCTGCTGTCGTCCTTCGTGCTGGTCGACATCGTCTACGAGCACCTGCTGGACGGCAGCGGGACCCTCGGCTTCCTTGTCGTCTGGTACCTGGCCTTCCTCATGCTCTACGCAGCCGTGGTCGGCCTGTCGAACTCGCGCCCATTCGTGGTCGACCGCCTGGTCACCACTGCGCTCTGGGCGGCTGCCGGCGTCGTGATCTTCGCCCTCATGTCGACGGTGCTTTACACAGTTCTCAAGGGGCGCCACGCATACGTGCACTCCAACTTGTTCACCCAGACCGCCGCCGGTGTGGCGCCCTCAGCACCGCTGTCCCAGGGCGGCGCGCTGCACGCGATCGTCGGGACGTTCGTCGAGGTCGGCCTCGCGATCGGGGTGTCGGTCCCGCTCGGCATCGGCACCGCCGTCTACATGTCCGAGGTCGGCGGTTCGTTCGCGCGAGTCGTCCGGACCGTGGTCGAGGCCATGACGGCACTGCCCGAGATCTTGGCGGGCCTCTTCGTCTACGCCTTCCTGATCGTGCATGGCTTCCCCAAGAGCGGCATGGCAGCGTCGATCGCGATGGCGGTGACGATGATTCCGATCATCGCGCGCGCTGCCGAGGTCGCCCTGCGAGTGGTGCCGGGGGGCCTCCGCGAGGCGAGTCTCGCACTCGGCGCTTCGAAGTTCCGCACCGTGCGCAAGGTCGTGCTCCCGAGCGCTCGCGCCGGGCTGGCAACCGCGACGATCCTCGGCGTCGCGCGCGGGGTCGGCGAGACCGCGGTGGTGCTGATCTGCTCCGGCGCGAGCACGTTCATGGAGGTCAACCCGGTCAAGAACCCGATGAACTCCCTCCCGCTCTACATCTTCACCGCCGTCAAGACCGGCGACCCCAGCCAAGCCATCCGAGCCTTCGGTGCCGCGAGCATCCTCCTGGTGCTCGTTCTCGCGCTGTTCGTCGCGACCCGACTGCTCTCCCGCGACAAGGCGGTTCAACGATGATGAAACTCCGTGCTCTCGCAGCGGTCGCGATCGCCGCGCTCGCCGCTGCGCCTGGCCTGACCGCCGTGGTTCCAGCGCAGGCGGCCGCCACCCACACGCTGATCCAGGGTTCCGGCTCGAGCTGGGCGGCCAACGCGGTCAACCAATGGGTAGCGGATGTCCACCAGCAAGGCATGCAGGTCGTCTACAGCCCCAGCGGTGACGCGACCGGTCGGCAGGACTTCGCGAACAAGACCTCTGACATGTCGGTGACATCGCTCGGGTACCAGGGTCGTGACCCCCTCACCGGAGTGCCCGACACGTCGCAGGGCCGGCCGTACGCCTACCTGCCGATCGCGGCCGGTGGCACGGCCTTCCCTTACCAGCTGCGCTACGCGGGGCAGCAGGTGCGCAATCTGCGACTGTCCGGTTCGACGCTGGTCGGCATCTTCACCGGCACGATCACGAACTGGAACGACAAGGCGATCACCGCCGACAACAACGGACACGCTCTTCCTTCGTTGCCGATCACTCCGGTGGTGCAGTCCGAGGGGTCAGGTTCGACTGCGCAGCTCACCAAGTACTTCGACAGCCAGTACAAGCAGCAGTGGGTTGCGTTCAGCGGCCGTGACACGTTCACGGAGTACTACCCGAACATCGGCAAGG
>Ga0213876_10001577_pt1 | contig 14013 bp, 16 predicted proteins | sample BarmaccomBMRX_R9_FD_160113 | JGI IMG/M metagenome (GOLD analysis project Ga0213876, IMG submission 160113) | Root-associated microbial communities from Barbacenia macrantha in rupestrian grasslands, the National Park of Serra do Cipo, Brazil - RX_R9 | ecosystem: Host-associated > Plants > Roots...
CCGGCGTTCGCTCATTCCTCCGACAGTGTGGCGCTCAACTCATCGAGTTGGCGCTACCACGCCTCGCGTTCCTCGGTCGTGTCGCGCAACGACGCGCATGGCGCGTCAAGCCAGTCCCAAGAGTTCCTGTACGTGATCGACATTCGGGAGCTCTTCAACGGGGACGACGAAGTCACCCAGCCCCGTGAGTCGCAGGACCTTCTCGACGTGGGATCTCGGGTGGACGAGGAGGATCTTGCGTCCGGAGGACCGTAGCGATCGGACTGCGGTCCGGATCGGCTTGGCTCCTGCCACGTCCATGAAGTCGACCCGCGCAAGGTCGACCACGATCAACGGCCAGGCGCCGGAGACAGCGATCTCGAGGTGAGGACGCACTTGTTCGGCGGTAGCGAGATCCCACTCACCGCTGCCGCTCAAGACCAACACCCGCTCGCGGGCATGAACCTCGATCACTGATCCCATTGTGGCTCGCTCGGCTGGCTCGTCTCAACGGAGGTCCGGCAACTTGTCAGGCGCAGGCAGGGCGATGACCCCGTCACCGCAGGACAGGTCGTACCGGGTGTGATCCACTCGCTGTCGGCCTCCGAATAGTCGACGGACCATCTAGAACACGGAGGTAGGGCAGTGCTGTCCGGCGAGGGTGTGAACCAACCACCTGTTGAGGAACAAGCAGAGATCCCAGCGGCGACGACCTCGCAGTGGGCCGAGCTGTGCGAGCGATTGATCCGGGAGTTCCCCGACGTACCGGCCAGTGCTGTGTACCTCGCCGTCGGTGATGCTCGCGCGGCCACTCACCTGTTCGGTCAGCCTGCACCTCAGCAGCTGGGGCAAGCCGAAACGATGGCCAGGAACAACCTCACGATCATGCAAAGCGGTGAAACCCTCGCCCGCCTGCATCCTGAGAGCCACCGACGGCGAACGGTCGGCGACGATCCCCTCGCGTCCTGAACCGGCCCAGGTGATCCGCGCAGGTTGCCCGTAACGTGCCGGCGCCCTGCGTCGATTGCCGGATTCTGTCGGTCACCGGCGTTACCGTCAGGGGCATGACCAAAGAGCTCTCACGGTGTCCCGTGTGCTGCGAGCACGGCGTCTCCAACGAGGCGTGGTGCGAGTGGTGCGATGAAGCGCTCGAGTTCGGTACCAGCGAGTTCATCGTGACTGCGGTGGACCTCGCACTGCCGTGCGTGCATCTCGAGACGACGGCGAAGGCGTCCTGACGCCGCTGCCCGGACAAATGTGGGTAATGCCCGCTCCAACATAGGTAGCGACTACCGCTGCGACGACGCCGCGCTGAGCCATAACTTCACCGTCACCACAACGACGGAGGAGTCATCATGAACCGCATCTCTCGCCTGATCACCCTGACGGCTGTCGCGTTCGCCTCGCTCACCGCTACGGCGAGCAGCGCGTTCGCATCCGTGCCACCGGCGCCAGCCGGCGAGCGGGCCGCCTCGCTGTCACCCAGCGTCGTGTCCCACGCCTCGTCCGGGCTCGCGGTGTGGGTCGTCGCCCTGATCGCGGCCGGGTCGGTCCTCGTGGGGATCGCGCTCGCGACCTCGGTCCGGTCGATCCGCCACCGCGGGACCCACGGGCTTGCCACGGCCTGATCACACACTCGCGGCTGCCGGCTCGGGCAATGAGGCACCCGAGCCGGCAGTCGCGCGTCCGCTGCAAATCCTCCATCTGTGACGCCGTAGTGGCAGGATGAACGGCGGTACAGCCTGCGTGGTCAACGTCGATCGCGCAGGGGCGGAGGTGTGAAGGAAATGTCCGCGCGTCTGTCGGCGTGGGAGTCCGCACGCACGCAGCTCGCCGAAGCGGTGAAACAACTCGGCCTCGACGACGGCATGCACCAGCTCCTCGCCACCCCCCGGCGCGAGATGACCGTGTCGATCCCGTTGCGACGTGACGACGGTTCGACCGAGGTGCTCCGCGGTTACCGCGTGCAGCACAATCTCTCCCGCGGTCCGGCCAAGGGCGGCATCCGCTATCACCCGTCGACGGACATCGACGAGGTGCGGGCGCTCGCGATGTGGATGACCTGGAAGTGCTCGCTGATCGGCATCCCGTACGGCGGGGCCAAGGGTGGCGTCACGATCGATCCCAGGCTCTACAGCCAGACCGAGCTCGAGCGCGTCACGCGGCGGTACGCGAGCGAGATCGGGCCGATCATCGGTCCCGAGAAGGACATCCCCGCGCCCGACGTCGGCACCGACGAGCAGACGATGGCCTGGTTCATGGACACCTACTCGGTGAACCTCGGCTACACGGTCACGGGCGTGGTCACGGGCAAGCCGGTGAGCGTCGGTGGGTCCGAGGGGCGGGCCGGCGCGACCAGCCGCGGCGTCATGATCACCGCGTTCGAGGCGCTCAAGCAGGCGGGTCTGGATCCGCGTGACGTGTCGGTCGCCGTCCAGGGATTCGGCAAGGTCGGTGGCCTGGCGGCGCAGTATCTCCACGACGCAGGCTGCAAGATCGTCGCCGTGTCCGACGTCAAGGGAGGGGCCTACAACGCCCTTGGCATGAACCCGGCGAAGATGCTGCGCGAGATGCGGGCGGGGATGGAGTCGGTCGTCGGGTATCCCGGCACCGACGCGATCTCCAATGAAGAGCTCCTCGAGCTCGACGTCGACGTTCTCGTCCCGGCCGCGCTCGAGAGCGTCATCCACGGCGACAACGCCGACCAGGTCAAGGCGCGCTTCATCGTCGAAGGCGCAAACGGGCCGACCACGCCCGACGCCGACGCGATCCTCGAGCCGAAGGGCACGGTCGTCGTACCCGACATCCTCGCCAACTCGGGCGGCGTCGCGGTGTCCTACTTCGAATGGGTGCAGGACCTACAGGCCTACTGGTGGACCGAACACGAGGTCACGGACCGGATGCAGGCCATCCTGGTCAAGGCCTACGCCGATGTCTCGGCACTCGCGGAGGAGCGCGGGATCTCGCTGCGGACCGCCGCCCAGATGATCGGCGTCGGACGCGTCGCCGAAGCGCACCGCACGCGCGGCCTCTATCCCTGAGCCTGCAATCGGCGGGATCTGCGTGACCTCACGCGCTGGGCGTGCAAGAATCACACCGCTGTAGTTCACGTGTCCCAGGGAGTCGTCATGAGCGCAGAGGGAGCGGTTTCCGGTCGCCAGGAGGCGACCGGCGAGCTGTCGGAGCGCGAACGACAGATCCTCGAGTTCGAGCGTCACTGGTGGAAGTACGCCGGGGCCAAGGAGCAGGCGGTCCGCGACCTGTTCGACATGTCGGCGACCCGCTACTACCAGGTCCTCAACGCCCTGCTCGACCGGCCCGAGGCCCTTGCCGCCGACCCGATGCTGGTCAAGCGGCTGCGGCGACTCCGCGCGGCTCGCCAGCGCGCTCGTTCCGCGCGCCGGCTGGGCTTTGAGGCCTGAGCGCACCACGTCCAGCTGCGGCCGGCTTCGCCGTACCCGGTGTAGGCCGTCGTGACCGAGCCGCCTGTGCCGCCTCCGGAGGAGGACGACGGCGAGTTCCCGGCGTTCTTCCACACCGACGACCTGCCGGCGTCCGGCAGCCGGCCCCGGGGCCACCGGGCACCACCGGTCGAGACCCCGGAGTTCCTGGCCCGCCTGCTCGCCCCGGCGACCGCCGTCATCGTGGTCATCGTCGTCATCGTTTTGCTGATCTGGATCAACGGCGGATCGTCCGGCCACCAGCAGTCCCCTGCTGCGGTCGGCGGCTCTGGACCGGCGGTCCCGATCGCCACACGCAGCAGTACGGCGACATCGACACCGACGTCTCGCCAGGCGTCACCGTCGGATGCGGAGGTGACGCCGTCGACGCTCGGGCCCACCAAACCGGCCGGCCGCGCGCATTCGGGCGGGTCGAAGTCTGGCGCCACGGCGCCGGTCACAGTGCTCAACAACTCCACTCGCTCCGGTCTCGCGGCCGCCGCCGCCGCACAGCTGCGCGACAAGGGCTGGAAGGTGCCGACCGTGGGCAACCTGCAGGGCCGGACGCCGTACACCACCGTCTACTACGCGCCCGGCGAGCATGCGGTGGCCAAACGCCTCGCGCACGACTTCGCGTCGATCCAACGCGGGTTGCCCAATCACGCTGGGGGCGTCACAGGCAGCGGCCTCACCCTGGTGCTCACGAGGACATGGCAGCTGTGACCGATGGCTGACGCGGTCGCGGCGCTGCTGGCGTCCCCGAGCACTGCGCTCATCGCGCTGGACTTCGACGGGACGCTGTCCCCGATCGTCGAGCGACCAGAGAGCGCGCACCTCGCGAGCGGCGCCCTCGAGGTGCTGGGCCAGCTCTCCGCCGTGGTCGGCTCGCTCGCCATCATCAGCGGCCGCGCCGCGAGCGAGGTGATCGCGCTCGGCGAACTGGACTCGATCCCCGGACTGCGCGTGCTCGGCCATTACGGCATGCAGTCGTGGCAGGCCGGCCAGCTGCGTTCGCCCGATCCGCTGCCGGCGGTTCGGCTGGCCCACGACGCGGTCGATGCGCTCGTTGCTGACGCGCCGGCGGGCGTGGTCGTCGAGGACAAGCAGCACTCGATCGCGGTGCACACGCGCCGTGCCGCCGATCCGGCACAGGCGCTCGACGACCTGACGCCGGCGCTGTGGCAGATCGCCGACGACAACGCGCTGGAGGCCGTGCCGGGCAAGTTCGTCGTGGAGCTCCGGCCGCCCGGCATCGACAAGGGAACGGCGCTGCGGCGCCTGATCGAAGACCTAGGTCCGGACACCGTCATCTACGTCGGTGACGATCTCGGCGACCTGCCGGCGTTCCGGGAGGTGGTCGATCTGCGCGAGGCCGGCGCGATCGCCGGCCTGTGCGTGGCTGCGGTCGAACGCGGCCCGGGTGGTGTCGACACCGGACCTGCCGAGGTACGGGCGCAGGCCGACCTGGTGCTGCCCGGGCCGGAGGGTGTCGTCGGCTGGCTGTCCGGCCTGCTCGCGATGATGCGGTAGCGGCTCACTCCAACGCGTCAAGCTGCTGGCGCAGCCAGACCTGCGGCGGGGTGGCGGTTGCGGCGCGGGTCAGCCCAACATGTCGGCGGGCGCGTTCCGCAGCCGGCATGGTGAGCGCCTCATGCAGGGCGTCCGCCGTACCGGTGATGTCGAACGGGTCGACGAGCAATGAGTGCGGGCCGAGTTCATCGGCGGCGCCCGCCTCGGTCGACAGGACGAGGACGGCGTCGTCGGTCAGCAGCGCGGCTTCCTTGGCAACCAGGTTCATGCCGTCACGGACCGGGTTGATCAGCAGGACGTCAGCGAGCTGCATGGTTGCCAACGAGCGCGGATAGTCGTCGCGCACGGCGAGCCTGACCGGCGTCCAGGCGTCGCGGCCGAACTCGTCGTTGATGTCGCTGGCGAGCGATGCCACGAGCTCGGTGTACTCGCGATACGCCGGAACGTCCTGCCGGCTGGGGTACGCGAGCGCGAGATGGACGACCTTGCCGTGGTGCTCCGGATGACGCCGGAGCAGGTCGCGGAAGGCCTCGAGCCCGCGCGCGATGTTCTTCGACGGCTCCGTGCGGTCCACCCGCGCGATGATCTTGCAGTCGCCGATCGCCTCGGCCAGCTCCGTCCGGCGCTCGGTGACGTCGGCCTCGGCGGCCCGGGCCAGAAGTGGGGCCGCGTCGACGCCGAGGGGGTGCACGCGAACCGCCGTGTGCCGGTCACCGTGCCAGACCCCACCGTCGTCGGTCTCGGCACCGAGCAACTGGACACAACATCCGACGAACTCGGCCGCCCAACGCGGCGTGTGGAAGCCGAGGCTGTCGGCACCGAGCATGCCGGCGAGCACATCCGTGGCGACCTCGAGCGGCAGTGTCGTGAATACCGCCGGCGCCGCCCACGGCGTGTGGGTGAAGTGAGCGATCCGAAGGTCGGGGCGGCGGGTCCGGAGCATCGCGGGCAGCAGCGCGAGGTGGTAGTCCTGCACGAGGATCCGCGCGTCGTCGGCCGCGGCAACGATGATCGCGTCCGCGAATGCGGTGTTGTAAGCGACGTACGACGCCCAGTTGCGGTGCCACATCTCGTCGTACGGATGCGGGTCGCCGGCCATGTGATGGTGCAGGAACCACAGCGTGGTGTTGGCGATCGAGTTGTAGGCACCGTCGAGCACGTCGGCCGGGATCGGCAGCATCGCGACGGCGCCACCCTCGGGATGACCGCCGAGGTCGAGCCGGCGGCCGGGCGCCGCGGCGGCGATCTCACGGTCGAGATCAGAGAGTGCGGCGCACACCCACAACGTCGATTCGTCCGTGGTCAGACCGGCCATCGCAGAAACCAAGCCGCCACCGCCGCGGGCCGCCGTGACTTCGCCGCCGGCGTCGCGGCGGAAGCCGATCGGCCCGCGATTGGAGGCGATGACGATCGATGCAGCCGCCACGAAGGGAGACTAACGACCCAGGGCCAGGCAGGCCCCTCCGATCGCCGCCGTTCGACCGAAAGTGACTGGCATCGCTGTGGCACACTGGACCTCGCACGATCTTCGGATCGCGCACTCATCAAGAGGGGCAGAGGGACCGGCCCGGTGAAGCCCCGGCAACCACCCATTTGGGCAGGTGCCAAGTCCGGCTCGTGAGCGAGTTGCTCCCGGGGAAGATGAGGACGAAAGGCTTCCTCCATGACGTCGGTGATCGAACGACCCGCTGCGCAGTTCGGGTCGGCATCCAATCTGGTCTGCCGCGAGTGTGGCGCGACCTATCCGCTCGGCCCGTCTCACGTGTGTGAGCTGTGCTTCGGCCCGCTCGAGATCGCGTACGACGCCGACCTCCAGCGGCTCGTGACCCGCGAGTCGATCGCGTCGGGGCCGGCGACGATGTGGCGCTACCGGGGCCTGCTGCCGGTGGCGCCGCTGGTCGACCTCAACGTCGGGATGACCCGGCTGGTCCCGGCGCCCCACCTCGCGCGCGAGCTCGGCATGAAGTCGTTGTGGGTCAAGGACGACAGCGGGAACCCGACTCATTCCTTCAAGGACCGCGTGGTGTCCGTGGCCGCGTCCGCTGCGGCGGCCCTCGGCTACGAGGTGCTGGCGTGCGCATCGACCGGGAACCTCGCGAATGCCGTCGCCGCGGCCGCCGCCAACGCCGGTCTCAAGTCGGTCGTGCTGATCCCGCACGACCTCGAGGCCGGCAAGGTCGTGACGACGGCGGTGTACGGCGGCACCTTGGTCGCGGTCGAGGGTTCCTACGACGACGTCAACCGGCTCTGCGCCGAAGTCGCCGGCGAGCTGCCGTGGGCGTTCGTCAACGTCAACGTGCGGCCGTTCTACGCAGAGGGTTCGAAGACGGTCGGGTACGAGATCGCTGAGCAGCTCGGTTGGCGGCTGCCGGAGCAGGTCGTGATCCCCATCGCGTCGGGGTCGCTGCTGACCAAGGTCGACAAGGCCTGGCGGGAGCTCGGCTCGCTGGGTCTGGTCGACGCGACGCCGTACAAGGTGTTCGGGGCGCAGTCGGCCGGCTGCGCACCGGTGTCGACCGCCTTCCACGCCGGGCATGACGTGGTGCAGCCGGTGCGACCGACGGGTATCGCGAAATCGCTCAACATCGGAAACCCGGCGGACGGCCCTTACGCGCTGGACGTGGTCCGTCGTACCGGTGGCTCGATTGCGGACGTCGGCGATGCGGAGATCGTCGACGGGATCCAGCTGCTGGCGCGGACGACGGGCATCTTCGCGGAGACCGCCGGCGGCGTCACTGTCGCGACGCTGCGCAAGCTGCTCGCGGCCGGGGAGCTCGACCCCGCCGCGGAGACGGTCATCCTCAACACCGGCGACGGGCTCAAGACGCTGGACGCGGTGGAACCGGTCGCGCGGCCGACTGCGACCATTGCCCCGACGTTGAGCGCATTCCGAGAGGCGGGGTTGTTCGAGTGAGCGTGTCGGTACGAGTTCCCACGATCCTGCGGCCGCTGACCGGCGGCGAGTCGGAGGTCAGCGTTGACGGCGCCACGCTCGCGGAGGTCATCGAGTCACTCGAGGCCAACTACGCAGGTTTTCGCACGCGTGTGCTGGACGATGACGGCAAGCTGCGTCGCTTCGTCAACGTCTACGTGAACGACGACGACGTCCGCTTCGCCGAGGGCTTGGCGACGCCGACCCCGGACGGCACCTCGGTGTCGATCATCCCGGCCGTCGCTGGGGGCTGATCCCGCCAACTTGTCAGCCGCAGCGGTCGCTCTGACGACCCCAGCGGCTGACAAGTCCGGCGGGCCCGCTTGCGCCTAGTGGTGGTGCTTGCGGTGGTGGTGCTTGTGCTTGTGCTTGTGGATCACCAGGACTCGCGCGTAGAGGAAGTGCGCGTGGTAGATCCGCTGCTTGTGCACCCGCTCACCGGTCTGCGGCGCGACCCACCAGTGGTGGTGCCCGGCGTAGATGCCGACGTGGCTGATGTAGCCGTTGTCCGTGAACACCAGGTCACCGCGGCGCAGGTGACGCCGCTTGATGTGCTGCAGCGAGTGGTACTGCTGCGCCGCGTTGTGCGGGAGCGAGCGGTGCACGCTGTGCTGGAACACGTACATGACGAGGCCCGAGCAGTCGAAGGCGTGCGGGCCGGCGGCGCCGTAGGAGTACGGCTTGCCCTTCTGCTTGCGCGCCTCGTGCATCACCTTGCTGACGAGCCGGTTGTGGTGGTGCATGATCCGCGCCCGGTGGGCGGCCCGGCGGGCGTGACGCGCCGCCGCGCGAGATGCGGCGTGGTGGGTGGTGGTTTTCGCGGCATGCACGGGGGTAGCAACTGCAGTAGCGGTCATGGCCGGCGTCATCGTGACGGCAAGGCCAGCGGTCAGGAATGCGGCGGTGACGCCCATGCGGGCGCGCAGGGTCGCAACAGACATGTGTGGTGATCTCCGACGCCTACCGAGTTAGCTGTCGGGTTCGGGCCGGATATAGCCCGGCCGCTCGGATGAGCGGCTTCACCCCAAGACGCTTCTGGGAGCGTCAGTTGCTTGGGTCCCCGGACCTGTCCATAGGTCGATGGCGTCCTCCGACGGACAGGCTCGGCGATCGGAGGCGACGGTCACCCTGATTGGGTGCGCCCGCTCACAATAGTTCGGCGATTACCGCCTTGTCCTTGAAGGTTGCGAATATTGCCGCCCGAATGTCCGATTTTTGGCGAATCGGATTCGGATTGCTGCGGACGATCATCCGGCGCTTGCACTCGGAGGGGTCGAGTGCTAACAATGGCTACTAGCACTCTGGGCAGCCGAGTGACAGCGCCAAGAGCGTTTCTGAACTTCGCATCGGGAGGATCCCCAAGCAATGTCAAAGATCATCGCGTTCGATGAGGACGCGCGTCGCTCGCTCGAGCGGGGCATGAACCAGCTCGCCGACGCCGTCAAGGTCACCCTCGGTCCCAAGGGCCGCAACGTCGTCCTGGAGAAGAAGTGGGGCGCCCCCACGATCACCAACGACGGTGTGAGCATCGCCAAGGAGATCGAGCTCGAGGACCCGTACGAGAAGATCGGTGCCGAGCTCGTCAAGGAGGTCGCGAAGAAGACCGACGACGTCGCCGGTGACGGTACGACGACCGCGACCGTGCTCGCGCAGGCGCTGGTCCGCGAGGGCCTTCGCAACGTCGCCGCCGGCGCCAACCCGATGTCGCTGAAGCGCGGCATCGAGGCTGCCGTCGAGCGGGTCAGCGAAGAGCTGTCCAAGCAGGCCAAGGACGTGGAGACCAAGGAGCAGATCGCGTCGACCGCGAGCATCTCCGCGGGTGACTCGACCGTCGGCGAGATCATCGCTGAGGCCATGGACAAGGTCGGCAAGGAAGGCGTCATCACGGTCGAGGAGTCGAACACCTTCGGCCTCGAGCTCGAGCTCGTCGAGGGCATGCGCTTCGACAAGGGTTACATCTCGCCGTACTTCGTCTCCGACGCCGAGCGCATGGAAGCCGTGCTCGACGAGCCCTACATCCTGTTCGCCAACTCCAAGATCTCCGCGGTGAAGGACCTCCTCCCGGTTCTCGAGAAGGTCATGCAGGGCGGCAAGCCGCTCGCGATCATCGCCGAGGACGTCGAGGGCGAGGCGCTCGCGACGCTGGTCGTGAACAAGATCCGCGGCACCTTCAAGTCGGTCGCGATCAAGGCCCCGGGCTTCGGCGACCGTCGCAAGGCGATGCTGCAGGACATGGCGATCCTCACCGGTGGCCAGGTCATCAGCGAAGAGGTCGGCCTGAAGCTCGAGAACACCGACATCGGCCTGCTCGGCAAGGCTCGCAAGATCGTCGTCACCAAGGACGAGACCACGATCGTCGAGGGCGCTGGCGACACCGACCAGATCAGTGGCCGGGTCAACCAGATCAAGGCTGAGATCGAGAAGTCGGACAGCGACTACGACCGCGAGAAGCTGCAGGAGCGCCTGGCCAAGCTGGCCGGCGGTGTTGCGGTCATCAAGGTCGGTGCCGCGACCGAGGTCGAGCTCAAGGAGCGCAAGCACCGCATCGAAGACGCCGTTCGCAACGCGAAGGCTGCCGTCGAGGAGGGCATTGTCGCCGGTGGTGGCGTCGCCCTGCTGCACGCCAGCAAGACGGCGTTCGACAAGCTCGACCTCGAAGGCGACGAGGCCACCGGCGCCAAGATCGTCCAGCTCGCACTCGAAGCCCCGATCAAGCAGATCGCGGCCAACGGTGGGCTCGAGGGCGGCGTCGTCGTGGAGAAGGTCCGCGGTCTCAAGGTGGGTCACGGCCTCAACGCCGCCACCGGCGAGTACGTCGACCTCATCAAGGAAGGCATCATCGACCCGGCCAAGGTGACGCGCTCCGCGCTCCAGAACGCCGCATCGATCGCCGCGCTGTTCCTCACCACCGAAGCGGTCATCGCCGACAAGCCTGAGAAGGCTGCGCCGGCGATGCCGGGTGGCGGGGACATGGGGGGCATGGACTTCTAGTCCTCACGCCCGTACCGACGGCCGCAGTACTCGCACTTCCTTCGGGGCTGAGGGCGACCCAAAAGCGGGGTCGCCCAACGCCCCTCAGGAAGCCGAGTACTGCGGCCGTCGGTGTTTCGTCTGGAAGTTCATGCTTGTCGTGAGGGGCCGCGCGGCACGCACGTCGGGCGGGACTCCGCCCCTCGTCTTTAGCCGCCTTTGACCTGACGCCCGTGGCGTCCGGCGGGCAGGGATAGCGTCCGGGTGTGATCGCGCTCAAGACTCCTGGGGAGATCGACGCCATGGCGGCGTCGGGCGCTGTGGTGGCGGAGATCTTGGCCTCATGTCGCGCGGCCGCGACCGTCGGCACCTCGCTGAAGGAGCTCGACGACGTCGCGATGGACGTCCTGGCGCGCAACGGTGCTACCTCGCCGTTTCTCAACTACCAGCCACGGAGTGCCCCGATCCCGTTCCCAGCGGCGATCTGCACGTCGGTCAACGACGCCGTGTTGCACGGCATCCCGACGTCGTACCGAATCGTGGGCGGCGACCTGGTGAGCGTCGACTGTGGTGCCACGATCGACGGCTGGGTGGCCGACGCCGCCGTGAGCTTCGTCGTCGGCGAGGCAGACCCGGCGGACCTCGCACTGGTCGACGCGACGCAGGACGCCCTGGCGGCGGCGATCGACGCGGCGGTCGCGGGCAACCGGATCGGCGACCTCTCCGCTGCGATCGGGGCGGTCTGCCGCTCGCGGGGATACGGGCTCAACACCGACTACGGCGGCCATGGCGTCGGAAACTCCATGCACGAGGCCCCCAGCGTTCCGAACGAAGGGCGGCCGGGGCGCGGCCTGAAGCTGCAACCGGGACTGGTGCTGGCGATCGAGCCGTGGTTCATGGCCGGCGGATCCGACGACTACCGGATCGACGCCGACGGCTGGACGATTCGCAGCGCCGACGGCAGCCGAACGTCGCACTCCGAGCACAGCGTTGCGATCACTGATTCGGGTCCGCGGGTGTTGACACGCTGACGGCAGGGCAAGGTCAGGTGGACGGCCACGCGGGCGTCGTGGACAGTGTGCACGGGGGTCTGACAATGAGCCGACGGTTGGCCGCGCTTGCGCTTGCCGCAGTTGCGGGGGTCGCGCCGGTCGCAGTTGCACCGACGGCGCGCGCGGATGAGCCCGCATCCCACTTCACGGTGCTCGACCAGTTCGCATTTCCCACGGCGGATCTCACGTCGGCCGAGCCGATCGTCGACCCCTCGCACCACGTCATATACAGCCGGTACGCGGACACCTCCGAGGTCGTCGCGATCAACTACCAGTCGCAGGCCGTGACCGACTTCCCGAACATCGACGCCGCATCGCTGGTCCTCAATCCGCAGACCCATGATCTGTATGCCCCCGGCATGATGCGCGTCGACGGCAAGCACACCGGCCTCGTCGTCGTGCGAGGGACGCAGGTTCGAGCCACCTACCCGTTCAGCCACCTCGACGGGTACGGCCTGAGTGCCGTCAACGAGTTCGACGGCACCGTCGCGGTGCTCGTCTCCCGGCTCGTGCGGACGAAGCGCGTCACGCTCACTCTCGTCGAGCTGGACGGCACGAAGATCATTCGCTCGACCCGCGTCTGCGGGATCCACGGCGGCGAGGGCGTCAACAATCACGAGATGGCGTTCGACGCATCCACCGGCCGCCTCTACATCGAGTGCCCGGGCCACGGACACAACCGGCCGCACCCTGAGCTCGAGATCTACAAGGGCGGTGACCAGGTCGGCACGATCGACTCGGTTCCCAACGGGCAGCTCGTCATGGACTCAGGCCACAGCTACCTCTACGTCGTCGGGCAGAGCGCGGCCACCGTCGTTCGCGGGTTCCACGTCGAGGCGCAGGGACCGCTTGGTACGGCGAACGGCGCGGCCTTCGACGTCGAGAAGACGCTGCTCGATCCGGTGAATGGCAACCTCTATGTCAGCGACGCCGGCCGACGAAGCGGAGCCCTCAGCTCGCAGGTCGCCATCCTGCACGGCCGACACGTGCCGCTGGTGATGTCGACTGGCGGGGCGCAGCTGGGACTCGACCCGGACAGTGGTCTCGTGTACGTCAGCCGTGAGCGTGGGCAGGAACCCGACCCCACGCCCGGCCACGGCGTACAGGTGATCGACGGCACGACGATGCAACCGCAGATCGACTCGACCACCAGTGTTCTGAGCTTCGACCCGGTCACCGGTGATGTGCTCGGGTCGAATCCGGACGGCATGACGGCGATCCACGGTCAGGCGGTCGCCGAGACCGTCGGTCAGGCCATGGCCGATCCGCAGCTGATCACCCCGATCCCCGGTCACGACCGCGTCGTGACCATCGGCGACGGCTGGGTGACCCGGTTCGCCACCACGGCCTGAGGCCGGCGGATCAGGTCATCGCGCCGAAGGAGCCAGCGATCGCACGCTCGGCGTCCTCATAGTGCGCGCCAGCTTGCGCCAGCAGCGCGCTGATGCCCCCGAGCGCCTCATGGAGTGCACGAGCGCTGCGTTGCCACTCCGCCCACAGGGTCTCGAAGCGCTGCTGCGCGACGCCGGCCCAGTCGCTGCCCAGGGGCGCCAAAGCCGCCGCGAGCCCGGCGAGCTCGCTCTCGATGTGGCCGGCGCCACTGCTGACTCGGCCGGCGGTTGCCGCGAGCTGCTCGGGGGTGACCCGGATCCCTGCCATGTGCCCTCCTGAAATTTGAACTCGACGGCCGCACGGTAGGGATTTCCGGGTCACCACGACGGCGGTGATCCACAAGGGTGGGGCCGCTGCGCCGACGGGTGAGCGGACTCGATAAGGCCGATTGACCCGTTTGTGACTTTTGGGCGTATTGTCCGTTCATCTACTTCACCGACCGGAGGGTCTGCATGACCAAGCACGCAAGGGGGATCGCGGCGATCGGGACCGCGGCGCTGATTGCCGGGACTGTGGTGGGGGCCACGTCCGCGGCGGCGAGCCCAGGCCCGGCAGGGGCGCACAACGTCGTCTCGCGAACGACCGCACTCCTTCACAGCTGCAAGACGCCACGCGCCGGCCACGCGAGCTGCCTAGCGGTGCTGCGTGCCCGTCAGGTCCTCCTGTCCGACGGCACCGTGCGGCCGGCGGCTGCGGCCGCGACGCCGTCCGGGTACGG
>Ga0213876_10001578_pt1 | contig 14006 bp, 12 predicted proteins | sample BarmaccomBMRX_R9_FD_160113 | JGI IMG/M metagenome (GOLD analysis project Ga0213876, IMG submission 160113) | Root-associated microbial communities from Barbacenia macrantha in rupestrian grasslands, the National Park of Serra do Cipo, Brazil - RX_R9 | ecosystem: Host-associated > Plants > Roots...
ACGGCGGCGAGCGACCTCGATCCACACCACTGGCTCTGCGTTGCGACGGCCGGTGAGCCGCGTTTCAGCTGGTGGAAACGGGCCGATCAGACGCCAAGCGGGCTGAATCGTGTCGGCTGCTGCTTCGCCGCCGGCGCAGGCGACCACGATGGCCCTACTTGACATACATGTAATCCAGTCACATACTTGCTGTATGTCAAGTGAGAGAATGTATGGGAGTTCTGTCATGAATCACACCACCTCTACGACATCCCCGGTCCTCAGTCCGGCTCTACGAAATCGCGATGTTGCAAGAACAGCGGATTTCGGCTGCCCTGACATGAATGCGGTCGCGGGATTGACAACATTGGGTCGCGCGCCTGCTGTGGCCGTGGGTGATGTGGACCAGGCAAACGCCGCGGCCGCGCTCTCCGGAGAGCTTGCGGCGATCAAGCGCACCGATCCTGTCATCGCGACGGCGTCAGCATCTAGCCCGGCGGCGACAGCGAATTGGTGGGCGACTGCGGTTGCTACCGCGGCGGCAGCAATGCGCCGGATGTTCGCGCTATCCACTGAGCGCACGCAGTCGGCGCAGCCTCACTACCCCGATTATCGAGGCGACTTTCTCGAGTCCTCCCGCATGGACCGCGAGATGCACCGGCTATGACATCGACGGTTGTGTGCTAATCGCCTGGCGCTAGGGTTTGATTACGTTAGGTGGTGTTCCAGCGGATTGAGCCGCATTGCGACTGACGCACCGAGTCGGTGCGATAAAGCCGCCCGTGATCGCGGTCGCTGCTCTGCTTCACGTTTGAGCGCGGCGGCAAACTCTGCCGCGAAACCGGTTCTCGGATGGGCCGCAAGGACCGCGCGCCGTTGAGCCACTGAGGTGCGATGAACTCCCGAGCCCACGACATCGAGGTATGCCGCATCGTGCAGCAGGGTCACTTCGTTGGAGGCATCAGCTGGAAGGCGAGCGTCGAAATGCCGCGCGATCGCCTCCGCTACGCCCCCCACCGTATGATCCGGTGCACCACGGTCCTTGAGCATCCCAGCGGCCGCCCGCGCGCCATTGATCGCAAAACATTCGCATGCCATACCGCGCACGCCGGCCGGCGTCAAACCGATATCGTGCAGCAGCGCCGCGCAGTAGAGCGTTTCAGCGTCGAAGTTAATGCCTTCGTTGCTAGCAATAAGCGTCGCCCAGTGCCAGCATCGGTGAACATGGCATTGCAAGGAGTAGCTGTAGGCAGCGGCCGCAATCAGGCCGGCACTATCACATATCGCAGTGTCTGGAGGGGGCACCAACCGCGGCAACGGTTGCGCGCGCCGCGGAAGCCTGTCTGCGATGACCGCCTTGATTGAATGCGGAATTCCGATGACATTTCCCGCTATCAGGCTCCGTGCTTCCCGCAATTGTTCACGCCAAGTCAGACGACCGCGTGAAGGGGTCCTCCAACGTGGTGGTTGCTCGCGTTTTCCCGAGTGACTAAGGTTTAACATGCGATCTCTCACTGGCGAGGCCTTAAAGCTTGCGGCGAGCCGATTTGTTGCACCAGTTCGCTGAGCGCGGTGTCGGGCTGTTTAAGCCAGCCCATATGGCCCCCATTGCCGAGATCCACTATCGATCGGCGTGCGCCGGGCAAATGTTGGCATAGCGCCTCGGCAGCTGGGCGGGGTGCAAAACTATCATCGGAAAATATGCTAGCGATGAGTGGTTTGTCGTATGTGTCGGAGTTCTTCGGGCTCGAGACCGTGTGGCCATCACCTGTGAGCCGATCGTAGTTGCCGGTCCACGCCAGGGTTGCCCAGTCTTTGACGAGGATGCTTGATTCATCGGTTCCGATTCCCAGCGCGCGACCGGGCCAGTGTCCGACTAAAAGAGATACCACGTACGGCATGCCAGTCCCGGTCAGCGCCACCAGCTTCGAAAATCCGGTAAAACACCGGTAGTAGGGTGTGCCTGCGGCAACAAAATAGAGGCCGTCGGGGGCGATGGTGTGTCTCTTGATGGCATGTACCGCGATCTGAGCCCCAAGGCTATGGCCTAGCACCCATACGGGATTGATGTTTGCCGCGCCTAGTTCGCGTATCGCGCGCGGGAGCGCGATGTCGGCAAGATAGTTGAAGCCTGTAGACCGCCGGTCGCGTTGGTCTGCATGGGTCGGGGGTTGCGTACCGTAGTGCATCACCGCCGCATGGATGCCCGCATTGTTGAGAACCTCTACGACGCTTCGATATGCGCGAGTAGGCGTAAAAATCGCTGGCATCACAAGGACTGCCGCCTTGCTTGGCGTGCGCGTACTCGCCGGGAAGTGCGTGATGGTCCCAAATGGGGGCGTTCTCACGCTGCCCTCCTCTGAGGCGTATTCGTGCCAATACGGTCGCGAGGGCCTCTTGCAGCGTTACCGAATTCCTCAGCGCTGCCGAAGGGCCGGCCAAATCCTGTGAGCATCGCTGAGCTGCTGGGTGCAGCGCCGCTGCCGAGAATTGTATGCACTATCCCCACGAGCAACTCTGGGTGGATTCGAGGGGCAGGGGGCTTGAGGCTCGGCGCGGGGGGCAACGATATCATGACCATCCTACGGGTGACCGTATTCTCAAGGGCTCTAAGCCAGTTGGATAGCGTCACCGATCACCCCCATGTAGTCGAGCCGGACTTGCTGCGCATGCGCGGACCATTCGAGAGCTTTGGCGATTCGGACGTCTGCCGTGGTCTGGAGAAGAAGCGTGCCTGGCCAGCATTCGTAGTCTTCTAGAGCGGTAATAACCTGTTGTCCGGCGCTGTCGAGCCCCTCCTGGAAGAACTCTTCGCGTAGCTGCATTTCGTTAAGGACCGGCAGGTTTGCCCAGTATTCGAAACCTTTGGCGACGACCTCGGCGATGGTGGCGCCCGCCGTCGGCGACTTGAGGGCTGCCTGTTTGATGATCTCGGAGCCGACGGCTAGATGACGGACTTCATCGATCGACGCCCCGCGTTCAACAGAGGCTGCCGCAGGGTCGACACGAGCCCATTTACGCTCACTTAGTTCGCCCGTAGGGGCAAGGACACCTTCAACGAGGATCGTTAAGACGGCCACACCAATCAGGTATGCGTAGTCGCCTTGCACCAGGTCAAGTGCATAAGCCTCGAGCGGATCTAGGATGTTGGCGCGGCCGTCGCGACTGTATGTTTCCACCGTTTTGTCGACATTATTTGCACCGACAAGTTCTCCGATGTGGGCCTTAAAGGCGTCAGCATGTCGCGCTTCATCAACTAGTTGGGTCGCGTAAAAGTTCATCTCTATGCAATTTGGGGCTGTAGTGACGAGCTGGCAGATTGCCCGCGCAGCCTTTTCTTCTGCGAGAGCGCGAAATGAAAATTCGCGGAGCAATGCCTCCCGAAAGCCACCTGGTTCCAGCATGAGTTGCGGTATCACCACTTCGCGCCGGTGACCATTTTGCAGCGTTGCCGCTACTGAAGCGACATCTCGGTACCAATAGTCGAGTCCGCATTCCTCCGGCGATAGCCGCACCGTCCCAATGGATTCCATGACGGATGGTGCGCGATCCCAATTTAAATCGAGTAAACCTCCTTGGACTGTCACCGCACTGTCATTTGTTGCCAGATTCATGGTACCTCTCATATCATGTTGGTGAGTCTCATCAGGCCATACAAGGAACCTGCCCTCACACTTGGGTAAACGCTGATAAATTCCGGTTCTACTACGTGCGGATTCCATTTCAATTTGAACCGCTCTTGGTCGCGAGCGGGATAGAAATGCTCTCCGTGGCTAGCGAATGTGCGCATTAATAACGACAATCGGCGTGATTCATTGAGGATCGTTTCTGAACTTACCCCAACAAAAGGGGTAAGCCCTAGATGCAGCCATTTGCTGCCCTCGTCGGCTAGCGTACGAAGGGCCGTCATATTGATCGCTTCGATCGTGCCCGTTGGGGCCTCGACCGTCCGGCGAGTGAGGTCGTATAGCCAGCGATCGGATTCCCCGGCAGCGGCGCTGTACATGACGAAGGCCACCGCGGTACCGTCTTTGTAGGCTACAAACGCGCGCGACGCCTTTCCATTTATCGGCTTATCCTCGCCGACGAGAAGTTTAAGCTTTTTAGTATGACTGCCCTTCTGGCGAATCCAGTCTGCAGTAACCGCGGCGACTATCGACGAGAGTTGATCGCCGAGCGGAACTTCGCGGACAGTGACGCCTTCGCGCGCTGCACGGTGAATATTCTGACGTACCTTCGCGAGCGGTTTACCTCGATCGGTAAAATGCGGGAGATAGATGCTGTAGTTGCGGCCGAACACTTCCGACTTGAATCCAAGCGAGCGAACCAGGGGCAAATCGGATTCCCGTGTCTGCGTGATGATGACAGTTCGCACCGATCGATCGTCCGTCAGATTACGAAGCAATTGTGCGCCCTGATGCCGGTCTCCCATGGGCCCAAGTGGCACCAGTACAGTGCAGCGGCGCTGCGCGTAAACCAGCGCGGCCTGGCCGCCTGGCGCGACAATGGGCTTCAGCTCCGAGTGCAAGGCTAGTGGAGCCGATGGGTGGGGTGAGTTCGCCAGGAGCGTGGTTAGCGGGCTGGCGATTAATTCCTTCGAGTCAGACATGGTTCTCGATATGCTCGAATTCATTGCCGACGACTTTGGTGAAGTTTCCCAGCAGCCCACGGTCGCCGAAGAGATGGATAAATACGGCAAGTGCAGACCACCGGTGGCGTCGATCAAGCCACACCATTATTGCTGCGACCGGTACAGCAGTGAGGAAGGTGTGTGTCGCGTTGTATGCCCAATAGAAAGGCGTTTCGATGACGGGATTTCTCTTTTGATGCACGCGCGCCAGCCCGGGGAGGTATCCGATGATATCGATATAGGAAAACAAGATTATGAATGTGGCCCAATTTACATCGCGCCAGTGGCGTACGAGCAGCCACGACGAGATGATCAGCCCTAAAAGGCTTTCTGCACGGCCGACCCGCAGAGCGGGTACGTGGTCAGCACGAAGGGCCGGCTCGGCCGATGCGTCGGTGGGGCTGCGGTCAGTCACATCGGGGTCTGCTGCCGCACGGTCGCTGGTAGGTGCCGCGGTCGTCATGAACCTGAGTTCTCCCAACCATGTTCGTTGTAGCTGGCTACAATTTGTGGCTCGAACACTGGCATGGCCCAATGAAACTCCGCTGACATGCCCTCGGGCCGGACGTCAGCTCCGCGTCAGCCGCATCTCACTGACGATGAGCAAACTTGCTGTCGCGGGGGACCTCGCCGGCGAGGTTGTGCCTGGGGTACGCATCATCGCCGCGGTACGGCGCCCTACCGAACGTTTCGCCCATCGCTTTACACCGTTCGTGTCTCCAAATCGGTGAAAGGAGGGCAACCAAGAGAGGCCGTGGCGTCGGAGGATCACAACGCCCCCTCTGCGCGGTTGATGCGGAGATCGCTGGCTACAGATCCGCGATCTTCGGCAGAAGAAGGCAGGTTTTCTGGTGCGCGTCGGGAGTCATCAGGAGTGAGGCAAACAGAATGTCGATCCTAATGCAGGCTGGCGGCGAGCACGGCGCGCCAGAACAGTGCGCGAACGGCTCGGAAGCTAAGGACATCGGCCGGCTGGTAGTGCATTGTGCTGACCGCACCGGGTTGGTGGCGGCGGTGAGTACCTTCCTGGCGCGCTGTGGCGCCAACATTGTGTCGCTGGAGCAGCATTCCACCGAGCCGACCGGTGGGACCTTTTTGCAGCGCACCATCTTTCACCTTCCAGGGTTGGCGACCGCGCGGACCAGTCTTGAACAAGCCTTCGCTGAGCAGGTTGGTGAGATGTGCATGGACTTCCGGCTTACCGAGGCATCGAAACCCAAACGAGTGGCCATCATGGCGTCCAAAGACGACCACTGCCTATTGGACCTGTTGTGGCGCAACCGCCGTGGCGAGTTAGACATGTTGGTGGTGATGGTGATTTCTAATCACCCAGACCTTGCGGACTGCGTCCGGTCGTTTGGAATACCGTTTCTTCACGTACCCGCTGGCAAGGATATCCGTGGCCAAGCCGAACAAACTCAGCTCGACTTGTTGCGCGGCAACGTCGACTTGGTGGTGCTGGCCCGCTATATGCAAATCCTGAGTCCGCGCTTTCTCGCAAAGGTGGGCTGTGCGGTGATTAACATTCACCACTCCTTTCTCCCGGCGTTCATCGGCGCTGCCCCGTACCGCCAAGCGAAGCAACGAGGAGTCAAGCTCGTCGGCGCGACCGCCCACTACGTCACTGACGAACTCGACGGCGGACCGATCATCGAGCAGGACGTGATACGGGTCGACCATCGGCACACGGTCGAAGATTTGCGCAGGCTTGGCGCCGATGTGGAACGACAAGTCTTATCGCGCGCGGTGCTCTGGCACTGCGAGGACCGCGTAATCGGCTACGGCAACCAGACCGCTGTGTTCTAAGACCGGCTGTCCGGACCGGTGCGGGGAGGATCCTGGTGAGGCTATAGCCAGATCGTTGATTGCAGACACCGCACAAGACGACCCATTGACCGTAAGGCCCCGTATCTACGAACCGCGTCACCCCCTGTCCTTCTCGTCGCTGGTTGCGAGATCGCAATAGAGCTATCGGTAATGGCGAACCCAATTGTGCCGGAATGAAATTCTCGCCGCTGCTGGGCCTCGGCCGTGTGTGAGCGCCACAGCCAACGACGCACTAACTCCCTGACCGCGACGCCGCTTGCACGCGGCAGTTTAGACCCTTGCATTTAGTTGAGCGTCGCCACATCCGGGTCCGACGAGCTCTTTGTCCGCCGAAAAGCGGCCCAGGGCACTCCTATAAAACGCGCCTTCACGCAAGTTCGGCCTTGACTCGCTACATACATGCAGTATTCTACATACACGCCGGCTATTAACGTCAAACAGAATCTATCAGACGCGATGTAGGTAGAGTTCAGGTTGGGGCCTCTGGCCTCCATCGAAGTGTGAACGTCCCTAGGCGGCCGACCCAGACCAAACGCGGGCGGAAACATGAAGGCAAATCCAACGAAGGGGGACGACGTGAACTTCACGAGGCTGGCTAGATTGGTCCGGCGGTATCCACGGGTCGTGATTGTTGCCGCAGTGTTGTTCTTCCTGATGGCAGGCGTCGTCGGGGCGTCGGTGGCGGCGGGACTTCCTGCTGGTGGCTATGACGACGCGCGTTCAGAATCGGCTCGGGCCAAAGCCGTTCTGGTCGACAAATTCAACGCCGGAGGGATGCCCATCGTATTCGAGGTCACAAGCTCGACCGATGTGGCTGACGCGCCGAATGTTCGTGCGCGCGCGCACACAATTGTCGATGCACTTCACGCAAGTCGGTACGCGCAACTGGTCACTTCCTATTGGACGGCATCGCCATCGGCTGCGAAATCCCTTGTCAGCCAGGATCATCGCACTGGCTTGGTGGTTGCTGAGATTGCTGGTTCTGACAGCGACGCGCCGCCAAGAGCTCACGACATCGCAAAGTCCTTGGTGGGGACCCGCGATGGCATCACGGTAATGGCCGGCGGCCAGGCGATCGCCTATTACGACTTCAATCGACAAGCCCGCTTGGACCTGGTTATCACCGAAGCTATCGCGATCCCATTCACATTTGTCGTTTTGGTCTGGGTCTTCGGCAGTGCGATCGCGGCGATACTTCCGATTGCCGTTGCGGGATTTGCAGTCGCAGGAACGACGGCTGGTTTACGTGCCGTGTTGATGGTCACAAATGTGTCCGTCTTTGCGATCAACCTTGCCACCGCGTTATGTCTGGCACTAGCAATAGACTACACCTTGTTCATCATTAACCGGTATCGAGAAGAGCTTGCCGCAGGCGCGTCCCGAGATGACGCGATGATTCGAACGTTGAACACTGCGGGACGTACCGTGCTGTATTCCGCCGTCACCGTTGGATTGTCTTTAGCCGTGATGATGGTCTTCCCAATGTATTTTTTGCGCTCACTCGCATACGCTGGGCTCCTCAGCGTTGGGCTGTGCCTTATTGGTGCTCTGATCGTCGCACCGGCTCTGTTGGTCGCGCTCGACGATCGCCTCAGTAAATGGGACATCCGCAAGCCCGTATATCACCTATTCGGGCGGAACGCGTGGGAGCCGCGCTCGCCCGAGGAGACGTTCTTTTACCGGAGCGCCGTTTTCGCCATGCGCCGCCCCGTCAGCGTGCTTGTGATCATCACGGCCTTGTTAATTCTGCTCGGCTTACCGTTTTTCGGAATGAAGCTCGCGTACCCTGATGATAGGAGTCTGCCACCCACGGCGACGGCGCATCAGGCCGGCGATGCGCTCCGGGAGCAATTCCCGGGGAGCATGAACGCGATTCGGATCGTGTTGCCGTCGCGGTCTTCGCAACAAATTGGAAGCTATGCCGATCAGCTGTCCCAAGTCCCAGGTGTCACTGGTGTAGCGGCTCCTGACGGCACATATGTTCGCGGTAGTCGGGTGAGCGCTGAGGGCTACGGAGCTGGTCAGACGAAGGACGAGACCTACCTGACAGTGTCGAGCTCGCTAGACCCATACGCTACGTCCGCGAAAGACCAATTGAATGTTCTCAAGCGCATTCCTGCGCCCGCCCCTCCACTGTTTGGAGGTGTCGCGCAACAAAATATCGACAACGTGCAGGCGATAACGCGGGTCGTCCCGCTCGCGTTCTCGTTGATTGCTATAACCACGTTAGTTCTCATTTTCCTGCTCACGGGAAGCGTGCTGCTACCGTTCAAAGCATTTATCATGAACATGTTGTCGCTGGCGGTTGGGCTCGGGGCGATAGTGTGGATCTTCCAAGACGGTCATCTTGATGGTTTTGGTACAACGGTCGCCGGCCACATTAATGCCGTATTTCCGCCCTTTATGTTTTGCGTTGCCTTTGGCCTGTCGATGGACTACGAGGTTTTCGTGTTATCTCGAATCCGTGAAGAGTGGATGAAAACAGACCGGGGAACTGGTGACAACGAACGTGCGGTTGCTCTCGGTGTGGCACAGACTGGGCGTATCGTGACCGCCGCTGCGACCGTGATGGCGATTGTCTTTATCGCGCTCGTTGCCTCCCAGGTACAACACATGCGTATGCTCGGGGTAGCGCTCGCGGTCACTGTACTCGTGGACGCATTTCTCATCCGGACGGTTCTTCTTCCCGCCGTCATGCGTCTCATGGGCCGCGCGAACTGGTGGGCGCCGAGACGATTGGCTCGCTGGCACGCCACCTGGGGACTCGGCGAAGGGGATCAGACCCCATCTGGACCCGCACGGGACAATGGCGTTGACCAGAAAGGGTTTGATGACGGTGCCGACCGCAACCAACGGTTGCGATACCCGGCCGGTCGACGGCGCATCTAAACGCTGCGCTTCGTCCGGCTTATACCCGGATCCACTGTCACCATTGATGCGCCGCCTCCAAGCAGCCAATACGTTGCCGAGTGAGTCGAGCAACAGCTGCGCACGGCCCTGGGCAAATGCGATCCCCCGGGCTCGCGCGAGGTCAGAGTGCGACGGGCGAAAAAGGCGCCGCCAGACCGTCATAAAGCGGCGGTGTCGATAGCCGACTCGCGCGTCAACCTCAGGTCATCGGCCCTCCGCGGTTGGGCATCAAGAATCTGGGCTGCGCGGCGGGCGCGAGGCGTCAGCTCGATAGCACGCCCCGATGTCGGTGACGATCCGATCAACCATGGCAATATGCCTACTGGTGCGGCTTCATAGTCAGCTTCTTGGCCGCAGAGCTCGCCGCGCGGAGGGTCGATCTCGTTGACGGGATGCGGCCGCGCACGTGATCTACTCGCTGTAGGCCGTACTCGTGTTCAGGCCGTTTCCGTGAGGACCCGACCCCCGAGAACACGGTTAAATTGAGCCTCAAGCCGTGGGCTCGGGTCGATGCCTAACTGATCGGCAAGGATTCGCGATACGCGATGGTAGCTGTCGACCACCTCAGCGTATCGACCTTCGGCATATAGCGCATTCATCAGCTGCTCCCAAAGGCACTCGCGAAGCGGATTTTCCGAAAGGAATCGACTTGCGCAAACGATAACGCGTCGATAATCTTCGGCCTCCGCTAGCGCCGCAACCAGTGTTTCTTGCGCTTCGAATCGCAGCTGCTGGAGCATGCTGCTAGCTGAGCGTACTCGTTCTCCGTCGTTGACATCTGTAAACAGTGAACTGCCTTGCCACAAACTAAAGGCTTCCTCGAGAATTTCGATCTGTTTAGTTGGGCTGGAAGGATTGCTCTTCCACACCGATTCCACTAGGTCAATGAATCGAAGTGCGTCAACTTGAGCGGTGGAGACATTCAGCCGATAACCGTCACCGTCAGTGATTAACACTTCTGCTGCTTCGCAGGTGGCGTGCAGCCACTTTCGCAGACGTGTGATATGGGCGTGTATGGCGTTCACATTCTTAAGCTGCAGTTCCTCGAGCAGCTCGTCGCGATGAACGAGCTGACCGTCGGCCATGGCCAATAGTGCGAGGATTGTTCGCAGTTTGGCGCCCGGGACTGCATGTCGGGCGGATTTATCGCGAATGCAAACGCCGCCCAGCACGTCAATATTGAGCATTTCACCCCTATCTGCCCGCGTCAGATCATTCACAGATGCCATAGCATCGTTGCTCCCCCGAAAATCCGCTGCCACGTACGCGCCGCGCACATGGCTTGGCGCGATGGACCCAACTGGTGCAGTCGCCAGCCTGCCGACGAGCGATACAGTGCGTAGGTTATTGGATCCGCTGTATGTGAGTGAAGCGTATGTCGCGTGCACGGACCGCGTCAACGGCGTCATCAGGATTTAATCGTGACGCCGAATGGCTGGCATGTGGGTTACGGCGACATGACGCCTTGGCGAGGCATGTGCCGCTGCGGGCGAAGACACAGACACAGGCACAGGATCGTAGCCCGATGGGCCGCGGACGCACGCGGATTCTCTGTACATCAAGAAGAGGATTGAGCTTCGCATAACCGAACGGCTGCAACAGTTTTCAGCACCGCCGGTATCGCGATCGACCCTATTCCACAGTGGCCCAAATAACCAGCTACGCTAGACCTGGCTTCTACCATGCGAATTCATCTTGCGCCCGATGCTGGGCAGAAGTATCTGCGGCATCGTCAATGGATAAGGTGCATCCGCCCTTCGTCGGCGTCATAAATGCAGCGCGCGCAGAACGGACGCCGCTCATGCCCCAGGCGGCCCAAAGTACAGTCAGTCGATCAGCGAGCACTAGACGATGAAGCGCCCACCGCTGTTGTGTGCCGAGTTGTCGCCATCACCGCCGGAATACCGCGACTGATCCTGAGTGCTCGAGCTCCGACTGTGTCTAGCGGCAAGCGGTTGATCGTCGCCGGCGATGGGCCGACGCCTACGGCGGGGCCGCCAAATCGATCGAGATGCAAGTGATCTCACGTCGGACTCGGTACGCGTCCCATGCAGGTCACTACGCAGTTATCGAGGGAGCGGACCAGGGCGCGAGCCGGCGCGCTGAAACCTCACTGACGCGATGGCACCGCAGCATCAGGGCTGGCTCAGCTTAATTTCAGCGGATATCCGCATGCTGGCACCGATCGAATACGCCCGGCGACGACGGCACCGAACCGCATGATCGGTCGTCGACGAAGAGGAGGTACTACCTTGCAGTATCGCTTCGACACCATCGAAGATCCGATCCCCACCTACCGGTCATATGTGGGAGGTAAGGATGTCGACGGCAGCGGGTGGATATATGTGCCGTCCCCACGAGCCCTACTTGACGATGCGTTCTCAACCCTCACGATCAAACGCAACCTCGAAGCAGGTACGACGCCAGCGTCCAATGCACCGCCCGATGTCGTTCTCGCGCGTGTGGCAGTGGCCGACAGTCAAAATGTCGAGGACGCGATCGTGTCCGCGAGCGGCGCTGCCCCCATCTGGGCCGAGCGGCCGCTGTCTGAACGCGTCGACAAATTCCTCACGCGGCTGCACGAGACGTTCTCGACACATGCCGACCAGATCGTCGACAGGCTCACCGCCGAAGGCCATCCAGTTGAACTCGCAAGATGGGAGCTTTCGGGCATTCTCGAATCGACGGCACCACGCGCCCGGGATTTCTACCGAAACCAGTTGCGGGTATCGGAGTTTACTGACGCCGACGAACGGCGCTTGATCGTTCGCCGCCAGCCGGACGGAGTGGTTTGTGTCAACCCCCCCGCAAACGCCGCCACAGCTAGCGCTGTCCTCGCGATGGCGGCAGTCGCGGCGGGTAACGCGGTGATCATTCGAGCCCCGCGTAGCGGGCCGCTGGGCGTGATGTACGTCATGCGGGAACTAATAGTTCCCATCCTCGATGAACTGCAAGCGCCACCGGGTGTGCTCAATTTTTTCTGCGGCGAGCCTACGCCGATCCTGGACATGTGGCTGGCCAGTCCCCACGTCGATGACGTCATGTACTTCGGCAGCAGCAAGGCCGGCCTGGAATTCGAACGCAAATGCGTGGCAGCACAGAAGAAACCGATTCTCGAGCTGGCAGGCAATGATGTGGTCGTGGTCTGGAAGGATGCCGACCTCGACTATGCCGCAGAAGCGTTGACCGAAAGCTTCTACGCATCGGGCCAACTTTGCATGATCCCGAACCAAGTACTGGTTCACCCGGCGGTCGCTGACGACCTGATCGAGAAGACCGTCGAGAAGGCACGCCGGTTTAGACCCGGCTACCCCGACGACGTGGACACCCTACTCAGTCCGGTATTGCGCCGCGAAAAGTTCTTCCACTACATCGACGACGCGCTCGACAAGGGAGCACAGCTTGTGTTCGGCGGCAACGCATTACAGCTCGATGGCACAGAGGATGATACAGGAATGTTCCTCGCTCCCACCCTGATTCGTATCGACGGACTAGATCGCGCTCGTGAGCTCAACGCCGTTCGAAACGAAACCTTCTTTCCCCTACTGCCGGTCGTGGTGGCGGTCGACGGCGACGACGCGATGATGTTAGACAAGTTTGTGGAGTTCATTAACTCCAACCCATACGGTTTACGGAACTCGGTATGGGCTCAGGATCCCGACGTCATCGACCGGTTCGTCGTGAGTATCCGCAATGGCGGCCTACTGAAGATCAATGACTCTCACTTCGGCCACATCGAGGGCCTTCCAACCCACGGTGGTACCGGGATCACTGGCGGAGTGTGCGGCGAAGCCAACTTTCCGGTCATCAGCACCACTCATCTGCAGGGGGTGGCGATCTCGTATCGCGCGCAACGCCCACGTGAGTCTGCGTTGAACGGATGGAATCGCCGGAGAAACCGCCATGATTCGAGCGCAGATGCGAACACGAAGGAATCGAACTGATGCGAACTCTCGACGAAGCTCGCGCAACGTGTGAAACGTATCTGCCAGGTCTTTGCGATGACCTGAGTAGCGTATCGTTAGCCGAATTGGAAGCACCCGGAGGGCCGGGACTGCAGATGTTTCGAACAGCCAATGGGCCCGGGTTGCTGATCCCGAAACACTATGCGGGCCTGGCCGCAACACCGCTTGACGCAGTACGTGTAACGCGGGCGATCGGGTCGTATGCGCCTTCGCTCGCCGTCGCCACAACCATGCACCACTTTTCGGTGGCCACACTGTTTACGATGGCTGACAGTCTGAAAAGTTCCGGCATGGAGTGGGCCCTCCTCGAGGGTATCGCGCGTGAAAACCTACTAGTCTCATCTGGATTCGCGGAAGGGCGCCCGGGCCAAGGGATCCTTACCCCTACTATGTCGGCCACACCAACAACTGGCGGCTTCACGGTCAACGGCTCAAAGAAGCCTTGCAGTCTGTCCAAATCGATGGACCTGATGAGCGCAAGCGTCGCCATCTCGAACGCAGACGTACAAGACCAGTTGGCGATCCTGCTCATCGCCTCCGATACCCCCGGTATCTCCGTCCGTCCCTTCTGGGACAGCAATATTCTTGCCGGCGCTGAAAGTGATGAAGTCAAGTTCGACAACGTCTTCGTTGACGAACGGCTCGTCGTCGCACCCGAAGCCGGCGACGAGGGGCAACTCGATCAATTGCAGACC
>Ga0213876_10001579_pt1 | contig 14005 bp, 8 predicted proteins | sample BarmaccomBMRX_R9_FD_160113 | JGI IMG/M metagenome (GOLD analysis project Ga0213876, IMG submission 160113) | Root-associated microbial communities from Barbacenia macrantha in rupestrian grasslands, the National Park of Serra do Cipo, Brazil - RX_R9 | ecosystem: Host-associated > Plants > Roots...
CGCGTGAAGGTACCTGCGTACGTACTGATGTATGCCACCACCGAGAGCGAGCCAGTCGAGTCCGTCGCGGTGATCGAGTGCTGGCCAGCCGTTGTTGGCGGTGTGTACAGGCCCGCGGCACTGATGGTGCCGATGCTGGAGTTGCCGCCGGTGACACCGTCGACCGACCACGTCACCGTGTTCTGGCTGGTGGTGGTGAATTGCTGCGTGAGAATCGGCGTCAGTGTTGCCGTCTTCGGACTGATCGAGAAGGTAGCGCCCACACCGGTACCAGTGATGGACACCGTGTGTGTATTGCTGGCGTTATCGGTCATGATCAGCGTGGCCGGATTGCTGCCGCCAACCGCTGGTGTGAACGTCACATTGATCGTGCAGCTTGCGTTCGGGGCAACGGAGCTACCGCAGTTGTTGGTCTGCGTGTACGAGCCGCTGCCTGAGCCGGTGAAGCTGATCGCCGCGATGTTCAGGTTGGCATTACCCGTGTTGGTGACCGTCACGGGCAGTGCGTTGCTGCTGGTGTTGACGTTCTGGTTGCCGAACGACAGCGTTGAGGGGCTCAACGAAGCGACTGCCGCGGGCAGAGGCGTATTCATGTCGTTCTGGATCTCGGCTGCGCTGAGCGCGCGGCTGTAGACGCGCACCTCGTCGATGGTGCCGATGAAGCCAAATCCATCCGAGCGCTGGCCGATAAAGGTGTTGACGTTGGAGTAAACCTGTGAGCTCGGGACGGCGCCGTTGAGAGTGCCGTTGTCCAGCACACCGTTGACGTAGATGTCCAGCGTCTGGGCCGACGCGTTGTACACGCCCGCCACGTGGTACCAGGTGTTGAGACTGGTCACCGTCTTGCTGTAGCGCTGAGTGTGGGATCCAGCACTACCCGAGACTTCGACGCCAAATGTGCGGGGCCCCGTGTCCTGGGTACCTTTCAACTGCCAGCCCGCTGACGAGTCGGAGCTGGAGATCACGTCAGCATCGTCGATGGGGTATGCCGACTGGTTGACCCATGCTTCCCAGGTCATGCTCCCGCCCGGCGTGAGCGCGACTGGATTACCCAGGTCGACGAAGCTGGAGCTACCGCTGAAGTTGAGTGCGTCACCGTACTTGCCCAGCGTCGTCCAGGTTGCGCCAGTTTGGGTTCCGGTGATGCCGTTACCAGACTGATCGGCAACCGTTGCGCCGAACCCATCGTTGAGCCCCCAGGCGCCGACCAGGCCGTTCTGTGGCGTGGCACTCGCCACGTTGGAGAACGAACTGGAGTTACCAGCGGTATCGACCGCCTTCACCTGATAGCTGTACGTGGTGCCAGTCGTCAGGCCGGTGTCGTTATATGACGTGGCCGGAGCGGCGGGCGAGGCGATGGTTGCGAAGTTGCTGCAGCCCGCGCCCTGGCAGCGTTGGACCACGTAGTTGGCGAGGCCGATGCTGCTTTGCGACGCAGTCCAGTTCAGCGTGATCTGGGTTGCGCTGGACGCCGCGGCCGTCAGGTTCGACGGTGCGGTGGGCGGGGCCGGAGACAGCGTGCTGGTGGTGGCGGTGTTCGAGAACGGTCCCGCGGTACCAGCCGTATCAACTGCCTGAACCTGATAGGTGTAGCTGGTGCTCGCCGTCAGGCCCGTATCGCTGTACGTCGTGCCTGTCGGCGAAGCGATGGTGACGAAGTTCGAGCAGCCCGCGCCCTGGCAGCGTTGCACGACGTAGTTCGCCACGCCAAGACTCGCCGACGATGGACCCCACTGCAGGTTGATCTGGCTGACGCTGGCCGCGGTGGCGGTCAGGTTGCCCGGAGCCGTGGGCGGCGTCGGTGCGCCGGTGGTCGCGCTGGCGGGGCTGGAGTATGGACCGATCAAGCCGCCCGTGTCCTGCGCGCGAACCTGGTAGGTATAGGTCGTATTCGCCGTCAGACCGGTATCGGTGTAGCCCGGTGCCGTTGAGGTGGCGATCTGCGTGAAGTTGGTGCAGCCGGCGCCGGTGCAGCGCTCGATCAGGTATTTCGCGATACCCACCGGACTGGTCGAGGCCGTCCACCCTAACTGGATCTGCGAGGAGCCGGAGGCTGTCGCCGTCAGGTTCGTTGGCGCTGTCGGTGGCGTGTTGTTCGGCGGCTGTCCAACCGGCGTGTTCATGTCGGACTGGACCTGCGCCGCGGACAGCGCGCGGCTGTACACGCGGGCGTCGTCGATCGTGCCGAAGAAGTAGAAGTTCTGGTCGCCGCGGCGGCCAACATTGACGTTGACGTTGCTCGGCAATTGTTGGACGGTTGGTACGGCGTTGCGCAGGACGCCATCGTCCAGCACGCCGTTGACATAGATGTCCAGGGTCTGGGCGCCGGCGCTATACACGCCAGCCACGTGGTACCAGGTGTTCAGGGTGATCTGCGTATTGCTATAGCGCTGCGTGCGAGCAGTTGCACCCTGGCCGTACACCGCGATACCGAATGTGCGCGGGCCGGTGTCCTTGGTGGTCTTCAACTGCCAGCCACTGCTGCTATTGGAGAACGAGAGAATCTGGCCGTCGTCGACCGGGTTGTTCGTCGGAAAGACCCAGGCTTCAACCGTCATCGTACCCGTGAGGTTGGTGAACGGTGTCGCGCGGCCGAGATCGACGAACGCGTTGCTGCCGTTGAAGGACAGCGCGCTGTTGTATTTACCGGAGCTGGTCCACGTCGCGTTCTGCAGCGTGCCAGTAATGTTGTTGCCTGACTGATCCGCCGTGGTGGTACCCGTGTTTTCGTCGAACGCATAGGCGGCGACGAGGGTCGAAGCACCAGTGGTGGATGCCGCGCTGGCGATATTGCTGTAGGCACTCAGGTTGCCGGCGGCATCCTGTGCGCGCACACGGTAGCTGTAGTTACCGACCGCCAGATTCGGGTCGGAGTAGGTCGTGCCTGGCTGAGATGCGATCTGGCTGAAGTTGGAGCAGCCAGAACCCGAGCAGCGCTCGACAAGGTAAGCGGTGACGCCGACGTTGTCGGTGGAGGCTGACCACAGCAGATTGATGGTCTGAGCGTTGCCGGTGGCGGTGAGACCTGTTGGCGCCGAAGGCGGCGTGACATCGGCGACGGTCACCGACGCGGTATTGGAGTACCCGCTGGTGTTGCCGGTCGAGTCCTGCGCTCGTACGCGGTAGCTGTAGCTCCCCGGCAGCACGTTGGCATCCGGATAGCTCGTGGCACTGGCGGGCACTGTTGCGATTTGCGTGAAGCCCGTGCAGCTCGCACCCTGGCAGCGTTCGACGAGATAATTGGCCACACCGTTAGGACCGCTGGAGGCGCCCCAGGTCAGATTGACCGTATAGGTTGCGACAGAAGCCTGCAGATTGGTGGGCGCTGAAGGTGGCGTGGTATTGACGATGGTTGCGCTTGCCACACTCGAGTAGTTACTCAGGTTGCTGGCAGCGTCGGTGGCTCGGACCCGATAGCTATAGCTGCCGGGGGACAGGCTCGTGTTACTGAAGGTAGTCGTGGTGCCGTTTGTGGTGCCGATCTGCGTGAAATTCGAGCAGCTTGCACCCGAGCAGCTCTCGACGTCGTAGCCCGTCACACCGACGTTGTCGCTCGAGGCGGACCAGGAAAGGTTGATCGTGCTACCCGAGACAGAGGCCGTCAGATTGGTTGGAGCGGTTGGGGGGATCGTGTCAGGGACGACGGCTGTCGCGGTGCTGGAGTAGGGGCCGAAGGTGCCGGCGGTGTCCTGTGCGCGTACGCGGTAGGTGTACGAGCCGACCGCGGCGGTCGTATCGGAGAAGCTCGTCGTTGTCGACGTGCCAAGCGTGGCGAAGTTGGAGCATGAGGCACCTGCACAGCGCTCGACGGAGTAGCTGGCAATGCCGAGACTTGAGGTGGACGCAGTCCAGCTCAGGGCCACAGGCGTATTGCTCGCGTTGCCCGGTGTGGCTGTCAGGTTGGTGGGAGCGGTGGGCGGCGGTGTGGTTGGCGGAGTCTTGAATGCCACCATCTGCATGACCCACGGCGCGCCTGGGCTGATCGGTGCGGTGGCGCTCTGGCTACCCGCGCTGGTCACGTTCTTGTCTTCGACAAGATCTGCATCCGGTGAGGTCAAGATGCGGCGGGTGAAACCAGTCCCAGTACCCGATCCCGTGGCAACCGTATTGGCGCCGAAGATCAGATCGGTTGCATTGGTGGTCGTCGCGCTACCGCTACTGCCGTTGGCATTATTGCCGGAGGCGCCCGCGGAAACATCGACCGGATTGTTGGTGTCCGCGCCGCTGTATTCGGCGATGCGGATATCCGGGAAGGCCGCGCCGGTATTGAACTTCACAGTAACCGAGTTGGCGTTTGCGGCAGCCGCCTTGATGTTCTTGGCGTAATAGATAGACTGGCTGCAGCAACCCGCGGCAGCGTTCGGTCCAACTGCCAGCGCATAGCTGTTGCCGCTGGAGTCCGTGACAGAACTGACGGTCGACGTCGTGTCATTCCAACCGACCACGACGACGTTCAAGTTGCCAGCCGTCTGGGCCTTGGTGTATGGAACGGCGACCGACGTCTGTGGTGATTGCGGATCGGAGGCATTCACCTGCACGAACGTGATCGCCGACGCCGCCTGAGACAGCGTATACGTCGGCTGCAGCGTCGCCAATGCGATTGCCGCGCAAATGACGAGCCTGCCTGGCAAGCTCGAGGCCAATCTACGAAGGTACACGTGTCTCATGCGATGTGTCAGTCCCCTATTCCCTAGATAACTGCCTTGCGACAGTAGAAGGCTTCGGCATACCCGTCAGTCGCATTGGATTCCATGCCGCGGATGCGCATCATCGATCGAAATAGCTCCTCAGTGAACCAGCGTCGCCCATGCTGCGACGGAAAATGTTCGAGCAGATGCTCGACCTTGGCGCGCGCCAGGTCCGAATCGAGGCGCACGAAAAAGTTTGGCTGCCCGAGGTCACCGTCGTACTTCGGGATTTCGAACTCCAGAATCATGTGGTCGCGAAAGGTGTTCCAGGTCAGCTCCGACACGAGGCGGTGGTCCTGGTGGGCATCGCGGCCGTAGTGCGTCAGAATCAGATCGGGTTGAACTCGCTTGAGCCCTTCGAAGTACTCCTTCACGGCCGCTCCGTCATACGGCAGAAACCCGTCACGGAACGGACCCACCAGCACCTCATGGTGATTAACGCCCGCGAGCATGGCATTCGCGCTCTGGCGCGCTTCAGCCATGCGTTCGTTGTGCGCCGTCGTCACGACCCATGTGACACACAGGTCCGGGTAATCACGGATCAGTCGCATGACCGTGCCGCCACATCCGATTTCGATGTCATCGGAGTGTGCGCCGATCACGAGTAAGCGGCGGAGGCTACTGGAGCCTCCACCGCTTGGCAACAAAGTGAACAAGTCTACTCAGACAGGGAGCGCAATTCGCTCCCTCTCCCACACTGCCCAGGGCCGATTGCCTCGAGCGTGCATGTCATTCAAGTTCTCGTGGTCCTTGAAGGTGTCCATTGGCGCCCAGAAACCGCGATGGCGATAGCCGAGCAATTTACTCTTCTCCGCCAGCCGCTTGAACGGCGCCTCCACCAGCTCGTCATCTTGTTCCATGTCGGCGAACAGCTCCGGCCGCAACACGAAGTAGCCGCCGTTCAGCCAGATCTCAGCTTCAGTGCAGCGCTCGATCCGATCGACCGTGTGACCCTCTTTCCATTGCACGACGTGGAACGAGTACTGCGGTCGTGCGCAGAGGAACGAGGCCGTCATATTTTCCTCGCGCACGAGGTCAATCATTTCCGGCAGTGGTGCGTCGGTGAGGACGTCGGCGTAATTCGCCAGAAACAGTTCTTCGTCCTTCACCAGGTCGCGGACCGCGTACAGACGTTCGCCAACGCAGGCATCGAGCCCGGTATCGACGAAAGTGATGTTCCACTCCGACATGTCCTTGCGGAGCTGTTCACGGGTCTCGCGATCTTCGATGCCAATGTATTCGCTGGGATGCCCGTACAGCATGTCCTCGAAGAACGCCCGGATATGCTCGGCTTTGTACCCGAGGCACAGGATGAAGTCCTTGTGCCCGAAGTGGGCGTAGTACTTCATCACGTGCAGCATGATCGGATAACCACCGACCTTTACCATCGGCTTCGGCGTGTTCTGCGAGACTTCCCGCATGCGCAGGCCGAGGCCACCGCAGAAGAGGACAACTTTCATCCGATGACCTCCAGCTCCGGGATCGGAATGATGAACTTGACACCCCACTCCTTTGCATAGGGTTGGAGCTGGGCGACAATCTCCGTCTTGAGGTTCCAGGGGAGAATCAGGATGTAGTCCGGCCGGGTCTGCTCGAGGCGCTCCGGTGCGTAGATCGGAATATGTGTGCCGGGCAGGAAGCGACCGTGCTTGTACGGGTTGCGATCGACGGTGTATTCGAGAAAATCCGCGCGAACACCGCAATAGTTCAGCAGCGTGTTGCCCTTGCCAGGCGCGCCGTAGCCGGCGATGCGCTTGCCCTCGCGGCGGAGCTGGATCAGCAGCTCCAGCAGGTTGTGCTTCGTCCGGATGGCGCGCTCCGAGAAATCGGAGTAGTACTTCAGCCGGTCGACGCCTTCCCCTAGCTCGCGCGCGCGGAGCTCCTCGAGTCGGGCAGTGTCAGGCCGCGGGTCGTCGGCGAAGCAGCCCCAGATGCGCAGCGAGCCACCGTGTGTAGGCAGCTCTTCGACGTCGAAGACGCGCAGGCCGTGGGCATCGAAGATGCGTTCGGTGGTGTAAAGCGAGAAGTACGAGTAGTGCTCGTGATAGATGGTGTCGAACTGGTTGCCCTCGATGAGCCGCGAAAGGTGCGGATACTCGATCGTCACCGTACCGCTGGGCTTGAGCAGCTCGGGAATGCCACCCACGAAATCGTTGAGGTCCGGCACCTGGGCCAGGACGTTGTTGCCAAGAATGAGGTCGGCTTTGCCGTGCGTGGCAGCAACCTTGCGCGCCATCTCAACGCCGAAGAACTCCGCCAACGTCGGGACGCCCTTCTCTTCCGCGACGCGCGCGACGTTTTGTGCGGGCTCGATGCCCAACACCGGAACGCCACGATTCACGAAGTGCTGCAGCAGGTACCCATCGTTGCTGGCAAGCTCCACGACGAAGCTGTTCTCGTTGAGGCCCAGGCGCTCGATGGCCAGTTCTGTGTAACGGCGCGCGTGCTCCACCCAGCTGTCGGAGTAGGACGAGAAGTACGCGTATTCGGTGAAGATCTCCTCACCGCTGACATAGGCCTCGAGCTGTACCAGGAAGCAATTGCGGCAGACGCGCACGTGGAGCGGATAGAACGGCTCCATCTGGTTGACCTGATCGGCACGCAGGTAGCTCTCGCACGGCGGCGACATGCCCAGGTCGACGAACGTGTCGCGCAGTGGCGTCGAGCAGAACCTGCACAACGGCAGCTGTTGCGGCGCGGCCGCCTGGGGGGCGAGAGATTCGCTATCTGCGATCATGTTCATTGCGACTCCTTGAGTTGTTCCGATTCTCGAAAAGGGACGCGTCCGTCACCGTTCAGCGTCCGTTGAGGACTGGTTGAGGACCCCCTCCTCAAACTCAGCCCAAACTCGAGCAGCGCCTTCTCAACCGTCTCTCAACCGGCGGTACGCGGCCTCGCACAACGTGCGTGCGACATATCAAAAGGAGAAACGAAAGGGACCTCTCAAGGAATTGACTCTCGTCAGCGTCATCACGCCTTGCTACAACGTCGAGCGCTATCTGGCGCAGGCAGTGCGCAGCATGCTGGGCCAGACCTTTGCGGACTGGGAGCACATCCTGGTCGACGATGGCAGCACCGACAGTACCGGCCATCTCGCCGATGACCTTGCCGCGCTAGACCGTCGTATCCGCGTGATCCACCAGCCCAATGCCGGCGCGCCCGCCGCGCGAGTGACAGGCTACGCCGCAGCCGACCCCGCTTCACGGTACGTGTTGTGGCTCGACGGCGACGACATCCTCGAACCAAACATGCTCGAGGTCATGGTCACCTATCTCGAAGGTCACCCAAAGGTTGGCACGGTGTTGGCCAATCGACAGCACATGGACGAGACCGGTACGCCAATCATGGTGGGTTGGCGCCCAACCCGGTTGGCGCCCGGCGCACTTCTGCCCAGACGCCTTCAAGACTCTGTGCCACAAACGCCATTCGCCACCCTGTTTGCGCAGGACTCGGTCTCCAGTCCGTCGGCAACGGTGGTGCGGCGGAGTGCGTATGACGCCACACCGGGTTGGGACCCAACTTTTGGCCAACCCTTCGAGGATTGGGATCTCATCTTCCAACTGGCGTTGGTGGCCGAAGTGCACTACCTTCCAGAGGTCCTGACGCGTTATCGGGTTGGAAGGCCGGGCCAGTCCACGACCACCAATACGCAGCGCGGCTTGCGCCTCTATCACAAGCTGTACGACCGCTGGTCACAGTATGAAGGCGTGCCGCGCGGCAAACTCCGCGTGGTGCATGACGCGATCCAGTTTCGCGAAGGCCGCGTGCTCCCCTTCCAGCACCTTGCGTGGGGAACGCAACACCTCCGTCGACGCCAGTGGAAGGCGGCTTTTTTCAGTTACGCGCGGAGTGCACGCTTTCTGGCGCGGTACTTTTTCAACAACCTCAGAGGCACCTACCGGAGTCAGCTCATTCAAGCGAGTCGTGCATGATCTTCACCGAAACAAAGCTCAAAGGCGCGTTCATCATCGGCGTCGACCGGCGCGAGGACAGCCGCGGCTTCTTCGCCCGTACGTTTTGCCAACACGAGTTCGAAGAACATGGCCTCAATCCACGTATTGCGCAGTCAAATATTGCCTTCAATAACCGAAAGGGCACGCTCCGCGGGATGCACTTTCAGTGGCCGCCTGCGGCTGAAACAAAACTAGTCCGCGTGACGCAAGGCGCACTCCTGGACGTGATCATTGACCTGCGACCAGAGAGCCCCACCTACCTGCAGTACGTAGCCGTCGAGCTCACGGCTGATAACCGCCGTGCGTTATATGTCCCGGAGCGTTTCGCCCACGGTTACCAGGTCCTGGAAGACAACACCGAGGCGACCTACGAGATGGGCGAGTTTTACGCGCCTGACCTCCAGAGCGGCCTCCGCTACAACGATCCTGCACTAGGGTTGGTGTGGCCACTTGCACCTACGGAGGTGGCCGACAAAGACCTGCACTGGCCGCTTCTGGCCGACACTGCTGCGGAACTCGAACGACGAATGGCCTCAACCCGTTCTCAACTGGGGTCGAACGCGGTCACGGGCGCGCACTCGCGAGACTGAGATGGTGCGCACGGCGACCGAATTGTTAATGGCGGCGTTGTCCTCGGATGACGCTGCCTCCGATGACCTGAACCTGGAGCTGGAGCTGCGACTGGCGCAGCTGCTGCTCAAACGTGGTGACCTGGAGGAAGCTCGCGGACTTCTGGATTCTGCCAGCCGTCGCCCGCTGAGCTCTGCGCAGCTGCGCACACTTGCTGACGTGCAGTATCGCCTCGGTCGTGCGCTGGCACAACGCCTTCAGCGCGAGGGCCGCTGGGACGATGCCATCGTCGCGTGGCGCGAGGCGGTGCGCACCTCGCCGCGGGAGAGCTCCGGCTATCTCGGCCTCGGTCGCGCCTACGAGAAGACGCAGCAACCGGAGCTGGCGCTGAGCACGTACCTCGACCTGGTACAGCATGCGCCATCGCTCGCTAATACGCTGCTTGTGGCCGAGCGCATCGACGGGTTGACCGTGCCCGAAGCGGGACCAAATCGTTCCGTGCGCATTGCCCTCCTGGGCAACGCCACCCTGGACCACCTGCACAGTTACCTCAAAGTCGCGTGCTACGCGGCCGGCTTGCGTCCAACGATTTACCAGGCGGGTTTCGACCAGTACTCCCAGGAGATTCTGAATCCGTCCAGCGGCCTGTACGCATTTGCGCCCGACGTGGTGGTCTGCGCTGTTCACTCCAGCCGTCTGTTTCCGCGCGTGCACGACTACCCGTTCGACATGTCGGTGTCTGAGCGACGCGCCGAAATGGACTCTGGCCTGAACACGCTGGACTCCTTGCTCCGGGTGCTGACGGAACGGACCTCGGCGATGGTGCTGGTGCACAACTTCGTGTCCCCACAACATCCGGCCCTGGGCATCCTGGACGCACGTGACGAACTCGGACAGACCGCGGCCTTCACGGAATTAAATCTGCGTCTAGCAGAACTCGCACGGACCAAGCACAGAAGTGTCTATGTCGTAGACGAGGACCGTGTACAGGCCCAGGCAGGCAAAGCCATAGCCACCGATGCGCGCACGTGGCTCACAGCCCGTATGCCCTGGAGCGAAGATGCTCTGAGCGGTCTCAGTCGTGAGTATCTGCGGTACATCCGTGCAATGAGAGGTTTGAGCCGTAAGTGCATCGTGCTGGATTTGGACAATACGCTCTGGGGTGGGGTTATCGGCGAGGATGGAATCGCCGGCATCCAGCTGGGCTCCGAAGCGCCCGGTAACGCGTTCGTTGCCTTCCAGCGCGAACTGGAGAAACTGTGGCGCCGCGGCATCCTCCTGGCGATTTGCAGCAAGAACAATCCCGCCGATGCGCTACCGGTATTTGACCAACACCCGGAAATGGTGTTGAAGCTGGAGCACTTCGCGGCGCAACGCATCAATTGGCAGCCCAAGTCCGAAAACATCAAAGACATTGCGCGCGAGTTGAACATCGGTCTCGATAGCCTGGTTTTTCTCGACGACAATCCGGTCGAACGCGCCGCGGTCCACGCCGCATTGCCTGAGGTGCTGGTGCCCGAGCTGCCAACCGACGCCGCCGACTATCGCCGCGCGCTGCTGGAAGTTGCGGGCGTCTTCGACACGTTGGCGGTTACCGCCGAAGATCGCGATCGAAACCGACTCTACGCGGAGCAGCGGGCGCGCCAGGAGGCACAAGCCGCCATTCAATCCAGCGGCTCATCGCTGGTCGACTATTTGGCGGACCTGCAGATCACAGTCGACATCGAACCTGACACTGAGGTCACCCTCCCGCGCATCGCGCAATTGACCGGCAAGACTAATCAGTTCAACCTCACCACACGCCGATACACCGAGGCGGAGATTCTCGCCAAAAAGCAGTTGGGCTGGCGCGTCTATTCGGCGCGAGTCGGCGACCGCTTCGGCGATAACGGCCTCACTGGCGTGGCGCTGGTTGCACCTTCAGAAACGACGTGGTCGATTGACACCCTTCTCTTGAGTTGTCGCGTCATGGGGCGCGGTGTAGAGACCAGTCTTCTGGCCCACCTGGCAGACGAAGCCCGCCGCGCAGGCGCGACACACCTGGAGGGCGAATACCTTCCGACTGCCAAAAACGACGTAGTCCGCGACCTGTTCAGGGACCATGGGTTCACACTCGTCAGCGAGGATGAGCAGCGTGCTCTGTGGCGACTGGACCTGGCGAACCGCGCCATCGAGGTTCCGTCGTACCTGACGGTGCGTGTAGCCTCACTGGTCTGACCTCGATCGAGCCAGAAGACGTCCACCTCTGGAGCGTTCCGCTCGAGGGCACTTCCTCACGCTTTTGGTCGACGCTGACTGCCGACGAACGCAATCGCGCCGAGCGCTTTCACTTCGTGCGCGACCGAGACCAGTACGTCCTTGCACGTGGAAGGTTACGAGCTCTACTTGGTCGATACCTCGGGTGTGATCCGGCGGCAGTTCGCTTCGCGTATGGTGCCCAGGGCAAACCTTCCGTGACGAGCCCGCTGACGGACCTGCAGTTCAATCTCTCGCACACACATGGAATTGCGCTTATTGCGCTCGCGCGCGCACGGCCGATCGGCGTCGACGTGGAGGAGGTTCGCCCGTTTGCGGAGGTGGAGAACCTCCCACGCCGCATTTTTTCGATACGGGAGCTCCAGACGTTTCGAGATCTCCCACCTTCAGATCGACAGGCCGCATTTTTCAGGGCGTGGACGCGCAAGGAGGCGGTGGTCAAGGCCACCGGACTCGGCTTCAGCATGAACGTCCAGGAGGTGGAAGTCACGTTTTCTCCGGATGAGGATGCACGTCTACTGGAGTGGCCTGCAACTCCACCGGCAAGAGAGTGGACCCTCCGCGAGGTAGAGATTCCGAGCGGCTACGTGGCCGCGGTGGCCGTGCCCGGTCAGATCCGGGAACTGCTGGTAAAAGGTTCGGTCTTCTGAGCCGCGAGCCAGTCCAGCAGCGCGCCCGCGGCGGCGGTGGGATCGTGGCGCACCAGGTGACGCGCTGATACCAACGGTTGCGCGATCACTTCGATGCCCCGCCGCCGGATGGCTTCCGCGTCCACCTCCACCAGACTTGCGCCTTCGCGCGCATACCGCTGCAACACTTTGTCATCCGGAATGCTGGTGTTCACCAGTACGGCGTCCAGTTGGGCGGGTGCGAGATAGTCCAGCAGACGGTCCACGAACGTACTTGCCGTGAATCCGTCGGATTCCCCTGGTTTGGTCATCAGGTTCACGATGTACACCCGCTGACGTGCCGCCGCGATGGCTTCGCAGATTCCATCCACCAGCAGGTTCGGAATCAGGCTCGTGTACAGATCGCCCGGACCGATGACGACGAGGTCCGCACCGCGCAGCGCCTCGATCGCCGAGTGGGTCGGGTATGCCGGATGGTCCAGGTAGACGTAGTCGATTTCCGCGTCCGGATGCTCGGTGCGCACGTCAATTGACGCCTCACCGTGCAGGACATGGCCATCCGTGAGCTTGGCGCAGAGGTGGACGTTGGACGTCGTCACCGGAATCACGCGGCCACGCGCCCCGAGCAGTCGGCCCGCCCATGCATAGGCTGCCTCGACCGAGCCGGTGATATCGGTCAGCGCCGAGATGAACAGGTTGCCCAGGTTGTGGCCGTCGAGCGAGCGCCCACCGTGGAATCGATAGGTGAAGAGAGCACGCAGCAGGCTTGCTGCCTCGTCATCATTACCAGCCAGCGCCACCAGGCACTGGCGGGCATCACCGGGCGGAAGGACTCCGTATTCATCGCGCAGCCGCCCTGAGCTTCCACCCGAGTCCATCACCGATACGACGGCGGTCACGTCGAGCGGCCGATGGCGCAGCCCCGTCAGGACGGTGTGCGAGCCCGTGCCGCCACCAACGACGACCACTTTTGTGGCATCGAGTCCGATCTTGAGCGGCTGTGGCTGCATCCTGGCCGACACTGTGTTCGTTGGGGCGGGCACGCCGGGTAAGGTGGCGGTTGAGACCAGGTTGAGTTGCATTCGCAGACTTCTGCTTCTCTTGAGAGAAGGGTTTTCCTCTTTACAGGGTGGAGGCCCACGGTCCGCGTAAGTGTCGGGCGCTCGTCGCTGTGGAAGTAGACCAGGATGAATCCTTTGATAGACCTCTTTAGAGTCGGGAGAAGATCGCGATTACGTAACGGACAGAATCTTCGTTTACGGACCTGTCACCAACCTGAGGGGCTTCAGGCCGTCCCCCGGGCATGTCACGTGCGTTTTCCGTTGCGTACGACCATGGCCAAGCGCGACGTGAACCTGACGATCAACCTGCTGCTTGTTACGCTCCTGATCGTCTCGTTCATCTCCGGCTGGGTGGCCTCCTTGCTCGGCCTGACTGAGTTTGGTCTCCACAAGTGGACCTCGATCGGCGTCTTCGTCGTCGCCCTCGCTCACCTGGCCGTCCACCGCCGCGCGTTGATGGCGCACCTGCGCCGGTTAGGCGTGCAGAATGGTGCCTGTGCTCCGACACATCCTCGACGCACGGCAGTTCACGCGCCCGTGGCTCGAACACAGCTTGTTCCCCACCGCGCTGCGGCTGCAGCAGACGCCCGTCGACCAGCTGGAGAAAGCGCTCTCCGGTAAACGCCTGTTCTACCTGTTTTATGAGGCGAGCACGCGCACGCGCGTGTCGTTCGAGATGGCAGCCACATTGCTCGGCGCCACCGTGCATGGCATCGATAGTCACGAACAGTACGCCCAGGAAGAGCGGCTGGAGGATCGCATTCGGGTCCTCAACGAGTATCCGCACGATTTCCTGCTGATTCGCTACGACCAGGAAGGCGGGGCCAGCCGGGCGGCGGAGGTGTCGC
>Ga0213876_10001580_pt1 | contig 14004 bp, 15 predicted proteins | sample BarmaccomBMRX_R9_FD_160113 | JGI IMG/M metagenome (GOLD analysis project Ga0213876, IMG submission 160113) | Root-associated microbial communities from Barbacenia macrantha in rupestrian grasslands, the National Park of Serra do Cipo, Brazil - RX_R9 | ecosystem: Host-associated > Plants > Roots...
TGGGGACGAGGGGACCGGCACGAGGCCCGGAGCCCCTCGCGGGTACAGGCCGGGCACCGAAGTCGCCCGACGGGAGGAATTTAGGAGAGGGCCGAACCGGTTCAAGACCTCGCACGGCTCCGCCCGCGACGAGACCCTACCGCACATTTTCCTCCACCGCCGCGGCGAGGTCGGCGACGGTGAACGGCTTGCGCAGCACCGGGGCGTCGCTGCCGAGCGCCGCTTCGAGCTGCTCGCTCTCCGCATAGCCGGTGACGAAGACGATCGGCAGATCCGGCGCGATTTGCCGTGCCGCGCGGGCGACTTCCGCGCCGTGCATGCCGGGCATCGCATAGTCGATCAGGGCCAGGTCTGGTCGCCCCTCGCGAAGGCAGGCGAGGGCCTCCGCGCCGCTCTCGGCCGCGATGACGTCATGACCCAACCCTTCGAGCGAGGCGATGAGGAAAGCGCGGACGTCGTCGTCGTCGTCGACGACCAGCACCTTCACGTTCGACCGCCCCGCTGATCCGGCGGGGGCGGCCTCACCCTCCTCGTCCGGCGCGTCGGGCGCTTCCGCCGCCGGCAGGAGGATGTCGACCTCGGTTCCCGCGCCGGGGGTGCTGGCGATGCGCAACGTGCCGCCCGATTGCTGGGCGATGCCGTAGACCTGGGCCAGGCCGAGGCCGGTACCCTTGCCCAGCGGCTTGGTGGAGAAGAAGGGTTCCGTCGCGCGGGCAACGACCTCCGGGGGCATGCCTTCTCCCGTGTCCGCCACGCGGATTCGCACGAACATGCCGGCGCGGTGGTCCGCCGCCTCGGGCAGGCTCAGCCGCGCCGTCGAAATGGTGAGGGTGCCGCGCTCGGGCATGGCGTCGCGGGCGTTGATCGCGAGGTTGAGGATGGCGTTCTCGAGCTGATTGGCGTCGCACATGGCGTGTCCGGCGGCGGCGTCGAGCTCGGTTTCGATGGCGATCGCCCGGCCGATCGTGTGGCGAAGCAGGGTCTGCATCCTCTCGATGAGGGCGTTGACCGCGACGGGGGCCATGCTGATGCGCTGGATCCGCGAGAAGGCGAGCAGCTGGCCGGTGAGCTTGGCCCCCCGCCGCGCCGATTCCAGGGCGGTGTCGGCGACCCGCTTCATGCGCGCGTCCTCGGTGCGCGCCGCGAGCAGCTCGAGGCCGCCCATGATCGGCGTCAGCAGGTTGTTGAAGTCGTGGGCGATGCCGCCGGTGAGCCGGCCCACCGCCTCCATTTTCTGCGCCTGGCGCAGTGCCTCCTCGGCGCGCAGCCGTTCCGCGACCTCGGCCTGGAGTCGGTCGAGGGCGGCGCTGAGGTCGGCGGTGCGTTCCCCGACGCGCCGCTCGAGCGTCTCGTTCGATTCGCGCAGCGCCGCCTCGGCTTCCTTGAGTGCCGTGATGTCGTGGGCGACGCCGATGAAGCCGACATGCTCGCCCTGGGGACCGAAGCGCGGTTGGGAGATCGAGCGGACCCATCGCCAGCCCGAGCCGCTCCGGTAGCGGCCGACCAGTTCGAACGGCCGCAGCGTCGCTTCGCCCGCCACGGACTCGGCCAGGATCCGCGGCGCGTCGTCGGGATGGATGACGGCGCGCCAGTCGAAATTGACTGCCTCGTCATAGCTGATGCCGAGGAACTCGACATAGGCGCGATTCACGAAGCTGCGGGTGCGGTCCAGCTTCGTCACCCACATCGGCACCGGCGCGGAATCCGCGATGAGCCGGAAGCGCTCCTCGCTCTCGCGCGCCGCCAGCTCCGCGAGATGGCGTTCGGTGACGTCGGTGCCCTGCACGAAGATGCCGCCGACGCTGCCGTCCGCCTCGATCATCGGCTGGAAGACGAAGTCGACCTGCCGCTCCTCGACCGGCGCCCCAGGCTCGCGCTGCAGCCCGATCGCCATCGAGCGGCCGGTGAAGGCTTCGCCGCTGCGATAGACTTGGTCGAGCAGCTCGAAGAAGCCCTGCCCCTCCACCTCCGGCAACGCCTCGCGCACCGGCCGGCCCATGAAATCGCGGTGACCCACGAGCTGGAGATAGGCGGCGTTGCCGAGCTCGAAGACGTGGTCGGGCCCGCGGAGGACGGCCATGAAACCTGGAGCATGGTCGAACATGTCGCGCAGCCGCTCGGCCTCGCTGATCCGCTGCCGCTGGGCGAGGACGGTGGCGGTCGTCTCGGTGCAGACGCAGAACATGCCCTCGGCCTCGCCGCTGTCGCCGCGCAGCGGGCCGTAGGAGAAGGTGAACCAGGTCTGCTCCTCGAAGCCCTGCCGGGTCATGGTGAGCGGCAGGTTCTCGAAATAGGTCGGCTCGCCGGCGACGGCGCGGCGGGCGAGCGGCCCGACCTCGTCCCAGATCTCGGCCCAGATATCCTCGAAGGCATGGCCGAGCGCGGCCGGATGCTTGCCGCCGAGCACCTCCGCATAGGCGTCGTTGTAGAGGAAGCGCAGGTCCGGCCCCCAGGCGATGAACATCGGGAACTTGGTGCTGAGCAGCATGCCGACGGCGGTCTTCAGCGCCTGGGGCCAGTCCCGCGGCGCGCCGAGCGGCGAGCGCGCCCAGTCGAACGCCCGGATGCGCGCGCCCATCTCGCCGCCGTCGCGCAGGAAGGCCAGGCGGTCAGCGTCGGTCACGGCGTCGGTCGGCGGCATCGGCCTCGCATCGTCTCCAGCTGCGGCCCCCGCCGGCGGCGCGGAGACTAGCCGCGCGCGGCCTCCTCGAAAAGACCGCATTGTTGTCAGGGCGATGCGGCCGCATTACCCTCGCCGCCGAAGGAGAGGTCGTGATGTTCACGGACATGCGCGAGGGCAAGGTGGACGACTGGGCGCACATCGCCGCCGAGCACGGCCGGCACCAGAAGAGCGCCGCCGCACGCCAGATCCTGGAGAGCCTGAAGCGGCTCGAGGCGATCGAGGTCGGCTTCGCCGCCGACCAGCTCACCCATTCGCTGATGGCCGGGACCCTCGCCCGCCGCGCCGGCGCGCGCGACGAGGAGGTCGTCGCGGCGCTGTGCCACGACCTCGGCAAGCTGTTCTCGATCCCCAATCACGGCGCGATCGCCGCGGAGATGCTCAAGCCCTACGTGTCGGAGGACATCTACCACGCCGTCTATTGGCACCAGGAGTTCCAGGGCCGCTATTATTTTCAGCACCTCGGCAAGGATCCGGAGGGGCGCAAGCGGTTCGCGGGCGAGAGCTGGTACGGCTTTGCGGAGAAGCTGGTGGACGAGTGGGATGCGCCGGCCTTCGACCCCGATTTCGAGGTCGACCCGCTGGAGAGCTTCGAGCCGGAAGTGATGCGGGTCTTCTCGAACCCCAAAGCGATGGTGTGAAGGGACAGTCACCGACCGCCCAAGGCCGACGAAAAGGGACACGTACCGAATCCGCGGGCCGGCGCGAATATTGCGGGGCGGGTGCGGTCGGTGCGTGTCCCCATGCGCGTCCCTCGGAACCCCCCGAGCCCCGCGCCGGTTCTGCGCCGCATGGCAATCGAACCCGTCCGCTGGCCCGCAGCCGCCGAGTGGCGCGCCGTGCTCACCCGCACCTGGAAGGAAGCGGGCGACGACAATGTCGGCTTCCTCGCCGCCGGCATCGCCTTTTACGCGTTCCTCGCCTTCGTTCCTTTGCTGGCGGCCGTGGTGCTCGTCTACGGCCTGGCGGCAGATCCGCAGACCGTCGCCGAGCATATCGGCAAATTGTTCGCCACCTTGCCGAGGGATGCGGCCGCGCTGATCGCCGACCAGCTCAAGAGCCTCACCTCGAGCCCGCAATCCTCGAAGGGCATCAGCCTCGTCGTCGCCCTCGCGCTTGCCCTCTACGGGGCCAGCAAGGGCGCCGGCGGCGTCGTCACGGCCCTCAACATCGCCTATGAGCTGAAGGAGGACCGCGGCTTCGTGAAGACGACGCTCCTCACCCTGGCGATGACGGTCGGCGGCCTCCTCGTCATCCTCCTCGCGGTCGGCGCCATCTCGGTCAGCGCCTTCGTCGAGCACCTCCTTCCCTTCTCCTCGCCGGTCGTCCACTTCCTCGTCCAGGCCCTCGCCTGGGCCGTCGCCGTGGCGGCCGTCGCGGTCGGCCTCGCCGCCGTCTACCGCTTCGCCCCCAACCGCCCCGAGGCGCCGTGGATGTGGGTGAGCCCCGGCTCCGCCGCCGCCACCTTGCTGTGGCTCGTCGGCACCGCCGCCTTCGGCCTCTACGTCAGCCACTTCGGCAGCTACAACAAGACCTACGGCTCGCTGGGCGGCGTCGTCGTCTTCCTCACCTGGCTCTACCTCACCGGCTACATCGTCCTGATGGGCGGCGAATTGAACTCGGAGCTGGAGAAGGAACAGGCCGCGGAGGCGGCCGGGAGGGCGCGCGGTCCGGTGGCGCAGGCGAAGGCGGCGGGGGCGGCTACTGCTCCCGCCCGCGCGGAGCGGGAGCCGGCGCGGGAGGCGCAGCCCGCGCCGGCCCACGCACCGTCGAAGGCGCCCCTGGCCGGCGCGGCATTGATCGCGGCGGCGCTCGGGATCCGCTTCTGGCGCCGGGCGAGGCGGTCCGTGCCGGCGGGCACGCACTACGGGCCGGAGCGCATCGCGCCGCTCGCCTCGCGGGCCTAGCCCGGGAGGACTCCCCGCACGGGCGTCACCGTCGAATCCGGTTCAGGCGCAGGTCCGCCACCCCCCGTGGGTACGGCAGCATTGACTTTTGGACAATCTTCTGTCCATAGTTGCGCCATGCAGACTGTCAGCTACTCCGAAGCGCGCGAGAACCTGAAGAAGGTGATGGACAAGGCGGCAGCGGACCGCGCCCCGATCCTGATCACGCGCCAGCGTGGCGAAAACGTCGTTCTCATCTCTGCCGAGGAATGGGCGGGAATGGAGGAGACGCTTCACCTCCTGTCGTCTCCGACCAATGCGAAGCGGCTGATGGAAGGTATCGCCCGGCTCGCCGCGGGTGAAGGCGAGGAGCACGAGCTGATCCGGCCGTGAAGGTCGTCTTCGACCGGGAGGCCTGGATCGAATATGTCGGCTGGCGGGCCGAGGACGCCAAGGTCGCCGATCGCATCAACCTGCTCATCGGCGAATGTCTGCGCGACCCGTTCCGCGGCACCGGCAAGCCCGAACCGCTCCGACGCAACCTCACGGGCTGGTGGTCGCGGCGGATCACGGGCGAACACCGCCTGGTCTATCGTGTGACGGGAAAGGGAGAGGCGCAGGCACTCGAGGTGCTGGCATGCCGGTACCATTATTGAGGGGGCGGCCGCAGGCGTTGAAGCGAGCGAGGGCACCCTACGTCATCCCGCTCCCTCCTGCAGCACCCCGGAGGCGAGGAACCTGGTCATCTCCGCGCAGACGGCGTGGCGGCGGCCGATGATCTGGCAGTCGCCTTCCCGGATGATCCAGACGCGGTCATATTCGTCGACGCGGAAGTCGAGGTCGACGTCGGTGCGCATCGCCTCCTCGCCGAGCCGCGCCCGCCCCGCCGCGTCCGCCGCCATCGCCGCATAGGCGGCCGCCTGGAACAGCCGCGCCCGGTCCATCTCGGCCGCGAGCCGCGCCGCCGCGGTGCGCAGCTCGGAGGCCGTCGGAGGCGCGGCGGGCTCAGCCATTCACTGGAAAACGGGGAGAGGGTGGCGACTCACACATATTATAGTTGATAAACTTGTGCCGGCGCGAGCGCCATCTCTTCGTGCATGGACATGCGCCAGCTCGTCGGCCGCAACTTCGCCCGCCTCCGCGCGGCGAGCGGCCTGACGCAGGAGCAGCTGGCGGAAAGGTGCGGGGTGAGCCAGCAGTACATAAGCGGGCTCGAGAAGGGGAAAAGGAACCCGACGATCGTGACGCTCTACCACATCGCCCAGGGGCTCGGGGTGAGCCATGTGGAGCTGGTGCGGGAGGATTGACGCGTTACGCAGTCACCGGACGACCAGCCGCGCCCAGCGGCCTGTTGCCTTCGCATGTGCCGCAATCTTCTGAAGGCGCGTCGAGGGAGGCAGTGAGGACAAGTCAACCAGAACTTCCTCCCCCGTGCCAGGATCACGCACCACAACGTCGATAGCCGATCCGAGGGCATCGGCCGCAGTGATTGGCCAAAGGCGCTTATGGTCGACGGTATATCCGTCAATTTCCAGGGTGCCGAGCTTGTGTTCGGCCCACTGGTTGACGAGAGGATAGCCTTTGGCGCGTAGCCGGATTGTCCAGTTTGTCTCTGAAACGAGCGACTCTATCGCCGAGGTCACCTCCTCCAGGACGCTCCAGCGAGGTGCAGGCCCGCGGGCCATGATGTCATACAAGAGGCCGTCGATCTTGTCGGTCGGTCGTTTGACAGCACGACCAGCGGTGCTCATCCGGTTGCGCACGCGCGTGCTGAATTGCCTTGATTGCCCCACGTAGACGATCAAGCCCTGCGGTCGGCCCTCGAACGGGTCCATTCGCGTCGGATCGTGAATCGCGTAGGTGATCCATATCCCGCGCTGGCTCACTGCATCGGTGAGGGCGAATTGCTCGTCCACCTGCCGCCTGAATTCGGGATCGCGATAGTAGCGGGTGAATCCCCTCATGGAGTACCTCAGTCAGATCTCGCAGCGTCCGAAGAGCTTGGCTAGCGACCGCAGAGCGCAGGCGCGACTGCCTGGATCGACGTGAGGAGTGGACCTCAGCGAGGAAATCCCGGTGGATTCGGACTCTGCCGGCGACTGAACTTGGAAGAGGCGTCCTATCTGTCGGCGCGCAAATCTCTTCAGCACCCGCTGCTTAGTAGGTTATCCACAACCATCCTAGGCGGTTATCCACAAGGTTCCTGTGGACGAATCTCTCAGTACGTGCAGCTCTCGTTCCCCGAGGAGCTCGGCGCGGCGCGGCCTCCGGATCGAGCATCAAGGTGGGGGAGCTGCCCACTCTGCATGGGCTTAGGGCCTGAATTTGCGGCATTTTTTGAACGCTCGATCACCTGACTCAACCATCCACTGTCTGGTGCGGTTTTTGTCATGGTAGGAACTCCCTGCGGGCTGAGCGAAACAGTGCTTGACACAGTCGGGAGCTGTTGGTCCACCATTTTCTGAAGTTTTCCACAGGCGCTTGGAGCAGGGGTGTGGATAAAATTCGAATACGGCCGGAGGTATTTTTCGGCCTCATTTCACCCATTGGCGTCGATCTCGACCTAGTGCAATCGGAGCTTTCCGAGGGGCTCCGCCGAGTGTCCTTCACCCCTAAGCTGATAAAGCTCACGGACTTCTTGCGCGAACATCCGGAGTGGTTTGACCTTCGGTTCGAAACAGAGTTTCAGCGGTACGAGAAGTTTATTCAAGCCGGAAATAGATTTTGCCGGGTTTCGAAACGACGGGATGCGCTTGCCGTGACCGGTATTGCGCAGATCTACAGAGATCAAGAGGATCGTCCGAACGTGATCGCAGCAGGCGCTGCTTACATTTTTAGGCAATTGAAGCGGGTTGAGGAGGTAAAAACTCTCCGAGAAGTCTATGGCAGCAACATATTGTTCATTGGCTGTTACTCCCCGAAGCGTTCCAGAGTGCGCAACCTTGTTTCTATCCTGCTGAAATCTGAGCGGGGTACTGATGCTAATGAGCTAGAGGCTCAAGCGTTGAAGATCATCGGCATAGACGAGAACCAAAAGGACGAAAAGGATGGCCAGCGCTTTCTTGATGCCTACCCACATGCAGACTTTATAATCGATTGTACAGACCCGACTACGATCCGCTCTTCGGTCTCCCGCTTCATCGAATGCTTTTTCGGTCATCCTTTCGTTAGCCCGACGCGGGACGAGCACGGAATGTACTTGGCGCAAACGGCCTCCCTGAGATCGTCGGACCTGTCTCGACAAGTCGGTGCCGCTATCTTCGGCGCCAACAGGGAAATCGTTTCCCTCGGCTGTAATGAGGTGCCTGCCTATGGAGGCGGTACGTATTGGCTCGACCACCGACCGGACGCGCGAGACTTCCAACTCGGCTACGACTCAAACGCTCGAATTCGCGCCGACATGATACGTGATTTGCTCGGTCGCCTCCGAGAGGGATGGCTAAGCGAAGACTACGCAGCGAAATCTCCGGAAGAGCTGGCGACCGAAGCGCTTCGGGACGATGAGGAGCAGGGGCCGCTTGCACGGGCAATGATAGCAGACGTCATCGAGTACGGTAGGATGGTTCACGCCGAGATGAACGCCATCACGGATGCTGCTCGGTTCGGGCGTGCTACAAAGGACGGCACTCTCTTCTGTACGACAATGCCCTGCCACATGTGCACAAAGCTGGTCGTCGCAGCGGGTATCAAGGAAGTCCAGTACCTACAGCCCTACTACAAGAGCCTTGTGCGGGAGCTCTATGAAGACTCTGTGGCGATCGACGAGTCACTGCCGAACAGGGTACGATTTCGGCCCTTCGTGGGAGTGACACCGAACGGCTTTCGCAAAGTTTTCGAGAAAGCGCGGCGAAAGAACAATCAGGATGTAGCCGACCGATGGAATCCAACCGACGCCTTCCCGATCTTCACAACGGGGTATCCGTCGTACCTAAATACTGAGTCGAACGTCCTTTCAGGCTTGGACGAACTCAACGATAGGATGCAGCAGGAAGCGGGGAAGGGATGAATCCTGGTGGGGGGGTCGGGTAGGGGTGGCCCCGTCAATCCCGCCGCATCGCCACCTGGGCCAAACTCTCCGCCTCGATCAGCAGCTGGTCGTCGGCCGTGCCCTGGGCCATCCGCTCCCGGCCGATGATGGTGGGGACGGGCACTGCCATCGGGGAGACGCACTCCAGTTCGACGTTGAGATCGAGAAGGAACAGGCGCCGGGGTGCTCCCGCCGTCCCGGCGACCGCTGCCGAACCGACGCGTGAAGCGGAGGCCGCGCCGGCCCATGCCCGTCGAAAGCGCCGCTCGCCCGAGCGGCGTTCGTCGCGGCGGCGCTCGGCGTCCCGATGTGGCGCAGGCGGCGCAAGCCTCCGGCCCACGGCACCCGTTACGGACCCGACCGGCTCGCGCCGCTCGCCTCCAGGGGCTGACGGGATCCGGCGGCCGCCTGGAGGTCGCGCAGATAGGCCCTGAGCGTGCGGTCCTGCCCGAAAACGAACCGCGAGAAGAAGCGGTAGACGGGGCTGCGGACGGTCCCCCGTTCCTCGATGGCGACTTGGGTGCCCGTTCCGTCGGGGCGGAGGCGGATGGTCCAGGTGCCGCCGAACGGCAGGTCCGGGTCGTCGATCGTCGCGCGGAAGCGCGCGCCCGGCTCCTCCTCGCGGAAGCGGAAGGCGATGCGGCCGTCGGAGGAATGCTCGACATAATGGGTGCCGCCGGCGTCGCGTTTCACAATCTCGATGCGGGAGACGCCCTTGCGCCAGCGGGGCTGCGCCGCGAGATCGCGGACGATCGCCGCCACCCGCTCCGGCGCCGCCGCGACCCTCGCCTCTCCCGCCGCGCGATGGTCCGCCGGCAGCAACGCGCCGACGGCGTAGACGATGAGGCCGAGCGCGATCGGGACGGCAGCGATCAGCAGCACCCATTTCAGCATGTCATTCCCCCTCCCCGTTGCGAAAGCGCCGCGCCGCGGCGGCGAGGATCTTCAGCCCCGCCACCGCCGCGCGCCGCTCCTCCGGCGCCAACAGCGACAGCAAGGCGGCGAGGCGGTCCGCATCGAGGACCGAATCCTCGACGATGGCGGCGCGCCCGGCGTCGGTCAGCCGCAGCCGGCGCCGCCTGGCGTCGTGCGGATCGGGGTCCGATTCGATCAGCCCCTTGCCACAGAGCCGGGACAGGGCCGCCGACAGGGTGGACGGGCCGATGCCGAGGTGGCGCGCGAGCGCGGCCGGTCCCGCCTCCCCCATGTCCGCGAGATGGGCGAGAAAGCTCGCCTCGCGCGAGGTCAGCCCGCTCGCCGAGGAGCGGCGCGTCCGGTGCTCGACATGGCAGGCCAGATAGATTTGCGGGTAGGCCCGCAGGATTTCGAAGGCGTCTTCATCCACCATGCGGCGAGTCTGGGCGGCGAAAAATCTTTCGTCAAAACGAAGGATCGGCGCTGCGCGGTGAGCGGCCTGACGCAGGAGCAGCTGGCGGAGCGGTGCGGCGTCGGTCAGCAATGCGCACGCGGGCTCGAGAAGGGTAAGCGCAACCCGCCGCCCATGATCCTGAGCCTGTCGAAGGGGACGCTCTACGTCATCGCCCGGGGCTCGGCGTGAGCCATGTGGAGCTGGTGCGGGAGGATTGAGGTGCTGCGCAGCCAGCGGACGACCAGCCGCGCGCGGCGGCCTGTTGCCTTCGCATGTGCCGCAATCTTCTGAAGGCGCGTCGAGAAAGGCAGTGAGGACAGGTCAACCAGAACTTCCTCTCCCGTGTCAGGATCACGCACCACAACGTCGACAGCCGATCCGAGGGCATCGGTTGGCGCGCGGGCCGAAACCGGTTAGCCATGGGGCCGGGCGCACAGCGATGCGGCGCCGGAGGGGCGGCCCGCGGGGCTGGGGGACAGGGGGAAGAAATGAGCATGTCCGTTGCGCTACTGCTCATGGTGGCGCCGGCGCCGGCGCCCGGTCCGGCGGCGAGCGCTCCACCCGCCGCCGCCGCGGCCGCCGCGGCGCCGCCCGCCGATGCCAACCTCTACGTCTACCGCGACCACGCCGAGCCGCTCATCTTCACGCCCAGCGTGAAGGTCGACGGGCGCAAGGTGGCGGGCCTCGCGCAGAAGCAATTCACCGCCCTCCATGTCGCGCCGGGCAACCACCTCATCGAGGTGGACTGGCCCTTCCTCTCCCGCCAGGGTTCGGTCGAGGCCTACTTCACCATCGTCGACAGCGGCCCGCCGCATTATTTCGAGATCATGGGCACGAGCCGCACCGGCGTCATGATGCGGCTCGAAATGCGCTCCGAGCTCGCCGAGCGGCCGGCCGACACCGGCGCCGAACGGCTCCGCGCCTGCTGCCACTTCAAGCCCGCGAAATAGCGCCGGCGCGGACCATGGCGAATGCTGCGCCGAAGCACCGGAACAGGGGTCGATTAGCGGCGAGGGCGGCGGCGATGCTGATCTGCGGCCTGTGCGCGCTCGCGCTCGTCCCGGCCGTGCCGTTGGTCTACGTGGGATTCGGGTGGCTCGACTTGCGGCCGCCGGCGCAATTCAGCGCCGCCGCCCTGGTCGCGATGCCGTTGCCGCTCGCGGCGGGGGCGTGGTTCGCCTGGCGAGCGGCACGGTCGGGGAAGGCCTGGCCGCTCCTGGCGGCGGCGGGGTGCGTGCTCGCCTTCCTGGGCCTGTTTGCCGTCCTGTCGGCGTGGGGCGGGCGGATGCTGATCTAGCTGTGGAGCCTCAACAGGTTGTTCACGTCCAGGCCGAGTTGGCTGATGGGTGTTTGGGCTTGTAGGCTGCCGTGTGGGCGGTGCCAGTTATATTGGTGGAGCCATCTTGGCAGCTCGGCCTTGCGGTGTTGCGAGGTCGGGTAGGCTTGTGCGTAGGCCCATTCGCGCAGGCTGGTTTGGATGAAGCGTTCGGCCTTGCCGTTGGTCCTGGGGGTGTAGGGCCTAGTTTGGATGTGCCTGAGGTTGAGGGCCTTGCAGGCCTGGCGGAAGGCGCGGCTTCTATAGCAGCTGCCATTGTCGGTCATGACCCGGGCGACGGTGACGCCGAGGCCGGCATAGTAGGCGATGGCGGCCTCCAGGAAGGGGACGGCGCTTTCCTTCCTCTCGTCGGACAGGATCTGGCTGAAGGCGATGCGCGAGGCATCGTCGATGCAGACGTGGACATAGTCCCAGCCGGCTCTCCTGCTTCGTCCACTCTCGTCGCTGCGGTGGGCGCGATCGCCGGTGATGCGATGGCCGATCCTCTCGAAGCGGCCGAGCTTCTTGATGTCGATATGGATGAGCTCGCCGGGGTGCTCACGCTCGTAGCGGCGCACGGGCTCGGCGGGTTCAAGGTCCCTGATGCGGCTGAGGCCGAGCCTGCGCAGCACCCGGCTGACGGTGGCCCTGGACAGGCCGACGGCCAGGGCGATCCGCTTGCCGGTCCAGCGCTGGCGGCGCAGCGCCTCGATCCGCTCCACCGTCGCCGGCGGCGTCGGCCGGCGCAGTCGGTGAGGGCGCGACGAGCGGTCGGCGAGGCCGGCCTCACCCTCGGCCCGGTAGCGCGCCACCCACTTCGCCACCGTCCGGACCGACACGCCCATGTCGGTCGCGACCGACATGGGCGACTGGCGCTCTATGAGCACGCGCCGCACCAGCTCGCCTCGACTGCGCGGCGTCAATCTGGCATTCTTGTGAATGTTCATCCGATCCTCCTGAGAGCCTGAAGCTTCGCAACCTCAGTCTGCTCGGCCAGGACCGGATGAACAACCTATGGAAACATCACAGCTAGCCCAGGCGGCCGCACTTCGCGCGGGGGTGGCTCCATTGAGCTGGCGCAAGCGCGAAGCCGGTCCTAGTTTCGTGTCATCTGCACACGCCCCTTGGTGCTGCGGCAGCTTTGAGCCCAGCCCGGACGCGGGATTACTCCGGCTGGTCATCTACGCCGTGGGAAGCGAGGCGAGCCCGACCGTCGGGCAACTTCATTGCACGTGGGGAGCTCGATAGGAAGCGGACCAGATTTCTAAGTGAAGCTTTCGCTCTCAATCCATCTAGCGACGGGTGTTTGAAGCAACAGGCCTGATCGCTAGAACTGGCAGGGTCGGGGCGGTGTCGGGTGCGTACCTGACCCCGGAGGACAGACGAAGGTGGATGCCGGATCAAGTCCGGCATGACGAGGGCGGCCCATGTGAGCCTTCTACGACGCTGCGCCCCCTCACCCCGACCCCCTCCCCGCGGGGGAGAGGGAGGATGGGTCAATCCCGCCGCATCGCCACCTCGGCCAAACTCTCCGCCTCGATCAGCAGCTGGTCGTCGGCCGTGCCCTGGGCCATCCGCTCCCGGCCGATGATGGTGAGGACCGGCACCGCCATCGGGGAGACGCGCTCCAGCTCGACGTGGAGCATGGTCGCCTGGGCGCGGTCGAGGAGGCGGGCGAGGCGGCCGACATCGGTCATCTTTTCGCGGGCGTCGGCCCAGGCGGCCTTCAGGAGGAGGTGGTCGGGTTCGTAGCGGCGCAGCACGTCGTAGATGAGGTCGGTGGAGAAGGTGACCTGCTTGCCGGTCTTGCGCTTGCCGGGATGGGCGCGTTCGACGAGGCCGCCGATGACGGCGACCTCGCGGAAGGCGCGCTTCAGGAGGTGGGAGTTTTCGACCCAGTCGACGAACTCCTTTTCGAGGATGTCGGCGGAGAAGAGGGGGGCGGGCTCCTCGATCGGCTCGAGGCCGTAGCAGGCGAGGGCATAGTCGTTGGCGACGAAGCCGAGCGGCTTGAGGCCGGCCGCTTCCATGCGCCGCGTGATGAGCATGCCGAGCGACTGGTTCGCGTTCCAGCCCTCGAAGCTGTAGGCGACCATGTAGTGGACATGCTCGTGCGGGAAGGTCTCGACGAGGAGCTGGTCGGGGGCGGGGATCGCCGAGCGATAGTCCTGCGTGGCGAGCCACTCGCGCACCGGGTCGGGGAAGCGGGGCCACTCGGCGCGGTCGTGGAGGAAGGCGCGGACGCGGTCGGCGAGGTTGGTCGAGATGGCGATGCGGGCGCCCATGTAGGTGGGGATGCGGGCGGATTTGGAAGTGGCGTGGACGACGAGGTCGACGCCGTCGATCCGGTCCACCTCGAGCACCAGGCCGGAGAAGAAGAAGGTGTCGCCGGGCGACAGGGTCTCCGCGAAATTGTCCTCGACCGTGCCGAGCAGGCGGCCGTTCCTGAAGCGGACGTAATAGAGGGGCGTGTCGACGATGATGCCGGCGTTCATCCGGTGCTGCTGGATGAAGCGGGGGTGGGCGACGCGCCAGGTGCCGTCCGGGTCCTGCGCGATGCGGCGGAACTTGTCGTACGCGCGGAGGCTGTAGCCCCCGCTTTCGATGAAGGAGAGGACGGCGCGGAAGATGTCCTCCCGGAGGCCCGCATAGGGCGCGGCGGAGCGGATTTCTTCGAGCAGCTCGTCCTCGCGGAAGGGGCCGGCGCAGGCGATCGCCATGATGTGC
>Ga0213876_10001581_pt1 | contig 13994 bp, 12 predicted proteins | sample BarmaccomBMRX_R9_FD_160113 | JGI IMG/M metagenome (GOLD analysis project Ga0213876, IMG submission 160113) | Root-associated microbial communities from Barbacenia macrantha in rupestrian grasslands, the National Park of Serra do Cipo, Brazil - RX_R9 | ecosystem: Host-associated > Plants > Roots...
ACGGCTGGCGCTGGCGCCCGCGCCCTGACGCTCCCGCGGCTTCGCCTTCGAGGAAGCAGGCCGTGGGCTTGCCGTCGGTCACCATCACGATCTGCTTCATCTCCTTCCGCTGCGCCTGAAGCAGCCGGCGCGCGAGCTTCAAACCCTCAGCCGTGTTCGTGTGGTACGGGCCGACCTGCGTCGTGGCGAGGCGCGCGAGCGGCAGCTCTTCGGCGTCGTCGTGGAAGAGCACGACCTTCAGGGAGTCGCCCGGGTACTGCGTGCGGATGAGGTGCGCGAGCGCGAGCGCGACCTTCTTGGCGGGCGTGAAGCGGTCTTCGCCGTAGAGGATCATCGAGTGCGAGCAGTCGAGCATGACGACCGTCGCGCACGAAGACTGGTAGTCCTGCTGGTGGACGTGCAGGTCTGAGTATTCGAGGTTCAGGGGGACGGTGAGCCCCTCGCGCTTGATGGCCGAGAGGAGCGTCGTGTTCACGTCGAGGTTGATCGTGTCGCCGAACTCGTAAGGCTTCGGCGACTGCGACGCCTCGACGCCCGTCGAGAGGTGCGGCGTGTCGTGGCGGCCGATGGAACTCTTGCCCATGCTCCCGAGCAGGCTTCTCAAAGTCTTGTAGCCGAGGAAGTCGAGCCCCTTCTCCGTCACCTCGAACTTCACGTTGCGCGGCAAAGGCTCGCCGACCTCGCCCCGCCCCTGCCCGCGCCGCCGCTGCCGCTCGGCCTCGGCCGGCTCCTCGCTCAGCTTCAAATAGCCTTCCTCGACCAGTCGCTCGATGAGTTGATTCAACAACTCCTCCAACTGCGACCCCTTGAACTGCCCCTTGTTCTCGGCGAGCATCTCCTCCACGTCGCGCTCGGACAGCTCGCCCATCTCCAGCAGCGCCTGCAAGAGCGCCTGCCGCAGCGCGTCCAGAGACTTGTCCGGGTCTTGCCGCTGCCGCGTCCAGTAGTAGTCCTCGTCGTACCCCGACGACAGCAGCGAGTCCTGCAACAACCCCATCAAATCGCCCAGGGACAGCCCCGACACGTCGAACCCCTTGAACCTCGAATAACGTATGAACTTCATTTACTTCTTCCCCGCGGACTCTGCGGCCAGTTCCTCGTTAGCCTGTCTGACAAGGGCAATAGCTTCCGCCAAATTCTCTCGCACCTCTTTGAGAGTCTCGCCTTGCGCGTTAACACCTGCCAGCCCTTCGACAAAGGCGATGTAGCCTTCGGGCACTTTGATGTAGACGGCTCTCAAAGGCAAATCCATTCTCTTCTCCTTCAACTGTAACGGCCCGACTCCGTCAGGTCGTCGTAGATCATGCCGCGCCTGTCCTTTCTCGCTTTGGTGGCGGCGGTGTAGCCGCCCTCTTCGTTGCGGCTGATCTTGTTCTGGGCGTAGAGCCCTTCGAGGACGAACTCGCAGGCGGAGACGAGCATCGCGTCGTCCGAGCGCTTGAAGTCGAAGGGGACGACGGCGTTGTCGATGAGGTCGGGGACGGCTTCGAGCAGGCGCACGCACTCGTCGGCGGGCGCGTCGTCGGAGAGCTTGAGGTTGTTGCCCGAGTCGAACCAGCGCACCGCCGCCCCGAAGTCGAAGCCGACGAAGTAGCCCTCGAAGACCTCCCCCGCGGCGCGCTTGATGAGGTCGCGCGCAATCTTGCTTGCTCCGACCTGCTCGCCCTCGTACTCCAACTCCATCTTCCCCGTCATCGAAGGCACCGCCGCGTACACGTCCGAGACGCGCGGCACAATCTCCTCTTCATCCGTCAACAGCGCGCGCCGCTCGGCGTTCGAGACGACCGACTCGGTGACGGTGATCGGCATGCGCTGCGAGACGCCCGAGCGCTTGTCGATGCGCTGGTCGTCGCGCGCCTCGAAGGCGATCTGTTCGATGAGCTCGCGGATGAAGTCGGGGACGCGCAGAGTGCCCTCGACGCCCTCGCGCTCGACCCACGCCTCCTGCCTCGTGATCTCGACGCCGAGCTGCAACTCGGTCGGGTAGTGCGTCGTAATCTCCGAGCCGATGCGGTCTTTGAGGGGCGTGATGATCTTGCCGCGCGCGGTGTAGTCCTCGGGGTTGGCCGAGAAGACGAGCATCACGTCGAGGGGCAGGCGGACGGGGTAGCCCTTAATCTGCACGTCGCCCTCCTGCATGATGTTGAAGAGGCCGACCTGGATTTTGCCGGCGAGGTCGGGCAGCTCGTTGATGGCGAAGAGGCCGCGGTTGGCGCGCGGCAAGAGCCCGTAGTGAATCGTCAGCTCGTCGGAGAGCAGGTGCCCGCCGCGCGCGGCCTTGATGGGGTCAACGTCGCCGATGATGTCGGCGACGGTCACGTCGGGCGTGGCGAGCTTTTCGACGAAGCGCGCGTCGCGCTCGACCCAACTGACGGGCGTGTGGTCGCCCTCGCGCTCGACGGTCTGGCGGCCGAAGGCGGAGATGGGGTGGAAGGGGTCGTCGTTAATCTCGGAGCCGGCGATGACGGGGATCGAAGCGTCCAAAAGATTAACGAGCTGGCGGATGATGCGGCTCTTGGCCTGGCCGCGCAGTCCCAGCAGGATGATGTTGTGGCGCGCGAGCACGGCGTTGACGATCTGCGGGATGACCGTCTCGTCGTAGCCGACGATGCCGGGGAAGACGCGCTCGCCGCGGCGGAGCTTGTCGAGAAGATTGGCGCGCATCTCGTCCTTCACGGGCCGCGCGCGGTAGCCCTGGCTCTTGAGTTCGCCGAGTGTCTTCGGTAGTGCCATTACTTTGAACCTTGTCCCCTTGATTTAACTTCTTCTGCGTTGGTTGTCGAGCAGCGCGGCGAGCGCCTGCGCCAGCGTGCGGTAGGTGCGCAGGCCGCGCATGTCGAGCCCGAGCCCGACGAGCGTCTGCGCGACCTGCGCGCCGACGCCGGTCACACACGCCTCCGCGCCGACCAGTTTCAAAGCCTGCACGAGGTTCGTCAAATTCGCCACCGCGTGCGAGTCCACGAGGCGCGCGCCCGTGATGTCGAGGATGCAGACGCGCGCGCCCTGCCGCGTCACCTCCTGCAAGGCGGCGCGCGTCGCCTTCGAAGTCCGCTCCGTGTCGAGCGAGCCGATGAGCGGCAAGACCAGCACGCCTTCGAGCACGGGCACGACCGGAGTGGAGACCTCCTCAAGCGTCCGCTCGCGCTCGCGCAGAAGCTCGGCCAGCGCCTCCTCCGCGCGCCTGCGCTCGATTCCCTGCGCGATGACGTTCGCCACGGACGCGAGCGCTTCGAGCGTGTCGTCGGGCAGCGCCCTGCGCGCGAACATCGCCAGCACGCCGACCAGACGGTCTTCGACCAAGAGGGGATAGCCGGCAAAGGCCACCATGCCCTCGCGCCGCGCCCACTCCTGGTCGCCGACGCGCGGGTCGCCTAGAACAGAGTTCGTCAGGTGCGGCCGGCGCTCGGCCGCGATGAGCCCGATCTTGAACCTGCCCACGGGCACGCGCCCGTGTGGCCCGTCCGTGTGCGTGTACATCCCCGCGCTCGCCTGTAACTCCAAAACGTCCGCGCCGCGCTCGATCGTCCAGACGCGCGCGAAGGCCGCGTCGAGGTGTTTGACGACGGCCTCGGCGCAGCTTTGCAGGACGCGGCGCAGGGGCACTTCGCCCTCGGCGAGCGCGGCGCCGACCTCCGCGCCGAGCGCGGCCTGGTGGATGCGGCGCGCCAGCTCCACGTCGCGGCGGCGGCGGGCGGTGATGTCGCGCGCGATGTTGGCGGCGCCGACGGTGCGCCCCTTCGAGTCGCGGACGGGCGAGACGCTGACGGCGACCTCGACGCGCGTGCCGTCCTTGCGCAGGCGCACGGTCTCAAGGTAGGTCACCTTCTCGCCGCGGCGGAGGGCGGCCTCGATCTCCTGGAGCTGCGGGTGCAGCTCTTCGGGGACGATGGTCGAGATGTGCTTGCCCAAGACCTCCTCGGCCTTGTAGCCGTAGAGCCGCTCGGCCGACGCGTTGAAGCTCGTGATGACGCCTTCGAGCGTCTTCGAGACGATGGCGTCTTCGGACGAATCGACGATGGCGGCGAGCCACGCGCGGTCAACGTCGGCCGACGACGCGGCGCCGTTCTCCTGCGCGGCCCGCGCATCGACGCTCGCGTCCGCCGCCGCGGCGGCCTTCTTCGTTGGGGTCTCTTTGCGGCTCATCTGTTTGCGTCGAAGCGCCCGCCTTCGTCGCGGCGGACGAGCCCGTCCTCTTCGAGCTTGAAGAGGTGGGCCATCACGGCGCGCTCGGCCAGCGCGTGCATCTTCGGGTGAACGTCGGTGTAGACGCGCGCGACGATCTCGGCCGGCGTCCCGGCGCCCGACCGCACGGCCGCGAGGATGTCGCGCTCGCGCTTGTGACGGTGCGCGATGTATTCGTCTATCTTGGCGAAGGGGCTGCCGACCGCCGGGCCGTGGCCGCCGAAGAGCGCCACGAGGCGCGGCAGGCTTCGGTAGCGTTCGAGCGACGCGAGGTAGTCGCGCACGCTCCCCTCCTCCGGGTCGATGAGCACGGAGCCGATGCCGACGACGTTGTCGCCCGTGAGCAGCGCACCCGCGTGCTCGTCGTAGAAGGAGAGGTGCCCGCGCGTGTGGCCCGGCGTGTGCATCGCGCGCAGGGAGATGGAAGGGTCGCCTTCGAGTTCTAACAGCTCGCCGTCTTCGACGAAGCGGTCAACGCGGACTCTTCCTTCCAACGCTTCCGCGGTCAGGCGGTGCGCGGCGACGGTCAACCCGAACTGTTCGCGCAACCTCTCAACGCCTCCGACGTGGTCGGGGTGTTGGTGCGTGAGGACTATCTCCCGCGCCCGCCGGCCTTCCGACTGTAGCTCTCCGATGAAGTCGCTCAGCACCTCCTGCTCGTCCTCGTAGGGCGAGCCGGGGTCGAAGATGACGAAGTCGCGCGTGCCTAGAAGGTAGCAGTTGGTCGTCGTCGCGGGCGGCTTGGTCGGCGTGCGCAAAGGCACGCAGACGAAGCCGGGCAGAAACTCGATCCGGCGCACGGGCTCGCGCCGCGCCTGCGGCACGGAGAGGAAACGTTCCGTCAAGTCGTCCGTCAAGCCGCCGGCCACCGTGCGGACGGCGTGGATGACGGGCGGCGCGGCCATCAGCTCGAAGCGGCGCCAGCGTTCCAGAGCCGCGGACGCACGTTCCCAACCGCCTTCGTCAAACTCCGCCGTGAGCAGCCGCGGCTCCTGCTTGCGCGGGCAGCGCACGACGAAGAAGTGCGTGTCGAAGCGCCGCGGGCTGAAGGGCGGCGTCACCCAGCGGCCGGCGGGCGTGAAGTCGCGCGCGTCGAGGCGCAGGCCGTAGTGTTCGAGCAGCCCGGCGAACGTCATGCGCCCCGAGGTCAGATCGTCGCGCACGGATTCGAGCTGCCCCTTCGTCAAATGCTCCGCGCCGCGCGCGGCCAGAACGCTCAGCTCTTCGAACAGCTCGCGCGCCGCGCACGCGATCATCGAAGCCGTCTCCCGGTCGAACGCCTGCTCGACTTCGACTTCGGCGTCCGCCTCGTCGCGCTGCCCGCCGGGGAAGGCGTAGAAGCCCGGCTGGAAGGCCAGCCGCTCGCCCCGCCGTGCCCAGAAGACCTCCGGGTCGCCGTCCCCGCCGCGCACGAGCACCACGGCCGCCGCGTCCTTCGGCACCGCCGGCGCGCTCGTCGGCCGCTTGTCTTGAAGTGTGATGGCTTCGCTCAACTGTTAATAAAGTGATGAATGATGAGTGATGAATGATGAATTGACTGCGGCCTTAATTCATCATTCATCACTCATCATTCATCACTTCCTTTATCCCTCGTCTTGATAGCGGAAGCGCTCGCCGTCCTGTCCGTTCCAGGGGTTGCCGCGCATGTGGTAGCCGCCCTCCTCCCAGAAGCCGGCCTCGTCCTCGGCGAGGAAGCGGACGCCCTTGACCCACTTGGCCGACTTCCAGGCGTAGAGCCGCGGGACGACGAGGCGGACGGGGCCGCCGTGCTCGGGCGGGATGGGCCGGCCGTCGTTCGTCCAGGCGAAGAGCGAGTCCTCGGCGAGGAAATATTCAAGCGGCAGGTTCGTCGTCCACCCGTAGTCGTGCGCTTCGGCGACGACGAACTTCGCCTCGGGCTTGACGCCGACCATCTCGGCGACCGTCCGCGTCGAGACGCCGCCCCACAGGTTATCCAAACGCGACCAGCGCGTCACGCAGTGGAAGTCGGCGTAGACCTTCACCGCGGGCAGTTGCAGGAACTCGTCGAGCGACCACTTCGAAGGTCTCTCGACCAGCCCGCCGGCCTCGAACTGCCACGTCTCAAGGTCAACCTGCGGCGTGCCGTGGGCGTCGAGCACGGGCCACTTGCGCGTGCGCGTCTGGCCGGGCGGCAGGCGCCGCTCGCGGCGCGTGTCGGGGCTGACAATGACGCCGCCGCCCTCGAACTCCTCCGCCCGCCGCGGCTCGCCCTCCTGCCGGAAGGGGTCTTTGGAAAGCCGGTCGAGGAAACTCATAAAGCAGTAGACAGTAGAAAAGCTTTCGTCAGTCGAGTCGTACGTTTGTCAGCATCAGCCTCCGCCGCGCGGAGCCTACTGTCTACTGACTACTGTTTCTTCCCCGCCCGTTCTGCCAGCCGCATCAACTCGTCCGGCATCCACTTGGAGACGCCCTTCTGCAAGGCGCCTTCGATGCCGACGGTGCGGTCGTGCCAGTCGTCGGCCCGGCCGGGCGCGCCGCGCTCGCGCTCGTAGCGGAGCGTCTGGTCGAGGCTCAAGGCGATGCCGTTGACGATCTCGCGCCAGTCCTCCATCTGGATTCCGCGGCGGATGATGGAGAGGCCGGCCGTCCAGTCCTCCTCGGGGGCGCGCGCGTCCTGCTCGGGGATGGTCAGGTTTGCGAGCGGCGGCAGCGGGCTGTCCTTGAACTCTTCGTAGAGCCTGCGCCGCAGGTCTTTGAGCGACAGCTTCTCGTCGGCGCGCGCCAGCTCCAGCGCGTGGCGGAAGATGTCGGGCACGCTGGTCTGTTCTTTCGCCATCGGTCGCCCCTTCGTCTGAACTTTTAAGGTTTACGCCTGCCGCTAATTTATAACATTTGTCCGCGCGTGGCGAATCCGCCGCTTTGCCGTTCCTTGCGCCGCCGCGCGTTCGCCTGCATGATAGGGAAAAATTTCAAGGGGCTGGTGCAAAGTGTCTGAGACGTTGGAAGGGTCTGTGCATGTGTCGGAGGTGCCGGCGGGCCGTCCCGCGTGCCCGGTCTGCTGGCGCGAGGCGGGCGAGGGGCTGACGCCGTTCGAGCAGCTGCCGGGCGAGTTGCAGGAGTTGGTCGCGGCCAACGCGCCCGCGGGCGTGCAGGCCGTCTGCCCGCGCTGCCTGGAGCTGTTCGGCCGCGCCCGCGCGCAGCTCGAAAAGTACGCGGCCGTCTTCGAGCAGGGGCGCCAAGTGCTGCCGACCTGGCTGCGGCTCGGCGCGCACGAACACTTCACCGGCCGGGGCATCACCATCGCCTTCCTCGACTCGGGCTTCTACCCGCACCCCGATTTGACGACGCCGCACAGCCGCATCCTCGCGTACCACAACATCTCCCCGAAGGGCACGGGCAGACTCGAAGACGTGGACGTGGCGAGCTGGCACGGCATGATGACCTCGGTCGTCGCCGCCGGCAACGGCGCGCTCTCGGGCGGCTTCTTCCGCTCCATCGCGCCCGACTGCAACGTCGTGCTGGTGAAGGTCAGCAAGTCGGGGCACATCGGCGAGAAGAACATCGAGCGCGGCCTGAAGTGGCTCATCGAGAACCGGGAGAAGTACGGCATCCGCGTCGTCAACATCTCGGCCGGCGGCGACGGGGAGAGTTCCTACCTTGACAACGCCCTCTGCCAGACGGTCGAGCGCGCCGTGCGCGAAGGGCTGGTCGTCGTCTGCGCGGTGGGGAACGCGGGCTGGGAGCCGGGCCACCCCGTCATCCCGCCCGCCTCCTCGCCCTCCTGCATCGCGGTCGGCGGCCTCAACGACCAGAACTCGCTCGACCGCGCGCGCCACAGCCTCTACCGCTCCTCCTACGGCCCGACCTTCGACGGGTTGCAGAAGCCAGAGGTCATCGCGCCCGGCATCTGGGTGCCCGCGCCCATCCTGCCGCACACGCCGACCGCGGCCGAGGCCGAGCTGTACGCCAGATTAGACCGCGCCTCGGATGAAGAGTTGTTGCCGCTCATTGAAGAACACAAAGACGTTGACCGCGACATCTACGAGGCGCGCGCGCTCCCGACCTACCTCATCCGCCAGCTCGTCTCGGTCAAGCTCCACGAGGCGGACGTGATCTCCGAGCACTACAAGTTCGTGGACGGCACCTCCTTCGCCGCGCCCATCGTCTCCTCGACCGTGGCCTGCATGCTCGAAGCCAACCCGCACCTCTCGCCGCAGCAGGTCAAGCGCATCCTCATCGACACGGCCGAACGCCTCCCCGGCGTCGAGATCGACCGCCAGGGCTGGGGCGTCATCGCCCCCCGCCGCGCGGTCGAAGTCGCCCTCTCGCTCCGGCCGCAGTGAGAAGGACGCAGTCAATAAACAGAGGAGGCGTCAGTGTATGCGGAATAGACAGGCTTGGTAGGCTTCTCGGCAGATACAAATTCCGCGCCGGCACTAATCGCCGCGGCTAAATGTAAAGCGTCTATCGCGCCGAGGCCGTGTTTACAGGCGAGGTCAAAGGCGGGTTGGAGAAAGGAGGATGGGTCTATCCAGGTCGCTACGCCTTTAAAATACCTCTCATAAAAAGCCAGCTCCTTTTTCCTGCCGTATTTTGTCGGAATGGGCAAGACTTCAAGCTTAAGAAATTCTGTCGCCACAAATTCCCGATTAGGGTCTGCCAGCACGGAAAGGGCGCGCATTTTCCGTGCGGCATCTTGGCCGACAACCGCGTTGATTAGGACGGAAGCGTCTACGAAGGTGGGTTGTTTAGACGGCATCTTGTTGGACGTGGCCGCCGCGACGGCGCATCAACTCGTTCTCTATCTCATCCTCGCTGAGTAGCCTTCCGCCGGAACTTTCATAATCACGGCTGAGGTCAAACAGTTCACGCCCTAAGTCGGACATGTCCTCGTATCTCAAATCGGGAGTACGCGCCCGGCGGACGTTAGACTCGCCCTGGTGCTCGCGGTTTGTGTCGTGCGCTTGAGACATAAAACCTCCGTGGTGATTTTATCACCTGTCGGTAGTGCCAGCGCATTAAAGTCCTCTGCCGGCCTTCCCAAAGGACAGACCCGCCAACTGCAACCTTTTTCCTGCGCTCCTGATTGAAGGGTAATGACGGACGGCGGCGCTTTCGTCCGCATCGGCGTGGCGCGCGCCTTGCTCTGTTGACGTTGCTCTCCCGAATCTTCGGGACGGAGTTTTAAGAGTTATGCAGAGAGAACAGTTCGCGCTGGCGACGAAGTCGAGCACGTCGCTTTTGTCTCCCCTGGAACGCCGTCTGGCGGCGCGGGTCGTGCCGCGCATCCCTTTGTGGCTAGGGACGCACCACCTGACGTTGTTGACGCTCGCGTGGTGCGCGGGGCTCGTCGCGTTCGGTTGGCTGGCGGCCGGGGATTTGCGGTGGCTGTGGGGCTCGTCCGCGATGATCGCGCTCCAGTGGGCGACGGACTTCTTCGACGGGAAGGTCGGGAAGCACCGCGGGACGGGGCTCGTCCGCTGGGGCTTCTACATGGATCACCTGCTCGACTTCGCGTTCCTGTGCGCGGTGCTCGGCGGCTACGCGCTGGTGCTGCCCGCGGCGGCGCACCTCAGTCTCTTCCTCGTCCTCGCCGTCTTCGGCGGCTTCATGGTCAACTCCTTCCTGGCCTTCGCCGCGACGGGGCGCTTCCACATCAGCCACGGCAAGCTCGGCCCGACGGAGTTCCGCCTCGCGCTCGTCTTCATCAACTCGCTGCTCGTCTTCTACGGCACGCGCCGGATGACGAAGGTGCTCCCTTACGTCGCCGCCTGCGGCTTCGTCGCGCTCTGCGTCCTCGCCTACCGCACGCAGCGCGAGCTGTGGCACAAAGACATGGAGCAACTCCGCCGCCCCGCCCCCGCCGCCCCAATCGCGCAGCGCGAGGCGGCGTGAGAGAAGGCAAAAGGCAAAAGGCAAACTTCAAAAGGCAAAAGTGAAAGACGAGAGCCGCCTTGTCCGGCCGTCTTCACTTTTGCCCTTTGCCTTTTGAAGTTTGCCTTTTGCCTTTTACCCCCCGCCTTATTACAATTCTCCGCACAAACCGAAGCACGAAAATTCCAGAGGACAGTCCGGAGAGGAAAGCATCATGGCAGAGAACGAGAACGCGGCTGCGCCCGCGGCGGAGCCGACGGTCGAGGCGGGAGAGGCGACGGCGGCGGCGTCGGCGCCAGCGCCGCAGGCGGAGGCCGCGCCCGCCGAGGAGATTACCTACCACGCCGTCGAGAAGGACGGGCAGGTCACGGCCATCTGGGAGATGCAGGGGCGCAAGCACCTCCGCACCATCGACCCGCGCTCACGCCAGGGTCAGGAGATTCTCCGCCTCTACACGGCCGAGCACGGAGAATAGAAAGCACTGAGGACTGAGCGGAAGACAAGCTGCTTCTTACACTCAGTCCTCAGCCCTTTTAAAGAAGTCCTCGATGTTGTCCATGAGGCGGTCGGCCAGCTCCTGCTGCGCCCGGTGGCCGGCCCAGGCGACGTGGGGCGTGACGATGATGTTGGGCAGGTCGTGGTCGAGCAGCGGGTTGCCGAGGCCCGGCGGCTCGGTCGAGAGCACGTCAACGCCCGCGCCGCCGATCCTTTTTTTGCGCAGCGCGCCGGCCAGCGCCCACTCGTCAACCACCCCGCCGCGCGCGCAGTTGATCAGGAGCGCCGTCCGCTTCATCAGCGCCAACTCCTCATGCCCGATCAGGTAACGCGTCTCCTCGTTCAGCGGCACGTGAAGCGTTAACACGTCGGCGCGGCGCAGGACTTCCTCGAACGCCGTGCGCCCCTCCCTGACACTCGTCGCCCCTTTATGCTCCGAGATTAAGACCTCCATCCCGAAGGCGCGCGCGAGGCGTTCGACCCCGCGTCCGAGCGTGCCGTAGCCGACGATCCCGAGCGTCCCGCCGTGCAGGTCGCTGATCCAGTGCGTCTGTAGGCAGAACTGTTCGGAGCGGTGCCAGAGCCCCGCGCGCACGTCTTCGCGGTAGCCGAGGAGGTTGCGGCTGAGCGCGAGCGCCAACATGAAGACGTGCTCCGGCACCGTCTCGGCCGCGTAGCCGCGGACGTTGCGGACTTCGATGCCCCGCGCGCGACAGAACTCCAGATCGATGTTGTCCGTGCCCGTGGCGACGACCGCGATGAGCTTGAGCTTCGGCAGCCGTCCGAGCACGTCCGCGCGCAGCGGCGTCTTGTTGACGATGACGACGGTCGCCTCCTTCAGCCTCTCGACGAGTTCCTCGGGGCGCTTCTCGGCGTCGGCGTAGTAGCGCATCGTGTGCTCGAACGACGGGTCGCGCAGCGGCGCCCGCAGCGTGTGGCGTTCGAGAAAGACGATCTTCTCCATAAGCTTTCGGAACCGTCGGGCGCGCGTGCGTGTCCAAAGTGTGGGGGCGCCGTCGTGTGCCAATCCTAACACCGTTCATCGAGGAGGCCACACGTGAGTCAAATGCCTGCGCGGAAGTTCTGGTTCGACTTCGCCCTGGCGCTCTGCGGCCTGCTGCTGGCGCTGGCGGCGTGCGTGAGCGGGGCCGGGCGCGGCGGTGAAAGGCGCGTGGCTGAGCCGGAGCCGCGCCCGGCGGCGCGGGCCGAAGAGGTGAAGACCGAGCCCTACGCGGGCAAGGTGGCTTACGTCATCGTCGCCCTGTGCGACAACGTGAACCAGGGGATCGTGCCCGTCCCGGCGGCGCTCGGGAACGGCGACGACCCCGTGCGCAACCTTTACTGGGGCGCCCGCTTCGGCGTCAAGACGCACTTCAACGCCTCCCGCGAGTGGCGCGCCGTCTCGTCCGTCGAGAACCCCACGCCGAAAATCCTCGAGCGCGTCGTCTACAGGCACAAGACTCTGGACGCGTACCTCGTCGCCGACGCCTACCGCGGTGCGGAGATCAAACAGGCGACCGTTGACTTCCTCAACGTCGCCTCGGGGAACCTCAACCCGACGTTTGAGGACGGGGGCAAGACCTACGGGCTCGGGCGCGGCGCGGCGGCGCACCTCGTCGCCTACGTCGGCCACGACGGGCTGATGGACTTCCAGCTCCCGTCGCTGCCGAAGCGCCAGGACGACGTGCGGCGCGACGCCGTCGTCCTCGCCTGCGCCAGCAAGCAGTTCTTCGCCGCCGGCCTCAAGGAGACGGGCGCCTACCCGCTCGTCTGGACGACCAACCTGATGGCGCCCGAGGCTTACGTGCTGAAGGCCGCGCTCGACGGCTGGCTCGCGGGCGAGGGCGGCGAGGGCGTCAGGCTCCGCACCGCCAGGGCCTACGACAAGTACCAGAACTGCGGCCTGCGCGCCGCGCAAGGGCTCTTCGCCACGGGCTGGTGACCTCGGCCCGGCCGAAAGGCGAAGGCATGAATTAACAGGGATGGACGGGATTAGGGTTTAAGGATTTGAAAGCTTACGGCGGCGTCACCTGCACGCGCATCCTCAACGCTCCGGCGCCGACGCCCTTCAACCCCTCCTGCGCCACGTACAGTTCGAGCAGGTATTCGCCCGGCGCGTCGGGCGCCGTGACCTCAAGCCTGAGCCCGGCCGTGTCGCCGGGCTCCATGTCGAAGGGGAGGCGCGCCGCCGCCTCCCTGGAATCGACCGGCCCGCCTTCAACACTCAACCAGCGCGCGCGCAGCGAGACGGCATAGCGCCCGGCCGCGTCGCCGACGGCCGGCCACGTCTCGCCGCCGACGTTGCGGACGATGACCTCGAAGCCCCGCCCGTCGCCCGCGTTTAAAGAGACGGGAAGCTCGCGCGCGGAGAGTTGCGCGCGCAGGCCCTCCGCCTGAAGCGGCGCGGGGCGTGCGCTCAAGTTCGTCGGCTCGGCGGCGTAGAGGATGTAGTTGGTCGAGCGCGCGAGCATGCGGCAGTTCGCACAAGTATCCTCCGTGCTGACGACGACCGCGCCCGGCGGCGGCTCATCTGTTGACAGACGGACGAAGCGCGCGGCCTCGACGCCGCGGAGCGCGCCGTGCCAGAGCGCCTGTATGTAGCCCGAGTGCCCCGGCGGGTCGTAGAGGTAGACCGTGCCGCCCCGCGCGGCTTCGAGCGCGGGCGCGAGTATCTTCGAGGGGAAGCGCGCGTCGAAGACGTACCAGCGCTCCGGCGGCCGCGCGTGGAACCGCCACTGGAAGTAAGCCCCCTGCGCGACGAGCAGCACGACGAAGGCGTACAGCGCGATCCTCATCTTCCGCCCGTCAGACATCCGCGCGACGGCCGGCGCCGACAGTACGTGCAGGAAGACCGGGAAGGCGATCAGCCTCAACTGCGGGAAGTCGTTCACGGTGAGCGCGGCCGGCACGACCGACGCGGCGAGCGCGTAGAGCAGGAACCGCCACCACGCGTCGCGCCTGTGCTCCCTTAACACAAGGTAGAGCCCGAAGGCCGCGAGCACGACCGTCGCCGCGAGCAGCGCGGGCGAGTCCGGCAGGTGGTCGCGTATGTTCTGCTCGCCCGTCACGAGCCAGCGCCAGGGGTTTACGTCCGCGAGGTAGTGCAGCGCGAACGCGCGCGCGTCCTCCGCGAAACCGCTCTGCGGCGTGACGTACGTGATGAGCCTGAACCGCCCCGCGAGCGCGCCCGGGTGCCGCAGCGAATAGACGAGCAAGGGGACGAGCGTGACCGCGTAAGCCGCCCACGTCCACACCACGCGCGCGAGGTTGCGCCGCGTCAGGAAGAACGCGAGCCCCGCGGCCAGCAGCGGCGCGAGCAGCCTCCCCACCGAATACGTGTACGTCAGCAGCGCCAGCGCGCACGCGAGCGCCAGCACGTCCGAAGCGCCCCACCTCTCCTTTACCGCCGCGCGCCTGAGCGCCAGCAGGAACAGCACGCACGCCAGAGGGTACGCCGCCACCTCGAAGACCAGGCGGCTCGA
>Ga0213876_10001582_pt1 | contig 13986 bp, 14 predicted proteins | sample BarmaccomBMRX_R9_FD_160113 | JGI IMG/M metagenome (GOLD analysis project Ga0213876, IMG submission 160113) | Root-associated microbial communities from Barbacenia macrantha in rupestrian grasslands, the National Park of Serra do Cipo, Brazil - RX_R9 | ecosystem: Host-associated > Plants > Roots...
CGTCGTGATGCCGCGGCTCGGCGGCCCCGAGCTCGCCGCGCGCGTGTCCATCACCTATCCAAACCTTCCGATCGTGTTCATGACCGGCTATTCGCCCGACCCGATCCTCAGCCAGGGCGGAGAAAAGCGCATCGCAAATCGCCCGGTCATCCTGAAACCGTTCCGCAGCAACGACCTCCTGGCATTCGTCCGCGGGGCGCTCGACCAAAAAGATCGATGAAGCGGCGCCATCGGCTCTCCGCGTGCGGCCTGCGCCGAAGCGGAGCGCGTTAACTTTGCGCCGAACTCCCCCGTTAACACTATTTCATCGCCCGCGCGTTAGGCTTACCGGCAAGTTAATCCGCGTTCTTAACCCATGGTTGCGCGGCCTCTGTTAGGTCGTGAAGGAAATTTTAGGAAACATGTACGTAATGCGCCATCTCGTGGCACTGGCTTTTCTGTTGGGGACGACCACCGCCGGTCTCGGCGAGGGTTTTGACCGCGTCATTCCCGGCCGGCCGGGTGTCCCCGTCATCATCAACGGCCTCGACGTCTCCTATGCGGTCATCGAAGGCGACTTTGGTCTCGGCAAGGGCTGGCAGGTCCCCAAGACGATTTATGGCGCGCGTCCGATCGCGCCCGAGCCGCGCGTCGGCCACTACTATCCGAGCCTCGGGCTGAGGCCCGCCTATGGGCGACTGGAGATCGAGCCACCAGCGGATCGCAAGCTGCCGAATCCTGCCGAGAGTTATTACCGGTCATGGTCGGCGCAGTCGGCGCCGCTGCCGCCGCAGACCGACGTGCCACCCAATCCGCCGCCGATCGTGGTCGCGCCGGAGATCGATCTGCAAGGGGACAGGCCGAGAAGCCCCGGATCAGGCCGCAATCCGATTCCCAAACCGCCCAACTAACCAAGACAAAAGCGATCAACAGGAGAGTAAAGTCATGCGTCAGTCCATCTCGAGTGTGCTCGCGGCGCTGGCCGCAGTCACGGTCAGTGCCGTGCCGGCCCTGGCCTGTGGCTACGGCCCATGTACGCCCTACACGCCGGCCTACGCCTATGCTCCGGCGTACACCTACATGCCAGCCTATGGCGGCTGCACCACGGGCTGCAACACCGGGTGGGCATTCGAGCACCTCGCTGAACCGGCCACGCAATATTACTACGTAAACCAGGGCCCGACCTACACCGGTCCGGGCGCATTCGCGCCGGTGCCGACCTATCAGGAGAGTGCGGTCTCCGGCTGGGACGGCTATCGCACGCAGCCTTATTATCGCTGGCACCACCATCACCCCTATCATTCCTATCGCTGGCACGGCTATCACTACGGCATGACGCCGTATCATCGCAGCCCGCGCTACGGCTACATGCCTTACTATTACGGCCACCGCGTGCTGCGCCGATATTACTGATCGCGCATCGCCGATCGTCTCAGCGCCCGTTCGCAGGCTCCGCGAGCGGGCGTTTTTGCGTGATGAAGCAGGGTTGAATTCGTGCGGCATCGGCGGTGCGCTCCCTCCCCCCTTGCCGGGCAGCGTTGGGGAGGGGGTAGCCACGCGCAGACGTGCTAGTAATACCCCACCCCCGACCCCCCACCCCGCAAGGGGGAGGGGAGAAGAAAGCGCTAGCGGACAGCGAGTTCAGCCCATCAGGCCGAGGCGGCTCGCGCCGACATAGAGCGCGAGCACCGCGGCGTTGGAGACATTGAGGCTCTTGATGCTGCCGGGCATGTCGAGCCGCGCGAGATGGCTGCAGGTCTGGCGCGTCAGCTGCCTGAGGCCCTTGCCCTCGGCGCCCAGCACCAGCGCAAGCGGCGCGCGCAGCGCAATCCGGTTGAGATCCTCGGCTCCTTCGCTGTCGAGACCTATGGTCAGAAAGCCGCGCTCATTGAGCCGCGTCAGCGCCCGGGCGAGATTCTGCACGGTCACCAGCGGCACCAGCTCCAGCGCGCCGGAGGCGGATTTGGCGAGCACGCCGGTCGCCTCCGGACTATGGCGCGCGGTCGTGACGATGGCATTGACCGCAAACGCCGCGGCCGAGCGCAGGATCGCGCCGACATTGTGCGGGTCGGTGATCTGGTCGAGCACCAGCACGATGCCCTCGGCCGCGAGCGTCTCGATGTCGGGCGAGGGCAGGGGATCGGCCTCGGCAAACAGACCCTGGTGCACGGCATCGGGGCCGAGCAGCCGGTCGATTTCGGTCGGGCGCACGATTTCCGGCGTGATGCGCGCCTTGATGTTCTCCTCGGCGAGGCGCCGGGCGGCGTTCTCGGTAAGCAGCAGCCTGCGGATTTTTCGCGCGCGGTTCTGCAGCGCGAGCGTCACCGTATGCCAGCCATACAGGATCGCCGGGCCGTCGGCGGCCCTGTCGCGGTCGTGCCGGGCGGGCTTTGGGCCGTGCGGGGCACCTTTGTCGAAGGGCCGGCCGCCACCCCTGCGGAACGGCCGTTTCTGCTTGCGATCGGTCATCGCAGGCTTGTGTCACGGGTTCCGGATTCTGGCAATTTTTCACCCCGGAAGGCCTCGATTTGGCGCCCGGCTTGGTTGACTTTGCCCCGCCGCTTCGCCCATAAACGCGCCCGGCCGCACGCCTTTCCGTTTTGCGGATGGCGCGGTCTTCACGCCCATGGCAGGTCCGTCGCCGGCTCATCAAGCGACCGGATGGGACTGCCATCGAGCGGGGGAGTGTCCCGAGTGGCAAAGGGAGCTGACTGTAAATCAGCCGCCTCATGGCTTCGCAGGTTCGAGTCCTGCCTCCCCCACCAACCCTTGTCTTGATGATTTTCAGTTCTGCTTTTCTGCCAGCGAGCAATGCTTATTTCGCCATTTGTTCTGTCACATCGCCCCTGAGTTCATCTCCTACAGGCCGGCTGCGATTCCGAAGCGTCCAAGACCGGGAAGCTTCAGCGCGGGACGGCGAAAGTCGAACCCGAGAACGGCGCCGAAAAAGTTGAGCTCGAATCCTTCGACCCAGCCGATCCTCATGCCGAAATAACCGGCGAGAGAGACGTAGAAGCCCGTGCCGGACGAGGTCAAGGCGATCCATCGACCGTCGTAAGGGAAGTCCTTGCCGATCGCGGTCGGCGGCAGAACCGCCCGGAGTTCGGGCACCGCATCCAGGGCCGCCTGCACGAACGTATTCGAGTTCGGTCCCGGCCAGGCGCTATAGTCTCCGTAGGATCGAAATCTGTAGTTTTCGATGACGTCGCGGATCTTCGGAATCAGCGCTTCGGCACGCGCGCCGTCAACCGCCACGACGGTCTCCGGCATGGCTCCGAACCATCGACCGTCCGGCGCAAAGCCGTTGGCACGAATGGGTTCTCCCCACGCCGTGTAGTCGTACCGGCTGTAGCTGGCCGCGCCCTTCTCCTTCACGACGATCCAGGTGTGAACTGCAAAAATGCTGCGCCAGCGCACAGTCCGGGCGGCAAAGACCCGGACCATCGCATCGGGGTGGGATGTCGCGGGCGGCAGCAGGCCGGCACTCGACCGATCGGCGGTTTGCCAGTTGCCGCGATCGTGTCCAAGCAAGACATAGCGCGCGGCCGACGCGGCGATCGGCACGAACAGCAGCAGCAGAAAAACGACCAAGGGCTTCTTCAACAGGGGAACATGGGAGCTTATTCGTAAGACATATAGTTCGCTTGGACGTTTGCGCCATGGCAGCCCGTCACCCCAACCGATGACATCGCCGGACACCTTCGACCTGACCTTTCTTGGAACCTCAGCGAGCGTGCCGTCGGCGGAACGCAATCATCCGAGCCTTCTTAAGGCGACGAAGACGTTTCCGAACGGCCGGATCGCGATGGATTTCGATCACATCGTGATCTTGTCGAGCCGATGCGGCGGTGGCGCAAGCGAACGCGGGGCCGACTGCAACCGGACAGCAGCGCGCTTCAGGCCGGAGAAAATGCTATACGCGATGATGGGTTCTGGTCGTTTCAAGTTTGAAAAACGCTGCTGATGACGACGGAGAAGCGCGATGCGCATCAATGACGACCTGACGGTGCCAGTTATCATTCACGCCGCGCAGCTGCCATGGAAAACAAGCCCGGCCGCCGGCGTGGACCGGCGCATGCTGTTCCGCATCGGCGACGAGGTGGCGCGTGCGACGTCGATCGTGCGATACGCACCGCGCAGTGCGTTCCCTCGCCATACCCATGGCGGCGGCGAGGAGATCGTCGTTCTCGACGGCGTCTTCCAGGACGAACACGGCGATTACCCGGCGGGCAGCTACTTCCGCAACCCTCCCGAGACCTCGCATGTTCCGGCATCCAACGACGGCTGCACGATCTTCGTCCGCCTTTGGCAATTCCGGGAGGGCGATCGCGACCAGATCGTGCGGCGGCCCGCGGAGGGTCGTCCGCTGCAGCCGAGATCGGGCGCAGCGCGCGCAATCGAATTGTTCGACGACGGATTCGAAAACGTGCGCTTCGAGAGCTGGATTGCCGGCAGGACGGTCGCGATCGAGAACCCACGCGGGCTTGAAGCGCTCGTTCTGGCGGGGAGCTTGTCGATCGGCGATCAGATGCTGGCGCCGCAAAGCTGGATCCGCTTGCCCGCTGGCGAGCCGCTGCGGGCCGTCTGCGGTCCTGACGGCGCAGAAGTCTGGGTGAAGGACGCGCCGCTGCTGCATCCGGACGTTTGCCGGATGCCTTGAACGTTGGCAGCAATCGGGCGTTGCACCTTTCGGATTGGACTTGCTCGGAGGCGGGTGCTGCTCATGCGGGCGACTTGCTCTGAACGGCGGTCACATGAAGGAGGTTGCATGCGCACGCTTTGTTGGATGATCGCCGTGATCGCAATCCTCGTTGCGGCCGCTCCGGCGACGGCTCAACGCTACGATCCGAACTATCCGGTTTGCCGCCAGGTCTGGAGGCGGGGCGGTGTGACCTGGTTCGATTGCCGCTACACGACCTGGGATCAATGCGTGATGGAGGCGGCGCCGAACCAGGGCATGTGCCTGCTCAACCCATACTGGCCGCATTCGAAGCCGGGATCGCGGGGCCGGTATCGGCGATAACGGCGAAGGCTGAGGGGCGGTCGAGAACGGGATGGACGGGATAGTCGGCAGCACCTGAGGCAAAGCTGAACCCGCCTGCCGCACTGGCCCAGACGCGCCGCCCTTCCGGGCTGGCTCGGTCGGATTTCGGTCGCACCAAAGTCCCATTCGCGACCGCAGTCCGGCGTGATCCCGTCCCTTTCCTAAACCTAGGTGTGATTGGCTTCCTTTGATTTTCGTGGTTCCTCACCTTAGGAGGGAACGCCACCATGCATCGCAAGTATCGAGCATTGGAACACGCGTGCCAGGTTCAGGCGGCGCTGACGGGCCACGAGCAAACCAAACAAGAGCTGAACAAGATGGCGCAGGAGTACAAGGTCCTCGCCGATTGGCACGAGCGCCGTCGGCAATGGCCGGCAGATGAGGCGAGGCCCGCCGACGCGGCTTCCCAGACATAGGGATTTCGACGTTGCCCGACCGGCAGTGCCGCGTTCCGGCTTTTCGACCTGGCTCCGCCGGCCTGATTGAATTCAGGGAATGTTCTCCGGCCTCACGAACCAGTCGCTCGATGTCGACTTGTGGTGGAGTGGGAAGGGATTGAACTGGTTCGTCAGAAAAATCTCGGCGAACCCCTGATCACAGGCGCCAAAGCCGATGCTTCCACACGGCGCCAAGTATACGCGGAGCCGGCCTGCGCTCATATGAGCCTGCCAGTTGGCGGTGACGGACTGCACGTCGCTGACGTTCACGTCCGGACCCGACACGACCGGACTCTTTGCACCGGCATTGTCGGTGGCCTGTGCGTTCGTGGTGTAGGTGCCGGGCGGCAGTCCGCATTCCTGGTACTTGAACGTGTTCTGGGTGATCGTCGCGTTCTTGCGTCCGCGGGAGCCGAGCTGGACATCGACGCTCGCGAGCTGCCCTTCGGGATCGGAGGCGCTGCCTGCCACGGTGACGCAATCGTCGGTGACGGATGCCCTGCTGATCGCGACATTTGGCGGCAGATTCGCCGGCGGCGAACCCACCGCGACCGGCGTTCCGCTCACGCTCGCCGTGGCGCCATCATTGTCAGTTGCGATGGCGACCGGCACGTAGAATGCGTCCGAATGCAGATTATCGAACGTGATGGTCCAATCGCTTGTACCCGACGCAGTTCTTGACGGTTGCGGAAAAGCGCCATCCAGCCGCACGGTGACGCTTGCGATCGAACCGGCGGGAACGGATGCCGTGCCGCTGACAGTCACGGCATTGCCGCTGGCCGTGGCGGAGGCAATTGCGACGGCCGGCGGCTGGCTCTCATGGAACGGATGCGCCTTGAAGAAGGCCCATTGCAGCTCGCTGGCGCTCGGGCCCGTCGGATCGGCGAATTGCCCGCTGTTGTCGCCGACCCAGTAATGCGAGTCGGTCGCGATGAGATCGCCATGCTTGCCGTCGTAGAAGACGGTTTCGACCACAGAGCGCTGCGCAGTGCCATACCTGGTCTGGGTGCAGGCCACGCCTTTGGCCGTGCAGTCCGACGTCGCAACCGGCGTTGCGCTCAGGCCGTAACGGCGGATCCAGGAATCGCGGATGTTCTGCGAACCCAGGATGTTGACCACGCAATCGTTGCGCGAATGGATGGCCATGATGGGGACGGGCCGCTGCTCGTCAGATTGCTGCTGCTCCTTCTGCATTGCGAGCGCGTCGGCTGAAACCGGCTTGAACATTCCAGGATTGGCGCAGACGAAGCCCACCGCGGACGACGTCTCGGAATAGGGCAGGCCCTCGACGGAGCCGGCAGCCGCAAAATAGGCGCTCTGCGCGACGGCGAGGTCCACCGACATCCCGGCGCCGGACGAAAGACCGGTCACGTAGCGCCGGTTCGGGTCGATCTTGAATTCGGCTTCGACCTCGAGTGCGATCTGGTGCAGATCTTCGACCTCTCCCGCGCCCTTGTGGATCTGCTGATCGATAAAGAATCCCCAGCAGTTGGAGGCGCGTGGTGGCGAGGGATCAAAGCTTGTGACGAAGGGGTAGACGACGATGAAATTGTCGCGCTCCGCCAAGTCCTTGAAGCTGGTCTCGTTGACCATATTGACGTCGGTCTGCATACAGCCGTGCAAAACCATGACCAGGGGAACCCGGTCCTGTCCGGTATAGGAGGACGGCACGAACACCTTGTACTTCCGGTCGCGCGAGCCAGAATAGGATTTCGCGGCAAACTGCTTCTGCAGCAATTCGCCGGCGACGCTGGCTCCATTGATCAGCAAGCAGAGAGTGATCGTCAGCAATGGCCGCAGGATTGGAGACATCTGAACCTCCAATGCTTGAGTGTGCGTCGATGCGAGTCTTTTGCGTTCGGCCGCGGCACGCTGGTCGCGAGTAGGGTCCTGTCGAACAGGACCGCCTTATCGCGCTGCAGGAGCCACATCTGGGCTGGGCGAATCTCCCACCACGACAATCGTCGGGATGTGATCCAAGCCACAAATCAAGCGTATGTTATCGGCGGTTGTCATCGTTCTCGGCGGGGTGCCCACGGCCCCGCCGCATTCGATCCGGCTATTGGGCAAGCAGTCTTAGGCAGGCTTCGACAAAAACCTGTGCGCCAACGACGATGTCGGCATCGGCTGTATTCTCGGTCCAATGATGACTGACGCCGCCGATCGATGGCACGAACAGCATGGCTGCGGGCATGATGGTTGCGAGAATTTGGGCATCGTGGCCGGCTCCGCTGGGCATGCGCACGGACCTTCCACCGGCGACCATCTTGCTCGCAGCCTCGATCGCGTCCTGAAACCGCGTATCCATCATGGCAGGGGTGCCCGTGCGAAGGCGGTCCAGCGTGACGCTGCACGGGCCGGTCGCGGTGGCCTCATCCGCCATCGTTTGGAGCAGGTTCTCCAGCCGCGCGATGACTTTGGGGTCGTCGTCGCGGATCTGGAACAGCATCTCCGCAGCCCCGGGAATAATGCTCGGCGCGCCCGGCTCGAGCGTGATGCGGCCGGTGGTCCACACCGTGCGCGGTCCGCTCAGCGAGGGGAAGCGCTCATCAATATCAACACAAAATCTGGCCAGGGCCAGGCCCGCATCCTTGCGTGCGGCCATGCGGGTCGTGCCCGCGTGGTTCTGCTCGCCCGCAAAGCTGATGCGGTATTGCCAGATGCCGACGATGGACGTGACGATGCCAATTGAAAGTCCGCTGCTTTCGAGCGTGTCGCCTTGCTCGATATGTGCCTCGAGATATCCGATGTGCCGGCCCGGTACGGCGGTTGTGCGCGGCCGGCCGGCAAGGCCTGCATCGCGCAGCGCCTCACGCATGCTCCGACCTGTGGTGCGATCGCGCGCGGCATCGATGTCCACTTCAGAGACGCGGCCGACATAGGATCTGGAGCCGAGGAAGTGGCCGAAATGGCCTTCCTCGTCGCACCAAGTGGCGACCTCCACGACGCCCTTTGTGCTGGGATCAGGATTGATCACCCGCGCGGCTTCGAGCGCATAGACGACGCCAAGCGGCCCATCGAGCCAGCCGGCATAGTTCTGGCTTTCGAGATGCGAGCCGGCCAGCAGTTTCGGTCCGGCTTTGTCGCTGGTGCCGAGGACGTTGCCGATGCCGTCGATCGTGGCGGTCAAGCCGGCCTCGGGAAGACGATCGACGAGCCAGCGCAGCGAGGCCAGATGTGGTTCGGAGGAGGTCGGCTGTTGAACGCCGGTCTTGTAGGCGCCGATCGCGCGAAGCGCGTTGAGATCGGCGAGCACGCGGTCGCCATTGGCGGAGGGGCTGATGTCAGGCATCGGCAGCAACCTTCAAGGCTTCGCTGCGGATTTCTTCGACGAGGCGTTCCTTCAAAGCGACGAATTCTGGTGTGGTCTTGATCCGGTAGGAGCGCGGATGGGGCAGATCGACTGGAATCTCCACCTTGATGCGGCCGGGACGCGCGCTCATGACGATGACACGGCCGCCGAGAAAAATCGCTTCCTCGATGTCGTGGGTGACGAACAGCACCGTCTTCTGGTCGCGCTCCCAGATCCCGAGCAGCATCTCCTGCATCAGCGCGCGGGTCTGGTTATCCAGCGCGCCAAAGGGTTCGTCGAGCAGCAGGATTTTTGGATCGTTGGCAAGCGCGCGCGCAATCGCCGTGCGTTGCTGCATGCCGCCGGAAAGCTGTTTTGGCCAGTGGTTCTCAAAGCCGGCGAGGCCGACGCGATGGATGAAGGCATCGGCGACCTTGCGGCGCTCCGCTTGCGGCAGGCCGCGCTCGCGCAGACCGAAGGCGATGTTCTCGCGCACGCTGAGCCAGGGAAACAGCGTGTACGACTGGAACACCATGCCGCGCTCCGCACCGGGACCGCTGACCTCGCGGCCGTCGAGCATGACGCGCCCGGAGCTCGGGCGGTCGAGACCGGCGATGATGCGAAGCAGGGTCGATTTGCCGCATCCGGAGGGCCCGAGGATGGTGACGAAGTCATTATCGCCGACCGCGAGATCGGTCGGCTCCAGTGCCCGTGTCGGTGCATGTCCCGGGCGTGCCGAGAAGGTGCGGGAAATCTGCTCGAGCCTGAGCGCAGTCACGCCAGTTTCCACGGAAACAGCCAGGCGTTGACGGCCTTGAACAGGAAGTCCGAAATGAGGCCGATCAAGCCGATGACGATGATGCCGAAGATGATCTGGCCGGTGTTGAGCAGGGCCTGGCTATCGGTAATCATGTGGCCGATGCCGGACGATGATCCGATCAGTTCGGCGACGATGACGTAGGTCCACGCCCAGCCGAGCACCAGCCGCAGAATTTCCGCGATGTCCGGGGCAGACGAGGGGAGCAGCACGCGGCGGATGATGCCGCGATCACCGGCGCCGAGCGTATAGGCGGCTTCAACCAAGTCGCGCCTTGTACCGCCGACGGTCACGGCCACCATCAAGATGATCTGGAACACCGAGCCGATGAAGATGACCAGGAGCTTCTGCAACTCACCGATGCCGGCCCACAGGATCAGCAGCGGAATGAAAGCCGAGGCCGGCAGGTATCGGGCAAACGAGACGAAAGGTTCCAGAAAGGCCTCGATCGGCTTGTAGGCGCCCATCAGTACGCCGAGTGGCACCGCAACGAGGGCCGCCAGTACGAAGCCGCCGACGACCCGCCAGATCGTCATGCCGATATCGAACACGAAGCCGTGTCGCGTCAGCAGTTCAAAACCCTCCTGCATCATGGCCAGCGGATTGGCGAGGAAGGTCTTTGACACATGGCCGCCGAAGGTGGCCCAGGCCCAGACGGCGACGAACAGCACGAAGAACGCGAAACCATAGGCCACGCGCTGCTTCGAGGTCACGGGATCGAGGGGACGTATCACATCAGGTATCCGGGAGTTGAGATGCGCCGGTCCCGCCCGGGTGAAGGGGGACCGGCCGAACGCGGGCAGCTCTATTTGGTGAAGCTGGCATCGAAGAGATCTTCGACCTTTGGAGCCGCCTTGATGATCCCGATCTCGAGCAGCAGGTCCGCGGCATCCTTGTTGAACGCCAGGAAATCGCCCGCGAAGAATTTCTGGTTTGCGGCCTTGTCCTGCCAGCGCAGATATTTCGCCGAGTTACCGAATTGCTCGCCGGACTGTTTGACGTCGGCGCCCATGATCTCATAGGCTTTGGCCTGATCCTTCGCGATCATGTCGAGCGCTTCGAAATAGCTGTCGGCCAGCGCCTGCGCAGCTTTCGGATTCTCGCTCAGGAATTTTGGCGTGCAGCCAAAGGTGTCCATGACCATCGGATAGTCGAGCGTGGTGGCGATGATCTTGCCTTTGTCGGGTGCGTCGCGAACCGTCGAGAGGTAGGGCTCGTAGGTCATTGCCGCATCGTTCTGGCCGGAGACGAAGGCCTGCGCGGCCGCGGCCGGCTCGAGGTTCACGACCGTGACATCCTTGACCGACAAGCCGTTCTTCTTGAGCATCCAGGCCAGCGCGAAATAGGGTGAGGTCCCGGGTGTGGACGCCGCGACCGTCTTGCCCTTCAGATCCTTGATCGAGGCGATGTCGCTCCGCACGGCCATGCCGTCGGCGCCAAAACTCTTGTCGAGCTGAAAAATCTGCTTGGTCGCAACGCCGCTCGCGTTCCAGGAGATCCAGGTCTCGACCGTGGTCGCCGCGCACTGGATGTCGCCCGACGCAATGGCCAGATGGCGGTCCTTCTGCGGAATCTTCTTCAGCGTGACGTCGAGGCCGTTCTTCTTGAAAATGCCGGCCTCCTTTGCGAGCGTCAGCGGCGCAAAGCCGGTCCATCCGGAGATTCCGATGCCGACCTTGACGTCGTCAGCGAGCGCCGGCGTGGAGACAAGAACCGCAACAATTGTCGCGAATAATCTCGAGCTACGCATGATTGTCTTCCTCTTCCGATCTAGTTGATTGCCTTCAGTCGGTTTTCTCACTTGTCTGCTGTCGAACCGTTGCATGAATTGTGCCGCTCCGATCTCAGCCGCCCTTGAAGTGAGCAACGAGGCGGTGCGAGTCGCCCGGATAGAGCAGGCGGACCGCGGTGACGGTCCGCGCGCTGCGCCAGGTGTGGCGGTCGATGACGAGGCAGGGCGCGCCGACAGCGATCGCGAGCGCAGCCGCGGTCGAGGCGTCGGCGACAACAGCGCTGATCGTGTGCTCGGCTTCCGTCCAGGGGACATGATGCAGCAGCCATGAACCCGGCGGCTCGACGGCGAAATCGGCTGTCGCAGCTTCGGGCACGGTCTCAAGGTCGATCAGCCGGTCTTCCACCGCGAAGGGGACGTCGTCGGCGCTGTGGCGGCAGGCGATCGCGATCACCTTGCCGGCCTTCCGCACGCCGAGGCGGGTGCGATCGGCGCCATTTGCGGTGCGGCGCGCGGCGTGGATCAGTTCGTAGCCGTAACTGCGGCCGAGCGCGGAAATCTCGGCACGAATGTCGGCAATCTGCAGCACCGCCGACAAATGCTGCGGGCGGCGCACGAACGTGCCGGCCCGCCGGCGCCGCTCGATCAGATCGGCTTGCGCCAGTTCCGACAGGGCCTTGTTCACCGTCATGCGCGAACAGCCGTAACGCGTCATCAGCTGGTGCTCGAACGGAATGCGGTGGCCGGGCGGCCATTCACCGGTCAGGATCCGGCGCTCGATGTCATTGCGGATCTGCTTGTAGAGTGTCGGCTTCTCGGCCGCACGGTCGCGATCAGCGGAGAGGCTCATGCCACAAAACTCCGGATGGTCGCGTTGAACCGGTCGCGGGCCTTTTGGCGGAGCCTGTGACGTCCGCCTTCGACGACCTTATTACCGCCTGCCCAGACGCAATCGATGGCATCGGCGCCTGCCGCAAAGATAAAGCCGTCGAGAATGGCATCACCGCGGCGTTCGGCCAGTGATGGATGCGAGGTGTCGAGCGACACGATGTCGGCGCGCGCGCCTTGCTGTATGCCGCCGCAGGCTTGCGCCAGTGCCTGCGTGCCGCCGGCCAAGGCAGCATCGAACAGGGCGCGCCCGGTCGAAACGCCCGGACCGCGCGACAGCATATTGCGCGCGCGGTGCTTCAGCCGCTGGCCATATTCGAGCTGGCGCAGCTCATCGGCGACGCCAATCAGGATGTTGGAGTCCGTGCCGATGCCGAAACGGCCGCCGGCGTCGCAATATTCGCGCGCGGGAAAAATGCCGTCGCCGAGGCTTGCTTCGGTCAGCGGGCAAAGACCGGCCACAGCGCCGCTTGCCGCGAGCGCAGTCGTCTCCGTCGCAGTCATGTGGGTTGCGTGGATGAGGCACCAGCGCTGATCGACGGGTGCATGGTCGAGTAGCCATTCGACCGGTCGCCGGCCCGACCAGGCCACGCAGTCCTCGACTTCCCGGGTCTGTTCGGCGGCATGGATGTGAACCGGCCCGCCCTCGGCGAGCGGTACGATCGCCGTCAGTTCGTCTGGCGTCACGGCACGCAGGCTGTGCGGTGCAATGCCGACATTGGCGCCGCGCAAGGAGCTCACGGCCTTGCGCGAGGCGGTTATCAGCTCGGCAAACTGATCGATCGACGAGATGAAGCGTCGCTGGCCGGCACGCGGCGCCGCTCCGCCGAACGAGCCGTGCGCGTAAAAACTCGGCAGCAGCGTCAGCCCGATACCGGTCGCCTCCGTGGCCTGAGCTATGCGCGCTGCCATCTCCGCCGGATTGGCGTAAGGCGCGCCGCCTGGATCATGATGGAGATAATGGAATTCGCCGACGCGGGTAAAACCGCGCTCGAGCATCTCGGCATAGAGCAGGGTCGCGACGCTCTCGACATCGTCGGGCGTCATCGTCAGCGCGAAGCGGTACATTGTCTCGCGCCAGGTCCAGAACGTGTCGGCCACCTCGCCGCGCATCTCGGCGAGCCCTGCCATGCCGCGCTGGAACGCGTGGCTGTGCAGGCTCGCCAGTCCCGGGATGGCCAGCTGGTGACGCTCGTCGCCGCTTTGCGGCGCGGCGCCGGCCGTGATGGCGGTAATGGTTCCGTCGCCGACGATTACCTGCACGTCATCGCACCACCCGGAGGGCAAGAGCGCGGATGCAAAATGCAGTCGTGTCATGTTTCCAGCCGGCTGGACAGAACCGCGACACGATTATATGTCTAGACATATAAGTCAAGCTTCCCGAGTCGGGAGAAGGCTGGATGGCCGAGCGCTTCGATCGTATCTGGCACAATGCCCGGCTCGCCACCATGCATCGGGACATGCCCGATCTCGGCGTGGTCGAAGGCGGCCTCATCGCGGCGCGCGACGGCCGCATCGCCTTTGCCGGCGCGCGCGCTGACTTTCCGTCGGCCGCTGATGCGGCGGAGCGGATCGACTGTGAAGGGCGGTGGATCACCCCCGGACTGATCGATTGCCATACCCATCTCGTCTATGGCGGAAACCGCGCCCATGAATTCGAGCTGCGGCTGAAGGGCGCAAGTTACGAGGAGATCGCGCGTGCGGGCGGCGGCATCGTCTCGACGGTGGCGGCGACACGACAGGCTGATGTGGCGGACCTCATCAGCGGCGCATTGCCGCGACTCGACGCGCTGATCG
>Ga0213876_10001583_pt1 | contig 13986 bp, 11 predicted proteins | sample BarmaccomBMRX_R9_FD_160113 | JGI IMG/M metagenome (GOLD analysis project Ga0213876, IMG submission 160113) | Root-associated microbial communities from Barbacenia macrantha in rupestrian grasslands, the National Park of Serra do Cipo, Brazil - RX_R9 | ecosystem: Host-associated > Plants > Roots...
GCTGGCGATCTTCGGCGCCCCGATCCCAGACCCGGATGGCGCGGACCACGCGTTGGCGACGGCGCGCGAGCTGCACCTGCGGTTCAACCGTTCGGACATCAAGGTTGGCATCGGTGTGTCGGCCGGCGCCGCCGTCGCAGGCAATATCGGCGACCCCAGCCGCTACGAATACACCGTGATCGGCGACCCGGTCAACGAGGCGGCGCGGCTCACTGAAGTCGCCAAGCTGTCGGGCGGTGTCGCAGCATCGGGTGTCGCTCTGAGCCGGGCGGATGAATCGGAGTCGCAAAAGTGGCGCGTCGTCGACTCTAAAGTCCTTCGGGGCAGAGACAATTCGACCGACATCGCGGTGCCGGTGACGTGAACTCTGAGCGCACCCGGGCCGAGCTCAGCACCGCTGCGGGCGGTGCCGACCATCGGCGGTCAACTGCAGTCGGCTCAGCCGGCGAACCAGGATGCTGGGCAGCCACTCGCCAACGTCGGTCGCCTCGATCCACGTGGTGCGGTTCAGCAGCATGTGCAACACGATCTGCGCCTCCAGTCGCGCGAGCGCGGCGCCGACGCAGAAGTGCACGCCCTTGCCGAACGTGACGTGACCTTTGGCGCCGCTGCGGTCGAGACGGAATTCGTTCGGCGCCTCGAATTGCGCGGGATCACGATTGGCCGCTCCCCACATCAACAGCAGGTGGGAATCGGCGGGCACCTGCACCCCGTCCAGCGTCGTATCACGCCAGACGTGCCGGTAGTGGCCCCGGAAGGGCGGCTCGTAGCGCAGCGCCTCTTCGATGAATGCGTTGAGCGTCTCGGGGCTGTCTCGCACCCGCTGCTGGACATCGGGGCGCTCGGCGAGAATCCACGCGGCGCTGCCCAACAGCGACGCCGTGGATTCACCGGCGGCGCTGAACAGCGTGAGCATTATGCCCATTGCCGCCACCTGGTCCACCTCGCCGCGGGCATAGCGTGCTGCCATGTCCGAAATCAGGCCAGATTCCGCCGAGGCGCTTGCCCTTTCAAAATGTCCCATGACGTAAGTCGAAAGTTCGAACGCCGCAACTCCAGCCGCCTCGAGCTGCGCCTGTGTCACCACGCCGTCCAGCAGCGTGGTGGTTGCGAAGCCCAGCCGAATGAGGTCGTCGACATCGGCATCGGGCAGGCCGAGCAGCTTGGCGACCACCATCATGGGCAGCCGATTCGCCATCGCGCTCATCCACTCGATCTGACCGTCTCGCAGATTCTCATTCCACAACCGATCCGCGGTGTGTGATGCGAACTCCTCGATGATCCGGACGCGCTTGGCCGACAGATGCGGCAGCAGAATCTTGCGGTGGAGCGCGTGGACCGGATCGTCGGCGGTGGCCAGCACGTTGCTGGGGCTTCCGGGCTCAAACAACTCGAATGGCGTGACGGTTCCATCCTCGTGATAGACCATGGTCGCGGTGAGGTTGGAGGAAAAGTCATCGACCCGGTTCACCGCTTCGACCACCGCGTCCCAGCCGCACACGGCGTAGAACGCCGAATCACCAATGCGGTGCACCGGGGTTTCCGCACGCATGCGCTCGTAGAGCGGATACGGATCCTGCAAAGCCTCGGCACCGAAGAAATGGATCGGATCAGCCAAGACCGTCATGGCTTTCAGGCTGCGTGCCGTCTCGGGCAGCGTCAATACTCGGCAACCAGGTTGATAAGCCACCGACCGCACCGTCGACGTGCCCGAAATCGCTTGCGGGGCATGACCAGCGCGTTAATCTGAGAAAGATCGCGCAAAGTTCTCATCTTGCGAGAAATATTTCGCCAGATTGCAGCCCGAAGGAGCGCAGTCGGATGCCTCAAGACGATTGGCTATTGGGGCGTGATCGCCGCAGCGAAGCAGCCGAACGGATCTATGCCGCGGCCGCCGACCTCATCTACCGTGCGGGGTACGAGGCATTCACGATCGACGCCCTGGCCGCTAAGGTCCATTGCTCGCCCGCGACGATCTACCGCCATGCCGGCGGCAAGGCAGCCATCCGAGATGCGGTCGTTTCTCTGCAAGCGACGCGAATCCTCGACACGGTGCGTGACGCGATCCAGGATCTCAGCGGCACCGACCGAGTGGTCACCGCGACCATCGTGGCCCTGCAACGCATGAATGCGGATCCGCTAATTGCGCTCATGCGGTCGATCCAGTTGGCGCCGGGCAGCGAATGGCTCACCACCTCGCCCGCGGTTACGGCCTTTGCCGCCGAGATGCTCGGTGAGGACAACCCCGACCCGCTTGCCACGCAGTGGCTCATCCGCGTCTTCCTGGCCCTGTGGTGCTGGCCGTTGAAGGACGCCGCTGCCGAACGCGCCATCGTGGAACGCTTCCTCGGGTCGTCCTATCGCATCCAACCGCCTCGCGGAAAGCGTTGAGTCCCCGCAAATGTCGTCTGCGAGACGCACACGATTGCCGACAGGTACTTGTTTGGCCCCGACGACCGGTAAATGATTGAGCCCATGACAGACAGCGCGATCCAAACCGACCCCGAAGTCGTGGTGAAGGAATTTTGCAAACTGTGGCTGACGGCCGACATAGATGCCATCGTTGAGTCCTTCACCGAAGACGGCATCTATCACAACATCCCGATGCCCGTCTTGACCGGCCGCGCGGAGATCCGTGACTTCATCGCCGGGTTCCTTGCCGCGTTTGACGGTGTCGACTTCGTGATCCACCGCCAAGTCAGCCGCGGCGCCGTGGTCATGAACGAGCGGACCGACGTGCTCCGCAAGAAGGACGGCGGCGAGGTACCACTGCCGGTGATGGGTGTCTTCGAGGTCCACGACGGCAAGATCGCCGCGTGGCGTGACTACTTCGACATGGGCACCGTAACCGCCGCGTTCGGCTAGTGTGCGGCCATGGATGAGCCCAAAGGTGTTGAGGTAGAGAGTTTCTCACATGTGTGCGTAGGTGTCTCCGACATGGACGCCGCCCTGGTTTTTTACACCCGCGTCCTGGGCATGGACGTCGTCTTCGACGTCAGCCTCCAAGGCGACGGCCTGGACAGTGTCACCGGTAGCAGCGGGGCGCAGGGCAGGATGGTCGGCGGCCTGATCGGCGGCACCATGGTCGAACTGCTCGATCTCGGCACCCTTCCCGCCAGCCCGCGAGGGCCGCACCTGGGTTACACCAATATCTCCTTTCGCGTCCGCGACCTCGACGACACCTATCAACGGCTCACTGCGCACGCGGACCTCACCTGTACCACGCCGACATCCATCGCGGGGGTGCGGATGCTGTTCGTCAATGACCCCGACGGCACACCCATCGAGTTCATCGAACTGCCCGGGGGAGCCAGCAGCACCGTCGAGATGTGGCGGCCTCCGACGCACTGACCGCGGCGGCGCCGGCCCACGGCATCAGGCGCCGGTGAAGTTCGGGGTTCTTTTCTCCAGAAAGGCGCGCGGTCCTTCCTTGGCGTCGGCCGAAGCCATCACGGCCATCCCGAGTTCCTGCTCCCGCGGATAGGCTTCGGCCTCGGTCTTCTCCAGGTTCTCGATCACCGAGGCCTTGATGTTGCGGACGGCCAGTGGGCCGTTCGCGGCCAGCTGCCCCGCGATCTCACGAGCCCGACCCAGCGCCCCTCCTGGGGGAGTGACGTGTCCGACCAAACCGATCTCGTAGGCACGGCGTCCGGTGATTGGATCACCGACGATGAGCATATCCATGGCCACGGTGTAGGGAATTTGACGCGGCAAGCGAATCGTGGAGGCGCTCATCGGGAACAATCCACGCTTTACCTCGCTGACCGCCAACTGAGCGTCCTCGGCGGCCACCCGGATGTCGAATGCCTGCAAGATCTCCATCCCGCCGGCGTAGCAGTAGCCCTCGACCGCGGCGACGATCGGCTTCTTGACGTAGTGGTCCTTGAGAAAACCTTTGTAGATCAACGAGAAGTCCGCCATGACGCGTTCCTCGAACTCGTCCTGAGGCGGCTTTCCGGCCATCAGCGCTCCCACCAGACGATCCAAATCAGCACCGGCGGAGAAGTTTCCACCCGTGCCCGTCATGATCGCGACGCGCAGGTCCGGATCGGAGTCCAGCAGATCCCACGCGTCTGCGAGCCGGCACAGGACCTCTGCGTTGAACGCGTTGCGCTTGTCCGGACGATTGAGGGTGATGGTCAAAACGTGCTGGTCACGCTCGAGAAGTACCGCTGGTTCTGTCACGAACTGGGTCTAGCACGAGAGCTATTTCGGCGCAATAGCATTAGCGGCCGCAGGCTCGGTGGACGTGGCTGGGCTTGGTCCTGTTCCCGCGCAGATGCAGGGAACCGGTCTTTTTTCTCCGAAGCCGAGCGGGTTGGCCCCTAACCTGACGCTGCTGCGTGGAATATCGTTCGAACAGGAAAACATTCGCTGGGGTGAGCAGGCGCTCACGATCGTCGGACGCCGTGTGCCTGTTGGCCCGTGAGGGGGTGTGGAGTGGGCCGGCATGAGCGACCACGCGTGGCGATCATCGGTGCGGGACTCGCGGGGATCACCGCGCTGCATGTGTTCATCGAACGCGGCTTCTCCGAGGTGACCGTCCTCGAAAAGGGATCCGACGTCGGTGGCGTCTGGCACTGGAATCGGTACCCGGGCCTGACCTGCGACGTGCCGTCTCAGATTTACCAGTTCGCTTTCGCCCCGAAGCCCGACTGGTCACACATCTGGGCCGACGGCGGTGACATCCAGCGGTATCACCGTGACGTGGTGGATTCGCTCGGTCTCACCGATCGCATCCGGCTGAACACCGAAATCGTTGCGGCGCAATGGTGTGCGGACTCCGCCAGTTGGACGCTTCTCACGGGCGCAGGGGAGGAGATCGAGGCCGACGTCGTCGTCTGTGCCACCGGCGTGCTGCACCACCCAGCCATACCGGACATCCCCGGCCTCGACGACTTCGTCGGCCCGGTGGTTCACACCGCGCGCTGGGACGACGAGATTACCACGGACGGAAAACGAGTCGCCGTCATCGGGACCGGCTCGACGGGCGTACAGATCGTCTCGGCCCTGCAACCGCACGCATCATCGATCGCGCACTACGTCCGTTCCGCGCAATGGATCGTGTGGGCCCCAATGTCGTTGCGCCAGAGCGTGATTTTCGGGGCTGCACTGAAACGCTTTCCGGCCGCCCATGATCGGCTGTATCGAATGCTGCTATGGGGATCGGGCATCCTGGTCGACATCACCACTCGCCCGACATGGCGTCGGCGCGCTTTCCAGGCCTATGCCCGTTTGTGTCTGCGCCTGCAGGTGCGTGACCGCGCGCTGCGGGCCCGATTGACCCCCGATTACCAACCGCTGTGCAAGCGCCAGGTTGTGTCCGGAAACTACTACCGCGCAATCCAATCCAACAACGCGGAGCTGGTGACCGACCGGATTCTCGAAGTCACGTCCACCGGAATCCGGTCGGCCGACGGGCGCCACCGGCCGGCCGATATCATCGTGCTGGCAACGGGATTCGAAGCACATAACTACATGCGGCCGATGGAGGTCACCGGCCGGGACGACCTGACGATCGACAAAGCCTGGGCCGGTGGCCCAAGGGCATACCGGATGACGGCCATCCCCGGATTCCCCAACCTGTTCACCGTCCTTGGACCGAATTCCCCCACCGCATCCATCTCGCTGCAGTATTCGGCAGAACGGACCGCCCACTACATCGCCCGGTTCCTGGAGCTGCTGCGCGACGGGACGGCGACGTCGATCGAGGTGACGGAGGAAGCGACCGACGACTTCAACGCGGCCGTGGCGGCGGCCATGACACCGACCGTCTGGAACACCGGGTGCAACTCCTGGTACCGCACCGAAAACAACACCATCGACTTATGGCCATTCGACCGTGCGACATTGCGGGCCATGCTGGCCGAGCCGGAACTCGCGCACTTCCACCTCCGGTAGGAGCGGGGCCGGCGATTCGGCCGCGTGGCGCGCTGACTACATCTGCGCCCAAACGATTTTCGTCTGCAGGTAGGTTTCCAGGCCCGCTTTGCCGGACTCGTACCCCCAACCGGATTGCTTGTAACCCCCGAAAGGCATGGAGTGATCGAACTGCATCTGGCAGTTCAGCCCCACGGTTCCGGCCTTGAGCCGCTTGGCAATCCGGTGGGCGCGGCCGAGGTCTTTGGTCCACGCCGTGGCGGCCAAACCGTAGGTGCTGTCGTTGGCCAAGGCGACCGCTTCGTCCTCGTCGTCGAACGGGATGACCGCGACGACGGGCCCAAAGATCTCCTCCTGGAACAGCCTGCTGGTGGAGGCGACGTTGGTCAGCACGGTCGGGTGCACGAAGTACCCCTTGCGGTCCAGCCGGTGCCCGCCGGTGACGATGTCGACGCCGTCGGACTTGCCCTGGTCGAGGTAGCCCAGCACCCGGGTGAGCTGCTTCTGGCTGATCAGCGGGCCGATCAAGCTGCCCTCGTCCTTGGGGCCGCCTTGCGGCAGACCGTTCGCGACGTTCGCCAGTTGCTCCACGAATTGCTCGTAGACACCGCGCTGGACGAAGATGCGCGATCCGCACACACATGCCTGGCCAGAGTGGATGAAAGTGCCGAACGCCGCCATCGGGACGGCCTTCGACAGGTCGGCGTCATCGAAGACCACCACCGGCGACTTCCCGCCGAGCTCCAGCGTGACCTTCTTCAGGTTGCTTTCACCCGCCGCGTGCACGATCGCCCTGCCGACTTCGGTTGATCCGGTGAAGGCGACCTTTTCGACGTCGGGGTGTGCGGTGATCGCGGCACCGGCGGTGTGGCCGTAGCCCAGCAGCAGGTTCGCCACCCCCTCTGGCACCCCCGCCTCGTGCAGGATGTTGTCCAGGACCAACGCCGACAACGGGGTCTCCTCGGCCGGTTTGACGACGCTGCTACACCCTGCCGCGAGCGAAGGGGCGAGCTTGGCACAGAAATTGAAAACCGGTCCGTTCCACGGAAAGATCAGCCCCACCACACCGTACGGTTCTTTGAGGGTGTAAGCGTGCTGATGCGAGTCGATGCCCGTCAGACCGCCGGTGTGCACGTCGGCCGCGATGCCCTCGATCTTGGTGCACCACCCGGCGTAGTACCGGAAAAACTCCGAACCGACGGTGACGGTGCCCTGCGCCTGCAGCGGGGTCATGCCGGCGTTGAGCGACTCGAGCTCGGCCAGCAGCTCGGCGTTCTGGTCGATCAACTCACCGACCCGCCACAGAATCTTGGCCCGCTCGCTGGGCGGCTTGTCCCGCCACACGCCCGACTCGAAGGACGCCTTCGCGCGCGCGACAGCGTCGTCGACGGCTTCCGGGCCGCAATCCCTGAACTCGGTGATCTGCTCTTCGGTAGCGGGATCGAAGATTTTGATCGACTCACCCGTACCGGCTCGTTCGCGGATCTCGTCCAGCACAGACTGCACCGTCATAGCTATCCTTCTCGCTTCTCATCGGATTGTGTTCAGCGTGGATCTCAGTTCCACGAACCCCTCGCGTCGGCCAAGTTACGCGCGTAACTTGTGGATGTCCAGTGCCAGAAGGGTGCAACGAGGTGGGAACCGGCTTGAGCGCGAGCAAGACTCCACGAGCCACCAAGGCCGACGTGGCCCGGCTGGCCGGCGTGTCGACCGCGACGGTGAGCTATGTCCTGAACAACGCCACCGGTCGGCAAATATCGGCGCCGACGCAGGCCGCTGTGCGCCGTGCCGCCGAGGAACTCGGCTACCGCCCCAACCTGGCCGCCCGCAACCTTGCCCGCGGCGGCAGCGGGGTCATCCTGTACGTGGTCCCGCGGGTGGCGGTCGGGGAGATGCCGCTGAAAGCCGGCAGCCGAATGACCACGGCGCTGGCGCGGCGGGGCATCATCCAGATTCAAGTCTTCGAAACCGACAGCGACAAACACATCGTGGATGCGGTGGCCGATTTGAACCCCATCGCCGTGAGCAGTCTCTTCCCGTTGAGCGACCCTGTGCGAGAGGCGGTAAAGGCGGCGGGCATCCCGCTCATCGAGATCGGCACGTTGCCCGCGCTGGGCGAACCGCATCTGTCCGTCGGCGAGCTACGGGTGGAACACCTCGTTTCCCGCGGACACCGCCAACTGGCTTTTGCCTACGCCGCGATCCCGCGCTGGCGCCCGCTGGGTGACTTCTGGTTCGAGGGGGTCGAGCGCGCCGCCGTCGCTCGAGGCCTGCCGCCGCTGCAGGTGGCAGAGGTGACCGCCGACAACATCGTGCGGGTCGTGACCGAATGGCTCGACCGTCGCGTCACCGCCGTGTGCGCGCAGAGCGACGAGATCGCGTTCGTCATCCTGCACGGCATCCGCGAAGCCGGGCTGTCCTGCCCGCACGACCTCGCCGTGATCGGCGTCGACGCGACCTCCACCAGCGAAGTGAGCGCGCCACCGCTGACCACCGTCGAGTTCAACACCGAGGCCGTGGCCGACGTGGCGGTCGCCGGCGTGCTCGCCGAACTGGGTCATCCGGACGAAGCGGCATCGCCACCGGGCCAGATATTCCGGCTCATCGAGCGGTCCTCGACCTGACCCGCTGAGCACGTTCAGTAAGGATCGGCGGTTCGCCGAGATTGCCGTCATGGCTGTGCTCGGGGCCGTTTCACGACCCACACGGCAATCTCGACGCATGACCCGAACTGCGCTTGGGGTGACCGTTGACAAATTTACGTTACGCAGTGTAACGCTATTTACATGCCCGCGCCCACCCCTGCCCGCGGTCGCCCTCGCGACCCGCGCACGCAACGCGACATCATGCGTGCGACGCGGCGGCTGCTGGCCCGCGACAGCTATGAGCAGGTGACCATCGACGCGATCGCCCGCGAGGCCGGTGTCAGCCGGCCCACCGTGTACCGGCGTTGGCCGTCCAAGGCGCACGTGGTCTTCGAGGCGGCCTTCGGCCAGCCGCCGGACGCCGCGCTGATCGAGAACTCCGGGGACTTCGAGACCGACCTGGTGGTGTTCGTCCGCGGTGTATTGCAATTTTGGCGCGAGCCGGTCGTCGAAGCCGCCGCGCTGGGCATCCTCGCGGACCGCAAACGCGACCGCGAACTACACATCCGCACCCAGCAACTGCTCGACGAACGGACCCGCATCGAATTCGGAACCCTGATGCGCAGCGGTGTCGCCCAAGGGCTGGTGCGCGCGGACGTGGACGTCGACATGCTCTACCACCTGCTGATCGGCACCGCCTTCTACCTCACGCAGGTGCAGCACAGCGATTTGGCCGATCCCGCGGAACGCTTGTGCTCCTTGGTGATTCAGGGAGCCGGAAACGAAAGTGAGAACAGATGACAACCGACGTGTCCGAGGCGTTTAACGGCCTGCTCGACGAGGTGCGCGCCGTCGAGCAGAAGATGCTCGCGGCCGATCCCCCGCTGGACGGGCCCGACATCCTCGACGGCTACCGCCTGCCGTTCAGCCTCCTTCGAGTGGCGGTCGAAACCTACGTCTGGGGTGATAAGGACAACCCGATCCTGGTCGACGTCATCGGCCCCTACCTCAAATGGGGCGGCGACAATTCGGATGCGTTCTACCAGGTCGCACCGCTCGACCCGAACCGCACCTACCGCGTCAGCGGAAACCGCGGTGATGCCGTCTACATGTCGATGACCGTCTACGGCGGTCCCGACGACGGCAGTTACAGCAACCGCATCGTCGGGACCATTAACGACCGCAATCTCGACTTCGACGACGACGGCAACTTCGAATTCACCCTCAGCCCCGATCCACAGCCCGGGACGTGGCTCAAACTCGACCCCGATGCCGTCCATGCGTTGACCCGCGACTATCTGGCCGAACCGGTCACCGGCCGGCGCACGCAATGGAAGATCGAGGCGGTTGATCCTCCAGCGCGCAAGCACGACAGCCCCGCGGACCTGACCCGGCGACTCCGCGCGGCGCGCACCTGGCTGCGCGAGCAGATGTCGTTCCTGCCCACCCGAATCGACCCGCCCAACCAGATCGCCGAACCCTTCCCGGTCCCGCAGCACGCCTACGGGTGGTCGGCGGCCGACGCCGCGTACGCCATGGGGTCCTACGACCTGGCACCGGGTCAGGCGCTGGTCATCGACGGCACCTCACCGGAGTGCGTGTTCTGGAACCTGTGCCTGTGGAACCCGTTCCTGCACACCTACGACTACACCTACGAGCGCGTCACCATCAACGGCGCGCACGTCACCTACGAGCCCGACGGCTCGTGGCGCATCGTGATCAGCGACGAGGACCCCGGTCACCCCAACTGGGTGTCCACGGCGGGCCGCGCGCGCGGACTGATCTGGTTGCGCTGGTTCCTTCCCGACAAGACGCCGACGCAACCGATATGCCGGGTCGTCGACGTCGCCGAGTTAGTGAGATGACCGACCGGCCCGCCGACATCCGGCTGACCGACCTGGCGGACCCCGTCTATCCGCCTGCGGCGCAACCGATCCGGGACGGCCTCGCCGCCTACGGCGCGACGCTGCGGCTGCAACCGGAGGACATGATCGCCGCGGCCGAGCAGCGCACCGGCCTGAGTGACTGGGGTGATCCCGGGTTTCGGGAACGGCTGGACGTGCTGTGCGATTCGCTGCGTGACGAGGCGGGTCTGTCCGACACCGGCGTCGCGGTGGCCTACGAGCAGGTGGTCCAGAACCTGGTCAATCGGCTGCGGTTGGAGGCGCTGGCCGCCGCGCACCCCGAGATCGAGGACATCGCCGTCGAACGTCCGATCGTCATCTGCGGGTTGCCACGCACGGGGACCACGCACCTGCACAACATGCTGGCCGCCGATCCGGCGCTGCGCCACCTGCCGTACTGGGAGAGCCTGGAACCGTTTCCCGCGCCCGAGGAGCCAGACCCCCAGCCGCGCCGCGACCGATGTGCGATGGGCCTCGATCTGACGAATGCGTCAATGCCGGAGTTCAAGCGCATGCACGACATGACGGTCGAGCACGCGCACGAAGAGATCCAGCTGTTGGCTAACGATATCTCCGGAATGCTGTTCGAAACCGTCTATCACATACCGAGTTTCGCTGCCTACTATAAGGCGCACGACCAGACGCCCAGCTACGCCTACCTCAAGCGCACGCTGCGCGCGATGCAGTGGCTGCGCGGCGGCACGCGCTGGGTACTGAAGTCGCCGCAGCACCTCGAGCAGTTCCCCATCCTGCTGGCCACTTTCCCGGACGCGACTTTCGTTGTGACGCATCGGGATCCGGTGGAGGTGACGTTGTCGATGGCCACGATGATCAGCTACGCGTCGCGGATGGCCGCCGCAAGGCCCGATCCGGCGAAGACTGCGCAGTACTGGCTGTCCCGGGCCGAAGATCTGCTCAACGGCTGTCTTCGCGACCGCGACCTGCTGCCGCCCGGTCAGTCGATCGACGTCCGTTTCGACGACTTCATGACCGACGAGGAGGGCACCATCGCGCGGATCTACGATCTGGCCGGGCAACCGTTCGACGACCCCGCGCGCCAGGCCATGGCGAAGTTCCGTGTCGAGCACCCCCGCGGCCGCCACGGCGGCGTCCTATACAACGCCGACGACTTGGGACTCGACCGTAACGAGATTGCCGACCGGCTCGGTGCCTACCGGAAGCGCTTCGTTGACCGTGACGGCCGGGCTGTGTCTACTCGGGTTGGTTCGTGCCCTGAAAACGACGGCGGTGCCACAACATAACTCGCGACCCTTTGTCATCGGGATGCTCGGAGGTAGGGGTTCGTGCACACCGTGGGCGGCCACGTCGGCCAAACTGTCACACGCCTCTGCAGCGGCGACACCCGATGTGCCCGGCTGTGAGCGACAGTTTTGGCGACGCCGTGCCGCGAATGAAGTCGCGCAGAGCCGGGCACGGCGGGTGTCCGTGTGACAGAGGCCTCTGTAGCGGATGCGGCCGGAGGTAGCGATATGCGGGCGTGAGGTGCCCTGCGAGCACGACACCCGCCGAGGACTCCGGCAGGTGCGGGCGGGGGTGGCACCAAACCCTATTGAGTTCTGTTGCGCGACAACGTTCGCACAACCTTCGGCGAGTCAGTAAGCAAAGCCGCAGATCATCGGCCTGCAGCAACCCACTGCGACGAACCGTGAGCCAAGTCGGCCAATTGGAGGGTGCGGATTCGTGCGTGGTGGAGCGCGGCCTTGATGAGATATGGCGTTGGACGGATCTGGACACTAACCAATGACTGGCTCGGCAACGGAGCGGCCTGCGCGGGGGTATTGACCGGCCGGGCCGCACGGCCGCGCGAGACAAGGCGGACCCAGCGCGTGCCGCCCGTCAACCGACGCAATACTGGTAACGGTGTACCGCGGAGCCGCCGAATCTGACCGACAGTTGACGCCGGGAGAACAACCATGAGCACCGAGCAGCCGACCATTATCTACACGCTGACCGACGAGGCGCCGCTGCTGGCGACCTACGCGTTTCTGCCGATCATCCGAACGTTTACCGAGCCGGCCGGCATCAACGTCCAGACCAGTGACATTTCGGTGGCCGCCCGCATCCTCGCGGAGTTCCCCGACAACCTGACCGAAGACCAGCGGGTGCCGGACAACCTGGCCGAGTTGGGCCGGCTGACTCAATCGCCGGACACCAACATCATCAAGCTGCCCAACATCAGCGCCTCGGTTCCGCAGCTGCGCGCCGCCATCAAGGAACTGCAGGACAAGGGCTACGACATTCCCGACTATCCGGCGGATCCCAAGACGGACGAAGAGAGGGCCATCAAGGACCGCTACGCCAAATGCCTTGGCAGCGCGGTGAACCCGGTGCTGCGGGAAGGAAATTCGGACCGTCGCGCACCCAACGCGGTCAAGGAGTATGCCCGCAAGCACCCGCACAGCATGGGCGAGTGGTCGATGGCCTCGCGCACACACGTGGCGACCATGAAGCGTGGCGACTTCTATCACGGCGAGAAGTCGATGACCGTGGACCGCGCGCGCGACGTCAAGATGGAGCTGGTCACCAAGAGCGGCCAGGCGCTGGTGCTCAAGCCGGAAGTGTCGCTACGCGAAGGCGACATCATCGACAGCATGTTCATGAGCAAAAAGGCTTTGTGCGAGTTCTACGAGGAACAGATGGAGGACGCGTACAAAACCGGCGTGATGTTCTCGCTGCACGTCAAGGCGACGATGATGAAGGTCAGCCACCCCATCGTCTTCGGCCACGCGGTCAAGACGTTTTATAAAGACGCGTTCGCCAAGCACCAGAAGCTCTTCGATGAACTCGGTGTCAACGTCAACAACGGGCTGGTCGATCTCTACAACAAGATCGAGTCGCTGCCCGCATCCCAACATGACGAGATCATCCGGGATTTGCATGCCTGCCACGAACATCGGCCGGAGCTGGCCATGGTCGATTCCGCGAAGGGAATCACCAACTTCCATTCCCCCAGCGACGTGATCGTCGACGCGTCGATGCCGGCGATGATCCGTGCCGGCGGCAAGATGTGGGGCGCCGACGGGCGTCAGAAGGACACCAAGGCCGTCAACCCCGAGTCCACCTTTTCCCGCATATACCAGGAAGTCATCAACTTCTGTAAGACTAACGGCGCTTTCGATCCGGCCACCATGGGCACCGTCCCCAACGTCGGCCTGATGGCGCAGCAGGCCGAGGAGTACGGCTCGCACGACAAGACGTTCGAGGTGCCCGAGGACGGCGTCGCCAACATCGTGGACCTCGAAACCGGCGAAGTGCTGCTGACGCAGAACGTCGAAACCGGCGACATCTGGCGCTTGTGCATCGTCACGGACGCGGCGATCCGCGACTGGGTCAGGCTGGCCGTGACCCGTGCACGCAACTCCGGCATGCCGGTTCTGTTCTGGCTGGACCCGTACCGGCCACACGAGAACGAGCTGATCAAAAAGGTGCGCGAGTACCTCAACGACGAATACACGAGCGGGCTCGATATCCAGATCATGTCCCAAGTGCGTTCCATGCGGTACACGCTGGAACGCCTGATCCGCGGCCTGGACACGATCGCCGCGACCGGCAACATCCTGCGCGACTACCTCACCGACCTGTTTCCCATCCTGGAG
>Ga0213876_10001584_pt1 | contig 13984 bp, 7 predicted proteins | sample BarmaccomBMRX_R9_FD_160113 | JGI IMG/M metagenome (GOLD analysis project Ga0213876, IMG submission 160113) | Root-associated microbial communities from Barbacenia macrantha in rupestrian grasslands, the National Park of Serra do Cipo, Brazil - RX_R9 | ecosystem: Host-associated > Plants > Roots...
GTCCTCCCAGCGGATCAGGCCGGTAGTCCACGCCAGTTCCAACACGCCGGCCGCCGACAGCTCGTTGTCGACCTCCATCTCGAACCGGGTGCGCGACGAACCGTACGGGCCGATTTCGGCACCGCCGACGATCACCACCAGGTCGGCCGGGTCAACGTCGAGGTCGGCCCATTCCGGGGGTGGTGCCGCGGTGTAGCCGCGCGGGGGCGACGGCAGCGCGGCGATGGTGCCCTCCGGCGCCTCCTCGGCCTCACCCTCTGCGGCCTTCGCCGCGTGCTCCTCGCGGGCCTTGGCGGCCAGCTCGGCCATGTCGAGGTGGGCCTCCGCGAGCCCGCCGGTTAGGTCCGCCTTGATCGGCGCGCTGGCTGCGGCGACCTTGGACTCGACGTCGCACAGGCCCAGCAGCATCGCGGCCATCTGGTCCGTGGAATACGTTGTGACGCCGGCCTCTTCGACAGCGCTGACGATCGCGTCGTTGTGGCCCATCAGCCCGGTCCCACGGGTCCAGCCGATCAGCGCGTGGGCCAGGCTGACGCGCTCGGCCCATGACGACTCGGCGTGCCAGCGGCTCACCACGGCGTCCAGTGCGGACTTGGCTTCGCCGTAGGCGCCGTCGCCGCCGAACATTCCGCGGTTCGGCGACCCCGGCAGCACCACATGCAGCCGGGAGGCGATGTCGCGTTCGGCGCCGATCGTCGACAGCCCGCCGATGAGTCTTTGCACCGCCCACAGCAGTACCTTCATCTCCATCTCGGCGCGCGAGCCGGCCTCCGAGAGGTCACCGACCACCCTCGGCGCCGCGAATGGGAACAGCAGCGTGGGGGTCAGCGCGTTCTTGATGTGAATCGATTGCGGCCCAAGGCTTTCGCTCTGCTCGTGGCCGATCCAGTCGACCAGGGCGTCGATATCGGAGTACGACGCCATGTTGGCCGCCACCACCCACAGCGCCGCGCCGTAACGAGCGTGGTCGCGGTACAGCGAGCGGTAGAACGCGAGCCGCTCCTCGTCGAGCTTGGACGTCGTCGCGATGACGGTGGCACCGCCGTCGAGCAGGCGCGCGGTCACCGACGCCGCAATCGAACCCTTCGAAGCGCCTGTCACCACGGCGATTTCGCTGTCGTAGGGACCGGGCTCCGGGTTCTCGGCTCCTGCCGCAATCCGGCCGTACAGCGACGCGTGGACCTGCCGCCCCGCCGCCAGCGCCTTGCCCTGCCACCAGGTGGCCTGGGTGGCCACGACGTGGCCGGCGCCCTCGAACCGTTCGGACAGCCGCAGCCAGTCGGCGTCGATGTCACCCTCGTCGGCCAGCCACAGCTTGACCAGGTCCTCGCGGGCACTGGCCCAACGGTCGTCGAAGACGACGGCCTTCTTGCCGTCGAACGCAGGTGCCACCAAACGCGGCCAGTCCGAACCCAATTCGGTAGTGACCAGGTCGATAAGCTCGGCGTCGCTGGCCCCTAACGATCCAGCCGACGCGCTGACCGGGTCGTCGAGCCCCAGCTGACCCAGCACCAGCCGGGCCGCCGACGCCAGCACGCCGTCGCGGCCGGTGATCTGATCGGTGAACTCGCTCAGCGCCGCCGCGTCGACGGTCGCACCGCCGCCGCCGCCGCCCGCGGACGGCAGGGCCACCGAAATGCCGCGGCGCGCGGCCACGGCCGCCACGGCCGCGTCGATGACCTTGTCGACCGACGCCGCGTCGGCCAGCGCTCCCTCGTGGAGGTTGCCCATGGCACCCCCCCGGACGCTGGTGCCCTCGCGGGTGCCCAGAGCGACCTCGACCGTCACGTGCTTGGCCCACCCGTCGCCGAGTTCCCAGGCCTTCTTGACCCGCTCGGCGATGGCGCCGGGTCGCTTACCCGAAGGCCCGAGCACCGTGCGCAGCTGATCGTTGATCGCATCGGAAAGCACTGGGCCGTAAGGCTTGTAGGTACGCGCCAGCTTGGTCACCTGCGACCGCAGCCCGGCCAGGTCGGCTTCGGCGGCACCGTCGATTGCACCCAGGTTCAGCTCGGAGCCCAGGTCCACCAACAGCTGGTTACGCCGCGACGACGCACCGTCGGTGATGGACTCGATGGAGTCCAACTCTTCGACCTGGTCGATGCGCATCTTGGCCGACAGCGCGATCAGCGCCAGTGTGGCGTCGGCGGCATCGAACGCGATGTCGTCGGGCCGCGCGGCACCCGACGGAGCTGCGGCGGGAGCCGGAGCGACGGCGGGGGCGACATTTGACAGGGGCGCGGCGTCCGCCGCAGCGGCCTCGGCGACTGGCTCCTCGGCCTCCGGCTCCGGCTCGGGGTCAGTGTCGGTGGCGAACAACACCGCGGCGTCGCGCTCGGCGTTGAGCACTTCCACTGTGCTGTGGGCATATTCGGGCAGTTTGAGGGTGTTGGTGGCCAGACCCGCCACCGTCGGCGCCGCCTTCACGCCGATCTCCACGAAGCGCTCGACGCCCAGGCCGCCGGCGGCCTCCTCGATGAACAGCAGGTCCTGCGTCTCGATCCAGCGCACCGGGCTGGCGAACTGCCAAGCCAGCAGCTCGATGAACACCCGGCGGGCCATCTCCCGCGGCCGTTCGGCACGCCAGGTGTCGTAGTCGGCCAGGATCTCGTCGAGCGGCTCGGCCGGCACTAGATCCCGGATCTCCTGGATAAAGTCGCGATCCAGGGTGAATGGCCGCGGCACCAGGTTGGGGATGTAGCGCCCGATGATCAGATCGGGATCCTTGTCCAGCGGCATGAGTCGTTCCAGCGACCGGCGGAACTCAGCCACCCCCACCCGCAGCACCCGCGAGTGGAACGGCACGTCGATTCCCGGCACCAGGATGAACGACCGCTTACCGCCGGTGATTTCGCGGCGGCGCTCCACCTCGGCTTCCACCGCTTCCAGACCGCGCACCGTGCCGGCGATGGCGTACTGCGAGCCACGCAGGTTGAAGTTCACGATCTCCAGGAATTCCCCTGTGCGCTCGGCAATCTCGGCGATGAACTCCGAGACGCCGTCGTCAGGCAGGTCGATCTGCGACGGCCTGATCGCCGCCAGCCGGTAGTTGGAGCGGCCCAACTCGTCACGCGGCACGATGTCGTGCATCTTCGATCCGCGGTGGAACACGGCTTCCAACAACGCCTCGAGCTCGAAGATGCCGCTGACGCAGGCCAGCGCGGTGTACTCGCCCACGGAGTGCCCACAAGCGATCGCACCTTCGACGAAGGCGCCCTGCTCGCGCATCTCGGCGACCTGCGCGGCCGCCACCGTCGCCATGGCGACCTGGGTGAATTGGGTCAGAAACAGCACACCGTCGGGGTGGTGGTAGTGCACGCCGCTGGCAATGATGCTCGTTGGGTTGTCGCGGACCACGTGCAGCACTGAGAAGCCCAGCGTCTCGCGGGTGAACTTGTCGGCCTGGTCCCAAATCTTGCGGGCGCCCTTGGACCGCGCCCGCACGTCCATGCCCATGCCCTTGTGCTGGATGCCCTGGCCGGGGAACGCGTACACCGTCTTGGGTGCGGCCAGTCGCGCACTCGCCGACATCACCAGATCCGATCCGATGCGTGCGGTGACCTCCAAAACCTCTGCGCCCTGGTCGATTCCGACGCGTTCGACGCGGAAGTCAACCTCGTCGCCGGGACGTACCATGCCCAGGAACCGCGCCGTCCAGCCGATCAGCCGGGCCGGCGGCCGGGCCTGTCCGTCGGTGGCGGTCACCGTGTGCTGCGCAGCGGCCGACAGCCACATGCCATGCACGATGGGCGATTCCAGTCCGGCCAGCAGCGCGGCGGCGCGGTCGGTGTGAATGGGGTTGTGGTCACCGGACACCACCGCGAACGGGCGCATGTCCACCGGCGCGGCCAGGGTGACGTCGCGACGACGACGCCGTGGGGTGTCGGTGGCGTTCTCGGACACCACGCCGCCGGCCCGGGCCGGGTCGGTGAGTTCGGCGGCGCCGGTGCGGCCGAGGATGGCGAACCGTTCGTCGAAGGCCACAACGACGTCGCCGCCCGCGTCGGTAACGCTCACGTTCACCGGGACGACGCGGCCCATATCCGTGTCGACGGCGGCCGAAGCCGTTGCGGTGACCGTTAATTGGGTCGGGGTGGTGGGCAGCTGACCCAGCACGCGCGCAGCGTGGTCCAGGTGCACCAAACTCAACAGGCCCTCCACGACCGGCACGCCGGCGTCGGTAACGGCCGAGCCGATCACGGCGAACACCGCCGGCCAGCAAAGTCCGACGAGCGCGTCGGGCACGGTGGTCAGACCGGGGGCCAGCGGCTCGCCGAAGGTGGCGGTGACACCGGTGTGGTCGGCGACCCGCTCGGGGTCCCAGGCCACCGCAACGGTGGCGGTTCCGTCGTGCACCGGGGGCAGCGACTCCGGGCCGTCGGCGCCGGCGGCGATCGCCAAGACCGCACGCATGGCGGTAGCGGCGTCCTGGGTCGAAACCACTGGGGCACCACCGTCAATGGTGTTGGCGGGCAAGGTGAACGGGATCTCCACCCAGGTGCCCGATACCGGCACGCTGAGGGTCACCCGGCCATGCGGGGTCACCTGCAACCGAGCGCCCGTGGAAGAGTTTGTGGCAGTGCGGTTTTCGTGGACCTGCCAGTCGGCAGGGTCGGCGATCCGGTGCACCGGGTTCGTCGCGGTGCGCCCGGCCCACAACACGTCAGGGGCGTCAAGCACGACGGCCAGCGGTCCGGTCACATCGAGCCGTCCGCGCCGCCGCGATATCGTGTCCCGGGGCTCGGCGCCGGTCTCGAGCACCTCGTCGATGGCGGCCTGCTCGAAGCGGTCCAGGAGCTCGCCGACGGGCTCGTCCATCCGGCTGATACCGGCGACCGCGGCGGTGCCGGGAATGATGCACACCTGATCGGCGTCGTAGCGGGCGTCGTGCGCCTGCCACAGCGAGTCGCTGCGCCACCAGCGGCGGACGTCCTTGTCGATCACCGGCACGAAGTTCACCGGCTTGCCCAGCGTCTTGCACAGGGTCACGAAGAACGGCACGTCGGCCGGATGCAGTTGGACGGTCTCGGCGTCGGGATAGTGCGCCAACAGTGTGGCGAGGGCCTGCTCGGGATCCTCCAGCAGCTCAGCCGAGGTGAACAGGGTCTCGATCGGGCCGTAATCCTTTGCGTGCAAACGGGCTTCGGCACGCTTCAGCATTTCTTCGAAGCGGTCACGCCAGGTGTCGGCCAGCCACGGGCTGCCCGGCGCGGCGGTGTCGGCGGTCGAGTCGCCCGCACCGATCGTCAGCTCCACGTAGCGCCGTAGCCACTGCAGGTAGGTCATCTCCGCGACATCGCCGAAGTACGGCTTTGCGGTGTTGGCCATCGCGGCGATGATCTCGTCGCGGCGCTCCGCCACCGCCTCGGCGTCACCGGCGACCTCGTCGAGCAGCCGGCCGCAGCGCGACGCGGTGTTGTCGATCTCGTGGATGTCGGCGCCCAGCTGACTGCGGCTGGAGGCCATGCCGCCCTGGGCCTTTCCGGCGCTGATCCACTGATCGGTGCCTTGGGTCTCCACCAGCATCCGCTTGACCGACGGCGAGGTGGTGGACTCCAGCGTGGCCATAGCGGCGGTGCCAACGAGGATGCCGTCGATCGGCATCAGCGGGAAGCCGTACGCCTGCGCCCAGCGTCCCGACAGGTAGTCGGCCGCCCGCTCCGGGGTGCCGATGCCACCGCCGACGCACACCGTGATGTTGGGCCGCGAACGCAGCTCCGAATAGGTCGCCAGCAGCAGGTCGTCGAGGTCTTCCCAGGAGTGGTGGCCGCCGGCACGTCCACCCTCGACGTGCATGATCACCGGCTTGGTGGGCACCTCGGTCGCGATGCGGATCACCGAGCGGATTTGCTCGATGGTTCCGGGTTTGAACACGACGTGGCTGATGCCGATGTCGTTGAGCTCCCCGATCAGCTCGACGGCGTCCTCGAGGTCGGGGATGCCCGCGCTGACCACCAGACCGTCGATCGCCGCCCCCGACTGACGGGCCTTCTGCACCAGCCGTTTGCCACCGACCTGCAGCTTCCACAGGTATGGATCGAGGAACAGCGCGTTGAACTGGTAGGTGCGGCCCTCGTCGAGCAGCCCGGACAGCTCCTGGATGCGGTTGGCGAAGATTTCCTCGGTGACCTGGCCGCCGCCCGCGAGCTCGGCCCAGTGCCCCGCGTTGGCCGCCGCGGCGACGATCTTGGCGTCCACGGTGGTAGGGGTCATGCCCGCCAGCAGAATCGGCGAGCGCCCGGTCAGCCGGGTGAACTTGGTGGACAGCTTGACCCTGCCGTCGGGCAGGCGAACCACCGTCGGGGCGTAGCTCGACCAGGCTCGCGCCACTTCCGGGGTGGCCCCGACCGTGAAGAGATTGCGTTGCCCGCCGCGGGTGGCCGCCGGCACGATGCCGACCCCGAGGCCGCGGATCACCGGTGCGGTCAGCCGGGTCAGGATGTCACCGGGGCCGAGGTCGAGGATCCACCGCGCGCCCGCGTCGTGCACGCGCGTGATCTCGTCCACCCAGTCGACCTTGTTCACCAGGATGGCCTCGGTCAGCCGCCGGGACAACGCCACGTCCAGGCCCACCTTCTCGGCCCAGCCGCCGACGATGTCGATGCCGTCGGCCAGCCGTGGGGTGTGGAATCCGACCTCGACCTGTACGGGGTCGAAGATGGGTGCGAAGACGTCGCCGCCGCGGATCTTGTTCTTGCGCTCGGCCTCTTCTTTCTCCGAGATCTGCTGGCAGTACAGCTCGAAGCGAGACAGCTGTTCGGGAGTGCCGGTGATGACGACCGAGCGCCGACCGTTGCGGATGGACAGCACGGGCGGCAGCACGGTCCGGACGTCCTGAGAGAACTCGTCGAGCAGCCGGCGAATGCGCTCGGGGTCGGCGTTGGTCACCGACACCATCGGCGGACGATCGCCCAGGACCGAGATGCCACGCCGCCGGGCCACCAGCGTTCCGGCCGCACCGATCAGCTGGGCCATCGCCAACAGCTCGACGTCGCGCGCGCCGCCCGCTTTCAACGCCTCGACGCCCAGCACGCCCTGCGAGTGCCCGGCCACGGCGACCGGCGGTGTGGCGACCAGGTCCATGCCCTGGCGGGCCAGGGCACGCCCGGCCGCGATCTGGGTCAGCAGCACCCCCGGAACCGATACCGCGGCCGACGTCAGGTGCTTGTTGGACGGGACCGGGTCCTCGGCGGCCAGCGCGCGCACCCAGGGCAGCGGCTCGAAGCCGATGGGGCGTACCACCACCAGTTCCCTGGCGACCGGCTCCAGCAGCAGCTCGACCTCACCGACGAGCGTCGCCAACTCCGACTCGATGCCCGCCGAGGACACCAGCTCTTCAAGCGTCTCCAGCCAGGCGCTGCCCTGGCCACCGAACGCGACGGCGTAGGGCTCGCCCGCAGTCAGACGATCGACCAGCGCATGGGTGCTCTGCGGGCCGTTTCCGTCACGATCAGCGGACACCCGGTCGTGCTCATGGATCGTCACGTTCTGCATCTCCCTGCTGTGCGTCTATACGTATCGGTTTCGTGCGGCCCGGAGTATTGCTGGGCCAACTTGTGGCTGCTCCGGCTTTCTAAGGCGAAGCGTCGTCTGATTCGGCATCGAATCGCAGTCGAAAATCAGCTGACCGCTGCGTTGTCGGTGGGCCGACCCTGGATCGGACGGCGCGGTGGACCGCAGCGGCTCCTACTAAGAGTGTCATAAGGATCCGTGCACTTTTCTTGCGGCGATTGGTTACTGGCGAGTTCTACGCACGGGTAACCGTGTCGTGGGTAACAGCGCACCGAACCGGCGCCGGGCAAGTGTGTGACAAACCTCCTGCATGTTGGTGGTTACGGTCGAGTAGCTATAACTGCGCTGATCAAAGCAGTATTGTTATGTAATCGTTATGTAAAAATTTTCGGCCGACAAGTCTCCGTCGGCCTCCGCATTGCTGGGGCGCCGACGCCGCCGCCGCCGCGGATCGAGCGAACGACTGTTTGCTGGAATCTGGGTGTCGTGTAACTCGAGAGACGTGGCTAGACCCACTGCCCGAATTGCGGCTTGAGGATTTCGTTGATGTCCACCCCAACGCCGCCCACGCTGCGCTTGTCGATCTCCACCTGGTGCAGGTGCGCGGCCGGATGGGTGTACCCGTGCGGCGAGCCCCAGTTGTGCTGCCAGAAGTAGGAGCCCAGCCCATCGTGCAGCGCCCAATCGATGGTCTTCGAGTTGGCATATACGCCGGTCCGCTGGTGTCCGACGACCGACTCCCAGGACTGTAAATAGGGCACGATCTGGTTCTTGTACTGGGTGTATGACGGGTCGTCGTCGATGGACGCGTAGATCGGGGCGCTGGCGGGTCCGCCCGCGGCGGTGTGCAGTTCCATCCCGCGCTTGGCGTGCTGCAGGCCGGCGGGGGCGCCGCCCAGCCAGTCCGAGGTGCTGCCTTTTCCGTACTGGTAGCACGAGACGATCTTGAGCCCACCGCCGCTGAGGTCACGGGCCTCACCGACCTGGATCGGCTTGCCGAGCATCCACGCGCCCCCGGGTCGCCGATCGGACACGTAGCGGATCGATCCGACGGCCCCGGCGGCCTTGATCTGGGCGGCAGGGATCACGCCGGCGGCGTAGTCCAACAGGGTGCCGAGCGAGGCGGCCGACGCCGGTGCCGCAAGCCACGACGCCGCGGTGCCCAGACCTACCAGGCCCGGCGCCGCGACGGCGGATTGCAGGGCGAATTTGAGCAGGTCACGCCGAGACACCGACACATGCCACAGGGTACGACAAAAATAACATCTGACACACGAGCCACAGCAGTTACATGTGTATCACATTGTCGCATCACTGGTTTAGCGGCAGCACGATGACGCTTACGGCGTCGAGCCCGCGGCGGGCGGTCTGGGCGGACATCTCGTCGATGAAGCGGGCGGCCGCCGGATTTATCGATGCGGCCCAGGCCCGGAACCCCTGCACTATGACGGGGTCGCGTCGCAACAACGGCTGCACGACACACAACGCGTTGACCACGTCGTCGGGCAGGGGGTCGGCCAGTTGCTCGTCGATCCAGGTGCTCGCGAGGTCTGCTGCGGCCGCCAGGTTTTCGCCCAGGGCAATAACCTCACCAGCGAGCTTGCGCAATCGGTCGAACAGCACCTGGCGCCCCGGCGCCTGGGCGAGTTGGTCTAACAGCGTGCTGGCCGCCGGGGGCAGCACCATTTGTCCGAACAACGCCGGAACAGGCAGCTCCCACTCCTCGAACAGGTCGGCGTACATCGCGGTGATGGGGCCGGCAAGCGGCGCGGTCAGCCTTCCGATGACACCGATGCTGTCCCGGTGGGTGGTCGCCAGCCTGCGCAGGATGTGTTCGTTGACGCCCGCCTCTCCGCAATCGGTAGCGGCGTCGATAGCCGTGATCAGTTGTTCGAGCCGCTCCCGCTGCCGCACCAGCACTGCGCGGTGTTGGTCGAGAAGACCGGCCAGCGTGGTCTGCCCACCCTCGGTCAACCGCTGGATGTCGTTGAGGCTGAGGCCGAGGCTGCGCATCAGGTCGATGCGCAACAGGTCGAGTACCTGCTCGATGCCGAAGACGCGGTAGCCGTTGCTCAGATGCTCGGCGCACAGCAGTCCGAGTTTCTCGTAATGGCGGATGCGGCCGGAGGCGATCCCGGTCAAGGCTGTGACGTCGCCGATCAGCAACTGCTCCGCCACTTCTTGACCTTACAACCGTCACAAGGTCTGTACTGGAAACATGGATCACGACCAACTCATCGATCTGACCCGACGCGCCCTGAAGCTGGCGCGCGACAACGCGACCGATCTGGCGCCCCGGCAATACGCGGTCGACGCTCGCGAGTACACCTCCACCGAGCGGCACGAGCGCGATCGGGCCATGCTGTTGGCCAGCCCGCAACTGGTCGGCTACGTCTCGGAGCTGCCCGGTCCGGGCAGCTACTGCACCAAAACGGTGATGGGGCGATCCATCCTGTTGACCAGAACGTCCGACGGGGCGGTCAGGGCGTTCGACAACGTCTGCCTGCACCGCCAGGCCCAGGTCGTCACCGGCTGTGGCAGCGCCAAACGGTTCAGCTGCCCGTATCACGCGTGGACATACGACAACACCGGTCGGCTGGTCGTGGTGCCGGGGCGTGAGGGCTTCCCCGATGTCGCGCCGAAGTCCGCTGGCCTGACCGAGCTTCCCGCCACGGAGTTCGCCGGGTTCCTTTGGGTGGCACTGGTTCCCGGCACCACGCTGGACGTCGCCGCGCACCTGGGACCGCTGGGCGACGAGCTCGACTCGTGGGGCATCGGGAGATGGTCGCCGCTGGGCGAAAAGGTGCTCGACTCCCCCATCAACTGGAAACTGGCCGTGGACACGTTCGCGGAGAATTACCATTTCGCCACCGTGCACAAAACGACGTTTGCCAAGATCGCACGCAGCAACTGCACTGTCTTCGACTCATACGGCCCGCACCATCGGTTGATCTTTCCGCTCAACGGCATCCTCGACTTGGCGGACGTCCCGGACGAGCAATGGGATCCGTTCCACAACATGGTCGTCATCTACGCACTATTCCCCAACATCGTGCTGTCGGTGACGATCGCCAACGGCGAGCTGTTCCGGATCTATCCGGGGGATCGGGCCGGTCGCTCGATCACCGTCCACCAGAATTCCACGCCGCTGGACCTGTCCGACGAATCGGTGGCCGCCGGTGCCGCGGCCGTCTTCGAGTACGCGCATGCCACCGTGCGCGATGAGGACTACCGGCTGGCCGAGGGGCTGCAGGCCAACCTCGAATCGGGAGCCCGCGACAAACTCGTGTTCGGCCGCAACGAGCCCGGGCTGCAGCATCGGCACATTACTTGGGCGAACTCGCCGGCGTGACGGCCACCGCGGTGTCGAGCACCGCGATCAGATCCGCCAAAACGGTTGCCAAGAACTCCTCCTGGACGGGAGGCGGCTTTTTCAGCAAGCTCAGCGCTTCGGCGCGATGTCCCGAAATCACCAGCGGCTTAATCTGATCCGCCAACAAAGCGATCTCGAGGTCTTCGGCGTTCCGCGCGGCCGCCGCCAGCACGTCGACCAGCTCCCAGTCCCGGTACAACGCCAGGGATCGCTCGTAGAAGGCGAAGCCGGTTACCGGCTTACCCCACAACGTCCCCCGGTAGCGGTACGGGCCCTCCATGTACTCGATCGGCAGGCCGTGCCCCGGGGCGGGCACCAATGGCTCACCGACCAGATCCAACTCGAGTGTGGCGCAAGTGATCCGGTGCCGATCAGGCATATACCTGGCCGGCCCTATCGGCGGTAACAACGCCTGCACCGAATCCGGCCAGCGGACATAGCTGCTCACGGTGACCTCGATGTCTTCGGCGCACGCCGGTGCTGGCCCCGGGTCGGGACAGCTCGTCGTCGCGGCCGTAAATGGTTGCAGCGCATTGCCATTCTCGCGGTCAAACTGCCGCCAGATGCTCATGTCGATGCCGTTGTCGAAGTTGATCGTGCGCCATTCGTGCGACCTGCTGCGCGGATCTCCACCGGCTGCCCCGGCTCCGGCATGCTTGGGAAACCATTGCCGGTCGACGTGCCCGCCGGCTCCGCTGACCTGCTCCACCGAGTCGCCCCAGCGCAGGGTCCCGCTCATCGCCATTCCGGTCTGGAAGTACGAGTACGTGTCGGGTTGGCCGAAGCAGGTGATCTTGCCGTTGTAGTCCGACGCTCCCAGCGGAGTCGGCGCGCGGGTGGGTGTGGCCTCCAGGTCCAGTCGCATCGGCTGGCCGGCGTGGTCCTGGCCCACCAGACTGACCAGGTACGTGTAGGGCAGCAGTTCGCCGTTGCCGTCGCGGCAGCTGGCCCACGTGGCTATGCCTGCGCCGCTTCTGTATTCGAGATCAAGGTGTCCCACGGCCATCGATAGTTTGGGCACCGCACCCGGCCTCATGTTGGCTGGCGGCATGTCGTAATCCGTGTAGGTCCCGTACTCGCCGCTGTCCAGGTCGAATAACGCCATCGTGTAGAAATCGGCGACGATGGTTCCGCTTGGCCGGTTTTTGTTGAAGATGGTCAAGAAAGCAAACGAGCGGCCGGTGTCGGCGGCGTCGAGTTGGCCCGCGAGGAACCAGGTGTCGGACTCCTGATCCGGGTGTTCGCCTTCGGCGCCGGGGAAGTCGAGTTGATCATCCCCGGGCACCAGCCGAAACGGGTAACTGCGCCAATCGCCGTTCATGTCATGCCGCGCCGACGCAAACGAAATTGTCGCTGTGAAGCGGGCAAAACTCCATCCTCCTCGCGGTGCGCCGGAGCCGGCCGGGCCAGCGGCTTTTTTCGCTATGTTAGCAGCAATAGCGAAGTTACCGTCACCCCGCCCGAGGTGCTCATCAACCCCCCAGCAACTTGTGATGATTTTGCCACACTCGGAGAAGTCCATCGGCCACCTCCAAGCGGCCGGCCCCGAGGACCACGACGCCGCCGTCGCCGCGGCCCGGAAAGCTTTCGACGACGGTCCGTGGCCGCAGAGGAAAGTTCCCGGAGCTCAAGGACTTTCGGGTAGCTGCAGGGTGAGTTCGACCGGGCAGCACAGCGTTCCGTGCTGGTTGGTCACCTGGATCTGGATGTCGATCAGACAGCGTGGTGGGTCCACTGACGCGTCGCGCCGCTTGGCCACCGCCCGTCCCCTGCCGACCATGGTGTCTCCCGCATAGATCGGGCTACCTAACCGCATAGCACGGCGCACCACGCGACTGCCCGGGCCGGCCCAGTCGGTCGCGACCCGGTCGGCGAACCCGGCCAGATGCATGGTGTTGACGAAAATGGTTGGATTGCCCTGGCTTTGGGCATATTCGGGATCGAAATGACCCGGAAAATAGTCCCAGGTCGCGCCCGCGTTCTGCACCACCCGCTGGTAGCTGATCTCGTCGATGACCTCGGGTAGCTCGACGGGGATGTCTATCTCGCTCCAGTCCAGATCCGCGGCGTTCATAGGGCCGGTCCCGGAGTGAAACGGAACAGCGTGTTGCGGTTGCGGGCGACCACGACGTCGTCCTGGCGGGTGTAGGTTTCCAGCGTCTCGATGAAGTGGCCCAAGCCGAGCCGGGTCTGTTTTTCCGGCGACACCGACACCAGCTCCTCGACGACGGTGAGGCAATCCCCCTCGACGATCGGCTGCAAAAACTCAACATCGTTGGCGGCGTTGATGAATGTGGTGCCCGGCAACGGCACCCGCAAGGCGATCGAGGCCGCCGGCGGGGGGCCGGCCGGTTCCCACGGCGGGGGTATGGTCCACCCCATCAACACGGCCGGCGGGGCCAGCAGCCCTCCCCAGCGCTTGCGGGCAAACTCGGCGTCCCAGTACGAGCGATTCCCGTCGTGCACCATCGCGGCGAACAACTGGATGCGTGCGGCGCTGACCGGGGTAGTCGCGGTTCGCGGCTCGTCGACAACGCCGACCATGCGCAGCGCATCCTCGTAGCTGCCGAAGGCCATTCGGTAGCTCAGCCGATGGCCGGGGTCGTGATCTTCACTCACATGACGAGCGGATGCCGACTGGGCGCCGAATCCCATGCGAGGTCGCGGGACGTGAAGTACCAACCGCCGCGTTCGTAGATCAGCTCGTCCCGGTAGACCCCCGTGGCCCGCAGCGTCGTGTCACCATAGGCGACGGCGAAAAGCAAAGCGACGCAACGTTGCGTCGCGTAAACGCCGTCGACACTGATCTCGTGGTCGACGGTAACCAATCGTTGTCCGTCACCGCCGTCGAACGCCGCGCGCAGGTCGGTGAACACGTCACGGTCGCGGATAAAGGCGGCACCGGAATGGCGGAACGTCGCCACCCACACGTCGCGCTCGCCGTCGGAGAAGGCGCGGTTGTGCCGGGCTGTCAGGTCCAGGATCGCAGCACGGGCCGTGGCGGCCTGCAGCATCAGCTGCTCCTGGTAGGTCAGACTCATTGGGGATCGTGGACCTCTCTGTCGGAACTGGCGGGGGGATTCGCGACTATCAAACTTG
>Ga0213876_10001585_pt1 | contig 13973 bp, 10 predicted proteins | sample BarmaccomBMRX_R9_FD_160113 | JGI IMG/M metagenome (GOLD analysis project Ga0213876, IMG submission 160113) | Root-associated microbial communities from Barbacenia macrantha in rupestrian grasslands, the National Park of Serra do Cipo, Brazil - RX_R9 | ecosystem: Host-associated > Plants > Roots...
CCGGGACCAGCCACGACCTGGTCATCAGCGAGCACCCGCCCCTGGTCCGGCATGGTCAGCCCCGCGATGATGTCGAGCAGTGTCGACTTGCCACATCCGGAGGGCCCGACCAGGCAGATGAACTCTCCCTCACCGACCGAAAGATTGATGTTGTCGAGTGCCTGAACATCGGCGCGCGACGTCCGAAACCACTTCGAGACGCCCTCGATCAGGAGTTTGGCGGCCGGTGAGGCCGTCGCCTCAGGAACTGTTGCCGCAGCCGCGGTCATGGCACGGCAACCAGTGCGGCGAGGTCGGGCACGTCGCGCAAGAATCCGGCGGCCTTGGCATCCGCGACCGACTGCTGCAAGGCCTCCTTCGACAGATCTGCGGTGAGCGTGATCCGCTTCCAGCAGCGCTCCAGCAGCTCCTGCGGAAATTCGGTGCGGGTCTCGGCCAACAGTTCGGCGCGCGCCAGTTGTTGCGCCTCGTCAGGGTGAGACAGAATCCATGCAGTGAGCTCGCGGTGAGCGGAAGCGATTTTGCCAACCAGTTCTGGCTGCGCCTTTACGAATTCGGCGCTCGCCGCCAGGACCGTGGTGATCGCCTTGCGGTCGTCGACCAGGACCTTGCCGCCCGCCTCGGTCTCGAGCCGTGCAATCCAGGGCTCGACGGTCCAGACCGCGTCAATCTGCCGCTGCTTGAATAGGAGCAACTGATCGGGATTTGCAGTCGGCAGGACCGTGGCCTCGCCGCCGGTCTGCGTAACCTTCAGCCCACCATTCCTGAGCCAGGCGCGCGCGACCACGTCCTGGGTATTGCCGAGCTGCGGCGTCGCGATCACCTTGCCGCGGAAATCCGAAGGCGCAGAGAGCGTCGAGTCGCCCTGGATCACCAGCGCCGAGCCGCCTTCGGCTGCACCCGCGACGATCCGAACGCCCTCCCCGCGCGCCTTGGTATAGGCGTTGATCACGGGATTGGGGCCGACATAGGTGACGTCGATCGATTTCGCGAAGATCGCTTCCATCGCGCTTGGGCCGGCGTTATAGACGAACCACTCAACCTTGATGTCGGCACCGAGCCGCTGCTCGAAAAAGCCCTTGCCCTGGCGCGAGAGCGCGTGCGCCACCAGCCCCTGGATGTGCGTGATGTTCGGGAAATGACCGAAACGGAGCGTGGTTTCGGCCGACGCCGGAGCCGACAGCACGGCGGCTGCCGCGATAACCAACATTAGGGCCTTCATCATTTGAACTCGTATCATGTCGCCTCTCGCTTCCAAAGGCTCAGACCCGCGGCGCTTGGTCTCACGTGGTGAGCCCAACAGGTGTTCTCTGCTGTTTTTGAGTGATGCCCGCCGTTCCCCAAAACTGAGCGATCTTCCGTCAGGTATCCGGAGCTCCGCGTGTATGCGTCTTCCGCGGACCGTACAGCGGTCGCAACGCCGGCTATCAGATCAATCGCGCCATTGAAACCACGCCCGGCGAGGTAAACAACTCCAAGAGAATTCTTTTGTTCGCAGGTATTGAAGAATGAACGCGCCGATAACACGCGGCACGGCAGGCAAACCTTCTCTTGAAGGCGGGACTTGCTCGTGTACACGCAACTCGCGACCAATCCCACTTCCGGAGCGGGCCAGACAAATCGCGTTTTATGCAGTCGCTGGATGACTTCTGCACCTGCCGAAGGTTGAGTCGGGGTGACCGCCCGCTGCTTCCGCGCCAGGCGACACCAACGGAAGCAGCTGTTTATGCCGACCAGGTCAGTGAATACCCTGAAGCGCTAGGCTCCATACTGGTCGCCCAAGTCTGCGACCGCCGAAGGGTCACTGAGTGACGAAGAACCATTTTCGGGACCAGTCGGGGTGACGAGGGCCCCGTTGCGACGTTTGAGACAGCGTGGGCCTCCAGCCATGACCGACGCTATGGCTATCAGGTCGGCACGGCTCAGCGGCCGGCCTGCGGTTTACCGACTGACGAAATCGGCAATCTCCCGCAGTGCCTCGGTCGCCTCAGGAATCAGTCCGAGAAAAGCGTGCCAGACGTGAGGCAAATCCGGCCAGATGCTCAGATTGATTCGGACTCCGGCGTCCTCGAGCCGCGCCGCGAATTTCCGGCTGTCATGGCCAAGCGTTTCGATCGCACTTGCCTGCAACAACGTCGGCGGAAATTTCGCCAAGAGATCCCGCGGTGCATAGACCGGCGAAATGCGATAGTCCGATGAGCTGATATTCGAACCGACATAGGCCGCAGTGCCAGCGGCCAGGGATTCCGCCGTCACGATCTGGTCGTCGATGCCGACGCGATCGGCCTGAGGCAGATTGTCGAGCGTGCCTGCGATCAGCACGAGACGATCGGGAAGCCGCTCGCCCCTGGCCGCGAGCTCCAGACAGGTCGCCGCAGCGAGGTTTCCGCCGGCGGAGTCGCCGACCAGGCTCAGATGCATGGTCGGGCCGCCTGAGCGCCCGCTGCTGCGTTCGCCATCGGTCCCTTTGCGCGCGGCCCAACGAAATGCAGTGACGCAGTCTTGGAGACCGGACGGAAAGCGGTGCTCGGGCGCCAATCGATAATCGACGACCAGGATAGAGGCGCCGGCGAGACGGGCAAGCGTCCCGGTCAAGGCCCGGTAATCCCGCGGGGACCCGCCAACCCATCCGCCACCATGCGTGTACACGATGCGCCGCGCGGGATCCTAGGTCATGCCGCTTGTTCTTCTTCTCGCCGGTGACACAGTCCATGCCGCTGGCCGAGCCGATGACGCCGCGATGGGCGAATTCCTGATCTCGCGCACGACCAGGAATTGCCACAAGCGCAGGATGATGGCTGAGGATCGTGATGCACGGACGGCAAGCGCGTTTCCACTTGTCTTGAAAACCTCCGGTCAAAGACACGGCGTTCGCGGGGCTGACCACTCGTTGGATGAACCCCGCGAGTATCTATTCTCCGCCCTCGTAGAACAGCTCGAGGGGCAGGCCGACCAGCGACTTGCCGATCCAGTCCCGGGCGATCACGTTCGACGGTCCCATCGCGATAGCCGCGCGCGCGTCCCGGAACGAGCGCTCGATGGGTCCGCGGTGATAGCCGTAGCCGCCCGTCACAGTCAAAGCGGTGGCCGCAACCTTGTTTGCGACCTCGGCGGCGTGGACCTTGAACTCCGTTAAGGGGATCAAAATCTCGCTTTGGGGCTTCCCGGCTCGCCAGAGCTCGTCAAGCCGTGCCGCCAGTTCGATGCGCCACGGTCTTAGCGTCTCGACCAGCACCTTGGCCGCTCCGAGTTCCTGCCGGATGGCCTGATAGTCCGAAAGACTCTTGTTTCTGTCCTTATGGACGAAGCCTTTTGTGTGCGCGACCGCTGCGTTCAGCACCCCACGAGCCAGGCCGTCCCAGACTGCGCCAAGCCCGATCAGATAGACCGGCGAGACTCCATCGTAGATGATCTCTTTACCCTGCCCTTCCGCGCCAAGCCGATCGCGTCGCGCCACCCGGACGCCCTTGTAGCGGATCGGGCCGGAATGATTGGCGCGTACGCCAAGCGCCTGCCACGGGCTCGATTCGATTCCCTTCGCCTTGCCGTCGATGATGAAGAAGATGATGTCGGCCTGATCCTTGGCGCCGGGCGAGCGGGTCTGCACCACGTAGAAATCGGCTTGGCCGGAACTAGTCGTGAACGACTTTTCAGCGTTCACGATATAATCATCGCCGTCGCGCGAGGCTTCTGAGAAATTGTACCACCAGTGTCCGCCGGTCGCCCGTTCGCTCGTGGAATAGGTGCCCAGCAGAGTGCCGTTGTTGGCCTTGAGCCAGCGCTCCTTCTGATCGTCATTGCCGAACAGATTGATCGTCTGCGCTGCCCCAACATGCATGACATAGACGAGGCCGGTCGAAGCGTCAGCCTGGCCAATGCGGTAGGCGGCTTCGGCGAAATCGACATGGCCGAGGCCAAGGCCGCCAAACTGCGGCTCGTTCAGCACGCCGGTCCAGCCGATCTCCGCCAAAGCCTTCAGGTTGTCCCGCGGAAACCGGCTTTCGAGATCATTGCGATCGGCATTGGCCTTGACGGTCTGCTCAATCGCGGCGTCTAACCGCGCATAAGTATCCTCATCGACCTTGCGTGCAAGATTGGTGTTGGCCATCGTCATTCTCCTCCGTATCACGATCAAACAAGAGCTGGTTTCAGTTCGGTCGGGCGCGCGTCCTTTTGCGCCGATCCGCCGAGATAAAGTGTCTTGATATCTTCACGCCGGCGTAGCTCCGCCGAGCGTCCGGCCAGCACGCTTCGGCCGTTCTCGAGCACGACAGCGGAATCGGAAAAGCGCAGCGCGACTGTCGAGTTCTGCTCCGCAACCAGAAGCGAAAGCCCCTGCTCGGTGTTCAGCTGCTTGAGGGCCCGAAAGATCCCTTCGACCACCAGCGGCGCGAGCCCCATCGACGGCTCGTCGAGCACCAAGAGCCGCGGACGCGACATCAGTGCGCGACCGATGGCGGTCATCTGCTGTTCACCCCCCGAGGTGAGCCCCGCGGTCGAGCTGCGGCGTTCCTTCAATTGCGGAAACAGCGCATAGACGCGTTCCAGATCGGCCGCGATTTCGCTGCGTCTCGCGTCGCGGCCGATCGCGCCGGCGATCAGGTTTTCTTCGACCGTGAGCGATGCGAAACAGTGCCGCCCTTCGAGCACGGGGACGACGCCGGCTCGCACCAGTTCGGCCGCGGTTGCCGATCTGATATCGCGGCCGTCAAAAATAATGCGGCCAGATGTCACCTGGCCCCGCTGCGCCGCCAACAGCGTTGAGACCGCCTGCAAGGTGGTGGATTTACCCGCGCCGTTGGCGCCCAGCAAGGCGACGATTTCGCCCCGCCGGACCGAAAACGACACGTCGCTGACCGCGCGAATTGAGTGGTTGTAGGTCGCGGCCAAGGCCTCGACCGAGAGCAGGACGTCAGTCATTCCTAGTCCATCAGGGTTGTGAGCTCGCGGGAGCCGGCCGGCTCCCGCGATCCATCGTCGTCAGCGCGTTACTGGCCGACGGGGTCGTCGCCGGAGGTGCGGATCTTGATCCCGTGCTCTTGCGCATAGGCCGCCGCCGACTTCTCGATGATCGGCCTCAACGCCGCCCAATCCGGCGCGATCCAGTCGGAGACGACCTTCCACTTGGCTCCGTCCCACTGCTGGAAGGTCACGCGGCCGTCGCCCTCGTGATTGTCCCAGGTGACATTGATGGAGTGGAACAGGCCCTTGGCGCCGAGCGCTTCGACCCGGGCCGGATCGAGCTGCAGGTGCTCAAACCCCCAGCGTACCTCATCGCCCGTCAGCGTCCGCTTGCCGAATTTCTCCTGCGCGATCCGTATCGCCTCCACGTTGAGAATGCCGTTCACAATGCCCAGATTGTGATAGACGCTGCCGATCCGCTTCTTGTCGTCGAGATTGCCCTTGCCCGCGCCGTAGACGGTCTTGATGACCTCCTGCAGGACAGGATATTCCGCACCGGAAGCCTGCGTCGTGATCGCGACATAGCCCTTCGCAGCATCGCCGGCTGGGATCACATCTTCTTCCGAATTCGACCAGACATTTCCGATGATGTGATCGGCGGGGAAGCCGACCTTCTGCGCCGTCTTCAGCGCCACCGGATTCATGACGCCCCAGCCGCGCAGCACCACATAGTCGGCCTTGGCGCGCCGGATCGACAGCCACTGCGACTGCTGCTCATTGCCCGGATGCGGCACCTCGATCTGCTCGAGCTCGAAACCGTATTTGTCGGCGAGTAGCTTGTAGATCGGGATCGTCTCCTTGCCATAGGGCGAGCCGTGATAGAGCACGATGATCTTCTTGCCCTTCAGCTTGTCCGGTCCACCCTCCCTGGAGGCGATGTAGTTCACGATGCCCGAGGTCTCGCTGTACGGGTTTAACAGCAGCGGGAACACGTAGGGAAACACGCGGCCGTCAGTTGAGTCGGTTCGGCCATGATTGATCGTGATCAGCGGCACCTTGTCCTTGGTGATGCGGTCAATCATGGCGTAGGCAATACCAACCGACAGCGGATTCCAGGCGGCTACACCGGGACGGTTCTTCAACCGCTCATAGACCTCGACGCCGCGCTCGACCTCATACTGAGTCTCCCCCTCGTCCCACGTCAGCTTGACGCCATTGACGCCACCGTCGCGGATGTTGATCAGGTTGAGATAATCGATGAAACCGCCGAAAAATCCCGTGCCGCCAGCGGCATAGGGGCCCACGCGGTAGCTTTGCAGCGGGAAGAACTGCTCGTCCGCCTGCGCGACCGTGCCGGCAAGTCCCAGCGCGAGCGCCGCTCCCAACGCTATCTTCATTCGTCTGAACACCGTCATTGCAAACTCCTTGTGTTGAGGGTCTTTCAGGTTTCGATGGCCTTGCCGCTAGCCGCACGCAGCCTTGCCCAGCCGCGATCCCATAGCGCGATCAGCCCGCGCGGCTCGGCGATCAGAAAGGTAATAATCAGCGTGCCGATGACGATGCGCTGACTCATCTCCAGGACGCCGGAATCGAACAGGCTGCCCAACAGCGCAGCGCCGACGCGCGACAAGAGCAGCGGGAACACGACGATGAAGGCGGCGCCGACAAAGGCGCCGCGCAGCGAGGCGAGCCCGCCGATGATGATGATGAACAGGATCTGGAACGAGCGATCGAGATTGAAGCCGGCCGGCTCGACCGTGCGCAGATAGGCGAACGCCCAAAGCACGCCGGCTACCCCGATCAGGAAGGACGAGAGGCCGAACGCCAGCAGCTTGGTTCGCAGCACCGGCACGCCGATCACTTTCGCCGCCACCTCATGGTCCCGCACCGCGATGAAATTGCGACCTGTCTGGGACCGCAGCAAGCGCAGCGTCAGCAGCGTCGCCACCGTGACGACGCCGAGCGAAAAGAGGTAACGTCCGGCAGCGCTCGTAAAGGTCACGCTGCCGATCCGCAGCACTGGTGCATCGATCACGCCGGAGGGATTGTCGTTGGAGAACCAGCCGAACTTGGTGAGAGCCCACTGGACGAAGAACTGTGCCGCTAGCGTGGATACCGCGAGATAGAAGCCACGCAGGCGCAGGCTCGGCAGCCCGAACATGATGCCAACTGCAGCTGCAATTGTTCCGGCAAGCACCAGGTCGAGAAGCAGCGGCAACGCCGGGAGCCTGAGACTGAAATTGTATGCGGCATAGGCGCCGACAGCGAGAAAGGCCGCCGAACCGAGCGAGACCTGTCCGGCATAGCCCGTCAGTAGGTTGAGCCCAACGGCGGCCAGCGCCAACGCCAGAAACGGCGTCAGTACGGCATCCATCAGGTAGTCGGAGCCGACCAGGGGCACCGCGCCGATCGCCACAACCGCGATCAGGCAGGTTGCCACGATCTCGGGAAAGAAGAAGCTGCGCTTTGACGAAATGATCGTCGTCATCGCTAAACCCTCTCGACCAGCTTCTGGCCGAACAGGCCTGATGGCCGCACCAAAAGGAGCGCCAGTGCCACGACATAGGCCGCCCACGCCTCGATGCCACCACCGAACAGCGGGCCGACATAAACCTCCGCCAGCTTCTCGGTCGCCCCGATCAGAAGGCCGCCGACGATCGCGCCCGCAATCGAGTCGAAGCCACCGAGCACCAGTACCGGAAGCGCCTTGAGAACGACGAGCGATAGCGAGAACTGCACGCCAAGACGCGCGCCCCACAACAGACCCGCGACCAGTGCGACGATGCCGGCGGCGGTCCAGACCGCAGCCCAGACACGCGGCAGCCGCAGGCCAACCGCAAGCGCAGCAAACTGATCGTCGGCAACCGCGCGGAACGAGAGCCCGGTGCGGGTGTAGCGAAAGAACAACGTGAAGAGTGCGACCAGGCTTCCCGCCACCGCCGCGGCGAATAGGTCGAACCGGCTGATGAAGACGCCGCCAACGTCGAACGGGATATCGCTGACGCCGATATCGAGCCCATGCACCTGCGTTCCCCACAGAAGCTGGGCCGCGCCCTCGATGATGTAGGAGAGACCGAGCGTCGCCATAAACAGGGTGATCGGCGGCTGATTGACTAGTGGCCGAAGTACTGCGCGTTCAACGGCAATGCCGAGTGCGATCATGACTGCCAGCGTCGCCGCCAGCGCAACCACGAATGACGTACCACGTTCGACGAGGCTGACGAAGGTCAGCGCCGCGAACAGCAGCATTGCCCCTTGTGCGAAATTCAACACGCCGGACGTCTTGTAGATCAGCACGAAGCCGATCGCGACCAGCGAATACATCACCCCCGACAAAAGGCCGCCGATCAAGACTTCCAGCAAGAACTGATAATCGAACATCAGGTAGCGAGCTCCGTCTCGTCCTCATGCGCGACGCCGAGATAGGCGTCGATCACGGTTTGGTCGGCACGCACCTGGTCCGGCGTGCCATCGGCAATCTTTCGCCCGTAGTCGAGGACGGCCACTCGGTCAGACAGCCCCATCACCAAGCCGATGTCATGCTCGATCAGGAGGATGGTGGTCCCAAAGCGGTCGCGAGCGTTGCGCACGTGCTCCGAAAGCTCCTGTTTCTCACTCAGAGTCACGCCGGCGAAGGGCTCGTCCAACAGCAGGAGCCTGGGTCGCGCGACCAGCGCACGCGCGAGCTCAACCCGTTTCTGCAGGCCATAGGGTAGTGTTCCCGCGATCCGCTCGCGGACGTCACTCAGGTGGAGAAAGCTGACGACTTCTTCGACTGCAGCACGGTTCTCAGCATCGATCCGTCGCGCATGTGGCGAGCCCACGATTTGACGCAAAAAACCCGCGCTCACGCGGTGCGCGAGCCCCATCAGAACGTTGTCGAAAACTGAAAGGCCCTTGAACAGCGCCAGGTTCTGAAAGGTCCGCGCGACCCCATGGGCGGCAAGCTTGGCCGTCGGCACCCGACGAAATGCATGCTCGCCGAAGCGGATCTGCCCGCGGTCCGGCTGATAGAGTCCGCTGACGACATTCAGCAGCGAACTCTTCCCAGCGCCGTTCGGACCGATAATCGCCCGGATCTCACCTTCTGCGACATCCAGGCTGACATCCCGGAGCGCTGTGACACCGCCGAAGGCAAGCGAGATGTTTGCCAGCCCAAGCACCCGGCGCGCATCATTGGCCGCGGCGCGCTCCACCCCGCGTGCAGGGACGTCACCGCGCCCTTCAGATACCGCACGGAGGCCGTCGTCTGGAGCAACATCCTCCAGGCGAAGTACGCGCGCTTCTGCTGTAATCCTCGACACCTGCTGCTCCGCTTCCCGGCTATTCCGCTGCCTGGACCTGCACCGGCGTCCTGGCCTCCAGCTCGCGAACCAGAGGGATCACATGCTTGCCGAAATATTCGACCTCTTCCTGGAAATGCAGGAAGCCGAGCAGGATCAGGTCGGCACCGGCGCGCTTGAGTTCGATGATGCGCTCGGCGACCTGGTCGGGCCTGCCGATCAGGTTGGAGCGGAAGCCGTCATTGTACTGGACGAGATCCTGGAAGGTGGATTTGGCCCAATTGCCCTCGCGCTCGGGGCTGGCATTGCCTGCATTCTGCACCTCATGATGGAATCCGTGCACCGCATCCGGGATCGCCTTGTCGAGGATCTCATCGAGAACATCCTTGGCTTCCTTCTCGGTTTGCCGAACGATGCCGAAGGCATTGATGCCGATCTTGGTGCGCCAGCTCTTGCCGAAGGCCTTTTCCTTGCCCCTTATGTCGTCGACTTGCGCCTTGAGGCCGTCAGGCGTGTTGCCATTGGTGAAATACCAATCCGATACCCGCGCGGCCATGTCGCGGGCCGCGCGTGAGGAACCGCCTTGAAAGATTTCCGGTAGCGGCTCGAGCGGCTTCGGCTTCAGCGAATAATCATTGAACCGATAGAAATCGCCCTTGAGGGTGAAGCTGTCCTGGCTCCAGATCCCGCGCAACGCATTGATGAACTCTTCCGAGCGGCGGTAGCGCTCATCGTGGTCCAGCCAAGGCTCGCCGATCGCGTGGAATTCGCCACGAAACCAGCCCGAGACGATGTTCACCGCAACGCGCGCATTGGTCAGTTGGCTGATCGTCGCGATCTGCTTCGCGGCCAGCACCGGATTCCAGGGACCAGGAAGGAGGGCGGCGATGACTTTGAGCTTTTCCGTCGCGGCCAGAAGCGCGTGTGAGAAGCTAACGGATTCGTGCTGCTTGTCGGCGCCGTAGCCGGCGGTGAAGCGGATCTGGCTCAAGGCATAATCGAAACCGGCCCTTTCGGCGATCTGGGCAAGCTTGCGATTGTAGTCGATGTCCCAGCTGGTCCGCTGCTCGATCGAGGAAATGACGAGGCCGCCGGAAACGTTCGGCACCCAGTAGGCGAATTTGATCGGATTGCTGCTCGCGGTCATGTTTACTCCTTAGGGATCAGGCTTGCGATGATGAATGCGACGGACAGAGGCAGGCAGCGCCGCGCGATCACGCCACTCAGGAGGAGCGTGCGCTCACGTTGCTAGCAGCCGCTGGGCTATTGCTCTGGAACAGGTTCGGCGATCTGCAGGCGATCGCACATCGAGAACGTCAACAGCGCGACGTACACATTGGCTGTCGACAAGCTCCGTGCATAACGGACTCCCTGTCGAAGATGTAACTGCAGATCATCAGCGTCCCCTGACTGTCACCATTCCCTGACGATCAATCCTCTCAGAGAACTTTCGCGCGCGCGAGTCCAAGACAAACTCTTTTTCGATGCGCCGAGGTAATCCGTTTTTTTAGTTTCATCGCAGACGGGTTGATTGTTGCTGCGTCATGAAAAGCATCGCGCGCGCTTGTCATCCAACTGGTCTTGAGAGCGCTTCGACTCATTCGCGATCACAAGCAAACACCTGTCGTGCTCATTCGATCAATCAAATCCAGCGACCGTTCCTGAGTCACGCAGCGGATCGCCAGCAAGAATTTTCTCGAAATTGTTTGCCGCCTGCGCGTCACGCTTGGCCTATCACTCTTGCTTCCATCACCGGCATTCGCCGCAACGACTGCTTGTTGGAAAATTATTCCAACGTCTGTCGCCTTCATCAATACGCGTGACATTGCGTTCGATCGCCCAACAATTCTGCGGCGCCATGTTGGTGAGCGATCTGCGGCAGAAAGCTCCATGAAATTGCAGCGATTTTCGAAAGAACAGCCTCTTGAGGAGGGTGCGATGGGTAGGATTCGCCTCGTTCTTGGGCGATCACGCGCACAAGTTTCTTTGCGGAGCGCGCAAGAAGCTCTCCAATCATTTCGCGTCGGCAGCTTGATTGACATTGCTTTTCTGTCACGCCACCTTTGCACCGACCACCCTCACTCAAAGGCAAAAGCTCCCTAACATGAAAACACGCGCATCGATTTGGACCGTTCGCTGGCTGGTCGCAGTCGTGGCGGCGGGACTCCTGGCTATCCTTGGCGAGTCCCCGTCGTCGGCCGCCGAGCCTATCCTGCTCGGCGTCAGCGGCCCGCTCACCGGTTCCAACGCGCAATATGGCGCGCAATGGAAGACGGGCTTCGATCTGGCGCTCGATCAGATCAACGGTTCCGGCGGCATCAAGGGGCGTCCGCTCCAATATGTGTTCGAAGACAGTCAAAGCGACCCGCGTCAGAGCGTTTCGATCGCGCAGAAATTCGTCAACGATCCAACCATCGTCGCCGAGCTCGGCGATTTCTCGAGCCCCGCCTCGATGGCTGCCTCGCCGATCTATCAGCGCGCCGGTCTGGTGCAATTCGGGTTCACCAACTCGCACCCCGACTTTACCAAGGGCGGCGAGTTCATGTGGTCGAATACGGTGAACCAGGCCGACGAGCAGCCGGCGCTCGCCGAATTCGCCGTCAAGCGCCTGGGCCTGACGCGCCTTGCAGTCATCCATCTCAATACCGATTGGGGCCGCATCAGCAAGGACATCTTCGTCAAGGCCGCCAAAGAGGATGGCGCCGAGGTGGTGGCAACGGAAGGCTTCCTGCCCGACGAGAAGGATTATCGATCGACGCTGGTCCGCATTCGCGAATCAAAGCCGGATGGCATCGTCATTATCGCCTACTATGCCGATGGCGCGCTGATCGCGCGGCAGCTGCGGTCTGCCGGAATAAAGCTGCCGGTCGTGGCCGTCAGCTCAGTCTATTCGCCAAAGTTTCTTGAACTCGGCGGCGACGCGGTCGAGGGAATCTACACCAAGGCGAACTTCTTCCCGGAGGACCCGCGCCCGGAGGTCCAGACTTTCGTCAAAGCGTATCAGGCAAAGTACGGCAAGGACCCCGACACGTTCGCGGCGATCGCCTATGACACCGTCGTGCTGCTCTCCGAGGTGATCAAGCAATATGGCACGGAGCGCAAGGCGATCCGCGATGGTCTCGCCAGCATCAAGGACGTGCCCAGCGTCATTTATGGCAGGGTGACCTTTGATCCGCAGACGCGCCGGGTGCTTGGCGCCAAGACCATCAATCTCGTGATCAAGAACGGCAAATTCGCTTTGTGGGATGGCAGCAAGCCGGCCATCAACTGATGCAGCAGAATTGCATCCTCATGATGGACCGGCTGGGCCGGGTGAACGGTGCGGTGGCGCGGTGCCGCCGCCGGATAGGATGATTTGGTGAGTTCCTGGTTTGACTATACGATCAACGGCCTGGTCGTCGGAAACATCTATGCGCTGCTGGCGGTCGGGCTCGCGCTGATCTTCGGCGTCTCCCATCTGATCAACTTCGCGCAGGGCTCGGTCTACAGCGTCGGCGCCTATGTCGGATTGGTCTGCATCACCTATCTGAACACGCCGCTACCGCTGACGATAGCGATCGTGCTCGCCTCATGCGGGCTGCTCGGCATCTTGATCGAGCGCATCGGGCTGCGGCCGTTGCAGGGCCGCACCCGCATTGCTCCGCTGCTTGCCACTATCGGCATAAGCCTGGTGCTCGACCAGATCGTCCAGCTCGTCTTCTCGGCACAACCGCGCGCCCTGCCGAGCCAGGTCCCGGACTGGCGTTTTGTGATCGGTGGCGGCTCGATCGGCGCGCTTGACCTCCTGATCGCGGCCATTGGGCTGGCGAGCGCGGCGGTGCTGTTCGCCTTCCTGCGCTTCACCAAGCTCGGTTGGGCGGTGCGTGCCACCGCGCAGGATCGCGAGGCGGCGCAGCAGATGGGAGTAGACGTCGACAGAGTGGACAGCGCGGTTTTCGCAATCGCTTCCGCGCTCGGTGGGCTGAGCGGGCTCCTTGTCGGCATGTATTACAACAATATCAGTCCGGCGATGAGCTTCCAGGCCACGTTGAAGGGCATTGTCGCCCAGGTCATTGGCGGCGTCGGCAATGTGCCGGGCGCGATCTTCGGCAGCTTGTTCCTGGGGCTGACCGAAAGCTATGGCATAGCCCTGTTCGGCACCAGCTATCGCAACCTATTCGCTTTCGTCATTCTCATCCTTGTCCTGATATCTTGGCCCAATGGCCTGTTTGGTGGCCGTCGCTCGCTTCCGCCGGAGCCGCTGACCGGCACCTTCATCGCGCCGAGCCGCCCTGTGTTGTTGCCATTCTGGCTCGTCGTGGCATTGGTTGCGACGGGATTGCTGCTGCCCGTCGTGGTCACCTCGCCTTATGTGATCCAAACCCTGAGCAACGCCTGGCTTTACGGCATGCTGGCGCTGAGTCTGACACTCGTCGCCGGCACGGCAGGACAGATTTCGCTCGGGCACGCGGCGCTGCTTGCTATTGGCGGTTACGCTTCGGCGCTTCTGGCCCTCGATCTCGGCCTGTCCGTACTTGTCGCGATCCCCTTGGCCGGCCTGATCACGGGCCTGATTGGAACCCTTCTGGTCTATCCGGCTTTCGGCTTGCGCGGCCATTACGTCGCGATCGCGACCCTAGGGATCGGCGAGATCGTCAGCCTGGTAATCCTGAACTGGGAAAGCCTCACCCGCGGACCGATCGGCATCACCGGAATCCCGCCGCTCGCCATAGGCAAGCACGATTTCTATTCGGCGCCCGCCGTCTATTGGCTGACCTTCGCGGTGCTGATCGGTCTTGCCCTGCTGCA
>Ga0213876_10001586_pt1 | contig 13971 bp, 7 predicted proteins | sample BarmaccomBMRX_R9_FD_160113 | JGI IMG/M metagenome (GOLD analysis project Ga0213876, IMG submission 160113) | Root-associated microbial communities from Barbacenia macrantha in rupestrian grasslands, the National Park of Serra do Cipo, Brazil - RX_R9 | ecosystem: Host-associated > Plants > Roots...
GCGCATGACGTGCCGCAGCCAGTGCCCGGTGTCCGGCGTGGCCAGCATGAGCCAGCCGCCGGGACGCAGGATTTGTCGGATTTCCGTGAGGAACGCGACCGGGTCTTGCGTGTGCTCGATGATGTCGAAGGCGACGACGGCGTCGAACGGCTCGGGGTCGCGCTCGCGCAGGGCGTTCACGTCGCCGATGGTGATGCGCTTTTGGATTTCCGGCTTGGCCAGCGCGACGGCTTCGCGGGAAAACTCGATGCCGCGCGCGTCGAAGCCGCGTTCCAGCGCCGCCTCGATGAGGAAGCCGACGGAGCAGCCGACATCGAGCAGGCGGCCTTTCGCGCCGAGGTCTTGCAGCAGTTGCAGCCGGCGATGGAACGTCGCGATTTTCAGCGGCGCGGCGGCGGCATAATCCTTGTAGGCGCCGGCGGCGTATTGCTCCTCGGCATAGGCGGCCATCTGCGCGACGGTGGGGATTTCTTTTTGAAAAATCAGGCCCAGTCCTTCGGTAATGTAATAATCGGCCGGCGGCTTGCGGCAGTAGAAGTGCGCGGGGCGTCCGCTGATGGGGCAGCGCACGGCGTCAGTCGCGGCGGCATTGGGAGAAGAAGCAAGTTGGGTCATCGGTTTTGCGATTGATAAAGTGTCTCGACGCGCCCGAGCACCAGCCGCCGGTAAAAGGGGCCGACGATAAAGGGGAACGCGCTTTTTGCCCAAGCGAAAAGCGCGAGGGTCCAGGGAATGTAGGTGACGACCCGGCCGCGGGCGATGGCGGCGAGGGTGCCGGCGACCACGCGCTCCAGCGGCACGGTGTAGCGCGTCTCGGGCCGCTCGGCGCGGGTGCGAAAGGTTTCGTGGTCGAAGAAGGCGGTCTCGACCCGGCCGGGGCAGATGACGTTGACCTGGATGCCGAAGCGCGCCAGCTCGTAGCTCAGGCATTCCGACCAGGCGACCATGCCGTGCTTGGCGGCGGTGTAGGCCATGTTGGGCGTCAGCGGCAGCCGGCCGGCGATGGAGGCCATGTTCACAATCGCGCCGCTGCGGCGGGCGATGAAGCCGGGCAAGAGCGCGCGGGTCAGGCGCAGGGCGGCGAGGAGATTGACGCTCAGCAGCGCCTCCATTTCGTCGGCGGGGATTTGTTCAAAAGGCCGGTAGGTGGCAAAGCCGGCGTTGTTCACGAGCACGTCGGGAGTGCCGAATTCCGCGAGCATCTGCTCGGCGAGCCGCGCGGTCTGGGCGGCGTCCGACAAATCGCAGACGAACACGCGCGCCTTGGCTTCCGTCACGGCGCGCCCCAGTTTTTCCGGTCGGTGCGCGACGACGGCCACCTCGGCGTCCAGCGCGATCATGGCCAGCGCGAGCGCCTCGCCGATGCCGGAGGAGCCGCCGGTGACGAGCACTTTTTTGCCGCGAAAATAACGGCGCACAACCGGATCGAAAACAGCGGTCATCGGATGGCGACGAGGTTGGATTTGAAACTTCCCACCCCCAAGCCGGCGTGATGAATGCGCGGCGGCGTGGCGTCGGCGGGAAACAGGCCGCGCAGGTCGCGGGCAAAGAGCGGATTAAGGTTGGCCTCGTCGGCCCAGTGTTTGAATGGCGTGGGCCGGAGCAGGGCGCGAAAAACCGGCAGCGGCAGGTAATTGACCAGCGGCAGCCCGGTGTGATGTTCGATGGGGAAGAGCCGGTTGGGCGCGACGACGAAGACGCGGCGGGCGACGCGGCACAGCTCGGCGATGAAGGCGCGTTGCTGCGCGCGGCTGCCGGCGTGTTCGACGACGGCGTTGGAGTAAACCACGTCGAATTCCGCGTCGCGGAATGGCAGCGGCTGATGTGGCGTGATTTCCACAAAACGGACGCCCGGATACGCGGCGCTGACGGCCGAGCCGTCGCCGATGCCGGCGCAGACGAGGCGCGCGCGGTGCGGGTAGAGCTGTTCGAGCACGTTGGCCTCGGGACTGGAAACATCCAGCGAGACGCCGACATCGAGCACCGAGGTCTGCGCGTCGGGCCGCAGCGTGTCCATGAACAATCGGAACACGGCCTGCCGCGCGCGCAGCGAGATGCCGCGGATGAGGCCGACGCTGCCGGCGTGGCGATAGTAGATGCGGTCGTCGGCGTCGTCTTTAACCATGCGGGGAAGCAATCGCGGACGCGGCCGGGGAACGCAACCCCACGCATGCCCAGCCCGCGAGGAGCGCGCCGCCGGCGGCGCACATCCAGAGGGAGAGCGTGAAGTGTCGCGGCCAGTAGGAAAACGAAATCGTGTAAGTGCCCGCGCGCGGCAGGCGCACGCCACGAAACGCGTGGTTGACCCGGAAATAATCCGCCGGTTCGCCGTTGACGCGGACGCGGAAATCACCGGCCGTGTAGGCTTCGGTCAACACGGCGACGCCGGCGCCGGGCGCGTCGATGGTGAAGGTCGTGGTGTTGTTCGTCAGACGATAATCCCGGGCGGATGCGACATTGGAGGGCGAGTCCGCTGTGGTTGCCGGTGGCGCGGCGGCGGCAGCGGTGAAGTCCGCGGCCTGGGCCAATGCCGCCGCGTCGCCGTTCTGGACGGCTGCCAGCGGCTGGCCGGCGCTGGCGCGGACGGCAGCCACGAATTCCTCCACGGCATCGTAAGTCGCCACGCGCTCGACGAAAAACGCCCGCGGCCAGGCGGCGTGGTTTTCATACACATTCAGGTCGAGCCGCGTGACGCTGTCGAGCGGCGGAACTGGCGGAGCCGCGGCCGCCGGCTGCGGCGCGTCGAGGAAATAGCGGACATTCAGCAAATCGAGGAGCGGGAGCGTCACCGGCAGCTTGTCTTTCTCGACGACCCAGAGCCAGGTCCAGACCAGAGTCACCTCGCCGGCGGAGAGCAGCTCGCGGTAATAGGGGTTGATGAGGGCGTCGGTGCCGTAGATCGATTCCACGCCGCTGAGCGCGTTGTAACCGGTGTTGAACGTGCCGTCGAAGCCGACGGCGCGCCAGGCATAGGCGTGGGTTTTCAAAAAATCGACCGTGTCCGAACGCGCCGCCAGATTCACGCGCACCTGCGGGTTGACGACGGCGTCATCGATGGGTCCCACGCCCGTCTTCAAGTGCATGCCGAGCCGCCAGTGCAGGGCGAAAAAGCAGAGCCACATCAGCGTCGCCGCCCACGGCGCCAGAGCCGGCCGCCGTCGCCAGAGCCGGCCCAGCCAGGGCAGAGCCAACAGGGCGACAAAGAGCGAGGCGCTGTAAAGGGTAGGGAACAGCGCGCGGGGCACGTCTGCGCCGAGCGGCGCAAAGGTATCGGGCGGCCGTTGCCGCGCATGGGTTAATCCCAGATACAGACTGCCCAGCCCGGCGAGGGCGAGGGCGACGACGAGGAGATCGGTGCGGCCAGCCCTCCGGTCCAGCCTGGCCCAGCCGCTGCGCAAGCCGAAGCCGGCCAGGACAATCGAGAGAATGATGAGCGCGCAGGAAAAGGTGTTGTCCACGTGCCCAACGTTGCGCAGCACCGGCACATGATCGATCCAGCCTGGCGGCACGACACCAAAGGCGAGGGCAAAGGCCGCCATGCCGCCGAGGCCCAGCGCCGCGCAGACCGGCTCGCGCAGGAGCGTTTTGAAACGGGCGACCGCCAGCAGGCAGCCGAGCAGGATGAAAAAATTTGCCGACGGGTCGAAGACATCGCCGCCGGGATTGAGGGTGCGGTAGAAAATGTCGTCGAACAAACCGAGGAGCAGGCCCGGCTGAATCTGCCAGGCAGGAGTCTCATTATAGGCCGTGAACGACTGGCCCAAGGCGTCGAGAAAGGTGAGCCAGACCGGCGCGCTCAGCAGCGGAAACACCGCGCCTGCGCAGAGGAGGTGCGGGAATTTCCACAGCCGCCCGCCTTTGCCGCCGGCAAGGAGGAAAATGAGCAGCCCGCAGCCGTGCAGACTCGCCAGCAGCATGTAGGCTTCCTTGGCCGTGCCGCTGTTCAATTCCGCCCAGCTTGCCAGCACCAGGCCGCCCGCCCAGGCCGCCGTGGCGCGTCGCGTCCTGGCCCGGGTGATCTCCAGCCACGCGACCAACAGCCAGGGCGCGTAGCACATGCTGAAATACGCCGGGTGTTCCAGCCGGTAGGAAAAGAACCCGAGGAACGCCGCGGAAAATGCCAGCAGCAGCGCGGATGGCAGATGGCGCGCGGCGAGCAGCACCGCCAGCCCGAGGCCCCAGCAAAAGAGCGTCTTGGCGAGCAGGAATTTCACATCCCACGCCCACGCCGCGCCGCCCGCCGCGAGGACCAGGGTGTGCAGTGGATCGCCGAACATCGACAATCCCTGGCCGAGCAGCGTGATGCCGGCGGAATCGTAGCGATTCCAGAGCGGCAACTCGCCGTCGTGCCACAGCGCCCGGCTTTGGACAAAGGAATACGGCAGGTTTTGCCAGAGCATCGCCGCGTAGTCGGAGCCTTTCGGGTCCTCGACCTCGGTGTTGTCGTAGCCGGGCAGGCACGGCGGCGCGGGGTAGAGCATGGCCGACCCGAGGATGTTTGGCGAGACGAAGCTCTTGCCGAAGAATACCACCGGGTAGCAGCTCAACACTGCGCTGGCCACGGCCACGGTCAGCACGGCCAGTCGCGGCCGGCGTTCCGCCCAGGCGGCGGCAGGTTTCCAACCTGCCTGGAGGACGCGCGCGGCGAGAAGGATGAACGTTCCAAAGCTCAGGAACAGCACCCAGGCGAAGAGGAAATCCTTCACCTTTTCCCTGACCGCCAGGCCGGGCGACGCGTGCAAGGTGAACGGTCCGCCGGTTTCCACGGCCAGGATCGGATCGGTGCTGCCCGGCGGCGTGGTGAAGGTGGCCTCGCTCTCGTTCGACGCCTCCAAGGTGAACTCCTGTGCGGGCTTGAAAGCGGTGGCTGGAAACTCCCGCACCGCCTGCCCGGCGCGATCAACGATGCGGGCATCCGACAGGGTGACTCGCGCTCCGCCCAGTTTCGTGGGGTCGAAGCGCACTCCTTGGTAATCACCCGCCGGCAGCGGGAAACGGTAGCGTCGCGCCAGGTTGCCGCCGAGAGTTGGCACCCGCACGAAGTCGAGCGGATTGATCCCGCGGCCAATGTCGTAATAAATCATCGCGACGCCTGACCCGGACAAACGCAGCGTCACTTCAAAAGCAAACGGCTGCCGTCCGGCGCCGACCGCCAGGGCGAAGATGGCAGCCAGCACCGCACTGACTACTCCGGTCCAAGCCAGCCGCGACTTGTTGAAAAGAAAATCAATTCTCAACGTTCCCTCCTACCATATCAGCCTTTGCGTCCAACCCTATTTTTCCAGAAGAGCTTGCTGGAGGCGGCAACTCCCAAAGCCATACATTGGGCAATGGCGGATCCAGCAGCGGCTTGAGCTGTGCGGTGATCTCGGGGGGCAATTCCTGGTCGGAAGCAATATAACGCACGCCGATGCGGGCGAGTCTCGGATCGCATGGGCTGACATACCACGTGACCATGCCGCCCGTTTCATTTTTGAAGCGGCTGGCCTCACCTGCCAAAAGCGGGGACGCCAACAAATAGCCGCTTTGATTATAAATATCCCGATACTCCCCCTTGGGGTCGAACTGGGTTTCCAGCTTAAAGTCCGGCACTATTCGCCAGAAATCCTCCACCTCCAAACCCATGCTGAGCATGTATCCAGAAAGACCGGCTCCTCCGGGGGTGAAAACCAGCCATTTCGCCTGCCTCCATTCGGGATGCTGCCCGACCATCCGATAGAGAGGAGAATCCCAAATCGCGTGGAAACCAGAGTCCACAGGGTTGATCAACCCATTAACCCAAATTAACGGAACCAGCAGCGCCAAGGTAAAAGTGCGGGTCCAGGCCATCGCCAGACTCGCCGTAAGGAAAGCTCCTGCAGCCGCACCCACCCAGACCACTGTGTCCGGAAAGAACTTGGAGAAAGTCAGATTTGCCGCCGAGAGAATCGCAAGGAACACGACAAGAGAATTTGGAAACCACCAGAAAAAACGACCGACTGCCGACACCGGAGCAGCCGTCGCTGACCGGGCCACGGCTGCTGGCTGCTGTCGCGAGAAGTGCAGCATCACGATCGCAACGTTGAGCAGGCCCAAGGCCGGCATGCAGCGTCCCGGCACCACCCGGTCAAATAACACCCAACGGCCCACGGAAGCGGGGATGGGCAGCAACATCCAGGCGGCCAGCAGCCCAGCAGCGACCCAGAGAGCCGGCAGCAGCGCCTGGCTGCGGACACTCAACGCTGCACGCTGGCGCACCATGAACACAGTCATGGGAGCCAGCCACAGATAGCCGCTTGCTTCGCAGACGTTTAATAACGCAGGCGGCACACTGGCACTGTCGTCCTTCTTCCAGAAATCCATGAAATGTGATGCCAGTTCTGCAACGGGGACGCTGCCACCGCCGACCGAGCGATGACCTGGGTAAATCGTGGCAGCCGCGGCAACAAACGTGGCGCGTGCGCTCCAGAGAAACCCACCCAAACCCAAGAGCATGAGCAGCAGGACGCTCCCTCCGACGATCAAGCGAACGCGCGGCGCCTGGCAGACGTCACGTCGCCGTGTCCAAATCCAACCCAGCCCTAAACAGCCCCCCGCCAAGCCCAAGGGAAGCTGATGAGGAGGATAAATGCAGAACGCAAAATTCAGTGCCGCCCCCAGCCAGAGCGCCCCGGCCAAGGCCAATCGCCCCGGGTGATGGCCGACACTGAGATAAGCGCCCAGCGCCATTAACCAGCCCAGAAGACCCACCATCTCAGGCAGTAGTGAGGGCCATGAGTAGGTCCATTGAGTGGCCGCGGAAAAGAAATACCAAAGGGCGCCCACCGCCGCGGCGGCGCTCCGGCCGTTTCCTACCACGATGAGCAGAACGAAGACGCCACTCACGAGCAACAGCCCTTTGGCCTGCCAATACCAGGCAAAGGCACGTCCCGGAGACAGCCAGCCAATCGCGGCAAGGTGAAATGGCCAGAACTGTGGCCGCACCAAAGCGCTGGCGTGACGCACAGGCACATTAGCCAGTAATGCCGACTGACCCGCTCCGGCTGCCGATGGCTCCACCGCCAGCGGCGTGGAACGAAGAAGTTGGTTGAAAATGACAGCCGTGTGGAGATGCCACTCGTCGCTGCGAATGTCCTTGGGTTTCCCCAATAACGGCTCATGCGAGGCGTCACCGAAGCCATAGTGGGTCCACATGCTCGCGGACGAACCGTGCAACCCCGCAGCCGCCAGCGTCCCGAAGAACAACACACAACCTCCGAGAAAAACGTAGCAGAAGCGGTCGATAGGCACGAAATAGGGCCGGCTCCAGGAGGAGGGGCCATCAAGCCAGGCAATCAGCTTGGGCGGAAGCGATCTGTTGCGGCAGAATTGGAGGAGGCCCAGCGCCGGTGGCGCCAAGGCAGCCAGCGTAAAAGAAAGGACGAAGGCGGCAAGGAAATGCCGGGTGGCATCACCGAAATCGGGACCGGACGACGATTGCAAAGTAAACGGCTCGCCGATGTCCACGGCCAGGACAGGATCGGTGTCGCCGGGCAACGTGGTGAAGGCCGCTTCGTGCTCGTCGATTGCCGCCGCTGCGATCTGCTGCGAGGGGTGGAAGTTCGCCGGAGGGAAGGTCCGCACCACCCGCCCGGCGCGGTCCACAATGCGGGCCTCGGAGAGCGCGATCCGCGCGCCGCCCCGCTCCGTGGGATCAAAGCGCAGCCATTGATATTCGCCCGCCGGCAACGGGAAACGATAGCGCGCCGCCACATCGCCGCCGTGGATCGGCACGCGCACGGAATCGGCCTCGTTGATGCCGCGGCCAACGTCGTAAAAAATCTGCGCGACGCTCGACGCGGAAGTCCGCAGCGTCACTTCAAAATAAAAATCAAACGGCGACCGCGTGGCGTTGAGCGCCCACGTCAGGGCGAGAGCCAGCGCGGCACTGACCAAGATGGTCCAAGCCAGCCGCGACTTGGTGAAGGGAAAAATGGCGAAGGACTTCATTCGCTCAGCGAGCGGTCAGCAGTGCGCTGAGCTACGGCGACGGATTTTCCCGTTGTAATTGTGATGCGCGTGAAATCTGATTCATTGCGCGCCAGTCACGCCGCATGAGTTCGGACAGCGCTTTGTCCTTCCAGAAATCACGGGGACAGAGCGAAGGCGATTCGATCATTAAAGGGTGATGGTCTTCCCGGTTTTCCTGGCGACCCATCCCTCCGGCGAGCGGATGGCGAGGGTGATCTCGTATTGCCCGTGCGCGAGGGATTCGGCGTTGAACACGGTGGCAAAGCCGACGTTCTCGATCTGCGGATTGTTATACTTCGCGGCGACATCCGGGCGGCGGTCGAGATAAGTGGGAAAGGCGTAGGTCGGCGTCCCGGAGGCAGGAGTCAGCAGGACGAGAATCGGTTCGTCCTTCGTCCAATTCTGCGCTCCGCTGCGAAACGCCCAACCGGAAACCGTGACAAAACCCGCCTGGCTCTCCGCTTTGTCGAAGAAGAAAGTGATGTTGCCATCCGGCGGAAGAATCTGAGGCACCGGGCTGAGCGGTTTCACGGGGATCGTCACCTTTTTGGCGCTCAGCACCAAGCGCTTGCCCTCGGTCTGACCCGTGCGGATGCCGATCTGATAGCTGGCCGGCTGGATGGCGGAAGTCAGCAGGACCGTGCGAAAACCCAGATGATCCGCGGGAGACTTGTGAACCAATGCCGCCACGTCGGCGCGATTGATGAACGCTGGCGGATAGTTCAACTCCTGCCCGCTGCCCGTGACGAGCGCGATGGAGTATTCCGACGAGGCATCCACCGCCTGCCAGCCGGTGATGGTGATCAAGTCGTTGCCGTAATCAATCTGGTCGATGTTCACCTCCGGCAGGGCAGCCGGCGCGGCGGCGACGGGCGGCGCGGCGGGAGGAGGCGTCTGGGCTTGGGCCGGCGGAGTTTGCTGCTGCTGTGGTGGTGGGGTCGATCCCGGCGGCAGCGACACCGGGGTGGCGACGGCTTCGGGGAAAGCGGAGGCGTCGGGTGTGGCCGCGTTGTCGTTGGCGGCGTTGTCGGGCGCATTGCCACCGCCGCAGGCTGTCAGGCACATCAACAAGGCGGCCAGGGCGGCGAGAGTCGGTAAAGTTTTCATTAAAGGCGATCCCGAAAGAATGGGCAGTGCGGTTTATTCAACCAACTGCCGGGTTGGCCGTTGCTGAGCGGACGACGGTTTGCAGCGAGATCACCTTGCGGAAAGGGAAGTCGTCGTAAGACAAACCGCCGCGCCAAAGATTGTGACCAGCCGCGGAGAGATAAAAAGTTTCCAAATCCGCGTGCGCCCGATCCACCAGCTCCCGCGCCCTGCTGTCGCTGGCACGCTCGTCACGGTCTGCCGGCACGCCGGTCAGCGTTTGCTGATAGGCGAGCACGCGGTCGCCTTGCTCGATGTGAAATTGATCGCCCTTGCCCGCGCTGACGCAATCCATGCAATGGAGAGAATGCCCGCCGGGTTTCAAGTGTTCGGCAATCGCCGCAAACAGTTGGCCAAGCGCCGGCTCCGGCACGTGTTCGAGCACGCTGATGGAATAAATCGCGTCGAAACGCTCGTCGCGCAATTCCTCCAGGCCGCACTCAAAAATCCGGCGCACCAAGCGCACCCGCGGATAGCAGCGGGCGAACTCCGCAAACTCGGTCGGACCACGGCCGGAGCCATCGTAGGGATCGACGACAGTGACCTCGTAGCCGAGTTGCGCGAGCAGCGCCGCCGCCAGCGGCTCGCCACCGCCGACTTCGAGCAAGCGACCGCCCGGCGGCACCGCGCCGAGGAGGGCTTTGACCGTCCAAGGCCGCTGGAGGTCTTTCAAATCGCCCTGCGCGTTGGCCAGCGCCGGCAGGTGATCGGCGCTGTCGCAATAATCGCGCACCGTGCCCACGCTCACGGCGGGCACCGGGAAACGTCCGACGTAACGGGCGCGCAGCGCGGCAAATTGGTCGTCGGCGGGTGGCAGCGGCGCGGGAGATTGTGCCGCGCTGGCCGGCGGCGGTGGCAACTCCGCGGCGCCGGGTTTTTTCAGCGCGTAAAAAACGAATTCATCCTCCAGAATCCCACTCGCGATCACGGCTTCCTCGATCCGGATCAACACGTCGAGCCAGGTGGCGACGAAGGGATCGGTGTTGCTCCGCCGGAAATCGAAATGCCCGGTCATGTAGGAGAGCAGCGTGCCGCCGAAGCCTTTGCGCTCCACGACCTCGAAAAGTTCCGGCAGCAGCCGCTTTAACGCCGGGCCGCTGAGCGCCTCCGACGGATCGAAGGCGACGATGGATTCTTCCGTTGCGCGGACGTAGTGGATGCGCGCGCTGTCCTCGGCGCTCGGCGGGAAATTCCCGTCGCCAGTGTTCGGAAAAGGGCGCAGAGCCTTGGGCATGGCGTTGAGCGCGGCGTTGATCCAGCGGACCTGCAACTCGGGGAGCTGAAAGCGGAAGGGGCCTTCAAATTCGATGGCCAGGAGCAAGCCGCCCGGCTTCAGCCGGTCGCGCAGCATGCGCAGGCAGCGCTCGATTTCCGCGATGTGGTGCAGCACGCCCGAAGCGATGATGCAATCGAACTCTCCTTCGAACGTGTCAGTATTCAGATCGGCGAGCACGTGCCGCACGTTGGTGTAACCCGCCTCGGCGACCTTCTCGCGCGCTCGCGCCAACGCCCGGTCCGCGATGTCGGAAGCCACGATCTCGCCGCGAAACCCGTGCTGGCAGAGGTGCAGTTCGATCAAGCCTTCGTTGGACCCCAGGATCAGGCAGCGGCGGCTCGGATCGTCGCGCCACGGCGCCAGGTAGCGGGTCCAGAGGTAATCCAGCCGCGGAACGTCGGCCGCCCCGGCGACGCGGCGGTTCATGTATTCGAGGCATTTTTTCGCCCCAAACCACATCTCGTCGTAGGAGAAAGGCGTGTCGGAATTCCACGGATTTTTTGCCGGCGCGGCAGCGGCAGGCTGGAGAGTATCTTCAAGTTGACTCATGGGTAAGGCGGTTGGTGGCGGCGGGCTACTGGGTGCTGCGTGCCAGGCGGCGGTAAAAAGCGAGCACGGTGTCCGCGTTTTTTTTCCACGAAAAATGTTCGTCGGCGAACTCCAGCGCGCCGACCGCGAGCTGGAGCCGGAGCGGCGCGTCGTCGAGCAGATGCGCGGCGGCGTCGGCGATGCTGGTGGCGTCGGCTTGCGGCAGGACCCAGGCGTGCCGGCCGTGCTCGACCCGCAGGCCGACGTTGGAGGCGGGCAGGATGATGGGTTTGCCCATCGCAAAAAATTCCGGCAGCTTGCTGGGAAAGCGGTAGTCGTTGAATGGGTCGGGCCGGCCCGGCTGCACGAGCACGTCGGCGAGCGCGAGCAGCTCGGGCACGCGATGGTGCGGCTGCGGACCGAGCGCGATGGTGAAGTCGCGCGCCCACTGGGTGTCTTCGCCGAGAAACGTCGTCCAGTCGCTGCCGGCGCGCACCAGCTTCGTCGGACGCCCGGCGCGGTTGAGCAGCGCGACGGCGAGGTAGAGGCTGCGGACCTCGCGGGCGTTGCTCTCGTGGACGTTGCCGGTATAGACAAACACGGCGTCGTTTTCTTGAATCCCCAACTGCTTCCGCAGCGACAGGTTGGCTGGGCGCGGATGAAAGAGCGCCTCGTCGGCGGCGGGCCAGAAGACGCAGCGCGGCGCGTCGGGCGGCAGGAACTCTTCCAACCGGTCGATGAGCACCGTGGCGCCGTCGGCGGCGCGGAGAAAGTCGCGGTAGCGGTGCGGGTCGCACAGGTGCGGCGGCACGATGGCGTCGAGCGTGGCGCGGTCGAGCGCGCGCAGGTGGCGCATCTTTTTTTTGAAGCTCGCTTCGAGGAGCTGCTCCTCGTTGTCTTCGAGATGCACGATGAGGTGCGGCGGACGGCTGCCGTTGGCGCAGCCGAGCGCAAGGCAAAATCTGCGCACCCGCTCGCGCGGCGTCCACGCGTGCACGATGTCGGGCGGGCGGCCGTCGGCAAACGCCGCCGCGGCGTGGCCGGCGAGCGCGTCGGCGTAGGTGGCGATGCGGTAGCGCGCGGCGCTGAGCGTGGCGGCACTGGCCACGTCGCCGTCGATGAGCACCTGGCAGTCGCAGCCCGCGGCGCAGAGCGCGTTGGCCAGCGCATGGACGTGCGTGGCGCTGTTGCTGGCGAAGTCGCTCTGGAGCACGAAGCGCACGTTGCGCACCGTGGCGGCGCCGTCGCGTGGAGGATCCGGGGAATCGTCGGGGAAAGCCATCGTCGTTAACCTTTCTCCCTGATTCAAGGCAGGCGCGGCTGGAAGCGGACCCGGTAGTCGTCGCAGGCCGGGTCGAAGTTGACGTTGTGAAACGGATCGCCGGCGACGATGAGCGGCTCCCAGCGGTCGAGCAACAGGTGGCGATCGACGTGGTCGTAATACGTCTTGCGCGAGACCGACTCGTGATGCACGAGCACGGCGTTGGGTGTGTAGATGTTACGCTTGCCCGCGGCGCGCAGCTTCAGGCAGAGATCTACGTCCTGATAGTGCGTGCCGTAGTGCTCCTCGAAGCCGCCGACGGCTTCAAACAACTCGCGGCGCACGAGCACGCACGCCGCCGTCACCGCGCTGACTTCGCGGCTGACGACCAGCGAGCCGGCGTAGCCGTCGGAGTCCGCGGGAAAATGGCGCATGAGATGGTCCGCCGTGCCACGCGGGCCGAGGATGACGCCGGCATGTTGCACACCGCCGTCGGGATACAGCAGCAGCGGACCCACGGCGCCGACATCGGCTTGCTCGGCGAAAAAGAGCAACTGCTCGATCCAGTCCGGCGTCACCAACTCGGTGTCGTTATTCAAGAAAAGTAAATAATCGCCCGCGGCGGCCTGCGCGCAGCGGTTGTTGATGCGCGAGAAGTTGAAGCCGCCCGGACACGGCACGCGCACGCAGGCTGCGGCTTCCATCAGCGCCAGGGCGCGGGGGTCGCGCGTATCGTTGTCGCCGAGGACGACTTCAAAATTCGGATACGTCGTTTTCTCGTCGATGCTCAGCAGGCAGCGTTCGAGAAAATCCGGCGCGTCGCGCGTGGCGATGATGATCGAGACCGGCGGAAACTCCTTGCGCGGCTGCGGCACGATCTGCACCCGGTGCGCGCCGTGCGCGCCGGAGGTCGCGTGCGCCGGCAGCCCGAGGCGGTCGAGCTGCGCCTGCACCGCGCTGGCTTGCAACTCCGGGATGCGCGACTTCGCGTCACCCGCCGCCGCGATGCTCCCGGCGATGGCGCGCCAATGGTAAAGAATGCGCGGGATGTGATGGATGCGCGTCGTCTGCTCGGAGAGCCGCAGCATCAAGTCGAAATCCTGCACGCCATCGTAGCGGCTGTCGCAGCCGCCGACGCGCTCCAGCAGCGTGCGGCGCACGCAGAGCAGATGGCCGACATACATCACGCCGCGGAAATATTCCGGCGACCAGTCCGGCTTGAAGTGCGGCTCGCAGCGCGCGCCGGTCTCGTCTTTTTTGTCGTGATCGGAGTAAATCACATCCGCGTCCGGATGCTCGTCGAGGTGCAGCGCCAGCGCGGCCAGCGCGTCGTTGGTCAATTCATCGTCGTGATCGAGGAGCACGACGAAATCGCCCGTCGCCAGCGCCAGCGCGGAGTTCGTCGCGGCCGAGATGCGGCCGTTTTTCTTCCGGCAGACGACCTTGATGCGGCTGTCGCGCCGCGCGTAGTCGGCGAGGCATTCGCGCACCCACGGTTCCGGGCTGGCGTCGTCGGCGAGGCAGAGTTCCCAATCCTCGTAGAGCTGGTTGCGCACCGAGTCGATGGCCGCGCGCAGCCAGCGTTCCGGTGGGTTGTAAACCGGCACGACGATGGAAAACAACGGCCGGCTCTCCAGTTGACTGGTCTGACGGTGCAACTGCTGGCACTGCTCCCAAGTGAGCGTGTCGCGCATGTGCGCCGGCGGCTCGGGCGGCGAGAAAATCACGGGATCGACCGTGACGACGCGATGCCACCGGCCGGCGCGGTCAC
>Ga0213876_10001587_pt1 | contig 13967 bp, 15 predicted proteins | sample BarmaccomBMRX_R9_FD_160113 | JGI IMG/M metagenome (GOLD analysis project Ga0213876, IMG submission 160113) | Root-associated microbial communities from Barbacenia macrantha in rupestrian grasslands, the National Park of Serra do Cipo, Brazil - RX_R9 | ecosystem: Host-associated > Plants > Roots...
TGGGGCGGTGCCGCAATTCCTCCAGTGCGCCGAAGATGCTCATGCGCCTACCAGTAGAGGCGTTTTTGGTCTAACGGAATCTCTCATATCCTCCATGGGCGGGCGTCGGTACGCTGTCGCTACCGACCCCAGCCCATCCAACTTGCCGCTTGCAAGAAAGTTGGATGGCCGGCTCGGAGGCCGGCCATGGTGAGATTAGGAGAAATTTGGCTCAAACAAATCCGAAACTGCGCCAAAACCATGACCCCGCCCCCCGACAAACCAAAAAGCACCTGGACCGATGGCGGCCCCACGGATGGCGGACCGCAGGACAAAAGCTTTGCCTATCGCCAGTCGCGCAAGGCTTTCATCGCCGCCTGCCAAAGGTGCGGCGCCGATGTGATCGGCCGGGTTCATCCCGCCAAGGGGCCTGACGGGCTGCCCCTTTTCCTGGATGCGGCCGCCTTCGGGCCCCGGCTGGCCGCGGCCGGAGTGCTGGTGGTGGCCTATGGCGCGCCGGGGGCGGCGGTGCTGCAAGCCCTGCTGGCGGCGGGCACAGTGAAGCGGCTGCCGGAAGACCTTCGCCTGGTGCTGGTGCATGGGGCCGATCCGGCCGCCTTTGCCTTCAATGACGCCGGCCACAGCGACCCCGCCTGGGAAAAGAAGATGCTGACCGCGGTGCTGAACGAAGACCTCAGGGCAGCAAAAAAGCTGGCCCTGGTGGGGCTTGGCGGAGCGCCCGAGCTGACAGCCCCAGCCGGGGCCAAGCTCAGCCGCAGCACGATCACTCCCGGCGGCCGGGCCAAGGCGGCGGTCGAGGCCGTGATCCAGACCGTGTAGGCGGGGCCCGTGCGTCAGCGTACGGGCGAGCGGCCAAAAACAGGTCTTATGAAATTTCCGCAACGGCCGGGGCCTTGCTTGCGCCTGTCACGAAAGCAGCAGAAACTTTCGGCAAATTCATGAAAGGGAGATTTGCCATGAAAAAGCTATTTGTGATCGCTGCCATTGCCGCCCTTGCCACGGCCGGATCAGCGCTGGCTGCCAATACCCCCCAGCAGGACGTGATGAAAAGCTGCTCGGCCAAATGGAGCGCCATGACCGCGGCCGACAAGGCCAAGGCCAAGCGCACGGAGTTCATGTCCACCTGCATGAAGGCGCCTGCCGCCAATGCCGCCGCGGCAGCCGCGCCGGCCATGGCGATGAAGCCGGGGGCATCCATGGCGATGAAGCCCGCCGCTTCCGGCAGCATGGCGATGAAACCAGCCGCGGCCAGCAGCGGCTCGATGGCCAAGGCGGCCGCAGGCGCGGCGGCTGCCGGCGGTCAGGCCAAGTGCAAGGACGGCACCACCGTCACCTACAAGAACCGCAAGGGCACCTGCTCTGGTCACGGCGGCGTCGCCACCTGGCTGTAAGTATCGGTTTGTGAAAGCGAAACGGGCTCGCCTTTGCAAGGTGGGCCCGTTTTCATTATAGGCTGATCTCTCAAGCACCCGTAGCTCAGCTGGATAGAGTGCTGCCCTCCGAAGGCAGAGGTCACAGGTTCGAATCCTGTCGGGTGCGCCACCCTACGCCGCTTCGCGGCTACGGGTGGCAGGCCACCATGCTGCATTCGGCGTAGGGTGTCTCCCGAAGCTCCGTTAGGAGCGCAGGGAGACTGTCGCGTGTGGTATGTGTACTTCCTACAATTGGCCAACGGCGACATCTATGTCGGCTCGACCAACGATCTGAAACGAAGATTGGTCTCTCATAATGGTGGGCGGGTTGTATCTACTCGCAGGTGCCTACCAGCAAAGCTTCGCACCTATGTTGCGGTTGAGACAGAGATCGTCCCTCGCCAACTGGAGCGATATTTCAAGTCGGGTTCGGGCAAGGCAGTAGCCAAGAAGCGGTTTTCCCGGCACTTGAAGGTGCCTGACAGGAAGTCCGGCTCAAACTTCGATTCGCGGCTTCGGGTGGCAGGCCGTCATGTTATATTCGTCAACAAAATTTTAGACCTAAACTCCTAAGGGGCATATCGCGATGCCATTGGTCGGACGAAGCACCAAAGCCTTCCATGACTGAATCCGTTTCCCGACGTTTAGACCGGAGGGCAGCGCTGTTCTTCCGGCTGCTCAAATGGGCCGGATTAACTCTCCTACTATCCTTCCTGATTCTATTCTTGGTCGGATATTTCTACTCCCATAGACCTAGCAGGCCGTGGATCGAGACACGGTTTCCGAAAATTTCTGATTGGAATTCGCTCGAAATCATTTTGAGCCGAGGACCATGCTTAGGCGAATGTCGCGTTTACAAAGTAGCTGTCGACGGGCTTGGCAACGTCGTATTTGATGGAGACGTGCCTTCTGTTCCGCCGCCAGCTTATGGCGTGGCGCACCGCGTTTACCGGAGCAAGATTAGCGAAACCTCAGTACATCAGCTTTTCACAGCATTCCAAAAAGCTCAATTTTTCTGGCTTTACGACGAGTACGGGATGGCGGCGTTTGACCTCCCTAAATACAAGATCAGCATCGCTTTTGACGGACGAAAAAAGGAAGTTGTCGATTATGGGGGCACCGCAGTTAGCATACCCAAAGAAGTTCGCGATCTGGAGGCCATGATTGATCGTGTCGTGGGCACCAGCAGATGGATGACATACGATGGAGAGCGCCTGCGGCCCGAGCCCCCAGAACCGAGACTGATAATTCCGGAAATCCCGAAAGTTGAGCCCCCGAAAATCAACGTAGAGAAACTAGAAGGGCTGCGTTAACAATTACGACCGGGACGAGAAAAGTGCTCCGGAACGCGCGCCCTCAATTCCCCCGTGCCGCCACCTGGGCGCCGACCGCGGCCTTCACCTTCAGCTTGTCCATCAGCCAGGCAACCGAGGCGTCCTCGATGGTGGGGCCCACCTGCACATGCGCCCCTTGCGCCCAGGCGTAATACTGGGCGTCGGCCGCCTTCTCGATATATTTGTCGAACATGGCGGTGCAGTTGGCGATGACATTGCCGGTGTCGCCGCCGGCGCAGATGATCAGGGCAGGCGGCGAATCCTTGGAGATGTAGTTCAAGGGATTGGTCTGCTGGATTTTCTCCACCTGCGCCCAGACGGGGTTGGCGGTGTCGTGGCGGCGATAGGCGGTGACGATGGCCATGGACTGCGCGTCATCGGTGCCCAGATAATCATTGAAGATCGAGGCCGCCTTCACATCGGTATTGACGAACATGTCGGTGAGCGGGCTTTCGATCACCGAAGCGTTCAGCTTGCTGGACTGATTGGTGTTGCCGCCGATATCGCCCTCCAGCGCCTTGACGTCGCCCGAAACCGCCAGCATCGCCGCCAGATTGCCGCCGCGCGAAACGCCCCAGATGCCGACGCGATTGGGATCAATATTGTATTGCGCGGCATGGGCGCGGAAATAGCGGATATAGGCCTTGGTATCCATCAGCATCGCCGGCATGCGGCCCGACAGGCGATAGTCAATTGTCGCCACGGCAAAGCCTTTTTGGGTGAGGCCGATCACCATCGCCGCCACCCGGTCGCCGCGGTTCTGGTAATTGCCGCCCTTGCCATGAATGTAGAGGGTCAGGGGCGTGGGCGCGCCTTTCACAGCCGGCAGATAGACATTGCTCTTCAAGTCCATCGGTTTGCCCAGATCATCAATGTGCGCGATCTGCACATCGGCATAAGTCGCGGGCGGCAGGGTCACGGTGGGCCGCGCCGGCGCGGCAGGGCGGGCCGGTGGCGTCGGCGCCTGTGCCAAAGCGGGGACGGTGCAAAACAAGGCGGCGGCAATGATGGTGGTCTTGCGCATGATCCTCTCCCTTCAAGGGCCGGTTCCTTCCGGCCGATTTTCCGCTGAGCCTAGAGCAATTACTTTTGGGTGGGAACGTGGACCTCACCCTTCGACAAGCTCAGGGTGAGGATTCAGGAAGGTATCCTCATGCTGAGCCCGTCGAAGCATGAGGGGGCAGGCGCCCTTGCCTGATTCTGCGGGGCAGGCCGAGCCGGGCGGTCGCACCTCAAGAAGAAATTGCTAAGCTTCGTCAGAAAACCCGGTAGCCCCCTTTGCTGCAACCTGCCCTGCCCATCGCTTTCGGCCTGATCGCCGTCACCGCCTTTGCCGCCCTGTGGGCACGGCGCTGGCATGTGCCCCATGCCGTGCTGCTGGTGCTGCTGGGGCTGATCCTCTCCTTTGTGCCGGCGATGCCGCGGCTGGAACTGCGGCCCGACCTGGTGCTGACCCTGTTTCTGCCGCCCCTGCTCTATCGCGCCGGGGTCAATATGAGCTGGCGAGGCTTTCGCGCCAATCTGCGCCCCATTTTGCTGCTGGCGGTGGGGGCGGTGATTTTCACTGCGGCGTGCGTCGCCGCCCTCACCCACTATCTGCTGGGCTTTTCCTGGGCAGTGGGCTTTGTGCTGGGCGCGGTGGTCTCGCCGCCTGATGCGGTGGCACCCATGGCCATTGCCCGGCGCTTTGCCATTCCCAGCCGCATCCTCACCATCCTGGAAGGCGAAGGTCTGGTGAATGATGCCACCGCCCTGATCCTGTTCAGCTTTGCCGTGGCGGCGGTGACGGAGGGCCGCGCCTTTCATCTGTCTGAGGCCGGAGTGGAATTTGCCGCCATCGTGGCCGGCGAAATCCTTTGGGGCCTTGCCATCGGCTGGGGCGTGCTGGCCTTACGCCGCTGGGCGCAGGAAACACGGGTGGAAATCGTTTTTGCCTTGCTGACACCGTTTGCCGCCTTCTGGGTGCCCGAAAGCCTGGGCGGTTCGGGCGTGTTGGCAACGGTGGTGGCGGGGCTGTTCGTCAGTTGGAATGGCCCGCGCTTCATTTCACCGGCGACGCGGCTGCAAGGCTTCTTTGTCTGGGACCTCAGCACCTATCTGATCGAAGGCGTGATCTTTCTGCTCACCGGCCTGCAGGCGCGGGTGGTGGCCGAGACCCTGGATCTGGCCCAATGGGAACGACTGGCCTTTGAAGCCGGGCTGGTGTGCCTGGCGGTGATCCTGGTGCGCTTTGTCTGGGTCTTTGCTGCTACCTATCTGCCCCGGCTGCTGTGGCCGCCTTTGGCGCGGCGCGATCCGTCGCCGCCCTGGCGCTGGGTCTTCCTGATCGGCTTTACCGGCATAAGGGGCGTGGTGTCATTGGCGGCGGCGCTCTCCATTCCCTTTACCGCTGATGGTGCGCCCTTCCCCCAACGGGGTTTTCTGCTGCTGGTGACGTTTGCCGTGATCCTGGTGACGCTGGTGGGCCAGGGACTTTCCCTGCCGCTGGTGATCAATGGGGTGTGCCTTACCGCCGACGGCCAACGCGAAGCGGACGACGCCAAGCGCAAGGAGATTTCCGCCCGCCTTGCCAGCATTGACGCGGCCCTGGGACGACTGGATTCCCTGGCGGGCGGGGTGTCGTCGCCGGAAACGGTGGCGGCCTTGCGCCGCCGCCACGCCGACCGGCGTGCCTATTTTGTAGCCGCCTGCCAAGGGCTGGTGGAGGCTGAGAGCGAGACTTTCAACGCCGCCACCAGGCTGCAACTGGATTTTGTCGAGGCCGAGCGCGCAGCCATTGCCGACATCTATGCCAGGGGCGAGATCGGCGATGAGGCGCGGCGCAGGATAGAGCGCGAGCTCGACCTTGAAGACGCGCGGCTGCGCCATGCCGCAGAGTCCGGCGCGGCACGATTGGCTTGAACGGTTTGACGGCCCGGGCTGTCATCATTTGAGAGCCGCGCCTCATCCTGCTCGCAAAAAATTATAGAAGAAATGAGCGATGCCCCTCGCGCGCGCGCGCGAACACGCGTAGGGTTTTTGCGCGCTCATCGAATGCGCGCGGCGGGGGCTAGCGCCAACGGCGCCGGGTGGGCAGCCAAACGAGGAGATCACCAGATGGCATCCAAGAAGAAGGCGAAGAAAGCAAAGAAGGCGAAGAAGGCGAAATCGCCTGCCAAGAAGAAGGCCGGCAAGAAAGTCGCCAAGAAGGCGGCCGCGAAGAAGCCGGCCAAGAAAGCCAAGAAGGCGCCGGCCAAGAAGAAGGCCGCGCCGAAGAAGACAGCGGCTCCGGCGCCCGCACCGGTGACACCGCCCGGTCTGCCGGAAGGCACCCTGCCGTAAATTGGCAAAGGCTTGAAAAAAGGCCCGCCCGCGCAAAACGCGGCGGGCCTTGTTCTTTGGGCCTAGTATTTGTTTTGTCGCGCAATTTTTCCGAAAACCGTTTGTCACTTTTCGGATTGCGCTCCAGGGAACGATCCGCGCGCTTCAGCCGTTGCCGGGTTGCCGAGGGAGCCCCCAGGGAGAGACAAATGGCAGCCAGGAAGAAGGCGAAGAAGTCAGGAGCGTCGGCTAAAGGCGGGGCGAGCAAAAAGAAAAGAGCCGCAAAGAAGGCGCCGAAGCGCAAGGCCAAGACCCGCAAGGCTGTCAAGAAAACGGCAAAGAAGGCCTCCCGGTCAGCGGCGAAGAAGAAAGCAACGCCCCGCAAGGCTACAAAGAAGGCACCGGTCCGCGCCGGAAAGCAGATCGCAGGCGAAGGCGACTATCAGGCCAGCCGCAGTTTCCTGAAGGACCAGGCTGATTTCGTAAAGAAGAACAAGGCGCGCATTCCCGCCATGGGCAAGGCGGCCGAAAGGGCGCTGGATGGTCGCGAAGGGGCGTCGCTGCGGGCCGCCGAGACCGAAGCGCGCAAGCACGCGGCCACGAATGAGGAAGCCGAGCCCGCCGCGGACGCCTTTGTTATTCCGCCGGGTTAGACGGTCTCCTCGGGGTTAGAGTCCAAAGCGCAATGTTCTGAACTTAAATCACCATGGGCGGCCTTGAGCCGCCCATCCAGGGCATCAAATACCGTGCCAGCGACTCTGGATGGCCGGGTTAAACCCGGCCATGGAGAGTTATTTATTCTCTCCGGGCTTAAACTCCCAGGCGCAGCCACGGCCCGTCAGCGTTAGGCCGCGCGACAATTAAAGAAACGAATGGCTGCGCGGGCTTACTTCTGGGCCTCTGGCTTGAAATCCAATGCGCAGCCAGGAGCGTTGGTGCCAGCCAGAGCGACCAAAAATAATCGAATGGTTGCGCTCATCTAGGCTTTGTCTTCGGGCTTGAAGTCCAGCGCGCAACCATTCGTGCAGTAGCGCAAGCCTGTGGGGGCCGGCCCGTCATTGAAGACATGGCCGAGATGGCCGCCGCATTTGGCGCAATGAAACTCGGTCCGCGTCATGCCATGGCTGGTATCGGTGCTGGTTTTCACCGCGCCTGGCAGGGTGTCCCAGAAACTGGGCCAGCCGGTGCCGCTGTCGAATTTGGTGCCGGCATCGAACAGTTGGGCGCCGCAGCCGGCGCATTCAAATTCTCCGGGACGCTTTTCCTGGTTGAGGGGGCTGGAACCAGGCCGCTCGGTGCCGTGCTCGCGCAAGACGCGGTGCTGTTCGGGGGTCAGTTGGCGCTGGGTCATGCAAAATTCCTTTCAGCCCCCATATAGGCACCTGCCGCTATTTTTTCAGGCTGTCCCGGATTTCGCGCAGCAGGACAATGTCTTCCGGCGGGGACGCGGGGGCGGCGTCCGGGGTGGTTTCGGTTTCCTGCAGCTTGTTGATCGCCCGCACCAACATGAAAAGGGCGATGGCCACAATCAGGAAATTGATCACGCTGTTGATGAAGACGCCGTAATTGATGGTGACGGCGCCGGCTTTCTGGGCATCGGCCAGGGTGGCGTAGTTGGCACCCTTCAGCACCACGAAGAAGTTGGAGAAGTCTATACCGCCCATGGCGAGGCCAATCGGCGGCATGATTACGTCCTTGACCAGGGAGTTGACGATGCCGGTAAAGGCAGCGCCGATCACCACGCCGACCGCCAGGTCCACGACATTGCCGCGCATGGCGAATTTCTTGAATTCCTTGAACACGGCAATTCTCCCCGAAGGCCGAGCGCAAGGTAATCGGCCCGCCTGCCCTCAACAAGCCGGGCGGTTCAGGAGAGTTTGCCGCCCGGCATGGCCGCCGCCGGCAATGACAGGCGGAAACAAAGGCCCAAGGCGGAGGATTCGACGCTGAGCTCGGCACCCAACTCCGCCGCCAGGCTGCGGATGACGCGAAAGCCCAGCCCGCCATCTTTCTGGTGGTCAAATGCATCGGGCAGGCCGATGCCGTCATCGCTGATGGAGATCACCAGCCGGCCGTCGGGACCGCTGTTGCAATCCACACTGATGGTCAGCGGCACGCCGGTGGGATGGGCGTATTTCATGGCATTGATGAAGACTTCGCAGAGGATCAGCACCAAAGGCTGGACCTGACGGGTCAGGACCAGGCAGTCACTGCCGCTGTGTTCCACCCGCACCTGCTGTTCAGGGGAAGACAGCGCGGCCACCAAGGTCGCGCTGACATCACGCAAATGTGGCTGCAGGCTGGTGGCCCCATCATGGGGTGCCAGCGAGAGCATGCGATGAAGCTGGCCAATGGTGCCGATGCGGGCCGCGACGGCTTCCAAGGCCAGGCGCATATCGGCAGCCGTGACCGGCTCGCTGCGGCGGGCGGCGGCGGATGCCTGCATGCGGACCATCGAGACCAGCAGGGTGAGGCTGTTGGCGATACGATGATTGGCTTCCGCCACGGGATCGCTGCTGGGCATGTGGTGAATGGCTCGGGACTTGGCGAGGACGGCATCCATGACGCGACCCTCCTTTCATGCGCGGAGGATGCACCCCGGTTTGCGCTGGCGCAAGTAAAAAAACGAATGATATCAATAGTTTAGTGAGTAACTGATGGCTTTTGTACCATTGGCGCTCTTGTCATATGGAACCAATCGTCCCTAATATCGTTGGTGTCTGTGTGTTGCTCATAATGAGCCGATTACTCATTCCTTGATTTTCTCCGCCACTTGAGGAGGTTGGGCGTATCCATGACGGGTGATTTGGCGCGCGGCGAGCGCCTTCAGATCATGCTCACCAAGGAAGAGCTGGAAGCGCTGGATAATTGGCGTTTTTCCCGGCGCATGCCCAGCCGCGCCGCGGCCATTCGCGAATTGCTCAAGCGGGGGTTGACCGCGGAAGGCTTCGGCTTTGCCGAGGGCGGCAGCAAATCCCAGGATTTCGGCGTCACTGGCGATTCCACCGCCTCGGGGCTGGATTCGGCCGGCAAGCCCAACCGCTAGCCCCGGCAAGCCGAGCACCGGCGCCTTGCTTTCCCGGTCAAATTCCGATTAAACGCGCCCCTCTTCGAGCAGCCCGGCCGGACATGCCGTGGCGGCTCTTAACGCGACCGCCCAAAGCCGCCGGCCATCCGGGCATAGAAGGAAACCGCAAAATGTCCAAGATGAAGACCAAGTCGGGCGCCAAAAAGCGCTTCAAGCTCACAGCCAAGGGCAAGATCAAGACCCATCAGGTGGGCAAGCGCCATCGGCTGATCAACAATTCGCCGGCGCGCACCCGCGACCTGCGCGGCATGGATGCGCTCTCGACCTCTGAAACCCGGCGCGTCAAGCGCTGGATGCCCTATGGCGGGGGAATCTAAATGAGCCGCGCACCCCGTTCCGTTCCCAGCCGCGCCCGCCGCAACAAGGTCCTGAAAGCCGCCAAGGGCTTTCGCGGCCGCCGCAAGAGCAACATCACCACGGCCAATGCCGCGGTGGATCGCTCACTGCAGCACAACTATATCGGCCGCAAGGAAAAGAAGCGCAATTTCCGCGCTCTCTGGATCCAGCGCATCAATGCCGCCGTCCGCGAGCATGGCCTCACCTACAGCCGATTTATCGCCGGGCTCGCCAAGGCCAAGATTGACATTGACCGCAAGGTGCTGAGCGATCTGGCCATCCACGAGCCCCAGGCCTTCAAGGCTCTGGTGGAACAGGCGTCGAAAGCCTAAGCCAACTCCATCCGAGCGAATCGTGAGGGCGCCGCCCTCCCGGCTTCCTTCCGTCGGAGTTTGCATGAGCGACGTTGCCGCCCTTCAGTCCGATCTTCTGGCGCAGATCGCCGGCGCTGCCGATGAAGCAGCGCTGGAAGTGGTGCGCGTCGCCGCCCTGGGCAAGAAGGGCAGCATCAGCGAATTGATGAAGACCCTGGGCGCCCTGTCGCCCGAGGAGCGGAAAGTTCAAGGCCCCCTGCTGAACGGCTTGCGCGATGCGGTGACCGAGGCCATCGCCGCGCGCAAGGCAGCGCTGGGCGAGGCCGCGCTGGAGCAGCGCTTGGCCGGCGAGACCCTGGACATCACCCTGCCGCCGCGACCGGAAAATAGCGGCACGGTGCATCCGATTTCACAGGTGCTGGAAGAAGTCACCGCCATCTTTGCCGGCATGGGCTTTTCGGTTGCCGAAGGCCCGGATGTCGAACATGACGATTACAACTTCACCAGGCTGAACATCCCGCCCGACCATCCTGCCCGGCAGATGCAGGACACCTTCTATGTCGCGCCGCAGGCGGACGGCTCATCCCATGTTTTGCGCACCCACACCTCGCCGGTGCAGGTGCGCACCATGCTGAACGGCAAGCCGCCCATCCGCATCATCTCGCCGGGGCGGACCTATCGCGTGGATTCGGACGCCACCCATTCGCCCATGTTCCACCAGGTCGAAGCGCTGGTGATTGATGAAGGCATCCATCTGGGCCATCTGAAATGGACCATCGAAGAGTTCTGCAAGGCCTTTTTCGAGATTGACAGCATTGAGTTGCGCGCCCGTCCAAGCTTTTTTCCTTTCACCGAGCCGTCGCTGGAATGGGACATGCGCTGTGATCGCAGCGTGCCCGGCAAGATCACTTTCGGCAGCGGCCAGGACTGGCTGGAGTTGGGCGGCAGCGGCATGGTCCATCGCAAGGTGCTGGAGAATTGCGGCATAGATGCCAAACGCTATTCCGGCTTCGCCCTGGGCTTTGGCCTGGACCGTATGGCGATGCTGAAATACGGCATTGCCGACATTCGCAGCTTCTTTGAAGGCGATGTGCGCTGGCTGAAACATTACGGCTTTGCGGCGCTGGTTATTCCCTCGCTTGAGGGAGGCCTGTCCAAATGAAATTCACGCTTTCCTGGCTCAAGGAGCATCTCGATACGGACGCTTCGGCCCAGCAGATCGCCGACAAGCTGAACAGCATCGGGCTTGAGGTCGAAAGCATCAGCGATCCTGGTGCGGCGCTGAAGGATTTCGTCGTCGGTGAGGTCATCACCGCAGAGAAGCATCCCAACGCCGACAAGCTCCGGCTCTGCACGGTCTCGGCCGGCGGCGAAAATCTTCAAATCGTCTGCGGCGCGCCCAACGCCCGCGCCGGCATCAAAGTGGTGCTGGCGCGGCCCGGCACGGTCATTCCCGCTTCGGGTGAGGCGCTAAAAATCGGCTCCATCCGCGGCGTGGAATCGCGGGGGATGATGTGTTCGGCCCGCGAACTGCTGCTGGGTGAGGACCATGATGGCATCATCGAACTGAAGGCCGATGCCAAAGTGGGCGAAGCGGTGGCCGCGGCGCTGGCAGACGCGGGGCTGCTCACCAATGATCCGGTGATCGAAGTCTCCATCACTCCCAATCGCGGCGATGCCGCCTCGGTGTGGGGCGTGGCGCGCGATCTGGCTGCCGCGGGTCTGGGCAAGCTCAAGACCGAAAAGGTGATGCCGGTCCAGGGCAAATTTCCTTCGCCCAAGACCATCACCCTGGACTTTGCGCCGGAAAACAAAAATGCCTGTCCGGTCTTTGCCGGGCGGCTGATCCGCGGGGTGAAGAACGGCCCCGCGCCCAAGTGGCTCCAGGACCGGTTCAAGGCAGTGGGCCTGAAATCCATCAGTGCGCTGGTGGATGCCACCAATTTCGTCAGCCAAGATCGCGGCCGCCCCTTGCATGTTTTCGACGCCGACAAGATCGGCAATCTCAGGGCCCGCATGGCGCGAGATGGCGAACAGGTGCTGGCGCTGGACGATGTCGCCTATACCTTGGACGCCAACACCATTGTCATCGCCGACGAGAACAGGGCGCTGGGCATTGCCGGCATCATGGGTGGCAAGGAGTCCGGCAGCTATGACGAGACGGTGAATGTCTTCATCGAGTCGGCCTATTTCGATCCTGCTGCCGTTGCCCGCGCCGGCAGGAAGCAGGGCATCCTCAGTGACGCCCGCTACCGCTTTGAACGGGGGGTTGATCCGCAGCAGGTGCTGCCGGGTCTGGAGATGGCAACCCGCCTGATTCTGGAATGGTGCGGCGGCGAAGCTTCCGACGTGGTAATTGCCGGCCAATTGCCGCCGCCGCATGCGCCCATTGCCTTTGACCCGATTGTGGTCGAACAACTGGGCGGCATTGTAATTCCGCGGGGCGAGATCATCCGCATCCTGCAAAGCTTGGGCTTTGTGGTCGAAGATCATGGCGTGTTGCAGGTGGTGCCGCCGTCCTGGCGCCACGACATAGACGGCCCTGCCGACCTGGTGGAAGAAGTTGTCCGCATTTTTGGGCTTGCCTCGGTCAGGTCAGCGGCGCTGCCGCGCGATCCGGGGGTTATGCGGTCCGTGCTGACCAAGGCACAGCGCCGGGCGAAATCGGCTCGTCGCGCCCTTGCGGGCCGCGGCTTTCAGGAGTGCGTCAGCTTTTCCTTTCTTGACCGCAAACAGGCGGCCCTGTTCGGCGGTGGCGATGAGGCGCGCCAACTTTCCAACCCCATCGCTTCCGACCTTGATGCCTTGCGGCCGACGCCCCTGCCTTCGCTGCTGGCGGCAGCGCAGCGCAACGCTGCGCGCGGATTTTCCAACCTGTCGCTGTTTGAGATCGGCCCCGGTTTTCTGAGCGGCATGCCGGAAGCACAAACCACCATCGCGGCGGGCCTGCGCACCGGTCATGCCTTGCGCGACTGGAGCAAATCCACGCATGACGCTGATGCTTTTGACGTGAAGGCCGACATGCTGGCAGCGCTGGAAGCCGTCACCGGTGCCCCGATGTTGGCGCCGGTCAGCCGCGGCGCGCCCGCCTGGTATCATCCGGGGCGCAGCGGTGTGATCGCGCTGGGCAAGACTGTAATTGCCCGATTTGGCGAACTGCATCCGAAAGTGCTGGCGGCGTTTGACCTCAAGGTGCCGGCCGCGGCTTTTGAAATCTTTCTCGACGCCCTGCCCGAAGCCAAGCAGAAGGGCAAGGCGCGGCCGCTTTTTGCGCCATCGCCTTACCAGGCCATCGAACGCGATTTTGCTTTCGTGGTGAAGCGCGAGGTTGCGGCCGGCGACATCGTCAAGGCGGTGAAGCTGGCCGAGCGCAGCCTGATCGAAAGCGTCGCCATCTTCGACGTCTATGAAGGCAAGGGCGTACCGGAAGGCCACAAATCCGTGGCGGTAGCGGTGCGCATTCAGCCCAGGGAAAAGACGCTGGCCGATGCCGAGATTGAGGCCGTCGCGGCCGCCATCGTGGCGCAGGTCAGCAAAGCGACTGGGGCGACACTCCGCTCTTAGCCTCACCATGGGCGGCCCTGAGCCGCCCATCCAGGGCAACACTCGCCAGCGTTTCCGGCTCTGGATGGGCGGATTAATTCTGTCCATGAGAGTTTTCTTGATTACGTTTCTAAGCCACACTCCCGGCGCACGGGATGGAGGCGCGTATGGTGCAGCGGTTCGATCTGGCCATTGTGGGCGGCAGTTTTGCCGGCCTTGCCTGTGCCCGCAGCGCCGCCCTGCGCGGGCTGAAAGTTGTGGTGCTGGATGCCAAACCGGACCCCGGCGCGCGCGTGCGCACCACCGGCATCATCGTCAAGGAAGCCAGTGACGAGTTCGATCTGCCCGCCGGGCTAATGCGCAAGGTGCGGGGCGTCAGGCTTTATGCGCCCGATGACCGCGCACTGGATCTTTCCGCCCCCGGCTATTTCTTCCAGGCCACCGACATGCCGGGCCTGATGCACTGGATGGCCGACGAGGCGGCCCGCGCCGGCGCCACCCTGGTGTACGGCAAGAAATTCGAAAGCGGGCTGGAATATGAGCGCGGCGTAGCCTTGGGCGACATTCATGCCGGCTTTCTGATCGGTGCCGATGGCGCCCGCAGCCGGGTGGCGGAAGCTTTCGGCTTGGGCGTCAACCG
>Ga0213876_10001588_pt1 | contig 13962 bp, 10 predicted proteins | sample BarmaccomBMRX_R9_FD_160113 | JGI IMG/M metagenome (GOLD analysis project Ga0213876, IMG submission 160113) | Root-associated microbial communities from Barbacenia macrantha in rupestrian grasslands, the National Park of Serra do Cipo, Brazil - RX_R9 | ecosystem: Host-associated > Plants > Roots...
GTGCCCGCCGTGTGGCTCTTCAACTACTTCACCGGCAAGGTGGACGGGTTCATCATCGAGATGGACAACTCGGCCTCCGAGCTGATCGACTACTTCCTGAAGAACCGCACGCGGCAGCTCAGGTCGTAGGGAGTCTCTGTCTGGTCACGGGCGCGTCCCGGCGCGGCGCCCCGGCCCCTTACGGCGGGCCGGGGCGCGCGCCGCACGCGGCGCCCGCTCGAAGCCCGCGCACGGCGGCCACGGGAGTAAAGCTATGGGCATGTCATCGGGAGGGGGCGGCGGCCTCACCTCCGACATCAACGTCACGCCGATGGTGGACATCATGCTGGTGCTGCTGATCATCTTCATGGTCATCACGCCTTTCCTCCAACAGGGCGTCTCGGTCGCGCTCCCGCGCGACATGAACAACCCGGACGAGGACCCGGCCATCATCAAGGAGAGTTCGGTCGTCGTCGCCGTCACCGAGAACGGCGACATCTACATCGGCAAGAAGAAGGTGGACAAGGATACGCTCAAGACCGAGATCGACACGAAGATGGCCGGCAAGGTCGATACCGAGCGCATCGTCTACCTGCGCAGCGACATCAACGCCAACTACGGCGCGGTCGTCGAGACGATCAACCTGATCCGCGACGCGGGCATCGACCAGATCGGCCTGGTCGCCGACAAGAGGAAGGGCGGAGCGCCCGCCCCGGCGGCCCCGGCCCCCGCCTCGTAGGCGGTCGAGTCTACTAGAGGCCGCCGCCCTCCGAGCGCGAACGCGCGCCGGGTGGCGGCCCGACGGAGGAGTTGAAAACCTATGGGTATGAGTTCAGGCGGCGGCGGGGCCTTGCCGAGCATCAACGTCACGCCGCTCATCGACATCCTGCTGGTGCTGCTGATCATCTTCATGGTCATCACGCCCCTCAAGCCCGCGCGCTTCAAGACGCTCGTGCCCCAGCGCAGCGAGGAGCTGAACGCGCAGGCCAAGCAGAGCCCCTTGACGCTCGTCGTCAACATCAAGAAAGACCTCGGGGTCGAGCTGATCCGCGGGGGCAACAAGATCGCCGACGGCGCGGTCAACGACCCCGGCCCCATCGGCGCGGCGCTCGCCACCGAGTTCAAGACGCGCAAGGAGCAGGGCGTCTGGAAGGAAGGGCTCCAGGGGCGCGCCGACCTGCCGCCCGACGAGCGCATCGAGAAGACGGTCTTCATCAAGGCGCCCGAGACCTTCAAGTACGGCGACGTGGTGAAAGTCATCGACACCGTCAAGGGCTCGGGGGCGAACCCGGTCGGCCTCCAGACGGAGGCGCTGGAACAGTAGCCGGCGGCACGCACGGACGCTGCCGCCGCCGCCCGCCCTCCGCGGGCCAGCGCGGCGGGGGCGTCTTCGCGCGTGGCCGCGGGCGGCGGGTAAGGCCCCCTTCACACAGACAGAGCTTCAGACCATGGCCCGGAGCAATCATCCAATGAAACTCTCTCGAACAAGCATCGCGGCCCTGCTCGTCGCGCTCGTGGCCGCCTCGGGCGGGTGCACGCTGGTCAACCGCGTGCGCGCCAAGAACGCGCTCAACGAGGGCGCGCGCGCCTACAAAGACGGGCGCTTCCCGGACGCGGAGGAGAAGTTCCGCACCGCCTACGAACTCGACCCGACGCAGAAGAACGCGCCGCTCTTCGTCGCCCGCGCCATCCAGCAGCAGTACAAGCCCGGCGTCCAGACGCCCGAGAACCTCGCCATCGGCGAGAAGGCGGTCGGCGCCTACCAGGACATCCTCAACCGCGACCCGAGCAACGAAGACGCCTACAAGGCCATCGTCTTCCTCTACGGGCAGATGAAGAACGACGAGAAGGTCAGCCAACTCCTCGCCGAGCGCGCCAAGAGCGGCCCCAACCCGAAGTCGAAGGCCGAGGCGCTCACCATCCTGGCGAGCAAGCAGTGGAACTGCTCCTACGAGATCACGGAGCAGAAGGAGAACAAGGCGACCGAGAACAAGCCGGACAAGATTCTCATCCACTACAAGAAGCCGGCCAACCAGGCCGACTTCGACAAGGCCAACCAGTGCACGACCGAGGGCCTGAAACTCGCCGAGGAGGCCATCTCGCTCGACCAGAACAACGCGAACGCCTGGTCGTACAAGGCCAACCTCCTGCGCGAGAAGGGGAAGCTCGCCGAGATGGCCGGCGACAACGCGGCCAAGGAAGACCTCGGCAAGCAGTACGAGGCCGCGCTGGAGACGCAGAAGCGCCTGAGCGCCGAGGAGACCAAGCGGAAGGAGGCCGAGGAGGCCGCCAAGTCGCCGACGCCCCCGGCCAGCTAGGGCCGCCGCGGGCCGAGCGCGCGCCCCGCGCGGCCCCGCGGGGCGGCGCGGACACGAACCCTTCTTTCTCCGGGTGACGCCTGACTTCACGTCGGGCGTCACCCGGAATTTTTGATTTGGGATGGTTGATCGTCGATTGCGCAGGGCGCCCCGTGCGTTCCGGCTGGCAAATCTAAAATCAAAAATCTAAAATCGAAAATGCCTATGATTCGCATCGAGGACATCATCGAGAAGGTCGGGCAGAACCACCCGCAGGCCGACCTCGAAATGCTGCGGCGGGCCTACTTCTTCTCCGCGCTGCACCACAAGGGGCAGACGCGCGCCTCGGGCGAGCCCTACCTCGTGCACCCCTTGGAAGTCGCCAACATCCTCGCCGACATGCGCCTCGACGAGGTCTCGGTCGCCACGGGTCTTTTGCACGACGTGGTCGAGGACACGCTCGTCGAGCCCGAGGTCATCCGTGACTCCTTCGGCGAGGAGATCGCGCACCTCGTGGACGGCCTCACCAAACTCGCCCACATCAGCAACCAGTCGAAGGAGGAGCAGCAGGCCGAGAACGTGCGCAAGATGCTCCTCGCGATGGTGGACGACGTGCGCGTCGTGCTCGTCAAGCTGGCCGACCGCCTCCACAACATGCGCACGCTCCAGCACCTCAAGCCGGAGAAGAGGCGCCGGATCGCGCAGGAGACCCTGGACATCTTCGCGCCCATCGCGCACCGCCTCGGCATGGGGCGCCTGCGGAGCGAGCTGGAAGACCTCGCCTTCAAGCACCTCCACCCGGAGGAGTACAAGGAGCTGGCCGAGCAGCTTGAGCGGCGCCGCCCCGAGCACGAGGCGTTCCTCAAGACCGTCACCGAGCGCATCGAGGAGAAGATGCGCGAGGCCGGCGTCCCCTTCATCTCCGTCGAGGGGCGCGTCAAGCGCCTCTTCTCCATCTGGAAGAAGCTCAAGCGGCAGAAGATCGGGCTCGACCAGGTCTACGACCTCATCGCCGCGCGCATCATCACGCCCGACGAGACGCGCCACTGCTACGGCGCCCTCGGCGTCGTCCACACCCTCTGGCAGCCCATCCCCGGCCGCTTCAAGGACTGGATCGCCACGCCGCGCGACAACCTCTACCGCTCGCTCCACACCTCCGTCATCGGCACCAAGGGGCAGCCCTTCGAGATACAGATTCGTACCGAGGAGATGCACCGCATCGCCGAGGAGGGCGTCGCCGCCCACTGGAAGTACAAGGAGGGCCGGCGCGGCGCGCACGACGACGACGAGGCGTTCCAGTGGCTGCGCTCCCTGGTCGAGTGGTCGCAGGAGGTGAAGGACTCGCGCGACTTCCTCGAATCCCTCAAGCTCGACCTCTACCCGAAGGACGTGTACGCCTTCACGCCGATGGGCAAGGTCATCCAGCTCCCGCGCGGCGCGACGCCCATCGACTTCGCCTTCATGATCCACACCGGGGTCGGCAACACCTGCTCGGGCGCGCGCATCAACGGCCGGATGGTGCCGCTGCGCACCGCCATCCAGAACGGCGACGTGGTCGAGATTCTCACCTCGCCCAGCGCCAAGCCCTCGCGCGACTGGCTCAACTTCGTCAAGACCTCGCGCGCGCGCAACCGCATCCGCCACGCCGTCGCCGAGCAGCAGCGCGCCGAGTCGATTGAACTCGGCCGGAAGTTGTTCGAGAAGGAGGCCGTGCGCTTCAACCTCTCGGCGAAGAAGGTTCTGGCCGACTCGGACGGCGCCCTCAAGCGCATCGCGAACGAGTACGGCTACGGGCGCGTGGACGACCTCCTGGCGGCCGTCGGCTACGGCAAGACCGTCCCGCGCAACGTCATCGCCAAGTACCTCGGACCCGAGAAGTTCGCCGAGCTTGAGCAGCGCAAGGACTCTCCCATCCGCGGGCGGCTGACGGCGGGCGTGCAGGCCGTCAAGAAGTTCATCCGCCTCGGCGAGGACTCCATCGTCGTGCGCGGCGTGGACGACCTGCTGGTCACGCGCGCCCGCTGCTGCAACCCCGTCCGCGGCGAGGAGATCGTCGGCTACATCACGCGCGGCAAGGGCGTGGCCGTCCACGCGAAGCGCTGCACGAACGTCCAGCAGTTGATGGTCAACCCGGAGCGCGTCGTCGAGGTCGAGTGGGCCGACGCGGGCGCGGGCGAGGCCGCCTACGCCGTCAGGCTCCTCGCCATCACCGAGAACCGGACGGGCATGATCGCCGACGTGACGAACGCCATCAAGGACATCAAGACCAACATCACCGCCTCGAACGCGGCCGTCGCGCCCGACGACCGCGGCCGCATCGAGGTCACCGTCGAAGTCTTCGACCTCAAACACCTCGACAAGGTCATGTCATCCATCCGCAAAGTCCCCGGCGTCCTCGACGTGGAGCGCGTCCACGGCGCGGTGTGAAGGGAGCCCGCCGGCTTCCACGTTTGCCGTCCGGGGAAGGGGTCTGTTAGAATCTGCAATTTGTTTGCGGGCTTATAAAAAGGGGCTTTCGTGACAGAGAGACGCGTCGTCAAAACTGAGGGGGCGCCGGGGGCCATCGGCCCTTATTCGCAGGCGGTCGTGGCGGGCGGGTTCGTCTACACGTCGGGGCAGATTCCGATTGACCCGGCGACGGGGCAGTTCGTCGAGGGCGGCGTCCGCGAGCAGACCGCGCAGGTCTTGCGCAACCTCTCGGAGGTCTTGGAGGCCGCCGGTTCGAGCCTCGCGCGCGTCGTCAAGACGACCGTCTTCCTGGCCGACATGAACGACTTCGCGGCGATGAACGAGACTTACGCGGAGTTCTTCACTGAGGAGCCGCCGGCGCGCTCGACCGTGCAGGCCGCGCGCCTGCCGCGCGACGCGCGCGTCGAGATCGACGTGGTGGCGCTCGCGGGCGAGTAGGTCAAAACGGTTTCCGTCCCGCGCGGGCAAACGAAAAGCGGGGGCGCCGCCCCTCGGGGGAAGCGCCCGCCGCCTTTGAAAAGTTGAAGGGTTTTAACTCAGGCCGCCTTCGCGACCTTGCCCGCCTTGATGCACGACGTGCAGACCTTCATCCGCACGTTGCCGCCCTGCGGGCGCTGGACGCGGATGGACTGAAGGTTGGGGTCGAAGCGGCGGCGCGTGCGGTTGTTCGCGTGCGAGACGTTGTTCCCGAATTGCGGCCCCTTGCCGCAGACTTCGCATCGTTTAGCCATTACTTTGAAAACCTCCGGACATTAAAAAAGCCGCGCCCGTCGCCCTGCGGCCCCACGGTCGAAGCGGCGGCGCACGTCGGAAACGAAAATTTATAGCAAACGGCTTCGCCGAGCGTCAAGTTGACAGAAGGTCGGGCCGCCCCGGATGCAGCATCTTACCCGAGAGTAAGTCTAAGGAGCTTCAGACACAGTGCACAGAGTCTTCAGACAGATCGCAACCCTCGCCCTCTTCGCGGCCTTCGCCGCCGGTCTCGCCGCCTGCGGCGGCAAGGTCGCGCCCGGCGGCGGCGGCAGCGGCGTGGCCGCCACGGTCAACGGCAAGGAGATTACGCTCTCCGACGTTGACCGCATCGTCAACCAGCAGTTGCAGGGGCAGCAGCTCACGACGCCCGACCTGGCGGCCGCGCGCCTCCAGGCGCTCGACACGCTCATCCAGCGCGAGGCGGTCGTCCAGAAGGCGGAGAACGAGAAGGCCGTCCCGACCGAGGACGAGATCACGACGGCCATCAATGAACAGAAGAAGAACGGGACGGCCGAGGACTGGCAGAAGTTCCTGGAGCAGAGCAAGCTCACCGAAGCGCAGGTGCGCGACGAGGCGCGCAAAGACCTCTCCGTCAAGAAACTCCAGGACAAGCTCTACGGCCAGATCACCATCCGCGATCAGGAGATTACCGACTTCTACAACAACAACCGCACCCGCTTCGTCAACCCGCGCGGCGTCGGGCTCGCCGACATCGTGGCCGACCCGGGCGACAGCGGCGGCGTCTTCCCGAACGACGCGAAGAGCGAGGCCGAGGCGGCGTCCAAGATCAACAGCCTGTACGCGCAGCTCAAGACCGGCGCCGACTTCGCGACCGTCGCGCGCGCCAACAGCGAAGACCAGAGCCTCGTCCGCGGCGGCGACATCGGGTTCGCCAACGAGGACGCGCTCAGGCAGAACGGCTTTTCGGCCGAGCTGATCGGCCGGCTCTTCAACACGATGAAGGTCGGAGACATCACCGAGCCCATCCACTTCCCGGACGGCCGCTGGGTCATCTTCAAGCTGACGAACCGCCAGCTTGAGACCAAGCCGCTCACGCTCGACGACGTGAAGGGACAGATTCAGCAGGGGCTGACCGAGACGCGACAGACGCTCCTTCAGGGTGCGCTCATCCGCAGCGCGATGAGCGAGGCGAAGGTGGTCAACCACCTGGCCGACGACATGCTGAAAGACCCGAACACGCTCGGCGGCAACGCGGTCGCGCCGGGCGCGTCGCCCGCGGCGTCGCCCGCGGCCTCGGCCACGCCGGCGGCGACGGCCTCCCCGGCCGCTTCCCCGACCGCGGCGGCGACCCCCGCGGCAGGTGCGAGCCCCGCGGCGGGTGCGGGTAAGGCGGCGGCCACGCCGCACGCTGCGGCCAAGACTGCGGCGTCCCCGGCCGCCTCGCCGAAGCGTTAGTTTGAATGTGCGCCGCGGCGCGCGTGAGGTAAAACTGAAGCGGGCGTGGGCGCTCAAACGCCGAGCGCGCCGCCCGCTTCAGTTTGGTTAAAAGCAGTACGCACTTATGCTCTTCCGACTCACGGACGTTTACAAGTCTTACGGCGCGCAGGACGTGTTGCGCGGCGCTTCGTTGCAGGTCAACCCGGGCGAGCACGTCGGGCTCGTCGGCCGCAACGGCGCGGGCAAGACGACGCTCTTCCGGCTCGTCACCGGCGAGGAGTCGCCCGACCGCGGCGACGTGGTGCGCGCGCGCGGCGTCAAGCTCGGCCTGCTCGAACAGCACGTGGACTTCGAGCCGGGGACGACCGTCCACGAGGCCGCGCTCGCCGCCTTCGGCCAGCTCCAGTCAATCGAGCACGAGATGCACGAGCTGGAACACCGCATGGCCGAGGCCGGGGAAGACCTCGACGCGGTGCTCGAACGCTACAGCGACTTACAGCACGAGTTCGAGCGGCAGGGCGGGTTCGAGTACGCCGCGCGCGCCGAGGCGATCCTGCAAGGTCTCGGCTTCGAGCGCGACACCTGGGCGACGCCGTGCGAGATTCTTTCGGGCGGGCAGAAGAACCGGCTCGGCCTCGCGCGCCTGCTGCTCGCCGAGCCCGACGTGCTCCTCCTGGACGAGCCGACGAACCACCTCGACGTGGCCGCGGTCGAGTGGCTCGAAGAGTTTCTCGCCGCGTACAAGTCGGCCTACGTCATCATCAGCCACGACCGCTACTTCCTCGACCGCGCGTGCACGCGCATCGTCGAGGTCGAGCTGGGGAAGGCCGTCAGCTACAAAGGCAACTACTCCCACTTCCTCGTCGAGCGCGAGGAGCAGCGCGAGATACAGCAGCGCGCCTACGAGAACCAGCGGCACCTCATCGCCAAGACCGAAGAGTTCATCCGCCGCAACCTCGCCGGCCAGAAGACCAAGCAGGCCAAGTCGCGCCGCACGATGCTCGCCAAGCTCGAACGGGTCGAGGCCGTCCGGCCGGACGCGCCGCAGGGCAACTTCCAGTTGCAGAAGGTCGAGCGCGCGGGCGCCTACGTCCTGACCGTGAAAGAGGTGTCGGTCGGCTACCCCGGCAAGCTCCTGGCCTCCGACATCGACTTCGTCCTCAAGCGCGGCGAGTGCCTCGGCATCATCGGGCCGAACGGCTCGGGCAAGACGACTTTCATCAAGACCGTGCTGGGGAAGCTGCCGCAGCTCGCGGGCGAGATTCGCCTCGGCACGAACGTTTCGGTCGGCTACTACGCTCAGCAGCTCGACGACCTCGACGAGCGCAACGAGATCATCATGGAGCTGCGGCGGGTCGCGCCCAGCTCGGCGACCGCGGGCGAGCTGCGCGGCTTCCTCGCACGCTTCCTCTTCACCGGCGACGACGTGTACAAGCACGTCCGCGATCTCTCGGGCGGGGAGAAGGGGAGGCTCGCCCTAGCGAAACTGATCTACTCGAACGTCAACGTGCTCGTGCTCGACGAGCCGACGAACCACCTCGACATCCCTTCGCGCGAGGCGCTGGAAGAGGCGCTCGACGCGTACGACGGCACCATCATCACCATCAGCCACGACCGCTACTTCCTCGATCGCGTCGCCACGCAGATCCTCGCGCTCGACGGCGAGGGCGGCGCCGAGCACTACGACGGCGACTACACCGGGTACCACGACTGGAAGGCCGCGCGCCGCGCGGACGAGGCGAAGGCCGTGGCGTCCGTGGAGAAGGCGCCCGAAGCTGGCCCCCCGCCTCGCGCGTCTCAGCCGAAGCAGCGCGGCGCGAAGGATTCGAAGAAGAAGAGCGCGGCGCGCGACCCGCAGGCGGTCGAGGACGAGATCGCCGCGGCCGAGCGGCGCGTGGGCGCGCTCGCGGAGGAGCTTTCGAAGCCCGAGACCGCGCGCGACCCCGCGCGCCTCGCGCGCCTCAACGAAGACTACCAGAAGGCAGAGGCGCGTCTGCGCGACCTCTACGCGGAGTGGGAGCGCGCGGCCGCCGAGGGCGCCAGCGCGTAGAAAAATATAACCACGGAGAGACGGCTTTGATTTGAAAGTTCAAATTTGAACTTTCAAATCAAAGCCGTCTCTCCGTGGTTAATGTTTTAGGCTTTAGGGCAGTGTGAAGAGATAGTTGATCGTGCCCTTGATCTTGACGGGCCGGCCCGAGAGCAGCGCGGGCGTGAAGCGCGCCTGGCGGGCGGCCTGCACCGCCGCCTGTAGCAGGAACGCGTGGCCGGAGACGGCGCGCGCCTCGACGACCCTGCCCTGCTCGTCGATGAGCACCTCGACGACGACCTTACCCTGCGCGCCGGAGTTCCTGGCGGCGGGCGGATAAGTGGGCACGGGCAGGCGGAGCGCCTTGCCGTTGAGCATGCCGCCCGAGAGTGGCGCCCTCGGAGCCTCGCCGCCGTCCGGCTTTGACGCCTCGGCGGGAGCTTTCTCTTCGGGCGCCGCGGCCGGCGGCGGCGGGGTCGCGCGCGGCGCGGGGTCGGCCGCGGGCTTCGGCTGGGTCGCGTTGGCGCTGGCAGTCTCGGCGGGCCTGTTCGCCACTTCGAACAGGCTTCTCCCGGCCATGCGCTCCGGCGCCGCGGGCGTCGAAGGCTCGGCCGCGGGCGGCGGAGCGGCCGGCGACTTCGTTACGGGCGCCGCCGCCGAGACGGTGACCGTGAACGTCGGCACGGAGTCGGCGACGGAGGCCCTCTGACTCTCGGCCTCGTCCGTGTCGGGGCCGTCCGGCCCGAGCCTGCCGCGGGCGGGCGCGGAGGTCGTGCGCGGCGGCGCGGGTTGTGCCGCGGTCTCGGCGGGCGCCCGTTTGTACGAGGCAGGGGTGGCAGAGGGGCGCGGCTGCGGGACTGTGCTGAAGTCTGACTGCGCGTTGTTGACGCGCGAGCTGGCGGACTGCGCGCGGCCGTCGGGCGTCTGCGCCTGCGCGGCGTCGGGGTAGAAACCTTTGCGCGCGCGCACGCGTGCGGTCGGGCGCGTCTTCACGCGGAGGCTGATGAAGCGGAAGTACTTGTCCTTGCGCTCGTCCTGCGGGTAGTAGCTCAAGAGGTACTGCTGCGAGAGGTCGAGCGAAATCTGTGTGAAGACGGCGTCCAGCTCCTCGACCGCGCGCGGCACGTAGACCGCCCCGCCCGTCTGCTCCGTGATGTGGTACATGCGCTGCTCGGAGACGGGGTCGTGCAGGTTCGGGTCTTCGACCTGGCGCGTCTGCACGACGTAGACCTGGCACTCGGCGCGGAGCGCGCGGTTGATGGCCTCGTCGATGCTCACCTCGCTCACCGTGTCCGCGCCGTCCGAGACGATGATGAGCACCTTGCGGCCGGGGAGCGGGCGCATGTAGTCGGACGCCTGCGCCACCGCCTCGAAGAGCGCCGTCGCGCCGTCGGGCGCGCCGAAGCCCTCGACGGTGCGCACGAGCCGCGGCACGTCGTTCGTCAACCCCTGCGAGAGGGTCGGCGTGTTGGAGATGGAGTAGACGGCGGCGCGGTCGATGGGGCGGATGACCGAGCGGAAGAAGCGCACGGCCGCCTGCTTCTCGAAATCGCGCGCCGCCGAGAGGCTGTAGCTGTTGTCGAAGAGGAGCGCGACGTTGACCGGCGTCTCCGAGCGCGTCAGCTCGCCGATGTTCTTGACCTCGCCGTCGATCTTCAGCTCGAAGTCGTCCAACTTCAAGTCCGTGATCGCGTGGCCGAAGCCGTCCACCACCGACGCGGGAATGATGACGAGGTTCGAGTCCACGCGCACGACCTCGTCCTCGTCAACCTCCTGGGGTGCCCCCGAGGGCGCGGGCTGCGGCTGCGCGTTGGCGGCGGGCGTCGGCTGCGGCGTCGGCTGTTCGGCCGGGGCGGCGGGCTGAGGCTTCGGCTCGGGAGTCTCCTGCGGCGGGGCCGTCCGGCGCGGGCGGACGGCGGGCGTCGCCTGCGGCTGCGGCCCCAACTCCTGCGCGGAGGCGACGCGCGCGGAGAAGTCGAAAACGAGCGGGGCGCAGACCACGAAGAGGGCGAGGCACGCGCGCCTTAACGAAACGCCGCGGGTCGTGTGTGGAGGCTCTGTCGGTCGAGGGTTCTGCGGAGGCAAAGCTTTCTAATTCTCCCGGTTTAAAAACTCGCGGGACGGCTGAAGTCTCGGGGTCGCGCCGTCGCTCGGAGGCTTCAGAAAAAAGGGTTGACGGGATGCTCTGCTCGGCGGCGCGCCCTTGCGCCCGCAATCTACGGAAAGAGGCAATCGGGACTCAGTTCCGAACACGGCACGCCCGATTCTGACGGCGCCTATGCTAACACTTCCCGGCCGATTCCTTCTAGTTTGTGCCGTACCGTCCGCGCGCGGCGGCAGCCGGAGGCGCTTGACAGGCATCTAAGCCTCTTGTTAACTTAGCCTTCCGCTTTTTTGGAAGCGTTTTGTTGGTTGGGTTTTGTAGGCACGTAGCTCAGGGGTAGAGCACTACCTTGACACGGTAGGGGTCCGCGGTTCAAATCCGCGCGTGCCTACCATTCAAACTTTCGACAGGGAGCCCCGTAAGTCCCTTGCCCGTAGAAACGATGTTGACGCGAACGCGAACTACGTTTCGATTTTAGTTGACGCTGGCCGGCCCGCCACACGGGTCGCGGCCGCGCGGCGAGGGCGCTTCTGTCGAATCCGATCTGGTTAGTCAATCCCTAACGGGGACGACACATTTAGGTTCACCCTTCTCCGCGCAGCCGGGCGCCGGCGCGTAGGGCTTCATTGCCCGCGTGACTTCGGGGCGGCCCGGCAGGCCGCTCGGGTCTTTATCCGAAGCTCCGGCCGGAGCGGAAAGGGGTTGTGAGTGATGAGCGAGATCAGCGTACAGCTTGAGGGCGGACGTTCGGTGCAGGTGCCGGCGGGCGCGACCGTCGCGGAGGCCATCAAGGCCGCCGACCGCGACGCCGCGAAGCAGGCGCTCGCCGCGAAGGTCAACGGCCGCGAGGTTGACCTGTCGGCCAAGCTCGACGAGACGGCCGCCGACGGCGAGCCCGTGCGGGTCGAGCCCGTGCTGCCCGGCACGTTGGAGGGCCTGGACGTCATCCGCCACTCGACCGCGCACCTTCTGGCGGCGGCCGTGCTCGACCTCTTTCCGGGGACGAAGCTCGGCGTGGGGCCGGCGCTCCTGGAAGACCCGCGCTACGGCTTCTTCTACGACATCATCGCGCCGCGGCAGTTGACGGAGGAAGACCTGCCGGTCATCGAGAAGCGGATGCGCGAGCTGGCGAAGCGCAACCTCGCGTACCGCCGCGACGAAATTTCTAAAGAGGACGCCCTGCGCGTCTTCGGCGAGCGCGAAGAGCCTTTGAAGTGTGAGCTGATCGAGGAGAAGGCCGGCGAGGTGGTGAGCGTCTACTACATTGACGGCTCGCCCTTCATCGACTTCTGCCTCGGCCCGCACGTGCCGAACACGAACCGGCTGAAGGCGTTCAAGCTGCTCTCGCTCTCCGGCGCCTACTGGAAGGGCGACGCCGAGCGCGAGCAGATGCAGCGCATCTACGGCACCGCCTTCGCCACGCAGGAAGAACTCGACGCGTGGGTCAAGCAAAGGGAAGAGGCCGAGAAGCGCGACCACCGGCGCATCGGGAAGGAGCTTGACCTCTTCTCGATTCAAGACCAGTACGGCGCGGGGCTCGTCTTCTGGCACCCGAAGGGCGCGGTCATCCGCAAGGCGATGGAGGACTACCTCTACGAGGAGCTGAACGGCCGCGGCTACACCTTCGTCTACACGCCGCACATCGCCAAGCGCGACCTCTGGGTGACGAGCGGCCACGACCAATCTTACGGCGACTCGATGTTCTCGCCGGTCAAGCTCGAAGACGTGGAGTTCCGCCTCAAGCCGATGAACTGCCCGTTCCACATCGGCATCTACAAGTCGCAGCAGCGGTCGTACCGCGACCTGCCGCAGCGCTACGCCGAGATGGGCACGGTCTACCGGGCGGAGCTTTCGGGCACGCTGCACGGCCTGATGCGCGTGCGCGGCTTCACCGTGGACGACGCGCACCTCTTCTGCACGCCCGAGCAGGTGCGCAAGGAGATCGGCGACTGCGTGGACTTCGTCGTGGACGTGTTCAAGACCTTCGGCTTCGAGAAGGTGAAGTTCGAGCTGTCGGTCAAGGGCGACGACACGTCGAAGCAGTGGCTCGGCGCGGAAGAGGACTGGGCGCACGCCGAGAAGGAGTTGGCCTCGGCGCTCGGCGAGCGCGGCGTCCCCTACGAGCGCGTCGAGGGCGAGGCCGCCTTCTACGGCCCGAAGATCGACTTCAAGATCGAGGACGCCATCGGCCGCCTCTGGCAGTTGGGCACCGTGCAGTGGGACTTCAACCTGCCGGAGCGCTTCGGCCTCGAATACATCGGCGAGGACAACAAGGCGCACCGGCCCGTGATGGTGCACCGCGCGCTCTTCGGCTCGATCGAGCGCTTCTTCGGCATCCTGATCGAGCAGTACACGGGGGCGTTCCCGATGTGGCTCGCGCCGGTGCAGGTGGCGGTGCTCCCGATCACCGACCGCGCGAACGACTACGTCGAGCGGGTCGCGGGCGAGCTGAGACAGGCCGGCCTGCGGGTCGAGACCAACACGCGCGGCGACAAGATCGGCGCGAAGATTCGCAACGCGCAGTTGCAGAAGATTCCTTTCATGCTCGTCTGCGGCGACCGCGAGATGGAAGAGGGCAAGGTCGCCGTCCGCGAGCGCTCGCGGGGCGACATCGGAGCGATGTCGCTCGAAGAGTTCAGGGAGTTGGCCGTGCGCCTCGTCCGCGCGCGCTCCCTGGTGAACGAGTAGTGCTGAGTGCTGAGGACTGAGTGCTGAGTGAAGGCAAGACGCCCCTGCTCAGCACACAGCACTCAGCCCGCAGTACTTATGACTGAGGAGGTGTAGGTATTCCTTCATTTCGAGGCCGCGGGCAGCGCCCGGACAACCGCCGCGCCCCCGCCACGCGCATCAACGACCGGATACGCGTCCCCCAGGTGCGCGTCATCGCGGAGAACGGCGACCAGCTCGGCATCATGAACACGCGCGAGGCCGTG
>Ga0213876_10001589_pt1 | contig 13959 bp, 14 predicted proteins | sample BarmaccomBMRX_R9_FD_160113 | JGI IMG/M metagenome (GOLD analysis project Ga0213876, IMG submission 160113) | Root-associated microbial communities from Barbacenia macrantha in rupestrian grasslands, the National Park of Serra do Cipo, Brazil - RX_R9 | ecosystem: Host-associated > Plants > Roots...
GATGCTGACGACGGACCTCGCGCTCCGCGTCGACCCCGCGTACGAGAAGATCTCGCGGCGCTTCTACGAGAACCCCGACCAGTTCGCCGACGCGTTCGCGCGCGCGTGGTTCAAGCTCACGCACCGCGACATGGGCCCGAAGCAGCGCTACCTCGGGCCGCTGGTGCCGAAGGAGACGCTGATCTGGCAGGACCCGGTGCCCGCCGTCGATCACGCGCTCGTCGGCGACGAGGACGTCGCCGATCTCAAGGCGAAGATCCTCGCGTCCGGTCTCACGGTGTCGCAGCTCGTCTCGGCGGCGTGGGCGTCGGCATCGACGTTCCGCGGCTCGGACAAGCGCGGCGGCGCCAACGGCGCGCGCGTCCGCCTGACGCCGCAGAAGGACTGGGAGGTGAACGAGCCCGCCCAGCTCGCGACGGTGCTCGCGGCGCTCGAGAAGATCCAGTCGGACTTCAACGCGTCGGCGCCTAACGGCAAGCAGGTCTCGCTCGCCGATCTCATCGTGCTGGGGGGCGCCGCGGCGGTCGAGAAGGCGGCGAAGGATGCCGGCAGCGACGTCACGGTGCCGTTCACGCCGGGCCGCATGGACGCGTCGCCGGAGCAGACCGACGCCGCCTCGTTCGCGCCGCTCGAGCCGGTCTCCGACGGGTTCCGGAACTACCGGAAGAGCGGCACGCACTTCATGGCGCCCGAGGAGGCGCTCGTCGACCGCGCGCAGCTGCTCGGGCTGAGCGCGCCGGAGATGACGGTGCTCGTGGGCGGCCTGCGCGTGCTCGGCGCCAACGCCGGCGGCTCGAAGGACGGCGTCTTCACGACCCGGCCCGGGCAGCTCACGACCGACTTCTTCGTCAACCTGCTCGACATGACCACCGTGTGGCAGCCGGCCGGGTCGGACAACGCGTTCCACGGCCGCGATCGCAAGTCCGACGCGTCGCGTTGGACCGCCACGCGCGTCGACCTGATCTTCGGGTCGCACGCGGAGCTGCGCGCGCAGGCCGAGGTCTACGCGTGCGCCGATGCGCAGGCGAAGTTCGTCGGCGACTTCGTGGCGGCGTGGAACAAGGTCATGAACGCGGACCGGTTCGACCTCCCCCACGCGAGCGCGACCGCCGGGCTCACGCAGTCCGCGGCCGGCAACGCCGCCAACTGACCCGCTAGCTTTCGCCCCGGCGCGGTGGCGTGCCGCGCCGGGGGGGAGCCACCTTCATCTCAGGGAGCGAACGATGCAGCGATCGGGGAGCGCCGTCTGGCGCGGCGCGGGGAAGGACGGGTCGGGCACCGTGAGCACGCCGAGCGGCGCGCTGCAGGAGCAGCCCTACTCGTTCAAGACGCGGTTCGTCGACGAGGACGGGCGCGCGGGCACGAACCCGGAGGAGCTCATCGCCGCCGCGCACGCCGGCTGCTTCTCGATGGCGACGGCGTTCCAGCTCGCCGGCGCCGGCTTCACGGCCGAGGAGCTGCGCACCGAGGCGCAGCTCACGATGGAGAGCGGCGCCGGCGGCTGGTCGATCACGGCGATCAAGCTCGTGCTCCGCGCGAAGGTGCCCAACATCGACGACGCGAAGTTCCAGGAGCTGGCCGCGGCGGCGAAGGCCGGCTGCCCGGTGTCGCGCGTGCTCAAGGCCGACATCACGCTCGACGCGCAGCTCGAAGGCTGAACGACGCATGTGAAGGCCGCAGGGGGCGGGCGCATGAGAGGGGCGCATGTGGAGGGCAGTGCACCGCCTTCCACATGCGCCCCTCTCATGCGCCGCTGCCATGCGCCTTTCACATGCGCCTTTCACATGCGCCTTTCACATTCGCCTCTCACATGCGCCGCTCAGCCTTCACTCCAGCCAGGTCGTGTGCTGGTCGGCGGCGGCGCGCTGCTTGGCCGGCGGCACCTCGGCCGGCTCACCGACGTTGACGATGGCGACGATGCGCTGGCCGTCGGGCACCCCGGCGGCGGCGCGGGCGGCGGGGTCGTCCATCACGGCGCCCGACTTGATGTGCGTCCCCAGCCCGTGCTCGACTGCCGCCAGTGCGAGGTTCTGGACGGCCATCATCACTGCGCCGTAGTCCTCCTCGCGGATCTCGGGGTTCTCGTTCGTCAGCATGGCGACGGCGAGCATGCCCGGCAGCGCCCGGTGCTCGGCCGCGACGGTCTCGCGCATGGCGCGCGCCGCCTCGGGATCCTCGATCTTCTTCGCCTTGCGCGCGCCCAACGCGAGGCCGTAGGCGTACCGCGCCTCGGGGCCGAGGACGTAGAAGCGCCACGGCTGGGTGAGACGGTGGTTGGGCGCCAGCACGGCGGCGGCGAGGAGCGACTCGATCGTCTCGCGCGAGACGGGGCGGTCGGTGAAGCGCTTGATGGAGCGCCGGTTCTGAATGGTCTCGGAGGTACGCATCAGCGGAAGCTAGCGACCCCCGACCTCAGGAATGGCAGACGAGGTCGAAGCTGACGCGGGTGCGGTCCGACCGGCCCTGCGCCATCGTGCCGAGCGGGTTCGGGTTCCCGAGCGCGTGCGCCTGGAACGTGGGGCGCTCGCCGCCGGCCGCGGGTGGCAGCCCGAGCTCGGTCGCCCCGGGGGCCGCCGACCCGAGCACGCGCTCCGCGCCCGACCCGTACTTGACGTAGACGTCGACCGGCGCCCTCGTCGGGTTGTGGACGATGACGGACTGCGTCCCCGCGCACGGCCCTGCCGAGGGCGCGGCCGCGACCTTCGGCGCACGGTGGCCACACCCGGCGACGATGCCGAGCGCGAGGGCGAGGCAACGCACGTCGAGACGAGGCATCGGAGCCGTCCGGGGGTGTGAGGTCACGGGCGCTCGACGCTCGCCCGCTCGGCGCGCACGTGCGTGAGCCAGCCGTGCGTGTCCTCGGCCGCGCCGCGCACCACGTCGAGGAACCGCGCCTGGAGCTGCTGCGTGACCGGCCCCGGGCGCCCGCTGCCGACGACGATCTTGTCGACGCTGCGCACGGGCGTGACCTCGGACGCCGTGCCGGTGAGGAACACCTCGTCGGCGGCGTAGAGCATCTCGCGCGGCAGCGGGCCCTCGCGCACGGGGATGCCGGCGTCGCCCGCGAGCGAGAGGATCGTGTCGCGGGTGATGCCGCCGAGGAGCGTGCCGTTGAGCGGCGTCGTGAACACCGTGCCCTTCGAGACGACGAACACGTTCTGCCCCGAGCCCTCGCTCACCAGCCCGTCGGGGGAGAGCGCGATCGCCTCCTGATAGCCGTTGGCGAGCGCCTCCATCTTCACGAGCTGGCCGCTCAGGTAGTTGCCGGCGATCTTCGCCATCGCGGGGATGGTGTTCGGCGCCACGCGGTGCCACGTCGACACGCACGCGTCGACGCCGTTCTCGAGCGCGCCCACACCGAGGTAGGCGCCCCACGGCCAGCACGGCAGGTAGACCTCGACCGGGCTCGCGAACGGCACCATGCCGGCGGCGCCGTAGCCGCGGATGACCATCGGCCGCAGGTAGCAGGCGTCGAGGCCGTTCTTCTCCACCAGCTCGCAGCACGCCGCGACCAGCTCGTCGACCGTGTACTTCACGTCCATGCGGTAGATGCGGCACGACGTGAGCAGGCGCTGGAGGTGGTCCTCCAGCCGGAAGATGGCCGGCCCGTGCGGCGTGCTGTAGCAGCGGATCCCCTCGAACGCGGAAGACCCGAACTGGAGCGAGTGCGAGAGGACGTGGACGTTCGCCTCGGCCCACGGGATGAACTCCCCGTCGCGCCAGATCCAGTCGGTCCCTGTGAGCTGATACATGAAGTCCTCGGAGAAGAGCTGCGGCCAGCGGTACCCCCCAAGATAGCGGCCCGGGCTCTCTCGACCGAGACCCCGCCCGGCGGCGCGTGGCCCGTCGGCCGGGTCAGACGCCGAACTGCGTGAGGTGGTGGCAGAGGTGCTTCGCCATGAGTGCGCTCCAGTGCCGCCCCTGCATCGCGCCGAGCATGGGGTGCGAGGGCCACGCGCCCTCGACGTCGCGCGCCGCCATCGCGTCGACGAGGGCGAGGCAGCGCCCGTGTTCGGCGACGAAGTCGTGCGGGTCGCGGGCGAGCAGCGTGGGCATGGTGCGGACGCCCTTGGGCCACGGCAGCGCGAGGACGAGCGTGCGCAGCACGGCCTTCGGCATCGGCACCGGCGCGGGGACGGGCGCGGCGGAGGTGCGGCCCAGCGCGAGCTCGAGCGCCTCGTTCACGTGCCAGAGCATCTGGTCGATCGACATGCGCCCCCAGCGGCGCGCGCTGTCGGGGCGCAGGGCACGCACGCGCGCGTCGATCGCGGCGCGGTGGGCGGGATCGTGGAGGGTGGGCATGACGTCCTCGGGACGATGATGCCTAACGGCTCGCGACGCTCAGAAGTCGAGCGTCGCGAGGTAGTCGTGGTCGCGCTTCGCGCTGTCGAGCGGCGCGCCGGGATACGTCTCCTGCTCGACGTAGAGGATGCGCTCGTCGATGCGCGGGATGCGACGCAGCAGCGTGCGCAGGTCGACGACGCCCTTGCCGAGCTCCGTGTCGGTCTTCGCGCCGAGCGACGGGGCGTCCTTGATGTGGAAGAGCCAGTAGCGATCGGCGTAGAGGCGCATGAGGTCGAGCGGATCGCGTCCGCCCATGGCCGCGTTGCCGGTGTCGAGCTGCAGCCGCACGTACGCCGGATCGGTGCGCTCGACGAGCACGTCGTACGCGACGCGGCCGTCGATGGTCACGAAGTTCTCGGGCTCGTCGTGGAAGGCGATCCACATGCCGTGGGCGCGCGCGACGCGGCCGGCGCGATTGAGCTCGTCGGCCCAGTAGCGATGGTCGTCGAGCGTCTTGCGGCGCGCCTCGGGAAGGCTGGCGAGGACGACGTACTCGTGGCCGAGCGCGTGGGCGGCGTCGAGCTGGCGCTCGATGTCGGCGAGCGAGTTGGTGTGCGTGGAGAGGCTGCGCAGCCCGAGCCGCTGCAGCGTCGCACGGAGCTGCGCGGGCGGCATCCCGAAGTTGTCCATCGACGCGAGCAGCTCGACGTCGGTGTAGCCGGCAGCGGCGATGTCGGCGAGGGTGCGCTCGAGGTTCGCGCGTCCGGCGTCGCGCAGCGAGTAGAGCTGGATGCCGATGCGCTTCAGCCGGCGGGTCGCGACGCGATGCGGCGCGACGTGATGCGGCGCGACGTGCGCCGCGATACGCGACGCGGCGAGCGGCATGGCCAGCGTGGCGCCGAGGGTGTGGACGAACGCACGACGATGCATGGGCTCTCCGGGTGAGCGAGGGCGCTTCGTTCGAACCACGCAGGTCACGGAGGTCACGGAGGAAACCCTGGAGTCGTCTACTCCGTGTCCTCCGTGCCGTCCGTGGTTCGAATGACGCCTCGGGGAACGGGTAGATGGCGGCGTCGCTCGATGATGGCGTCCGTCGCGGCCGGGCGCGAGTGGCTGGCGCGCGGCCGCGGGCGCCTAACGAATTGCTAGAGTGACGGCAGGAGCGCGGCGAGCGCGTCGGCGGAGGTGGTCACGGGGATGACCTCGAAGTCGACGAGGTCGGCCCAGCGGGCGATCCATGCGTCGAGCAGGGCGCGGTCGTCGCATTCCATCACCTGGTAGCAGTGCTGGCGATCGGTGGTGACCCAGCTGGCGACGTAGGTGAGGCCCTCCGGGGCGAGGCGGCCCTCGGCGCGGAAGCGGCGGTAGACGGGGAGGGGGTCGGCGTCGCGGAAGTGCTCGATGACCATGAAGAGCATGGACGGCGGTCGCGGTGGTGCGTTGGGATGTGTGGCGCTGCGTTCGGATGGAACGCCGATCCTGAATCGATTGGCGATGATGCGGTCCCCGAACCCCTTTCGCCATGACTGCTGATCCGACGAACACCCCGGCGCGTGGCTTTCGTGGGCTCCGCGTGTGGCACGAGGCCGTGGCGTTGGCCACCGAGGCGTTCCACGTTGCCGACGCGCTGCCGAGCGCGCACGCCGGACTGGCCGATCAGATCCGGCGGGCCGCCGGCTCCGTGCACGCCAACATCGCAGAGGGCAGCACCCGGCCCTCGCGTCGCGACTTCCTGCGCTTCATCGGGATGGCCCGCGGCTCCCTCGCCGAGCTGGAGGCACACGTCGAGCTCGCGCGCCGTGCGACACTGATCTCCGAGGAACTACTCACACCGGTCTTCACCCGCGCCCGTCACGTCGGCCGCCTTCTCCCCGCCCTCGCCCGCGCGCTGCGTCGGCGCGATGACGCCGTTCCCCAAACGCGGCATCGTCGACAAGACGCGCCACCGAAGACGCACGATCGCTGACGACCCATCGGGAACGGCGTGGGGCGTCGACAACGCTGTTCCGCCAACGCCTAACGCGGAAAGGCCCCCGTCTCCAGAAACCCGAAGATCGCCGCGAGCACATCGGGATACCACATCAGAAACGGGTGCGCCCGGTCGACCACGAGGAAGTCCGCCATCCCGTCCGCGCCGGCGCGCGCCACGCTCACGCGCCCGTCGGACGGCCCGCCGAACACGTGGCCGGCGAGCGGCACCAGCGTGCGGCGGCCCGCGATGACGCCGCACTCGAACGGGAGCGGCGGCAGGGCCAGTGGGGCGCTGTCGGCGCCCGTGCCGAGCTGCTGGCCGGCGGGGCCGAGGAGGTGGCGATAGAGGCGCCACCCCCGCATCGCTTCGGCCAGCTCGCTGCCTCGGCTCGGTGGCGCGAGCATGACCACGCGGTGCACGCGCGCCGCGGGGAGCAGCCCGCGCGCCACCATCGCGCGGAGCACGATGCCGCCCATCGAGTGCGTCACGACGTCGAACGCGGGCTCGGGCACCGACTCGGCGATGCGCGCCGCGACCAGCGCCGCGAGCGCCTCGATCGCCGCGCGGCGCGACGGATAGCCGATGCTCACGACGCGGCGCCCACGCGCCTCGGCGGCGTGCGCGACGGGCCACAGCGAGTGGCGGGTGCGGGCGAGACCGTGCAGCAGGACGAGCGGCGGCGGCATCGTCCAATCCTAACGACCGTGACTCGTGACTCGTGACACGTGACGCGTGACGGCGTGGGGCGACGAGTCGCGAGTCACGAGTCGCGGCTCCTCGACGAGCGCCCACGCCGGATGCCGGCTTGCCCGGTCGCCGCCCGGAGCGGATGTTCGGCTCCATGCCGTCGCTCGTCGTCGCCAGCCTCGCGGTGGTCGCCGCCGCGAGCGCGCTCGGATTCCTGTTCCGCCGACGCCTGCGGCGACGCGTGAACCGCGCCGCCGCGCGGGCCGTGCTGCGCTACCGCGCGCGCGTCGACCGGTTCAAGCTGATCGGGCGGCCGTACGTGCGCGAGCGGCTGCTCGGCGACCCGGCCGTCGCCGATGCGGTCCGCGAGCACGTGCAGGAGACGGGGCAGACGGAGGCCGAGGTCTGGGCGCGCGTCGACGCTTACGTGCGGGAGATCGTGCCGTTCTTCAACATCCTCGCGTACTACGCCGTGGGGACGCGCGTGTCGCGGTGGCTGCTCGGGCTGTTCTACCACGTGACGGTCGAGCACGAGGACCGCGCCGCGCTGCGCCGCCTGCCGCGCGATGCGGTCGTCGTCTATCTCATGAACCACCGCTCCAACGCCGACTACGTGCTCGTCGGCTACGCGCTCGCCGGGCAGGTGGCCATCTCGTACGCGGTGGGCGAATGGGCGCGGGCGTTCCCGCTCGAGCAGATCTTCAAGGCGTTCGGCGGCTACTTCGTGCGACGGCGGCACCGCGAGCGGCTCTATCACACGGTGCTCGAGCGCTACGTGCAGCTCATCACGCGCGAGGGCGTCACGCAGGGGATCTTCCTCGAGGGCGGCCTGACGCGCGACGGGCGCCTCCGGCCCACCAAGGTGGGGCTGCTCGACTACGTGCTGGGGATCGGCCGCGACCCGGCGTACCGCACGCGGATCCACGTCGTGCCGGTCGCGGTGAACTACGACCGCGTGCTCGAGGACCGCTCGCTGCTGCGCGAGCTGGACAGAGCATCGGGCGGGCGGCCGCCGAGCCGCCTCGCGCAGCTCCGGTCGGTCGTGCACTACCTGCTGTGGAACGCCGGGCGGCTCGTGGCGCGCCGGTGGAAGCGCTACGGCCGCGCCGCGGTGACGATCGGCGCGCCGGTGCCGCTCGCGCCGTGGTACGAGGCGCAGGCGGACCTCTACGCGCTGCCGCGCCACGAGCGCCTGGCCCGCGTGCAGGCGCTCACCGACGAGATCATGGACCGCATCGGGCGGCTGATCCCGGTGACGCCGGTGCCGCTGGTCTGCGCGGCGGTGCAGAGCCTGGGCGGCGACGTGCTCGCGCGACCGCGCCTGATCGAGCGCATCGAGGAGCTGCGCGACACGCTCGTCGAGCTGAACGCGCACGTCGTGCGCGCCGACCGCGACGCCGAGGCGACGCTCGACGTCGCGCTGCGCATGCTGCGGATGCGGCGCGTGCTGTTCCCGGAGGCGGACCACTACGTGGTGCTGCCGCGCGGACGCGAGCTGGTGAGCTACTACGCCAACAGCATCGCCCATCTGTTAGGCCCGTACGAGGCCGCGGTCCGCGCACGCGACGCGCTGCCGGCGGAGCACCTTGCCGGTTAGGCGGCATCGGCTCGGTGACGGCTGATGGGTTCCTCCGTGTCCTCTGTGCCCTCCGTGGCTCGGACCTGATAGCTCGTCAGAGCGCGTTCGTGAGCGCGGTGCCTAACGTCGCGACGCTGGAGCCGTAGCGCGCGAGCAGCTCGGCCACCGGACCGTCGGGCGCCCGCGTGAGCCCCCAGAGCACGTGGAGCCCCTGCACCGTCTCGCTCCGCCGCTCGGTCGCGAACGCCGTCGCCGCGTCGAGCGCGGCGTGCGCGTCGGCGCGCAGCGGGAGCGGCGGATGCGCCACGCGATCGGTAGGACTCGGCAAGTGTTCGGCGAAGTCCGAGCGGAAGCGGTCGTGGTCCATCCGGCTCGCGCGCGTGAAGAAGCCGAGCGGGAGCCCGCCGGCGCCGAGGAGGCCGAAGAGCAGGCTCTCGGCGCCGACGTCCGCCTGGCCGCGGCGGAAGGCGTCGTCGGCCGCGAGGTCGAGCGCGAGCTGCAGCGCGGCGTCGGGCGTCGGTGGCGCGAGCGGGCGCGCGGCGCGCTCGGCGAGGATGGCGTCGGGATCGAGGCCGCAGATGGCCGCGATGCGGCGGCGGTCGGCGTCCTCCGGCCGCTGCTCGAACAGCTCGCGCGCCATCTCCCGCGCCGACTGCGTCGGGCGCCAGCCGCGAAGATCGAGATCGGCGCCGCAGCGCACGAGCGCCTCCACCACGAGCGTCCACGCGTTGCCGACGGCGATGTTGATGAGCGGCGAGCCGTAGATCATGCTGTTCACCGGCGTGCCCCGCGCGGCCATCGCGTCGAGCACCGCCGTGCGCCCGTTCAGCATGGCGACGAAGAACGCTTCCACGAGCAGCTCCTCGTCGTCGGGATCGGGCAGCGACGGGATGCTCGACGGGCCGACGGCGTCGAAGGCGGGGCGGAGCCGAGTCGCGGCGGGGAGCGGCCGGCCGCGCGCGTCGAGCGAGCGGCGCACCGCGTCGACGTCGCCCAGACCGGCAGCGATCCACAGCGCCTGGCGCGGCGTGGCGCGCGCGGCGAGGACGTCGACGGCGTCGCCGTTCCAGTAGCGGATGAGCGCGTGCTCGAGCACCGGGATGCCGTTAGGCGCGACCCAGTCGGGATCGGCGCCGCGGTCGAGCGCGTGCCGTACGCTCGCGGGCTGCATGCGCATGTGGCCGCACAGCCGCACGTTCAGCGCGCGCTGCGGGTCGAGCCCCTGCGCCACCAGCCACTCGACGATGGCGCGCATCGCGTCGACGCCGTGGGCCTCCTCCTGCCGGAGGGCCATGTGGAGCAGCAGCTCGCGGCCGAACGCCCCGCCGTCGTCCGACGGCTGCAGCAGCGCGGGGTGTGCCTCGACGACGCGCCGCAGCGCATCGAGGTCGCGCGCCCCGATGGCCCGCTCGGCGCGCTCCACGGGGCGCATCTCCCACTCGCCCTGGGACGGCCTCGTCGCCGCGGCGGTGGCGCGTGCGATGAGCAGCGACCAGCTGGGGAACCCGTACTGGCGCGCCATCGCGAGCCGCACGTCGTCCTCGGTCACCGTCGCGGCGAACACGTCGTCGACGCGCATGCCGTAGAACCGGGGGACGTACGCCGCGAGCGCCCGACCGACGAACTCGCGCCGGTCGCGATGCGCGGCGAGCCAGCCGCGGACGCTGCGCTCGTAGAAGTCGGGCGGAAAGTCGGAGCGCCGGCCCCGGTGCGTGCCGCGCTCGACGTCGCCCAGGTAGCGCACGAGGCGCGGCCAGCTCGCGAACCCGTACTCGCGCGCGAGGACCCACTGCGCGTCCGCGAGCGCGACGCGCGGCGACGTCGCGATCCGGGGGTGCACGGCACGCGCGCGCGCGAATGCCTCGGGGTCACCGGCGCGGAGCCGGCGGAGCAGCGCCTTCGCCTCCTTGCGCTCGAACTCGAGGCTGGGCCGCGCGGGCAGGGGGCGCGGCACGGGCAGCGATACGGACATGACTCCTCCTCTCGGTATGGCCCGTGTCCGCCTGGTGGGCCCGAAAAGAGGGGAAGAGATCGAGCGAGTCGTGCGACGACGGATCGGATGGGACCATCCCTGCCCGCGGACCGGGTGCGCTCCGATGGCGCCCCGGAAGCATCGCGACGCCGCCGAATCGCGTCAAGCGGGCGTCGCGCGGCGTGTGCCTAACGAATCGGTGCGTCGACGAACACGGTCTCGGCGGCCAGCGCCTCGACGCACAGGTTGACGGTGCGGCCGATCGCGCGCGTGCGATGCACCGTGCCGGCGGGGACGACGACGCTCTGCCACGGCCGCAGCCGCAGCTCGCGTCCGTCGGCCAGGTCGATCGCGAGGCAGCCGTCGACGACGATGAACAGCTCGTCGGAGTGCGGATGATGGTGCCAGCGATACTCGCCCTCGAACACGGCCAGCCGCAGACAGTGCCCGTTCACCTGGCTGACGACGACGTTGCGGTAGGGCTCCGCGAACGCCGCGCCCTCGGTCCCGAGGTCGACGACGTGGAGCGGCGGATGGCGCACGGGCTCGCTCGCGTAGTCTTCTGCGCTGGGGTGCATGGGCGGGAGTGTCGAGTAGGTGCCTAACGCGCGGCCCGGGTGACGGGCACGCCGAGGAAGGTGGCGTAGCGCGCCTCGGCGGCGGCGATGGCCGCGCGCTCGCCGCGCCGGAGGCGGGCCGGCAGATCGTAGGTGACCACGACGCCGCGCTTCGAGGGCGCGCGCTTCCAGCCGCCCACCAGCTCCCCGTCGATGGCGACGACGTGCCCCCACAGCGCGGCCGACCGCTGCTCGCTCGACAGGTGCGCCATGCGGCCGAGCACCGCGGCGCGGTCGCGGTGGCCGATGAACTGCTCGTCGTAGTTGGGCAGCAGATGCGCGATGCCCGTCGGCTCGCCCGGCTCGGGCGCGGAGGCGCCGTGCCAGTGCGCTCGGCCGTCGAGCGTCTCGCGCACGAGTGCGTCGCCGACGATCTCGACGCCGCGCTTCGCGTCGGCGACGGTGAGTCCCGACCACCACGCGAAGTCCTGGAGCGTCGCCGGGCCGCGGGTCGTGAAATAGCGCGCCGTCAGGCGGCCCAACGCGTCGTCGCGCTCGATCGGCGCGGCGGGCGCCACGCGCTCGTCGAGCAAGGCGTACGTGGACTGGCTGCCGCGCCGCGGGCCGCTGCACACGACGCCATCGAGCTCGGCGCGCATCACGAGATGGGCGAGGCGCTGCGTGCCGGCGGTGTCGATGCCGGCCGCGCCTAACGCCTCGGCGAGCTCGCCACGCTCGCGCGTGCGGCCGCCCTCGAGCGCCTGCGCGATGGCGGCGTGGCTGCGCCGGTAGACGTCGTCGGTGAGGCCCAGCGTGCGGTCGTAGGAGGTCATGAGGGCGCGGACGCGCGGGCCGGTGAGCGCGAGCATCCAGCGGATGTCGGCCGGCGCGACGAAGTGCCACGTCGGCCGCAGCACGTGCGTGCGGAGGATCGCGCCGTCGGCGAACGCGCGCTCCACGTCCGCGTCGGTGGCGCCCGCGCTGCGTTGGGCGAGCGCCCATTTCGCGCCGGCGTAGTCCTGCGCCTGCACGGCGCCGAGCCGCGCGACGACGTCGGCCGGAGTCGCGAGCGGCGGGCCGACGAGCGACTGCGCGGCGAGGCGGCGGCGGGCGACGAGGGATGCGGTCGGCATGGTGGGAGACGCGGCGTGTCGACGGCCTAACGGTCGAGCCGCCGCGGCTGGAACACCGTGACGGCCGACCCGTCGGCGACGAAGGTGGACGCGGGCGGGGTGCCCAACGTCGCCACGAATGCCGGGCCGTACAGCGACGCGACGTCCGCCACGAGCTCCGGCGACTCGGCCGCCCACACGCGCCACCGCGGATGCGCCACCTCGTACTCCACGGTGCCGCCGTCGCGCTGCCGCGTGTAGCCCCAGTAGTGCTCCGTGACGAACGCCGCCTCGTCGCCCGCGGCCGGTACCGTGGCCGCGCCGACGGACGCGGCGGCGACGTGCTGCCACGCCGAGTCGCGGGGAAGACGCCACTCGTACGCGACGCGCCCCGGCGTTCCGGGCGGGGGCGTGCGGCTGCGCATCGGCACGGCGCGGTACGGTTCGTCGTACGCGAGCCGGGCGACGAGCGCGATGGCGCGGCGCGGCACGAGCTCGCGCACGAACGTGACGCCGCGCCGGACCTCGCCATCGGGCATCTCGCGCCGGACGTAGAAGCGCAGGTTCACCTCGTCGAAGTCGCGGTGGAACGGGACCGGCACGCCGAGCACCCGCGTGCGCAGGAAGCGGAACCCGACGATGCTCACGAGCGCTCGGCCATGCCAGACGTCGAGCGCCGTGCCGGCCGGCACGAGCGGCCGCAGCAGGTCGGGATCGGCATCGTAGTTCAGCATCACGAGCTGCCGCCACTCCGCCTGCAGGAACGCGCGGCGGCGCGCCGTCGCGCCGTGGCTCGGCATGGGGCGCCTAACGCGCGTCCGGCGCGGCGAGCAGCGCGCGCACCGCGGCGATCGCGGCGGCGGTACGCGTCTCGAAGCCGCCGCCCAACGTGACGTAGCGGCGCCCCGCCGCGTCGAGCTCCGCGACCAGGCGGGCGTGGTGCTCGGCGCGGCGCTCGGCGAGCACGCGCACGTCGTCGTGCACGAACGGCACGTCGGGGGCGAGCAGCAGCACGAGGTCGTAGCAACGGGCGCGCGCCGCGTCGGTGAGCCACGACGGGCGCGTGCCGACCACGAGGTCGCTCCAGGTGCCCGTCGTGTGGAGCTCCGTGTCGCAGAAGAGCACGCGGTTGGCCCGCTTCGCCGCCTCGTCCTCCCACGTCGCCTGCCCCCACGCGATCGCCTCGAAGTCGACGAGCGCGAGGCCCATCGCGTCGCGGTGCTCGCAGTAGTCGCGCCCGTACTCGCGGACCCACTCGGTGTCGAACGTCTCGGCGAGCCGCGCGGCGAGCACCGACTTGCCCACCGACTCGGTGCCGAGGAGCGCGACGCGGCGCACGAAGGAGGGGCGCACGTGCGCGGGCAGGTCGTCCCAGTGGCCCATGGGGTCGCGCAGGATCGCGGGGCCCGAGACGCCGTCCGCCACACCGTCCGCATCCTCGAGCGGCACGGCGCCGGCGACCTCGTCGCCGCGCGACACGCGCACCACGTGGCAGTCGGGATGCGCGTCGCGCACCCAGCGGCTTCGCACACCGTACGGGATCGGATCGTCGTCGTCGACCGCGACCAGCACCGTGAGCGCATCGACCCGTGCGCGGGCGGCCCGGATGAGGCGCGCGTGGCCGCGGTGATACGGCAGGAACCTTCCGAGGACGAAGCCGTGCGTCACGCGCGCAGGGTGAGGGGAATGCCGGCGAGTCAGTCTAATGCCGTCGGCCACGCGGCGCAGCGGCGCGCGATGCACGTCGCTACCATGCTGCACCGTCGTCCACCTCTCGACCCGAGGACTCGCTCCAT
>Ga0213876_10001590_pt1 | contig 13958 bp, 13 predicted proteins | sample BarmaccomBMRX_R9_FD_160113 | JGI IMG/M metagenome (GOLD analysis project Ga0213876, IMG submission 160113) | Root-associated microbial communities from Barbacenia macrantha in rupestrian grasslands, the National Park of Serra do Cipo, Brazil - RX_R9 | ecosystem: Host-associated > Plants > Roots...
CCAGTCTCGTCCGGGCGATTCTACGAAGCCGCAGCACATTTTCGCAACCGCTTGGGAAACTTTTCCGCGCCCGAAAATTTATAGCTCGATTGTGCTTTGTGGGGGGATGGCAATGATTCGTGTGCGTGTGATGCTGATTGCGGTCGTCGGCCTGCTCGCGGCGGGCAATCAGGCCAGCGCTCAATGGATGGACACCCGACAGACCATGGGCTTTGGGCCGCAATTTTTTGGCGGTGCCAGCCCGATCCCGCGCGAGACCGTGTACTACCCGGGGAGCTATGCGCCCGGCACCATCGTGGTGGATACCGCCGAGCGGCGGCTCTATCTCGTGCAGGGCGGCGGCCAGGCGCTGCGCTATGGCATCGGGGTCGGCCGCGACGGTTTTCGCTGGGGCGGCGTGCACCATGTCTCCGCCAAGAAGGAGTGGCCGGAATGGACGCCGCCGCGCGAGATGCTGGCGCGGCGCCCGGACCTGCCGCGCCACATGGTCGGCGGCATCGAAAATCCGCTCGGGGCGCGCGCGCTCTATCTCGGCTCGACGCTGTACCGCATCCACGGCTCCAACGAGCCGGAGACGATCGGACAGGCGGTGTCCTCGGGCTGCTTCCGCATGACCAATGATGACGTGGTCGATCTCTACAACCGCGTCGCGGTCGGCGCGCTGGTGATCGTGAAGAACTAGCTACGCCGATTTCTCGAACAGCTCGCGGCCGATCAGCATGCGGCGGATCTCGCTGGTGCCGGCGCCGATCTCGTAAAGCTTTGCGTCGCGCAGCAGCCGCCCGGTCGGATAATCGTTGATGTAGCCGTTGCCGCCGAGGAGCTGGATCGCATCCAGCGCGCACTCCGTCGCCTTCTCCGCCGCGTAAAGGATGGCGCCGGCGGCATCCTCGCGCGTGGTCTCGCCGCGATCGCAGGCCTTGGCGACCGCATAGACATAGGCGCGCGAGGCGTTCATCGTGGTGTACATGTCGGCGAGCTTGCCCTGCACGAGCTGAAAGGTGCCGATCGGCTCGCCGAACTGCTTGCGCTCGTGCACGTAAGGTAGCACCACGTCCATGCAGGCCTGCATGATGCCGAGGGGCCCCGCGGCCAGCACCGCGCGCTCATAGTCCAGCCCCGACATCAGCACGCCAACGCCGCGGCCGACATCGCCGAGCACGTTCTCCTCCGGCACCTCGCAGTCCGTAAACATCAGCTCGCAGGTGTCGGAGCCGCGCATGCCGAGCTTGTCGAGCTTTTGCGCCGTGGAGAACCCTTTCATCCCTTTCTCGACAATGAACGCGGTGATGCCGCGCGGGCCCGAATTCGGCTCGGTCTTGGCATAGACCACGAGCGTGTCGGCGACCGGACCGTTCGTGATCCACATCTTGCTGCCATTCAGCACGAAGCGGTCACCCTTCTTCTCGGCGCGCGTCTTCATCGACACCACGTCGCTTCCGGCCGACGGCTCGGACATCGCCAGCGACCCGACATGATCGCCCGAGATCAGCTTTGGCAGATATTTCTGCTTCTGCGTCGCATTGCCGTTGCGGCGGATCTGGTTGACGCAGAGATTGGAATGGGCGCCATAGGACAGGCCGACGGACGCGGAGGCGCGCGAAATCTCCTCGACCGCGATACAGTGCTCGAGATAGCCGAGCCCGGCGCCGCCATATTCCTCCTCGACGGTGATGCCGTGGAGGCCGAGCGCGCCGATTTTTGGCCAGAGATCCCTCGGGAACTGGTTGCTGCGGTCGATCTCGGCGGCGCGCGGCGCGATCTCGTTGGCGGCAAAATTCTGCACCGTGTCGCGGATGGCGTCGGCGGTCTCGCCGAGATCGAAATTGAACATCCGATGCGCGTTGGAAATCATGGTCTCACCCGGCCTTTTGAAGGAATTGCGTTGCCGTTCTATCACAGGCTTATGCGCAGGAGATTTCCTTGTCACGGGAGAAAAACCGCTACTGCGGTAACCGAAAAGCCAAGATTGCGGCAAAACTCTCCCTTGCACCGGCCGAAGGAACGGGATGTAATTTCATATAACTTTGGCCGTCCGGGCGCGTATCATGACAAGCGGGACAAGAGAGGAAGACACCCATGCACGGGACCATCGATCCTGCCGAAAGCCCCGATCACAAGGCCGCGCGGGAGCGCGCCTTCGCGCTGCCGCTCTCCGAGTTCGATCCCGGCGATCCCGAGCTGTTCCGCTCCGACACGCACTGGCCGTATTTCGACCGCCTGCGCCAGGAAGAGCCCGTGCACTATTGCAAGGACAGCATGTTCGGGCCTTATTGGTCGGTGACGCGCTACAGCGACATCATGGACGTCGACACCAATCACGCGGTGTTCTCCTCGGCCGCGTCGCTCGGCGGCATCACCATCCGCGACGTACCGCCGGATCTGCGCCGCGAGAGTTTCATTGCCATGGACCAGCCGCGCCACGGCGCGCAGCGCAAGACCGTGGCCCCGATGTTCACGCCGGGCAATCTCGACGAGCTCGCGGTCAACATCCGCAGGCGCTCGGCAAGCTGCCTGGACAACCTTCCGGTCGGAGAGGTGTTCGATTGGGTCGGCCGCGTCTCGATCGAGTTGACCACGCAGATGCTCGCCGTGCTGTTCGATTTTCCCTGGGAGGATCGCCGCAAGCTGACGCGCTGGTCGGACATTGCAACGACGCTGCCCGGGGTCGGCGGCCTGGTCGAGACCGAGGACGAGCGGCAGGCCGAGCTGATGGAATGCGCGCAATATTTCGCGGCGCTCTGGAAGGAGCGCATCAACGCGCCGCCGAAGAACGACCTGCTGTCGATGATGGCGCATAACGAGGCGACACGGGACATGGACCCGAAGAATTTTCTCGGCAACCTGATCCTGCTGATCGTCGGCGGCAACGATACCACCCGCAACACGATGTCGGGCTCGATCTACGCCCTGCACAAACATCCCGACCAGTACCGCAAGCTGAAGGACAATCCGGCGCTGCTCGACAGCTTTGTGCCCGAGGTGATCCGCTGGCAGACGCCGCTCGCGCACATGCGCCGCACCGCGCTCGCCGACATCGAATTCCGCGGCAAGCAGATCAAAAAGGGCGACAAGGTCGTGATGTGGTACGTCTCGGGCAACCGCGACGAGGCGGCGATCGAAAAACCCTATGACTTCATCATCGACCGGCCGCGGCCGCGCACGCATCTGTCGTTCGGCTTCGGCATCCACCGCTGCATCGGCATGCGGCTCGCCGAGTTGCAGCTCAAAATCATCTGGGAGGAGATCTTCAAGCGGTTCGACCATATCGAGGTGGTCGGCGAGCCGAGGCGGGTTTATTCCAGCTTCGTGAAGGGCTATGAGACCTTGCCGGTTCGCATCGCAGCATAGATATAGGCGAGGACAAACGAACGGTCCAAATCCGGGAATTCACGACGATGAACGTCCAGACGACCATCCGAGCTGATCGACAGGAGCTGCTGCGCCAGGCGCGCGAGGAGGCCTATTCGACGCCGATCGAAAAATTCCATCCGGGCGCGCCAAAACTATTCCAGGACGATACGCTGTGGCCGTGGTTCGAGCGGCTGCGCAAGGAAGCGCCGGTGCACTACTGCACCAATTCGCGAATCGAACCCTATTGGTCGGTGACCCGCTATCACGACATCATGCATGTCGACACCAATCACGGCATCTTCTCGTCCGACGTGAGCCTCGGGGGCATCTCGATCCGCGACGTGCCGCCGGGCTATGACTGGCCGAGCTTCATCGCGATGGACCAGCCGCGTCATGCCGACCAGCGCAAGACCGTGGCGCCGATGTTCACCCCAAAGCATCTCGACGAACTCGCGGTGCTGATCCGCCAGCGCTCGGCAAAGGTGCTGGATTCGCTGCCGCGTAACGAAACGTTCAACTGGGTCGAGAAGGTCTCGATCGAGCTGACCACCCAGATGCTGGCCACTTTGTTCGATTTCCCGTTCGAGGAGCGGCGCAAGCTGACGCGCTGGTCCGACGTCTCCACCGCGCTGCCCAAGGGCGGCATCGTGGATTCGCCGGAGCAGCGGCGGCAGGAAATGGACGAGTGCGCCGCCTATTTCTCGAAACTCTGGAACGAGCGCGTCAACGCCGAGCCGAGAAACGACCTGATCTCGATGATGGCGCACAATCCGGCGACGCGCTTCATGGACCCGGACAATCTGATGGGCAACATCATTCTTCTGATCGTCGGAGGCAACGACACCACGCGCAACACCATGTCCGCCTCGGTGCTGGCGCTCAACGAGAACCCCGACCAATATGACAAGCTGCGCAACAATCCTGACCTGATCGACACCATGGTGCCGGAGGTGATCCGCTGGCAGACGCCGCTCGCCCACATGCGGCGCACCGCGCTGGTCGACACCGAGCTGCAGGGCCAGAAGATCAGGAAGGGCGACCGCGTCGTGATGTGGTACGTCTCCGGCAACCGCGACGAGACGGTGATCGAGAATCCGGACGAGTTCATTATCGACCGCGCGCGGCCGCGCATCCACCTCTCCTTCGGCTTCGGCATTCACCGCTGCGTCGGCATGCGCCTTGCCGAGCTGCAGCTCCGCATCGTCTGGGAAGAGATCCTGAAGCGGTTCGAGCGCATCGAGGTGGTCGGCGAGCCGAAGCGGGTCTATTCGAGTTTCGTGCGCGGCATCGAGAGCCTGCCGGTGCGCATCCCCGGGTGAGCGCGGGGTTGGGCTCCCCGCGACGCAATCCCCTCGCACCTTGCCTCTATGGTAGAAATTTGATAGATTTCTACCATGAAGAAGGACATGCATCTCAATATCAAGAACGCGGAGGCCCATAGGCTTGCCTCGGAGCTTGCCGAGCTCACGGGCGAAAGCCTGACTTCCGCGGTGACTCTGGCCCTGCGCGAGCGCCTGGCGCGCGAACGTCGGCGCCGGCGTCCCGACCGCATTGCGGCACAGTTGATGAAGATCGGAAGCCGGTATGCCGCGCTGGCCGACACCGGGCGTACGCCCGATGACATCCTCGGATACGACGAGCACGGACTGCCAACGTGATCGTGATCGACAGTTCGGCGATCGTCGCCATCTTTCGCCAGGAGGATGATGCCGAGAATTTTGCGCACCGCATCGCCGCCGATGTTGATCCTGTGATGTCTGCGGCCAATCTCGTGGAAACGTCGATCGTCCTGCGCGGATTGAAGGAGATTGCGCCCGAGCGGGCAGAGCGTTGGCTTGACGATTTCATCGCGGCAGCGGGGATTCGGATCGAACCGGTCACAACGGATCAGGCAAATGCGGCGCGCGCGGCGCATCTGCAATTCGGCAAGGGGGCGGGGCACGGCGCCGCGCTGAACTATGGTGACTGCTTTGCATATGCGCTTGCCAAGAGCATGGAAGCGCCACTCCTCTGCAAGGGCAACGACTTTCGACTGACTGACATCGATGTCGCATGAGCGGTCATTGCCACCGGATGCAGAACCCGGGATAACCAAGCGATCACAGCACTGACGGTCTACAATGAACCAAGAACAAGAACATCAACAGGACCATTACGACGACTACGCCGACATCCGCGACGCCGTGGCAAAGCTCTGCGCGCAGTATCCCGGCGAATATTGGCGGAGGCTCGACCGGGAGATGGCCTACCCTTCGGCGTTCGTCGACGCGCTGACAAGGGCGGGCTACCTCTCTGTGCTGATCCCGGAGGAGTATGGTGGCGCCGGATTGAAACTGTCGGCGGCCGCCGCGATCCTGGAGGAGATCCAGCGCGCCGGCTGCAATGGCGGCGGCTGCCATGCCCAGATGTACACGATGGGCACGCTGCTGCGGCACGGCAGCGTGGAGCAGAAGCAAAAGTGGCTGCCAAAAATTGCGAGCGGCGAACTGCGTCTGCAGGCCTTTGGGGTCACCGAGCCGACCTCGGGCACCGACACGACGTCGCTGAAGACCTTTGCGCGGCGTGAGGGCAACGACAGCTATGTTGTCAACGGCCAAAAGATCTGGACCAGCCGCGCCGAGCATTCCGACCTGATGATCCTGCTGGCGCGTACCACGCCGAAGGACCAGGTCGCGAAGCGCACCGATGGTCTCTCCGTGTTCATCGTCGACATGCGCGAGGCGAAGAACGCCGGCCTCGACATCCGCCCGATCCGCACCATGATGAACCACTCCACGACGGAGGTGTTCTTCACCGAAATGAAGGTCCCGGCGGAAAACCTGATCGGCGAGGAGGGCAAGGGTTTTCGCTACATCCTCTCGGGCATGAATGCCGAGCGCATCCTGATCGCGGCCGAATGCATCGGCGACGCCAAATGGTTCATCGCCAAGGCGACCGACTATTCAAAAGAACGCGCGGTGTTCGGCCGCCCGATCGGCCAGAATCAGGGCGTCCAGTTTCCGATCGCAAAGGCCTACGTGGCCATGCGCGCCGCCGAGCTGATGGTGAAGGAAGCGACCCGCAAATATGAGGCAGGGCTGGATTGCGGCGCCGAGGCCAATATGGCGAAAATGCTGGCGGCGGATGCGTCCTGGGAGGCGGCCAATGCCTGCATCCAGACCCATGGCGGCTTCGGCTTTGCCGAGGAGTATGACGTCGAACGAAAATTCCGCGAGACAAGGCTCTACCAGGTGGCGCCGATCTCGACCAATCTGGTGCTCTCCTACATCGCCGAACACGTGCTCGGCATGCCCCGCTCCTACTAGGATCAAGACGCGTCGATGCTTTCAACTGTCTTGTCTCGCGCATGTCCTTGTTCGGCGACCGGTTCGCAACCTCACCGTCATTGCGAGGCGCGCTTGCGCCGAAGCAATCCAGACTGTCTCGGCGGTGAGAGTCCTGGATTGCTTCGCTTCGCTCGCAATGACGGAGAACGTTGATGCTGCCGCTCGAAGGAATCACCGTCGTCGCGGTCGAACAGGCGGTCGCCGCGCCGTTCTGTTCGTCGCGCCTGGCGGACGCCGGCGCCCATGTCATCAAGGTCGAGCGGCCCGAAGGCGATTTTGCCCGCGGCTATGATGCGGCCGCCAAGGGCCAGAGCAGCTATTTTGTCTGGCTCAACCGCGGCAAGGACTCTGTCGTGATCGACCTCGCCACCAAGGAAGGCCGCGACGAACTGGAGAAGCTGATCGCGGGCGCCGACGTGCTGCTGCAGAACCTGAAACCGGGATCGATGGACAAGCTCGGCTTCTCGCTCGAACGCTTGCGCAAGGATCATCCCGGGCTGATCTGTTGCACCATCACGGGCTATGGCGACGATGGCCCCTACGCCCACCGCAAGGCCTATGACCTCTTGATTCAGGCCGAGAGCGGACTGGCGTCGATCACCGGCGGCCCGGAGGGCGCTTCCCGCGTCGGCATGTCGATCGTCGATGTCGCGACCGGCGCGACCGCGCATGCCGCAATTTTGGAAGCACTGATCGGCCGCTCACGCACCGCCAAGGGCGCGGACATCCGCATCTCGATGTTCGACGTGATGGCGGAATGGCTCACCGTACCTCTGCTCAATGCGGAAGCGGGCCAGCCGCCCACGCGGATGGGGCTGGCGCACCCTTCGATCGCGCCCTATGGCGTGTTCCGCTCCAAGGACGGCAGGGAGATCCTGATCTCGATCCAGAGCGAGCGCGAGTGGAAGAAATTTTGCGCCGACGTGCTGGGCCAGCCGGAACTGCCGAACGATCCGCGCTTTGCCAACATGGTCGAGCGGGTCAAGAACCGTGCGCTGACCGACAGCACCGTCGGCGAACGCTTTGCGGCTGTCACGCGCGACGAGCTGTTGCAACGCCTGGCGGACGCTGACATCGCCTTTGCCGAGGTCAACACCATGGCCGATCTCTCCGGTCATCCGCATCTGCGCCGCATCGCGGTCGATACCCCCAACGGCGTGGTGAGCTATCCGGCGCCGGCGCCGATCATGGTCGGCGAGGACAGGCATTACGGTGCGGTGCCCGGCATTGGCGAACATCAAGAGCGCCCGGGAGCGCCACGTCCGAAAGCGAAATCGTCATGACCGAAAAACTCGATCTCGACCATCTGCGGCAATGGATCGGCCGCACCAGCGAAGCCACCGACATCGTGACCGCGCACCTGGTGATGGGCCTGCGCGCCACGCTGTTCCAGGAAATCGGCGAGCCAAAACCGGGCGACGCCGCGCCGTTCACGGTGCATTGGTGCCTGGGCCAGCCGGTGTTTCCGATGTCGCAGCTCGGGCCGGACGGCCACCCGACCCGCGGCGGCTTTTTGCCGCCGGTGCCGCTGCCGCGACGGATGTGGGCGGGCGGCGAATTGCAATTTTTCGACAGCTTGCGCGTCGGCGATGAGGTCAAGCGCAGCTCGCGCATCGCCGATGTGAGCTTGAAAAGCGGATCGACGGGCCAGCTCTGCTTCGTCTCGGTCGAGCACTTGGTGACCACGCCGCGCGGCACCGCCATTCGCGAGCGGCAGGATATCGTCTATCGCGAAATGGGTGGCGCGCAGGGCGCAGCGCCGGCGAAGGCCGCATCACCGCCCACGGCGCAGCATCGCGAAACCCACGTCTCCGATCCCGTGCTGCTGTTTCGTTACTCCGCGCTGACCTTCAACGGCCACCGCATCCACTACGACCGCGACTATGTCACCAGGGTCGAAGGCTATCCGGGCCTGATCTTCCACGGGCCGCTGCAGGCGGCGTTCATCATCGAACTGGCAGCGAAGCTGCACGGCGGCACGCCGCCCACGAAATTTGTTTATCGCGGCGTGCAGCCCTTGTTCGAAGGCGGCGAATTTTCCGTCAATGCCAATGACAATGGCGCCAGCATGGAGCTGTGGACCGCGAATGCAGAGGGACAGCCGACGATGAAGGGCACCGCGACATGGTGAGCGTTATTTGTCCGTCATTGCGAGCGAAGCGAAGCAATCCAGAGCCCCACGCGGGACTCTGGATTGCTTCGGCGCTTTGCGCCTCGCAATGACGGCGTCAAAACATCGAGGTTCAGTCGTGTCACGCCGGCAAGCAAAAGAAACAACCAAATCCCTCACCGTCAGGCAGGCGACGTTCGACCTGCTGCGGGCTTTGCGCATCCAAAAAGTGTTCGGCAATCCCGGCTCGACTGAATTGCCGTTCCTCGCCGACTGGCCTGATGACATCGACTACGTGCTCGGCCTGCAGGAAGCATCCGTCGTCGGCATGGCCGATGGCTACGCGCAGGCGACCCGCCACGCCGGCTTCGTCAATCTGCATTCAGCGGCCGGTGTCGGCAACGCGCTCGGCAACATCTTTACCGCGCACCGCAACCAGACCCCGCTGGTCATCACCGCGGGCCAGCAGGCGCGCGCCATCCTGCCGCTGCAGCCTTTTCTTTACGCCGAGCGTGCTTCCGAATTTCCCCGGCCCTATGTCAAGTTCAGCGTCGAGCCGGCGCGCGCCGAGGACGTGCCGGCGGCGATCGCGCGCGCCTATCATGTCGCGATGCAGCCGCCGTGTGGCCCGACCTTCGTCTCGATCCCGGTCGACGACTGGAGCCATGGCGCGCAGCCGATGGCGGCGCGCCACGTGAGCCGCGAGATCGGCCCTGATGCAGAGGCGATGAAGGCGCTGGTGGCGGCGCTGTCGGCCTCTGAGCACCCTGCCCTCGTGGTCGGCCCCGCCGTCGACCGCGCGGAGGCCGTCGATCTGATGGTTCAGGTCGCGGAGAGGGCGAAGGCGTCGGTGTGGGTCAGCCCGTTCTCGGCGCGCTGCTCGTTTCCCGAGCGCCATCCGCTGTTCGCCGGCTTTTTGCATGCCTCGCCCAGCCAGCTCTCGGACGCGCTGAAAGACCACGACCTCGTCGTGGTAATCGGCGCGCCCGTGTTCACCTTCCATGTCGACGGCCATGCCGCGATTTTTGATGGCGCGACGAGGCTGTTCCAGATCACCGATGACGCGGACGCGGCGACCATGACACCGACAGGCAACAGCATCGTCGCGACGATGAAGCCGGCGCTCGCGATGCTGCTCGACCTGCTGCCTGCAACCAAGCGCGCAGCACCCGCGGGCCGCGTGCTGGCACCGCCACCGAAGGCTGCCGAGCCGATCCCGGTCGACTTCCTGCTCCATACGCTCGCAGGCGCGATGCCCGAGGAAGCGGCGCTGGTCGAGGAAGCGCCCTCGCACCGGCCAGTGATGCACAAGTTCATGCCGATGCGCGGCGCGGACAGTTTTTACACCATGGCAAGCGGCGGGCTCGGCTGGAGCCTGCCGGCCGCCATTGGCCTGGCGCTGGGACGGCCGGAGCGCCGCACCGTCTGTTTGATCGGCGACGGCTCGGCGATGTATTCGATCCAGGCGCTGTGGACGGCGGCGCAGCGAAAACTGCCGCTCACGGTCGTGGTCATCAACAATCTCGGTTATGGCGCGATGCGCTCGTTCAGCCAGGTCATGCAGGTGCGCAACGTGCCAGGACTCGAACTGCCCGGCATCGACTTCGTCAAGATGGCCGAAGGCATGGGCTGCGATGCGGTCCGCGTCACCAGATCATCCGAGCTTGCACCGGCGCTGGCGCGCGGCCTGTCACACGGCGGCATCAGCCTGATCGAGGTGACGGTGGATTCGGCCGTGCCGCTGCTCTACGCGCAGGCGGGACGACGTTAATATAGCCGCTCGTCATGGCCGGGCCTGTCCTGGCCATCCACGTTTGAAGCGATCAAGAAAGGCGTGGATGCCCGGGTCAAGCCGGGTCAAGCCCGCATGACGAAGTCATTTCTGGCGACGCCCGCGGCCTATTTCCCGTGCTCTTCGCGCATTTTCGCCTGGATCTTGGCCATGCCGCCGATCCAGCGATCGTAGTTCTCGGTCTTGTTGCGCATGTAGCCGAGCACCTGCGGATGCGGCAGGATCAAAAACGTCTCCTGCGCGATGCCGGCAAGCGCATCTTTGGCGACCTGCTCCGGCGAGAGGTCACCGTCGCCGGACTGCGGCCCCCGGGGGACCGAACGTAGCAGGTTGGTGTCGACGCCCTGCGGACACAGAATCGAGACGCGGATGTTGTCGGCCTTGTGCGAGATCGCAAGGTTCTCCGCAAAGCCGACTGCCGCATGCTTGGTGGTCGAATAGGCCGGACTGCCGACCTGCGACAGCAGGCCCGCCGCCGAGATCGTGTTGAGGAAATAGCCGCCGCCGCGCGCCTTGTAGCGCGGGACAAGATGCCGTGCGGCATAGACATGGGCCATGACATGGATGGCCCAGCTGCGCGCCCACGGCTCATCCGAGGTGCCGCCGGCATTTTGCGACAGCGGATCGAAGCCGCCGCCGACGCCCGCGTTGGAGCAGAACAGCGCGATCGGGCCGAACTGCCGCTCGGTCTGGTCGATGACGTGAAAGATGTCCTTTTCCTGCGCGACGTCGCATTTGAACGCAGCGCCGTCGATGGTGCCGGCGACCGCGCGCGCGGCGTTGCTGTCGAGATCGGCGACGATCACTTTAGCGGCGCCGGCGCGGCGAAATTCCTCGCACAGCGCCTTGCCGATGCCGTTGCCACCGCCGGTGACGACCACGACCTTGCCGGCCACCTGCATTCGCCAACTCTCCGAATCGGCCCTGCGTGCAGCTCAGGGCAGAACCAGATCAAGCACCGCCGTATAATGGCATCCCGCGCCCAAAAGCACAAAGCAATGCCAGATCACATTCTGGAAGCGCAGCCGTCGCCAGGCATGAAAGATCACGCCGAGGCTGTAGAGCACGCCGCCCGCGATGACGCAGGCCAGGGCCGACGTCGGCAGCGCCGTCGTGGCCTGGTCATACAGCATTGCTCCGCTCCACCCCAGCGCGAGGTAGAGACCGACTGACAGCCGATCAAAACGGCCCGGCCAGCGCAGTTTGAGCACAATGCCGAGTATTGCGACGCACCAGACACCGGTCAGCAGCGCATAGGCGAAGACGCTCCGCTTCAATTCCACGATGAAGGGCGTGTAGGTCGCCGCGATCAGGAGATAGATCGCCGAATGATCGAAGCGGCGCAATACCCATTTGGTCGGCGACACCGGCCAGAGATTGTAGCTCGCCGACACCCCCAGCATCGACAACAGGCCGGCGACATAGATCGAGACCACGACGATATCCACGGTCGAGGCATAGATCGCAGTCAAGACGACCAGCACGGTGGCGGCGACGAGCCCCGTACAAATACCGATGGCATGAACGACGCCGTCGGCGATCAGCTCCGCGCGATCGTAGTTCCAGCGGATCGCGCCGGTCGCCGCATGAAGGGAGGTGGAGGCCAGTTGCTTCAGTTGGAAGATCGTCATCGGCAGTCCAAGGCGATTGCGGAGGTGAGTGCAGTGCGGCGTGTATAAATCGGTCTGTCCGCCTTGGCGAACGGTTCAAGGTTCACTTTCCCGGCAAACGCGTCCGAATTGTGAAGCTTGATTTTAGGCTGCCAATCGCCACTTTTCGCTTAAAGTTCCCGCCCGTCTTAACACGAGTCAATTCCTCGCATGGCGCCAAGCCTGTCTGACCTCCTCGAGGAAGCGCGCCTCTCCGCGCGCGCGCTGCTCGATTACGGTGAACATCTGTTCAGTCCGACCGTTCGTCTCGGGGTGACCGGGCTGTCGCGCGCCGGCAAGACCGTGTTCATCACCGCGCTGGTTCATGGGCTGACGCGCGGCGGGCGCTTTCCGGTGTTCGAGGCGTTCGATACCGGGCGGATCGCGCGGGCCCGCCTCGAGCCGCAACCCGACGATGGCGTGCCGCGCTTTGCCTATGAGAGGCATCTGAAAAACCTGATCGAGGACCGCTGCTGGCCGGACTCCACGGTGGACATCAGCGAGCTCCGCCTCGTGATCGACTATCAGCGGCAAAATGGCGCGGACCGCAGCCTGACACTCGACATCGTCGACTATCCCGGCGAGTGGCTGCTCGACCTGCCGCTGCTCGCCAAGAGCTACGCGGAGTGGTCGGCCGAGAGCCTTGCGCTGTCACGGGAGAAGCCGCGCGCCCATCTTGCGCAAGACTGGCACGCGCAGCTTGCGACGATGCTGGCGGACGCCAAGGAGGACGAGCAGGCGACGCTGAAAGCCGCAAGACTGTTCACGGATTATTTGCGCGCCTGCCGCGACGAGCGCTTTGCCATGAGCCTGCTGCCGCCCGGCCGCTTCTTGATGCCCGGCAATCTCGCCGGCTCCCCTGCCCTCACCTTCGCGCCGCTCGATGTGCCGACAACCGGCGCGCCGCCCGATGGCTCGCTGTGGGCGATGATGGAGCGCCGCTACGAGGCCTACAAGGCGATCGTGGTGCGCCCGTTCTTCAGGGATCATTTTGCCCGGCTCGATCGCCAGATCGTGCTGGTCGACGCGCTCGCCGCGTTCAACTCCGGCCCTGAGGCGCTGCACGATCTCGAAGCCGCGCTCGAAGGCATTCTCGATTGCTTCCACGTCGGCCGCAGCACTTTTCTGTCCAGCCTGTTCCGGCCGCGCATCGACCGCATCCTGTTCGCCGCCACCAAAGCCGACCATCTGCATCATCAGAGTCACGACCGCCTCGAGGCGGTGCTGCGGCACGCGGTATCCGCCGCCGCGGCAAAGGCCGAAGCCACGGGCGCTGCCATCGACGTGGTCGCGCTCTCAGCCGTGCGCGCCACGCGGGAGGCACAGGTGCAGCGCGGCCGCGAAAAACTGCCGTCGCTGCTGGGCACGCCGGCGCCGGGCGAGACCGGCAATGGCGAGATCTTTGACGGCAAGACCGAAGTCGCGACCTTTCCGGGCGACCTGCCGCTCGACGCGCAGGCCCTGTTTGCCGGCGAAGGCGCTTTTCGCGGCCTCGCTCACGACGCCGCCGACAACAGCGATTTCCGCTTCCTGCGCTTCCGCCCGCCGCTGCTCGAACGCGACGGAACGGACGAGCCCACCCTGCCGCACATCCGCCTCGACCGCGCCCTCCAATTCCTGATCGGAGACCGACTGCAATGAGCGAGCGCCCGCAAAGCCGACGGCCCGCCACGTTCAGGCTCGATGATCCCGGCGTCTTGGTCGTCGACGCCGAAGACTCTGGCCGC
>Ga0213876_10001591_pt1 | contig 13953 bp, 9 predicted proteins | sample BarmaccomBMRX_R9_FD_160113 | JGI IMG/M metagenome (GOLD analysis project Ga0213876, IMG submission 160113) | Root-associated microbial communities from Barbacenia macrantha in rupestrian grasslands, the National Park of Serra do Cipo, Brazil - RX_R9 | ecosystem: Host-associated > Plants > Roots...
TGTTAATGGTGGTAGCCGGCGCGGCCTATAACTGGCATTTGTTTGCGGAAAATAATCGCGGACAGATGTCGACCCTCATGATCATCGGGTTTATCGGCGGATTTATTGCAGCTTTGGCCATCACATTCAAACCCAATTGGGCCGCGTACCTGGCGCCGCTGTATGGTTTGCTGGAAGGACTGGCGCTCGGCGGCATTTCGGCGATCCTGAATGAAGGATTTGCAAAGAATTATCCGGGCCTGATCATGCAGGCGGTGCTGCTGACCTTCGGAGTCGCTTTCGCGATGTTCTTCCTGTATAATTTCCGGATCATCAAAGCCACGGAACGGTTCAAATCTATCATGCTGACGGCGATGTTCGGCATCATGATCTTTTTTGCTTTGACCTGGATCCTGAGATTGTTCGGGGTCAATGTCAGCTTTTTATATGATAACAGCATGCTCAGTATCGGTATCAGTCTTTTCCTGGTTGGTATCGCTGCGCTGAACCTGATCCTAGATTTCGACATGATCGAACAGGGAGCGGAACGCGGTGCGCCGAAATACATGGAATGGTACGGCGCATTCGGTCTGATGGTAACGCTGGTATGGCTATACCTCGAGATCCTTCGCTTGCTGAGCAAGACCTCCAGCAATAAATAAAAATTTTCGACAGTTTGATGAAAGCCACCTTCCCGGGTGGCTTTTTCGTGAGACGTGAATTGAATCGAGAGACGTGAGACGTGAAACGTGAATCGTGAGATTTGAGTAAACGTTCGACACATACCGTGCTTTCACCATTCACCATTCACGTCTCCCGCCTCACGTCTCCCGCCTCCCACCCCAATTCCCCAACAAAGCACTAACTTAGGCGGACAAAAAAATCCTACCCCGTCGGCATGGAATTCAACCGCAAAGAGCTTACGAACGAGGAACTTGCTTTCATGTACCGCAACCTGCTGCTGCCACGCATGATCGAGGAGAAAATGCTGGTATTGCTTCGCCAGGGAAAGATCAGCAAATGGTTCAGCGGTATCGGCCAGGAAGCGATCTCGGTAGGGTGTACACTGGCCATGCAGCACGATGAATGGATCATGCCGCTGCATCGTAATCTCGGCGTATTCACTTCAAGACAAATGCCCCTGCACAAACTTTTCATGCAATGGCAGGGCAATAAGGACGGCTATAGCAAGGGCCGCGAAAGAAGTTTCCATTTTGGCAGCCGGCCGCATTATATCTGCGGAATGATCTCCCATCTCGGTCCGCAGCTTGCCATCGCAGACGGGGTAGCGCTCGCTTACTCTTTACGGAAAGAAAATAAGATTGCCCTTGCTTTCAGCGGCGACGGCGGTACCAGCGAAGGTGATTTCCATGAGGCGTTGAATGTGGCTGCGGTATGGGATCTGCCGGTGGTATTCGTGATAGAGAACAATGGTTACGGGCTCAGTACGCCAGTATCGGAACAGTACCGTTGCGAGAATTTGGTGGATAAGGCGAAAGGATATGGCATGGAAGGCGTGCAGATAGATGGCAACAATATTCTGACCGTTTACGATACCATCCGTGGTATCCGCGATTATTGCATAGAAAACAAAAAGCCATACCTGGTTGAGTGCATGACCTTTCGGATGCGCGGCCACGAGGAAGCCAGCGGAACCAAATACGTGCCTAAGGAACTGTTTGAAGAATGGAGCCGTAAAGACCCGATCAAAAATTTCGAACAGTACCTGGTAGCTGAAAATGCACTTACCGAAATGCAGATCGCAGATATCCGCAATGAATTCAAAGCCTATATCGAATCGGAACTGCAACAGGCGTATGAGGCGGAAGAGATGAAGGCGGATACGGATGAAGAGATCCGGGACGTGTATGCAAAAAAGTCTGGAGTCGGGAGTCGGGAGTCTGGAGTAATGGTTTTGGATCCCGGGAAAGATCAAACTTCAGATCCGGAACTGATGATGAAGGAGATGCGTTTTGTGGATGCGGTTTCGCAGGCACTGTCGCAGAGCATGGAGAAACATCCCGATCTTATTCTGATGGGACAGGATATTGCCGAGTATGGGGGCGCTTTTAAAATTACCGAAGGGTTTGTTCAACGGTTCGGCAAGGAACGCGTACGCAATACCCCGCTTTGCGAAAGCGCTATTGTGGGGGCGGCTATGGGGCTTAGCCTGGAAGGATTCAAGAGTGTGATGGAAATGCAGTTCGCTGATTTTGTAACGGTAGGCTTTAACCAGATCGTGAATAACCTCGCAAAAATGCACTACCGCTGGGGGCAGAAGGCCGATGTGGTGATCCGCATGCCCACAGGTGCGGGCGTTGGGGCCGGCCCTTTTCATTCGCAGAGCAATGAAGCCTGGTTTGCGCATGTGCCCGGATTGAAAGTGGTGTATCCTGCAACTGCCCAGGACGCCAAAGGGTTGCTGATAGCCGCTATCAACGATCCCAACCCGGTCATGTACTTCGAGCATAAAGCCTTGTACAGAAGCGTAGCTGATGCGGTGCCGGAAGCATACTACGAAGTGGAGATCGGTAAAGCCCGGCTGGTAAGAGAGGGTGAAGATCTTTCGGTGATCACCTATGGGGCCGGTGTGCACTGGACCAATGCGTACCAGGAGCAGCATCCGGATATTTCCCTGCATATCCTCGATCTGCGTAGTTTATTACCGCTGGATTACGACGCCATCAGGGCAGCAGTTGCAAAAACGGGCAAAGTATTGCTGCTGCATGAAGACACGCTTACCGGCGGTATCGGCGGCGAGATCGGCGCCTGGATCAGTGAACACTGCTTCGAATTACTCGATGCACCGGTGATGCGCTGCGCCTCGCTCGATACGCCCATCCCCTTCAACACCGACCTCGAACAAAACTTCCTCGCTAAAAACCGGCTCCATCAATATATTGCGAAATTAGTGTCCTATTGAACCCTCCGTGAACCTCTGTGTGTTCTGTGGCTCTGTGGTGAAGAAGAGGTACAGAGGTCTTACCACAGAGGCACAGGGCACACAGAATACCACAAAGGGATTTTTATGAGAAATATTATTTTCAGTCTTATCGCAAGCGCTTTGCTGTCGACAGCATCCGCACAGCAAAACCCGAATGCGAACTATCAGCCGCCGAAATTTACCGAGACGGATCGCGCCCGGAAACTGGCGCCCTATTTTCCCATCGTTGAAAAGATCTACCGTGAATATGCCGAGAAGAATCATTTTCCCGGCTATGCATTCGGTATCGTGCTCGATGGAAAGCTGGTGTATTCAGGCAGTGGCGGGTATGCCGATATCGAAAAAAAGATCCCGGCTACTACCAGCTCCATGTTCAGGATCGCTTCTATGAGCAAGAGTTTCACGGCTATGGCCATCCTGAAACTCAGAGACGAGGGAAAGCTCCGGCTGGATGACCCCGTTTCTCAATACATCCCCGAAATGAAAGCGCAAAAGCTGACTACCGATGCACCGGAGATAACGGTCCGCAACCTGCTCACGCATTCGGCAGGTTTTCCCGAAGATAATCCCTGGGGCGACCGTCAACTGGCAGATACGGATGCGGATCTTATAGCCCTGATCAAAAAAGGGATTTCGTTCTCAAATGATCCCTCTGTGGCATACGAATACAGCAACCTGGGTTTCGCCATGCTGGGTTATATCATCAAAAAAGTAAGCGGTATTCCTTACAGCGAATACATCGCTAAAAATATCTGGCAGCCGCTGGGCATGGGTGAGGCGCAATGGGAATACACTAAAGTACCGGCCAGTCAACTCGCGCACGGCTATCGCTGGCTCAACAATAACTGGCGTGAGGAGGCACTGCTGCATGATGGCATTTATGGCGCTATGGGCGGTATGATAACTTCGATTGAATCTTTCAGCAAGTATGTGGCTTTCCATCTCAACGCCTGGCCGGTGAGGAATGATGCGGAATCAGGCCCGGTAAAACGCAGTTCGGTGCGCGAGATGCACCAGCCCTGGCGATTCATCGGTCTCAATACCGGCTATCGCTACCCCAGCGGCAGGGCGTGCCCGGTCACAACAGCCTATGCATATGGTCTTAACTGGACAAAAGACTGCGAGGGCCGCGAAAGCATAGCCCATAGCGGAGGCCTGCCGGGATTTGGAAGCAACTGGCGTATCCTGCCGGAATACGGACTGAGCGTTATTCTTTTTGCCAATGTAACCTATGCGGCTACCACGCCGCCGAACAACGCGGTGATCGACACGCTGATCAGGCTTTCGGGATTACAACCCCGGCAATTGCCGCCTTCATCCATACTTACCCAACGCCGCGATGAACTGGTAAAACTCCTGCCCGATTTCAATAATGCAGAGAACTCGGGCATTTTTGCCGAAAACTTCTTTGCCGATTATTTCACCGATATGATGAAGAAAGATGCAAATGATGCATTCGCCAAAGCAGGCAGGATCCTCAAGATAAATCCTGTGATCCCCGATAACCAGTTGCGCGGACATTTCATCATGGAAGGAGAGAAGGCCAATATCTGGGTGAGCTTCACGCTGACGCCGGAGAATCCCGCGCTGATACAGGAATATCATCTGCGGTCGGTCGATAAGTAGCGGCGCGTAGGGCTAAAGCCCGGTTCGGGTTTCGTGTACAGCCCCCAGCTTAAAAGCTGGGGTTAATAAAGCAACAATAGCGGGTTTCAGGGCTGCTGATGGATCGTCGCTGGCAAGACAGGAGATTTTCATTAACCAATTATCATCACAGTGATGCCTTCGATCAACCCCAGCTTTTAAGCTGGGGATACAGCCGGCCTTTTGGATCAGGGCTTTAGCCCGGCATCAGAATTTTGGGATCAATGCAGGTACCTGTGCGCGATACGACCGATAGCTATCGCCATATTCCTTCACCAGTTTTTTTTCTTCGAAGTAGATCCCGATCAGCGTATAAATGGTGATGCACGCACAGCTGATCAGGTTGCTCAGATAGGGGTACCCGAAAAATATCGCCCAAACGAATAGCAGTGTGCCGGCATACAGCGGATGCCTTATATATGCATGTAGTCCGGTCTGCTCCAGCCCCGCTGCAGGTTTTTTATCGAGGAACACATCCACGCCGCTCAGGTACATGAAATATTTTTTGATGCAGATGAACATGATCACCAGTCCGACGATCGCTGCAATGCCTGCCAGCAATTTTTCGAACCAGGGCGGTAACCATAAGATCGATTCCGTTATGGAGAAATGTACATGCAGCACCCAGGCCAGTGTAGCCACTGCTACCAGGGAATAAGTCAGGCGGTAATAAGGCCATGGACGACCGGCTAATTTTTCGACCCTCGTTTTCAGAAGTGTGGTGGCGAATACACTATGGATAACCCCGAACACAAGCCAGGCGAATACCAGTGTTGAATAATTTGACAAGATCGGGGGATTTAAAACTGTCCGGTTCCAAGCAGTACGAGCGTACAGGCTTCCATCGGCTTTATATCATTGACTTCCGCCAGTTGCTCCAGTTCCGGGTTCTCGGCGCCGGGATTGAAAATAATGCGTTTGGGATGCAGGGACAGGATATAATCGTAATACTGTTTCTGGTGTGCGGGATTCAGATAAAGGGTAACGGTGTCGACTTCTTTTTCCGGGGGCCTTTCTGTGATCACCGGGGTATCACCCACAGTGCCGGTCTTTTTGCCGATGGCCACCACCGGATGTCCGTAACGCCGCAATTTCTGGATGGCCAGATAACTATACCGGCCGGGATTATCGCTTGCGCCAAGTACTACCGTTTTTTTCATACCCTAAAATTAGGGACTGGCCGGTTGCGGATGAGCGGATTTATCCATTCTCACGAATCTTTCGCACTTAAATCCGCTAATCCGCACCCCGCAGTCTATATTGGGATATTCAATAACCGTACCACCTGAAAAGATTTATTACCTTCCCAAAATGAGACGTAATTGGCTGTTTTTATTTTTTTTGTTCCTTTTTTTCAACGCAAATGCGCAATGGAAGCCGTTCAGGTTTGCATTCATCTCCGACACACATGTCGGCTCGCCTGATGGACGGGCAGAAGAAGACCTGCGCCGCACGGTCAACGATATTAACCAGATGAATGATATCGATTTCGTAGTGATCACCGGCGATATTACCGAACTGGGCATGGACAGCGAGATCAGACTCGCCAAACAGATCCTGGACGGCCTCAGACCGAAATACTATATCATCCCCGGCAACCACGATGCCGGCTGGAGTGAGAGCGGGGGCATGGGTTTCGGACAGGTATTCGGCAGCGATAAATTCATCTTCGAACACAACGGGATCGTTTTTCTCGGCTGCGCGTCCGGGCCATATGTCCGCATGAGCGATGGGCATATTCCCCGCGATGCTGTGAACTGGATGGACGCGGAACTGAAGAAGATTGATCCATCCAAACCTGTGATCTTCCTCAACCATTATCCCATCGACAACGCCCTCGATAACTGGTATGAAGCGATCGATCGCCTGAAACTCCATAACACCCTCGCCATACTTTGCGGGCATGGTCATAGTAACCATGCATTGAACTTTGAAGGCATACCGGGCGTAATGGGCCGTTCCAACCTGCGGGCCAAAGCAGTCTATGGCGGTTATAATCTCGTGGATGTGCGCACCGACTCCATGATCTTTTCGGAGCGGACGCCCGGCATCGCAACAAAAGCCCCCTGGGCCCGCGTGAAACTCGAAAACCATCGTTACACCGCGGACAATTATGAACGCCCTTCTTATAAAGTGAACGACAGTTTTCCTGCGGTGAAAGCAAAATGGACTTACCAGTCGGATGCCAATGTGATCTGCACCCCGGCGGTCGCAGGCGGACTGGTCATATTCGGTAACAGCCTGGGCCGGGTAGATGCGCTGTCATTGACCGATGGCCGTAAAAAATGGTCTTTTCAGGCGGGGAACGCCGTGTTCTCTTCGCCGGCCGTCAAGGATAAACAGGTGGTGATGGGATCGGCCGATGGAAATATTTATTGCCTGAACATCGACAAAGGAACCCTGAACTGGAAAACAGGAACAGGCGCCGCTGTGCTGGGTTCACCGTTGATAGATGGGGGACTTGTGTATATCGGCGGCAGCGATCATAGTTTCCGCGCACTGTCGTTAAAGGATGGGAGCGAGGTATGGCGATTTAACGGTCTCGATGGTCCGGTGATGAGCCTGCCGGTACGCTATAAAGACAAACTGATCTTCGGCGCCTGGGATACGAACCTCTATGCGGTGGATGCCGCTACCGGAAAATTTGTATGGACCTGGAATAACGGATCCAGGGTCCGCAATTACTCGCCGGCTGCCTGCATTCCGGTGATAAAGGACGATATCGTGTATGTGGTAGCGCCCGACCGTTACATCTCGGCCATCGATGCCAATACCGGTGCAACGCTGTGGCGGAACAATGATGCTACGGTGCGCGAATCGATCGGTATTTCCGCAGACGGCAGATATGTGTACGGGAAGACGATGAATGACACGATCGTCGCCTATGCAACTTCCCGCGAAAAGCAATCGGCGGCCTGGAAACTCGATTGCGGGTTTGGCTACGAACATGTGCCGTCCATGCTGGTAGAAAAAGACGGGTTGCTTTTTTTCGGAACGAAGAATGGGCGCGTCTATGCCGTAGATCCGGCGGCGCGAAAAAGGGTCTGGAGCTATAAAACCGATAACTCCATGGTCAACACAGTGCGGGCGCTCAGCCGCAACCGGGTAATCGCCGCCACCATGGACGGCAAAATAAGTTTACTCCAAACCGAATAGCTATGCGCACTTTCAGCCTTATCATTCTGTTTATGGCCGCAACATTGTACACCCATGCCCAGCAGCGGATCTTTCTCTATCCTTCCGAAGAGGGGATCGTGATCAAAGGGTTCGATACCACGGCGCCCTTTATGGACTATTTTGCCTCGGCAAATCCCTCCAGGAAGAAGACTGCTATCCTGGTTTGTCCGGGGGGCGGTTACTCGCACCTGGCTTTCGACAAGGAAGGCACGCTGCTGGCGAAATTCTTTAACGAGAACGGTATAGACGTATTCGTGCTGCGTTATCGCCTCAATAACGGAAAGCAGGAAGGACACCGCTATCCCGATCAATACAATGATGCGACTACCGCTATCCGCCTCATCAGATACCGGGCGATGGAATGGGGGATCGATCCGGATAAGACCGGCGTAATGGGTTTTTCAGCGGGCGGTCATCTGGCATCCACACTCACCACCATCCTGCAGAAAGGCGATCCGGCAGCTTCCGATCCGCTGCTGCGCATCGGCACCCGCCCTTCTTTTTCGGCGCTGATCTATCCGGTGATCACAATGGATACCAGCTTTGCCCATCGTGGCAGCCGCAATATGGTGCTCGGGCCCAATCCGGATGAAGCCATGGTAAATGCGCTCTCCACCGAAAAACGCATCACGGCCGAAACGCCGCCCGTATTCCTGGTACATTCCGATGATGATAAGACCGTGCCCGTGATGAACAGCATCGCTTTCTATACTGCTTTGAAGAAGAACAGGGTGCCGGCCACGATGTTCATTTACGACCATGGCGGACACGGTTTCGGTATGGCGCCCGGAGATCCGGTGCTGAGCCAGTGGCCTTCGCTTTGCCTGCAATGGTTGAAAAGACTGGGTTTCCAATGAGAAATGACATCTGTAATAAAGAAGGTAAAAGATTTTTTTATTAGAATAATTTTTTAACTTTCATCTGTCATCATTAACAAAACACAAACTAATACCATCATGGCAAAAGCAAAAAAGAAGGCTGCAAAGAAGACCGCCAGAAAAGCGGCTCCTAAAAAAGCCAAAAAAGCCGCACCAAAAAAAGCTGCTAAAAAATCTGCAAAGAAGGCTGCGAAAAAGAAAGCGGCTCCTAAAAAAAGATCAGCCGTGAAAAAAGCGGTGAAAAAAGCTGCTAAAAAGAAATCTGCACCGAAAAAGAAATCCGCTCCGAAAAAGAAAGCAGCGCCAAAGAAAAAAGCCGCGAAAAAGTCCGCTCCTAAAAAAGCCGCTAAGAAATCTGCACCCAAAAAAGCGGCTAAGAAAGCAGCACCCAAAAAAGCCGCGAAAAGATCCGCTCCTAAAAAAGCGCCGGCCGCTGCACCTGCATCCGCCCCAATAAGCGAACCAAGCAGTTCCGACAACATGCCTGCAGACATGCCCGGAAACGGCGACAGCAGCGGAAACGATACCGCGATGTAAACCGATCAATACATTTCGTAACTCCCGTCCCTGCAAGACGGGAGTTTTTTTATGCATTCCTGAATAAGTTGGATGTTGTTGCGGACCCTTTTCTGCTATCTTTATTCCTCTCTTATTCCGCTACCAAAACCAACCCGCATGAGATCATTATCCGCATTGCTATTGGCTTTTACAGTCTGTTTTGCCTCGGCGCAAACGCCTTCCAGAATCGCTGACAAGACCAAAAACATGAAACGCTACGATGGCTATTTCACATTCTGGTGGGATGCGGCAAATGGTAAGATCTGGCTGCTGGTAGACAAATTCGACAAGGAGTTCCTGTACGTGAACTCATTGCCCGCCGGGCTGGGCTCCAATGATCTTGGCCTCGACCGGGGTCTGATCGGAGGTACACGGATCGTATCATTCAATAAGGTCGGGAAAAAATTATTGCTTGTACAGCCCAATTACAACTATCGCGCTTCTTCGCCTGATAAGAACGAACAAAGAGCGGTGCGTGAATCCTTCGCACAATCTACCATTGCCGGTTTCACCATCGATGAAGATGAGGGCGACAGGGTATTGGTAGATGCCACTTCGTTTTTTGTAAGAGATGCACAGAATGTGGCAGACCGCATCCGGCTGGCGCGTCAGGGCACTTATAGTTTCAGCGAGCCCCGCTCGGCGATCTACCTTCCCAATACCCGCAACTTCCCTTTCAATACCGAAATAGAAGCCACGATTACATTCACCGGCGGAAGCGATGCCGGCAGGTTCGTAAGTTCGGTTACGCCTTCCACCGAAGCCATCACGGTGCGGATGCACCATTCCTTTGTGCAGTTGCCCGATAATAAATACAAGCCTCGCGCTTACGATATTCGCAGCGGCTATTTCGGTATTTCCTATTTCGATTACAGCAGTCCTTTCAGCGAGCCTATCGAACAAATGTTCATTGCCAGGCACCGGCTTGAAAAGAAAGATCCGGCCGCTGCTGTCAGTGAGCCTGTTGAGCCGATCGTTTATTATCTCGATAACGGCACGCCCGAACCGATCCGATCCGCCCTGCTGGATGGAGCCCGGTGGTGGAACCAGGCTTTTACTGCCGCGGGCTATAAAGATGCGTTCATCGTGAAAATGCTGCCGGATACTGCGGATGCGATGGATATCCGTTACAACATGATCAACTGGGTGCATCGTTCCACACGCGGCTGGAGCTACGGCGCCGCTGTTACCGATCCGCGCACCGGCGAGATCATCAAAGGACAGGTAACACTGGGCTCTTTGCGCGTGCGTCAGGACTACCTGATCTTCACCGGCCTGTTATCGCCTTATGAAACCGGCAAGCCCGTACCGGAAACCATGCGCCAGGCTGCCTTGCAGCGCCTGCGGCAACTGGCTGCCCATGAAGTGGGACATACGCTCGGATTGCAGCACAACTATGCTTCCAGTTACAACGACCGTGCATCGGTGATGGATTATCCCCACCCCAATGTATTTATCAATGCGAAAGGCGAGATCGATTTTACACAGGTATACACCAACGAGATCGGCGAATGGGATAAAAGAGCGATCACATATGGCTATGCCGATTTTGCGCCGGGTACCAATGAAACGGATGCATTGAATGCGATCCTTGAAGAGAATACGCGTCGCGGACTGTTATTCATCGCTGACGTCGATGCCCGTGCCGCGGGCGGCCTGCATCCGGCAGCGCATCTCTGGGACAATGGCAAGGATGCGCCGGAAGAACTGAAACGGGTGTTGCAGGTGCGGCAGAAAGCCCTCGAGCAGTTTTCAGAACAGGCGATCAGGGTGAATACGCCGCTTGCGAGACTCGAAGATGTGCTTGTTCCCGTATACAATTATCACCGCTACCAGCTCGAAGCGGTCTGTAAACTGATCGGCGGCATGAATTACAGTTACAGCGTTCGTGGCGATAAACAGGTAAAGCCACAGGTGCTGCCGGCTTCGGTGCAGCAAAAAGCTTTGCAGGCAGCGCTGGATTGCCTGTCGCCCGAAGCGTTAACATTGTCCGACCGGATCACGCAACTCATTCCGCCACGTCCGCCGCTTTATTACAATGTCGGCGAATTATTTCCCAAGCGCACCGGCATGAGCTTCGATCCGCTGGCTGCGGCTGAGGCGCTCACCGATTACGAACTCGAATTCCTTTTTCATCCTGAGAGGGCCAACCGCCTGGTAGAGCTCAAGGCCATGGCCGGAACCCCGGGATGGGATGATGTGCTAGACGCGATCATCGCCAAAACCTGGAAATCGCCGCTGCAGAAAGGCATGCAGCGTGAAGTGCAGTTACAGACGCAGCAAATGGTATTGACGCAGCTGCTCAGTCTAAGCCAGAATGAAAATGCCGGCTATGCCGTGAAATCGATCTGCTTCGACAGGCTGCAGTCGCTGAAACAATATGCAATGCAGATGAAAAGCGCACCCGGTCTGAAAGCGCATTATGCTTATGCGATCGAAAGGATCGAGAAACCGAAGGATATTCTGCAGCCGGTGCACAAGGATATTCCGCCCGGCGCGCCGATCGGCTGCGATTTCGAGTAGTTATTTGATGAGCACGATCTCAACCCTTCTGTTCTTTTGCCGGCCTGCAGAAGTTCGGTTAGTACTCACGGGTAAAGTGGCGGCGAAAGCTTTAGTGATGATGATATCATTAGGGTAGTGAAGCCGTTCGATCAGATAGCTCTTCACCGTTTCCGCGCGCGATTTGGATAGCCGCTGGTTATAAGCGTCGTTACCCAGGCTGTCGGTATGCCCCAGCACTTCTATCCGCCTAAACGTTCTGTTCCTGATCTTCTGGATCAATGTATCCAGCCTCGCCGAGAATGCGGGGTTCAGTTCACTTTTATCGAACTTGAACAACACATCGGGCACTACCAGCGTATCATTGACGGGCGGGGCCGGTGGCGGTACGATCCTGGGCGCCGGCGAATCCTGGCGCACGGTCACAGGAGGATCTTTTTTCACGCTGTCGGTGATCAGCTGTTTCGCTGTGGTTTCTTCTTCATCGAGGAATACGTTCGGCGTATGGCGGAAATTATTGTCGTACAATTTGCGCTGGTTCTCTTTTTTTTCCGGGCAGCCTTTATCCTGGTGGCCGGTGGGTTTCAGCGACACATTGTCGATATTGTAAATGATCAGTCCCCTTCTTTTTTTTGGTTTGATATCATCCCTTGACAGATTCCCGATCAGCAAATATTTTTCCTGGCCCGTAGCTGTGAAGCTGATCGAGTATTCTTTCCAGTCGCGGCGTTTATCGCCAATGGCATGCACCGGCGTTATCTTCAGCGGTACGATACCGGACCGGAGCATTTTAGACGGGAAATGATAAGGTTCAAAATCGCTGAGCAGAATATTGATGAACTCGAAGGGTCCGTTCTCCGAATGAAAAGAAGCGGTGAATGTATAGGTGCGGTCTTTTTCCAGCGGGCAAAGCAGCCTGGTATAGATATAGCTCCGGGCGATGCCGCGGGTGGATGTGTTTTCTACCAGCACGTTTTCGTAATGATTGGTAGACAGGAACCCGGCCGTTCCGTTTACGGCAGATACCGGGTTCAGCGGGATGCGGAACCAGGCTTCGGCGGCGCAGAATACATGGTATTCGAAGCAGGTATTCCTGTCCTCGAAATCGCCATTCGCTAACAGGTTCTGGGCAGATGACTGCTGGCAACAGGCAAACAACAGGCATATCAGCAGCGGTCGCATCATCCTCTAAATATCTGTAATCAAATCCAAATTTACTGTTAACAGAAAGCCCCACCGGAGTGGGGCTTAAAAATATCTGGTGTTGAAGATCAGACCAGCATCCGCAACGGTTCTTCGAGCAGGCTTTTCAGTGTTTGCAGGAAAGCGGCGCCGGTTGCCCCGTCTACCACGCGATGGTCGCAGCTCAGGGTCACTTTCATCACATTTCCCGGAACCACCTGGCCGTTCTTGACAACGGGTACCTGTGCTATGCCACCCACTGCCAGGATGCAGGCATCGGGAGGATTGATGATGGCAGTGAACTCGTCTATTCCGAACATGCCGAGATTAGAGATGGTGAATGTGCTTCCTTCCCAATCGGCAGGCTGTAGTTTTTTATCCTTTGCTTTCTGCGCAAAGGTTTTCACTTCCGTACCGATCTGGCTTAATGATTTTGTATCTGCAAAGCGCACCACGGGAACAAGCAAACCTTCTTCTATAGCAACGGCCACGCCGATATTGATATGATGATTGTACCGGATGGTTTCGCCCATCCAGCTGCTGTTCACTTTGGGGTGTTGTTTCAATGCTGTTGCCGTTGCTTTCAGTACCAGGTCATTGAAACTGATCTTCACCGGCGCGTTCTCATTGATCTTGCCACGGGCCGCCACACAGGCGTCCATATCGATGGTCATGGTCAGATAGAAATGCGGCGAAGTAAACAGGCTTTCGCTCAAACGTTTGGCGATCACCTTGCGCATCTGTGATACCGGCTTGTCTTCGAAGCTTACCTGTCCCGCAGGAGCTGCAGGAGCTTGTGGCCCGGCAGGTTGCGGAACCGCCGCTGCCTGCGGCTGGGTACCGGGTTTATATTGATCGATATCCGCTTTGGTAATACGTCCGTTATCGCCGGTGCCTTTCACATAGCGCAGATCGATGCCTTTTTCGGAAGCCACTTTTTTGGCCAGCGGTGAAGCGAGAATGCGGCCTTCATTCACTACTGCGGGCGCAGCTTCGGCAGGCGCTGCAGCAGGCTGCTGTTGCTGTGATTGTTGCGCTGCGGGAGCTGCTGCTTTTTGCTCAGCGGCAGGTTGCGCAGTTGCACCGCCG
>Ga0213876_10001592_pt1 | contig 13951 bp, 9 predicted proteins | sample BarmaccomBMRX_R9_FD_160113 | JGI IMG/M metagenome (GOLD analysis project Ga0213876, IMG submission 160113) | Root-associated microbial communities from Barbacenia macrantha in rupestrian grasslands, the National Park of Serra do Cipo, Brazil - RX_R9 | ecosystem: Host-associated > Plants > Roots...
TAGGTTTTCAGCGTGAACCATGTCTTGAGCGCCCGAAAGCCGCGCGACAGATCGGGACCGAAATCGCACGGCCACAGCGAACCCGCCGCAAGCCCCCTGCTCTCGCGCCGCAAATAGGCCGCTGGCTGGGCGAAAGCCGCGCGGTGCCGCTCGCCATCGCGCACCAGCAGAAAGCCGGCGTCATAGGGCACCTGCCCCCATTTATGGAAATCGAGCGCAATCGAATTGGCCTGTTCGATCCCGCTCAGCAACGGCGCCAGGACCGGCGAGAGCATGCCGAGCGCACCGAACGCGCCGTCGACATGGAACCAGAGGTTTTCCTCGGCGCAGAGCGCGCCGATCGCGGCGAGATCGTCGATCGCACCGATATCGACGGTGCCGGCGGATGCCACCACCAGAAACGGCGTCAAGCCCGCCGCGCGATCGCCGGCAATCCTGGCCCGCAAAGCCGCGACATCGATGCGGTGCGACTGATCGACCTCGACAGAGCGCAAGGCATCACTGCCGAGCCCGGCGATATCCATCGCCTTGGCGATGCAGCCATGCGCCGCTTTCGATGTGTAGGCCGTGAGCGCCGCTTCCTCGTCTCGAACGCCGCGCTGTCTTACGGATGCACCGAGCGCCGCCGTCCGTGCCACCAGCACCGCCATTAGATTGGCCATCGAGGTGCCGGTGACGAAGATGCCGCTGGCGGTACCGGGAAAACCGAACAGCTCGCGCATCCATAGAACGATCTGACGCTCGACCTCGATCGGCACATGATCGCGTCCGCCTAGATTGGCGTTGAGGCCCGCCGCCAGCATTTCCGCGAGCATGCCGACGACGGAGCCCCCGCCATGCACCCAGCCCATGAAACCGGGATGGACGTTGCCGGTCGCATAGGGCGCGATGCAATCGGAGAACTCCCGATAGACGTCATTTAGTTCCGACGGGCTTTTGGGCAGACCGTCGCGAAAACGCGACCGGATCGCGTCCGGAATCGGCTGCCAGACCGGCCGCTCGCGAATGCCCGCGACATGATCGATCATGTCGTCGAGCATGCGATGTCCGAGTGCGCGGACCTCGTTCCAGTCCTTCGGATCGAGGGTCTGGCTCGGCTCGGATTCAAGCCGCGTCTCGCGAAGCGCCCTGGTCATGCCGCCTCTTCGCCCCTCTCGCGCACACGACGCGCAAGCATCGCCACGAACGCGTCGAAGATCCTGCGCATCTGGGGGCCCTTGTAGGGAAACACGTCCGGCGGATCCATGTTGTGAACGACCGCCGTGTTATCGGCTTCGAAGATCAGGAGCGCACCATCCCTGGTTTCAGCGCAATCGATGGTGAAATATTCGAGCCCGATACGCTGCGCCAGCGCGTCAAGCGCTGAGCGATGCCGACGCCCGAAACCGATGTCGAACGTTCGCATGAACGTCTCTTCCTCGAGGCGCTTGCTCGCACTCGCCGACATGTGTGCGTTGAGATACCAGATGTCCCAGCGATCGGCGATCGCCATATGACCCGCATAGGGCCGGCCCTCGATGAAGGCGACGCGATATTTGCGGAACTGGCCGTCCTCGCCGGAATAATCGACGAAGCGCGAGACGAAGAACTCTGCTTCCGGCCGCTCCGCGAGATAGCGGACCATGGCCCTGCCGTCATCGACCTTGGCAAGCCCGACCCCGGCATGCGATCCGCGCGGCCGGATGATGACCGGAAATGCGAGACCGGGCGCGATGCCATCGAACGCATCGGCCGACGGCGAGGCCTGCAGCAGACGTTCCCGGCCGACGGCGAAGGTTGCGGGTATTGCCAGCCCATCGATATCCTGCAGCAGGCGATGCAGCTTGTCGCGATCGAGATTTCCGATCAGCTTTGGCGGATTCAGAAGCGGCCGCGGCCAACGCGTCGCCACGGCCTCGATCGTGCGCAGCGCAGCGCGGCAATCCTCGGAATCCGAGGCGATGACGATGGCGAGGTCGTGATCCGGCAGCGGGTCGGGCAGCTCCACGCCGGGAAGCAGGTAGAGCGTCGTCAGTTCGACAGCGGACTCTTCCAGAAGGAATTCGATCGGCGTGTTGCTGCCAAGATCGGTTTCGGCGGCGAGTGCCAGAAGTTTTAGGCGCGGCTCCGGCACATGGCAGCGCGTGCCGAACAGCTGATGCGATCTGAGCACGTCGTGCTGAATGGCAAGCCCCGCCGGCTTGTCGCCGAGCAGTTGCGCGATCAAGCCGAGGTCGAGCCCCTCGCCCGCGCTCGCCGTGCCATCCAGAAGCTTGCCGATCAGCTCCCGCCATTTTGGGCGCAGATCCTTGCCATCGAATGCGGCCTTGGCAAGCCGCGCCAATCCAACCTGCTCCGCGCGATCGGCGCGAGCCGCGACCCGTAGCTCCAGCGGCCTAGACTCCATGCGACAACTCCGTCGATCTCAACTCGCCCATACGATCAAGCAGCAATTCCAGCTTCGCGAGCAGAGCCGCGATGCGATCCAGTTCGCCTTGCAGACGCTGCTGAGCGAGGCCTGGATCAGGCGCCCAGGCCTCTATGACCTGCCGCGCGCCGAGGCAGAGCCGCAGCACCGCCGTCGGTTGCGCGCCATCGACGCGAACAGGTTGTCCGAGAAGGCAGCGGCGGCCCGCAATCTCCTGGTTGCGCGCGCTGCCGACAACGAGCTCACGGACATCCCTCGCCAATGCGCGATAGAGAAGCTGGCACTCGTCCGCTGAAATTGGCATCCCGCGCCGGCGGATCATGAACGGAAAGATCGTCGGACAGGAAAACTCTTCGTCGTCGCTGCCGCAGGCGGGGCCGCTGGCCATAACCGGATCAAGCGAGGGCGAGCGCGCAATCAGGCTCTCGACGCCATCATGCAACTGCCTCAGCGCAAATGTCCGAAAGTCGGCGGGGACGCTGTAATATGCGCCGATCTCCTCGAGCGCCGCCTCCCAGCGCAGCCATTGGCCGAGATTGGGGCGGTTTGAAAGCTGCGATCGCAACGTCCACCCTTTCGGCCAGTCGCTTCGGCCAGCGTAGTCTTTTAGGCTATCGGCGAACGCATCGCCGCGTGGACATGGGATGCAGCCGGGAAGGAGCAGCGCACCGCTGAACGCGGGACCGCCAAAGAATTTGGAGCCCGAGATCAGCACCATGTAGCCGCGATCGAGATAGTTTTGGAGTCGCGTACGGGTGAGCCGCATCTGGCAGGCATCGACGACGACTTGAACCCTTTGCGGCCATCGACGGCCGATGTCCGCAAGGCAGGCCGCGCCCGGCGCGCCCCAGCCGAGCTTGGAGGAGTCCATGATGTGCAGCAGCACGTCCGATCCGCCCGCCACGGCAGCCTCGATGGCGCGCAGTACGGCGTCGTCGATATCCGCCCTCGCCGCGCAGCCGGCGGTTCCATCAAACAACGGCAATCCCATGCTATCGCAAGACAGACCCGGGATCGGCGCATCCTTGCCGACCACGCTCCCACGCGCCGTCAGATTGGCGAAGTGACGCCCGCGCGCGGTGTGGAACGTGCCGCTGCCGGTCTGATCACAGCCAACGACGATCGTTGTCAGAACAGCTTCCGAGCGGCAGCGCGCGAGAAATAGCGCATGAAGCTGCGCATCGGTGCCCGAGGCTGAGAAGATCACGGCGACGTCGTTGGGCAGTTCCAGACAGGCTTTCAACTCCGCGCGCATCGCCTCGATGCGGGTGTCGAACGCCTCATCCAGCCCGACATCGATCGCCGCGCGCAACAGTTCTTCACGCGCCAAGCCCGCGCGCGCATAGGCCCGCTCCGAGATTGTAGACGCGGTGCTGGAGGCGAAGCTCCATATGTCCGGCGACGGCGACGGCCCGCAGCCGTAAGCATTCAGCCTCGCTCTGTCGAGCGCCAGGCGTGGATCACCGCCGCAGGTGAGCAAGCCGTCGAGAGGCGCAAAGAGATCGCGCAGCCCAGCGGCGACGCCGCCAGCCGGGCCGGGAATTTCGGCGGCCTGCAACCGGGGCTTGGCGAATGACATGGCTCTGATCTCAGGCCGCGTCAGCCGCGGTCGGAGCGGCCGCGAATTGCGAAGCAACATCGCCGTGGAAGACCGAGGGTCCGACATGGTCGAGGCGGCTGTCGAGATCGGCCCAGATCTCGCCGCCGAGGTCGGTCCAGCGCTTGCAGAATGCAAAATCCTCGCTGAGATAGGTTCCGGTCATGGGATCGATCATGCATTCGAACAGCGCGAAGCGGTTTTGGCTGCCGGCCAGTGCATCCTGCGAATGCTCGCGGAAGAACTGCAGCGACGCGTAACCGGGGTGACGGCACATCGTTTGCAACACGTTGCGCCGGATCATCAGAAAGCCGGTGCCGGCATAGCGCACGCGGGCAAAGCCGTTGACGACGACGACGCGATCCGGATTGTCGATCTCGAGCACGTAGTCGAGCGAAGCCGCGGGCAGGTTCGGCCGGTTCGCCTCGATGGCATGCTTGGCCTTGGTCCAGTTGACCCGCTTGATCGGATAGACGCCGGCCACCACGTCGGCACCCGACTCGATCAGGCGGAACACCTGCTCCGGCGCGAATCCGATGTCGGCGTCCACGAACAAAAGATGCGTCGCGGTGGGATCGTCGAGAAACAGCGTGACCAGGTTGGCCCGGGCGCGCGTGATCAGGGCATCGCCGTCCCGCAGATGCACCTTGAGATCCAGATTGGATTTGGAGCGAACCGCGCTCTGCAGGCGGAAGACCGAACTCGCGTAGATGCTGGAGACCTGCCCGCCGAAACAGGGGGTCGCAACCACAAGGTGGATCTGCTCGCTCATGACTGCCTCCAGCACTGCGGTCGTGCGCCGCAAGTCCCACCAAAGCGTAAAGAGACGTGGTTAATGAAACCCTAATATGAACGGGCTCAGGTCGGCAGGAACTTGACCAGCGACAGCTGCGACAGCATCGAGGTCGTCTGGTAGGACGCCTGCAGGCTGGTCTGCAGCTGCAGGATCTCGCTCGCCACCTGGTCCTGGGAAATGCCTTCGGTCTGGTCGATCAGCGTCTGCAAGGCGTTTTTGGACTGGGTCTGCCGCGCCTGAGCATCCTTCATCGCGGTCTGTGCGTCGGCAAAGTCGGTCTGAATGTCGGAGATGGTCTGCTGCCCGGCCTGCGGCGTTAGGTTGGCGGCGGTGCGCTGGCTCAGCGCTGAGACTTCCGCGCCCGAATTGACACCCGTCGGCGATGTCGTCGTCGCCGCATAGACCGCGACGGACTGCAGCACCTGGCGGATCGCCTGCTCGTTGGCCTGGGCACCGAACTGCACCGATTGCGCCTGATCGACGCGGATCGTTGCGGTCGAGCGCGCCGAGCCGGGCCCCGAATTGCCGGTGTACCAGGTGACCGTGTTCGCCGAACCGTTGACGAGCGACGTCGCGCTGCCGAGCGGCGAGCCAGAGACCCGGAGCGGCGGCTGGGCCGCCGTCACCGGGCTGGTGGCAAAGCCGAGCGCGGCGAAAGCCGCGGCATTTGAGCTGCTGACCGACAGCGTCGAGGCGTTGTCCGTGTGCAGCGTGATGACGCCGCCCGAAATCGTCGAAGGCGTCGAGGTGCCGGTCAAGGCATCGATCTTCTTCAGAAGCGTCTGTATATTGTCAGTGACGTTGATCTGGTTGTTGCCGGTCGCACCAGACGCCACGAAGGTGATGGTCTGACCGTTCACGGTGATCGTGTCATTGGCGGCAAAGCTGGACGTCAGCGAATCCGAGCCGGCGGCTCCCGACAATGCCGTGATGCCGGTGATCGGCCCGGGTGTCGGCAGCACCTGGTTCTGCCGGACCGCTCCGGTCGCGGTGCCGTCGGTGTTGAAGAAATTGTCGCCCGCTTCGACCGCCGATGCCGCAACCAGCGAGGTGTTCGCCAGCGTGCCGATCGCGGCGTTCAGCGCATTGTTCAGATTGGTCGCGGTGGCCGCGGGCGTGGTACCGATTGCAAAGCTCTTCGCCGGCAGCGGCGTCGCGCTCGAGGCGGTCAACTGGATGTTTTCGGTGGTCCCGTCGGGCAGGTTGAAAGTGAAACTGATCTGGTCGCCGGGGTTGGGATTGCCCGCGGTCAGGTCGACCGATACCGCAGCCGGCGAGCCGGCCGGCCCCGTGACCGTGGCGTTGGTCAGGGTCGAGGACACCGAGTTCAGCTTCAGTCCGAATGGAGAGCCGGCGACGTCCTCGGCGAGCTGGAACTGCGTGGCTGTCGTGGTGGGTGCGTTGTTCGGCCCGGTCAGCACGAGGCGGCCCATCCCGTTGGTGCCGAGATCGGCCTGCTGGCGTTCCGCGATCAGCTGCTTCAGCCCGGCCTTGCTGCCAGTGCCGTTCAGAATGTCGTCGGCGGAGGCGACCGCCGGCGTGTTGATGGCGGTGCCGGAAAAGATGTAGCGGTCGCCGACCTGGGTGTTGAGAATGCCGACGATCGCGGAGAGCTCCGATTCCGCGTTCTGCTGGCCGATGGTCTGACCACTGGAGGTGATGTTCTGCGATGTCGAGGCGGCGTTGTTCTGCACCTGGCTCGCAATCGTCGACAGCGACTGCAGCGCGGTGTTGCCCGCGCCGATGATCGTGTTGACGTTGGTCATCGTCGTGCCGAAGGCGGAAAGATTCGCGAGCTGGTTGCGGGCCGCAATCGCAAAACCTTCGTTGACCCCCATGCCGGCGTAGTTGGTCGACTTGACGCCGGTCGAAAGCTGGGTCGACAGGTCCGAGAGCTGGTTCTGGATGTTACGAACCGATTGACCAAGGACCGAGTTGCCGTAATTGATGCTGGAGATGGACATCGTTCAACGCCTTACCCTTGAGCCTGCAGCAACGTCTGCATCATGCTTTGCACCACCGTCATGACGTGGGCGTTGGCCGCATAAGTGTTCTGCACCTGGATCAGATTCGACATTTCGGTGTCGATGTTGACCGCCGAGGTCGAGTCGAACTTCTGTTGCAGGGTGCTGACGACGACGCTCTGGCCCTGCTGCAACTGCTTCGCCAGCGTTGCCGAGTTGCTCTGCTGGCTGATGAACTGCTGCAGATAGTCAGAGACCGTGCTCTTGAACGGCTGCGCCGCCGAACCGAGCCCGGTCTGCGGCGAGAAGGAGAAAGTCGCAGACGTCAGCTGTGAGAACAGGAAATCCGAGCGCGTGTTGTCGCCGCTCGGGGTCGCTGGCGAGGTCGAGTAGACGCTGAGAGCGGAACGGTTGGCGAGCACCGCGGGATTGACCGTGATGCGGCCGGCCAGCCCCAGCATTTGCGGGCCGCTCGACGTGATCTGTCCGGTGTAGAGCGCGTTGGCGTCGGTGAACAGCGGCAATTGCGGGCTGCCGGTGGCGAGCGCCTGCGTCGTCGTGATCGTCGAAGCCGCGTTCACCGTCGCCGACGACGATCCCACGACATTCAGCGTGCTCCCGGACGGATTGGAGAACGTCAGGCCCGCGCTGCCGAGTGCCGCATTCAATTGCGTGACCGCCGAGGCCATGCCGAGCGAGAGGTTGATCCCGATCCGCTGCGGGTTGGCGCCGGCAGGACTCTGCAGCGGCAGCGCCAGCGGATCCGTCACGTTGACGATCTGGATCTGGTGCTGCGCATTGCTGCTGTCGGTGTAGGTCAGGTTGATCGTATTGCCCGGCAGCACATTCGACGTTCCGACGCTGAAACCGGCCGGCGGGCCTGTGACCGCGGTACCTGCCGTGGTCACATCCGACAGCGAGCTCGCCAGCGTCGCCGCCAGCTGGTCGACCTGGGTCTGCGCCTGCACCAGCGTCTGATCGCGCAGCTTGATGTCGGCCGCGATCTGGCCCGAACTGAAGGCGTTGCTGCCGACCGCATCGATCAGGGCGCCGCTCGGCAGGCGGATATTGAGCGAGGAGACGCCGCTGAGGCCCGGATTAGAGTTGTAGAGCGAGCCCGCATTGAGCGCGCCCTGGGAGCCGGCGACCAGCTGCGAAGCATATCCGCCGCCGACGAGCTGAATCCCCGACGTCGTGAACACGCTCGCCTGGTTCGAGGGATCCGTCACGACCTTGACGTCCACCAGTTTGGCGAGATCGCTGATCGCGTTGTCACGCTGGTCCATCAGCGTTGCGGCCTGCGGATCGCTCGGGCTCAGACCCTGGATCTGAAGATTGAGCTGCGCGATCTGCTTCAGGTCAGTGTTGGCCTTGGCCGCCGAAGTGCCGATGTCCTGATCGACATTGGTGCGCAGCGACTGGATACCTTGCGTCGTCGCGTTGAGCTGCTGGGCCAGCGACTGCGCTGCCGACAAGGCGACCGATTGCGCCGAGCCATTGCCCGGATTGGTCGACAGCGACTGCAGCGCACTGGTGAAATTGCCGAACGCGGTCTCGAGCGTGCCGTCGCCGCCCGGGGTGCCGTAGACGCTCTGCAACTGAGAGAGGATGTTGTTGATCTGGTCCGCATAGGCGCCGCCGCCGATCTCGGTGCGCAGCTGGCCCTGCACGAACAGATCGAGCGCGCGGTTGACGCCGGTGGTTTCGACGCTGGCGCCGAAACCGCCGCTTCCGACCTCGATCTGGTTCGGATTTTGCGCGACGTAGCCGGGCGTCTGCGCGTTGCCGACGTTCGACGAAATGATCGAGAGCGCCGCCTGCGTGGAGCGCAGTCCCGACATCGCTGTGGCAAGGGCTGAACTCAAACCCATGATGATTGCCTGCCTTGATTTGTTACACTAGGCTCTCGTTGCTTCACGATCAGCGGAGCACGTTCAACAGATCCTGCACCATGTTGTTGGCCGTGGTGATCACCTTGGTATTCGCCGAATAGGCCTGCTGGGTGACGATCAGCTTGGTGAACTCGTCGGCGATGTCGGTGTTCGAACTCTCCAGCGAGGAGCCGGAAATCTTGCCGGAGGCACCGATGATCGCGGGGCCCGACAGGTCGGTGACCTCGTAGGCGCCGCCGTCGAGCGCCTTCAGATAATTGGTGCCGTTGAAGTGCGAGAGCGTGACCTGCGCCAGATCGATGTTCTGGCCGTTGGAGAAGGTGCCGACCACGAGGCCCGAATTATTGACAGCGACCGACTGCAGCTGCCCGGCGGCAAAACCATTCTGGGTGATGGTGTTGATGGTCGCAGCGCCGCTCGAGCTGGCAAACTGCGTGAGCGCGCCCGAACCCAGATTGAACGAGAGATTTCCCAGCGACAGGCCGTTCACGGTCACGTTCGGAATGGCGATGGACGAGCCGCTTGGCGAGGCCAGCGATCCGTTGGCATTGAAGGCGAAGGTCGTGCCGGAGTTGACCCACGCGGTCTGGGTACCGGTTGCGGTGGTCGAGGTCTGGTAGAACAGGTTCCACTTGTCGCTGTGCCCCGAGCCGAGCGAGGCTGAGTCGGTCTTGGCCCAGCGCAGTTGCAGATTGATCGGCGTGCCAGCCGCGTTGTAGGTCGTGACCGCGCCGCCGGAGATGGACTCGTTGGTGAAGGTCTGAAGGTCGTTGGCGGTGACTGTGCCGGTGCCGACATTGGTGCCCGGCGCACGTGCCTGCGAGATCGGCACCGTGGCGAAACCAAGCCCGTGGAGGGCGGTCGTGGCGTTGGCCGTATTGCCGGTGATGACGAGATCCTGCGCGGTGCCGGTGTGGAGGGTGATCTGCCCACCCGTGACGGTGGCCAGGCCGCCGGTGATCCCGGCGATCTTGTTGAGCAGCGCGCCGACATTATCCGTGATGTTGAGCTGGTTTCCGGTAGCCCCCGAGGCGACGAAGTTGATGGTCGTGCCGTCAATCGTGATGCTGTCGCCGGCGGCGAACCCCGCGGCAAGCGAGTCGCTCGGCGCCGTGCCCGATAATGCCGTATTGACGGTGATCGGAGCCGGCGTGCCCATCTGGTTGTTGACGACCGTCCCGGTGATGGAGGCGTCGACGGGCGGCGCCGGCGAGCCGATCGGCAGGGGATTGGAGGCGAAGTCGGCCGGGTTGAGGCCGCCGACCGCGGTGATCGAGCCCGCCGTCGAGGTCGAACTCGCCGGCGTGCTCGGCTGGGTCGGCAGGTTGGCGGCATACTGGATGGAACTCGTGGCCTGGGCCGGAATGAAGTTGTTCTGGAATTGCAGCACCTGCGGCACGTTGCCGGTGGGGTTTCCGGTCTTGGGGTCGACCGTGATGCCCATCAGGTAATAGCCGGCGCCGTTGATCAGGTTGCCGTTGGCGTTGAGCTGAAAATCGCCGCGCCGCGTATAGTCGGTGACGCCGGAAAACACCGGCACGTTGTCGGTGATCGAGGACGCCTTCTGCACCGAAAAGAAGCCGTCGCCGTTGATCGCCATGTTGGTGGCGACCGTCGAGGCAGACACGGTGCCCTGGGTCGTAATCGTCGCCTGAGCGAAAGCGGTGACGCCGCCTGCAACCTGCCGGCTCGGCGTGGTGGCGTCCGGAATGAGATCCTCGAAGCTGGTGCCGATTCCCTTGTAACCGGTGGTCGATGCGTTCGCGATGTTGCCTGAGATGTTTTGCAGCGCGAAGGATTGCGCCTGCAGACCGCCGACCGAAGTGTTCAACGCGTCGAAGATACCCATACCCTTGTCTCCAATTCGATTCCTTCGGCCAGCGGATCAGCCATGCCGCAATCGAACGAGACAGTCGCAAGGGTTGTGCCAGTACAAAAAATGTTGTTATTTCAGTGAGCTAGCGGAAAATATCCAGCGCGATGACCGGGGCGGATTTGCCGGGCGGGCAACAATTGCCGGGCATTCGGCATGCCAAGACCCGCCCCCAGAGCGCGGGGTCGGACTGGTTCGCCTGACCTATAAGGAGGAGCCCGAAAATTCCGACGCCATCACGTTGCCGACGGCGCCGCCGGATGGAAGACCAGCGCCACACCGTCCATGCAATAGCGCAGGCCCGTGGGTTTCGGCCCGTCATCGAAGACATGGCCGAGATGGCCGCCGCAGCGCCGGCAATGCACTTCCGTCCGCGTCATCCCGAAGGTGCGATCCTCGGTCTCACCCACAGCATTGTCGAGCGGCTTGAAAAAGCTCGGCCAGCCGGTGCCGCTCTCGAACTTCGTCTCGGATGAGAACAGCGGCAGGTCGCAGCCAGCGCAGGCGAAGACGCCCTTGCGATGCTCCTTGAGGAGCGGGCTGGTCCAGGGCCGTTCGGTGCCCTCGTTGCGCAGAATTTCATATTGCTGCGGCGTCAATTGCGCACGCCATTCGGCATCGGTCTTCTCGACCTCGAATTTCTCCGCTGCTTTTTGCCCGGCCCGGGCCGGCGTGGCGCGCAGCCAGCGGAAGGCGGCAAGGCCAGTGAGGCTGGCGACCGAGGTGATCAGAATGCGGCGGTCAAGCATGGTGGTCTCCGTGCGAGGCGGAACGAGATCGGGTCGCTCTGAAATACGGACGGCACCGTCCGACGTTACACCCGGCGATCCGCGTTTTCCTCACTTTCCCGCGAGCAGGTCAGGCTCCCTCACTCTCGTGATCTGCGACCTGATCAGCCGGTTCGGCTGCCTGCGAAGGTGCGGGACGGTTCATGCGCGGCAGCCGGCCGCTCGGCAACGGACGCATGGCGGCCTGCCGGTTGGCCTCGGCCAGACGGGCCTCGCGCAGGCGTTCCTGCGCCCGCGCCCGCTCCCGATGCCGAGCGAGCGCACCGGCGGCCGCCGAACTGCCGCGCCCCCACAAGCCGACGACATAGCCGGCCACCCGCCCTGTCATGCCGCCGGCCCAGACCAGTTCGAACGGCGAGAACAGCCGCCAGCGTTCATCGCCCCAGAGAATGCTGCGGGCGATCAGCTGCCCCGCCATCGCGGAGGTATTGAGGCCCTGCCGGCCAAAGCCGCTCGCGACCCACAGGCCTTTGCGAAGCTGGCCGATCTGCGGCATGCCGTGCACCGTCTGCCCGACCACGCCGCCCAAAACCTCCGCGATTTCGACCCGGCCGAGTTCCGGAAAGATCGTCGCGATCCGGCGTTGAATGGAGCCGGCAAAACCCTGCGGCCGCGCTTCCCAGGTGGTCTCCGGACGGGCCCAGATCAGACGGTCGCCATCGACCACGCGGAAATGATCGATCCCGTCGGCATCCGCGACCGATCCCTTGAAGCTGACGGTATGGCGCAGCCGTTCGCCGAGCGGCGCTGTCACAGCCGCATACCGCCAGACCGGCAGCAGGGTGTCCGACAGCCGCTTGAGTGGCGCGCCGAGATGAACGTTGCCGGCCAGCACGATATGGGAGGCGCGCATGCGTGCCGAAGGTGTCACGATGCGCTTGCGAATGCCGGAGGAATCGATGCTGACGACCGGCGTGTCCTCAAAGATCCGGGCGCCGGCGCGCTTGGCGAGCGCGGCGAGGCCATGAACATATTTGCGGCCATCGATTTGGAAGGCTCGGGGATAATACACGCCGTGGAAATAACGGTTGGTCCGCAACTCGTTGCGGACCCGCTCGATCTGCCAGCCCTCGACCTCGGTATCGAAATCCTCGGCCAGCATCTGCAGCCGGCTGATCAGCTGGTCGCCAGCGTCGACATTGGAGACCTCGAGCGCGCCCTCGCTGAAACCGATCCCCGGCATCAACTCTTCGGTCGCAGTAGCCCTGATGAACTCGACGCCTTCGTTGGACAGTGCCCAGAGTTCGCGGGCGTCCTCGAATCCGACGCGTTCGATCAGTTCGCTGAGCGAAAGCGAATAACCCGGAATCACGGTTCCAAGATTGGCGCCGGAGGCGTTCCAACCAACGTGCCGACCTTCGAGAACGGCGACGCTGGCGCCGAGCCGCGCGGCTTCGAGCGCAACCGTCAGGCCGGCGAGACCAGCACCGACCACGCAAATGTCGACGTCGAGGTCAAACGTCAGCCGCACGCGCTCTCGCAGCGCAGTGCCGGTGGCGGTGATCGCGCTTGTGGAAGTCTCGCTCATAGCGTTTTCTTACGAACCCTACGCCGGTTTGTCACCTTGGTCGTTAGTGACCTGCGGTACATGATTGAGGAAAGAACGAATCGAGATGCTGCCATGCGCCGTTTGATGCTGCTGCGACACGCCAAGACCGAGATCGACTCGCCCTCGGGCCGCGATCAGGACCGGCGCCTCGATGCGCGCGGCCGGAAAGATGCCACCGAGATCGGCGATTGGATCGGACGTCACCCGCCGTCGCCGGACATCGTGATGGTTTCGCCCGCGGTGCGGGCCAAGGAGACCTGGGAGATCGCATCCGCGGCGATCAAGGAACATGCTGCGCTGCCCGAGGTCGAGTGGGTGGCCGACCTTTACGGTGCCGATCCCGCCCAATTGCTGCAGATCATCCGGATGGCATCCGCTTCCGACCCAAAGCGGCTGATGCTCGTCGGCCATAATCCCGGAATGCATGAATTGTCCCTGGCGCTCGCCGGCAGCGGCGACGCGAGGGGCCGCAAGGCGCTGGCCGACAATCTGCCGACCTCCGGACTAGCCGTGTTCGATTTTGCAATCGACGACTGGAACGACGTGGCATTTCGCAGCGGCGCGCTGGCCATTTTCGTCAGCCCCAAATTTTTGCGGCAGGCATGAGAGAGGTCAAGCGCCGCGGAATGTGTTACCCTCCGGTTCAGACTGGGAGGCGCAGATGTTCAGATCCATCCTCGTGCCGATCGATCTCGCCGACACCGAACTCGCCAAGCCGGCGATCGCGACGGCCGCCACGCTGTCGAAGACCTGGGATGGCAGCGTGCGGCTCTTGAACGTGCTGCCGCTGACGCCGGTGATGCTGGCCGAGTATGTTCCGGCCGATTTCGATACTCAGCAGCGCCAGACCGCCGAAGAGGCCCTTGCGATCGTGGCGCAGGAATCCGGCATCGAGCCTGATCACATTTCCTATGCCGTGCGTCAGGGCGGCATCTACCACGAGATTCTGGAAGAGGCCGCCACCGTCAAGGCCGAGCTGATCGTCATGACGTCGCATCGGCCGGCCATGCGAACCTATTTCCTCGGCTCCAATGCCGGCCACGTCGTGCGCTATGCGAAATGTTCGGTGCTGGTCGTGCGGCATT
>Ga0213876_10001593_pt1 | contig 13948 bp, 17 predicted proteins | sample BarmaccomBMRX_R9_FD_160113 | JGI IMG/M metagenome (GOLD analysis project Ga0213876, IMG submission 160113) | Root-associated microbial communities from Barbacenia macrantha in rupestrian grasslands, the National Park of Serra do Cipo, Brazil - RX_R9 | ecosystem: Host-associated > Plants > Roots...
GAAAATTTACCGTAAAGAATTGCCCAGAATTGTTCTTTATCCAAAAAATTACTCTCGTTGGCTAAATAATAGATGATATCCACCACTGCAGAAACATCACCCACTTTATCTCATTACTCATGCCTTTTTCTGTTCTTTAGGTATCAACCGGCCTGTTGAAAATTTATGTAAGACACTGGTAACAAGCGTTTGATAAGGCAAGCCTTCCTCTTCCGCAATTTGCTTGATTCGTTCTAGATCGCTTGCAAATACCCTAATACTAATACGCTTTTCTCTACTTCTTTTTTTCAGATGTTCTTTTGCAGCAGCTTTTAATTTAGAGATTTTATTTGCTTTTTCTTTAGCTGATAAAGCCTTACTGACATCCAGATTATTTTCAATATCTTGCTCGTACTCATCTAAAGTTGAATGAGTTTTTCTTTTTTTATTCGAACTCATAGTTTTTTTCCTCCTAAGTACAATTTAGTAAACTTCCTACTAGGGAACACTGTCTTTAAAACTAGTAAATCTTCTTTTTCCAAATAGGGAACCAAATAAACGTAATCATTTATTTCTATAATTAATATCAATTGATTCGGATATTCTTTTTTATTGTGATGGGGAATGATATCTAATATTTTCCCATCACTTATTGCAGTAATAACGTCATCAAAAGATATTCCTCTACTCTCTTTGAGTTTCAGGTTTTTTTGTTTATCATATAAGTATTTATATTGCATACATTATATATATCAAATTAGTATCAATTGTCAACTTATGTAGTAAATGAATTATATACTTAGAAGCCTGAAAATAAAGCTAAAAATCTTCAGCTATCCCTTCCTAAAACCCACATAACCCTTCTTCGACCTATGGCGACATGGTGTTTCCTTTAGCACTGCTGCAATTAAATGTTTAGTATGAGAATTGCCAAATGCATCGGCATATTGGCAATTCCTTCTAATGACATTAATAAATTCATCCTTAGTCATTTCAGCAGTTAAATATTGTCTTGCGGCTTTGAGTACATTTATTTTATGTAACTTTGCTTTTTGCCGATAAAATAAAAATGAATGTTTTATTTTATTTATATGATCATTTAATTGCTCAACAATATCATCATCAAATTCAATCATAGCTATCTCCAATTAAAATAATTGATGGCCTCCCTCATCAACTAAATTTTAATTTTTGATCCGTCTATGAATGCATCATCTTGGCCTTAGAAAAGAGGATGCTCGATAAATTATTTATTTTCTCACGATAGCATCGCCTGTTGTTTGCGCAAGGCCAGTAGAAATATTCATAACGCCATTCGCACCAATACTTGCAGCTTGATTTTTTAATTCTTGTGCGATGTCTGCTTGTGAATTTTCCATTGCAAATAAATTATAATTTTCTGCTGAAACGCGTCCCACTACTTTATAATGTTTTGGTAAACCTGAATTTCCATAATATAATTTCACGTGGTTTTGCTGCGTATCTTTACTGGTATTAGAAACAGCACTCCCTTGATTTAATATGTCATTCGCACATCCTGTTAATGATAAGGCAGCGATCATGCTAATGAATATTTTCTTTACTTGATTATTTACTTTCATTTTCTTTCTCCTATGAATGTTTAAGAACAATTTTTATTTTCCAATGGATTAGGATCATATTTATCGTTAAATCCTGCATGCTCAAAATATCTCACTTTCTTGCAGCGAATAGGTTTAACACCGTGTAAAAACACCAGCTGTTCATCTTGAGGCAATTCACGGATCTCATTTAATTGAATAAGATCAGCGCCTGTTTCATGTATGCTCTCACCTTCACCCATCGATACATTGCCGCCAAATACTTGCATCTTTTGATGAGAATCGCCTTTGTTAGCAGATAAAGTTTTCGTCAATACTGTTTTCTTTCCGCTTAAGGTTTGGATCCATTGCATAGTGGGTACATCATCATTCGTAAATATCTGTTTAAGTGGTACGCCTAAAAATAAATCGGGTGTAGAAAATCGATCGATTTGTTTGAGTGTTTGAAATACAGTCCAAATAATCACACCGCGTGCACGTAACACTTCAATACATTGTTCTACATCAGGTGAAGCGCCTAATTGCGCTAATTCTTCGAGTAAAAACAGCATTTTTTTCTTCGGTAAATCACTGGGATTTGCTTGTACAATGAGACTCATCAATAGTGACATGATCATTCTGAATAATCGATTATGCTCTTTGACTTGGTCTTCTGGCAGCACAACAAAAATATCCATGTTGCCTTTTAAAAAATCCCTTAAATCAAAATTACTTTCAGCTAATGTTGCTTGAATATTACTATCGCCCATCCAATCTATTTGTCTATAACTAGTAGAAAGAATGCTGCCTCTTTCATCTTGCCCTACACGATTAATTTGATTAGCAGCAGCGCCTGCTCTGCCATTTAATTGTGCCATCTGATCAAAAGTAAGTTGTGCTTCTTCGAGGTTTTCTGACATTAATTGATAAAGCATAGGCAAAGTACGCCTGGAACTTTCTTGGTTCATGAGATAATCGATATAACCGCGAATGAGAATTTTTGCATTCTCATCAAAATGTGTTGCATAACCACCTTCATTAATAACAAAAGAAGCAGCAAAAGCATTAATCATACGATCACGTTTGTCTTCAGGTATCCAATCAAAAGGATTTAAACGATGCTCTGTTAGTAATGATGTCGATTTCCCGCGTTTAAAATCTTCACTTTTTTTAATGCCAAAAGGATCAATGACGATGACATTTCTTCCTAATATGTCTGCTCTAAAACGTGCAGTCACTGCCCAGAGCTCGCCTTTAATATCAAAAGCAAATACTGGCCCATCATGTGTTAATAAAATTGGGATGCTAGAAGTGCTCGTCTTGCCACCGCCTGGTGGTGAAATAGTGAGTTTGTTATAAAGAGGAAAATAAATAGGTGCGTGCTCATAAACACCAATAAATACGCGGTCTTCCTTCTCATATGCATCAATAGCTGCTAAATCTTTTTGATCTGCATATTGTGCTGTACCAAAATGTCCGCTCGTTTCATCAATAGAAGATGCTTCATCAAAACGTAGCATGCCAAAATAATAGCGATAAATACCAAGCAAAATAAATAAAATAAGATAGGGCAAATAAAAAAGTGGATGGTCTTTTATATAATATGCAAGCAAGATAAGTTTGCTAGTGAATGTCAAATAATCGTTCATGTTTCTTAAAATAAATTTACAATTTAAAACAAATAATAAAACCACTAACAACGCAGCTATTTTCAAAATATTGTCCATAGCACGTAAACTGATTTTGAAAAAATAAATACTGATTTTTTTATTCATTACCGTTATCAATTATTCTGCATAACTACCGGGAAAAACCATGTCTTTTGTTACTGAGATATTAAATTCATAGCCTGGGCGGATTTCTAATGTCGGTTGAATATTAATATTTTTTGCAGTAATCATCGTGCCGGTGTTCGCTAAATTAGTCCCTAAACTTTGCGCTAGAGTTTGACCGACTGTAGGCGCTGCAAATGGATCTGAATTATTTTGTGGTTGTGAAAGTTGTGCGCCAGCACCTAATAGGCTCATTAAAATCACAGAGCCAAATATTTTTTCGTAATGATTATTTACTTGATCGTTAAATCCTGCGTAACCTGATAAATCAACGCCAGGCATGCCTTCTAAATTAATGCTTTGTCCATTGGGAAAAATAATACGTTTCCATGCGATCAACACACGCTCTTGTCCATACACAATTTTCGCATCATATAAGCCGTATATTTTTGAGCCTTGCGGAATTAATAAATATTTTCCTGCGATTGAATCATAAATATTTTCACGCACTTGCCCTGTAATATCTCCAGTCAGATCTGAATTAATGCCCGTAATTAAAATACCAGGAATAACAGTGCCTGCTTGTATTTCATAAGGACTGATTGGATTTTGCAGAGTAGCCGCAAGATAATTCTCATTCATTAAATTATTTGCTGCAATATGAGCAGAATTTAAAACGTTAGAAGAAACTGGTTCTTTTTCCGCAGTCAATTGATTGCTGCTGATCGATGCGCTCATCGCTTTTAATTCATCTTGTTGCAGTGCAAATGTTTGGCTGTGTGTTTCGCTTATCATTTCATGCGTTTCAATAGATTTTTTCTTTGATGAAATATTTGCCGTAGAAGGCGAATTTACTTTTTTAATAATTTTATCTTGATACCATTGCGTATCTGCTTTGCTTGCAAACGTTTGCAGTGTGGTATCATTTTCCTCTGTTAATGGATGAGTGAGAGAAGAACGGTAGATGTTATAAATAATTAACAAGACGATGAGCATTGCTCCCACCATCACACACCATACAATGCCTTTTCTCAATACGATTGGCCTGGGATAAGTCCTTTGATGCATTATTTGACCTCTATGAATAACGCAGATTAGTTATCGTGACAGAGCTTTGTGCATGTCCTACGCCTGTAATGAGAAGCGCTTTGCTAAATATCTTATCTACTACAAAATAAGGGAATTTTACGCGATAATTAACAAGTTCTTTTGTGCTGCCATTTGCAATAAAAAGCACAGGCATATCACGATTGGCTATTTGGTTTTTAAATTGAATATAGGTGTGAACACCATCATCAAACACACGTGTTGGTGACCAAGCAGGTAGATGACAGAAAAAACCACATGACAAATTGTAATTAAAATTAAGCTGATTTAAAGCGACATTCGGCACACTCGCTATTTTGCTATCATCAAATTGTTTTATAGCTGCATCATTGACGGCTGCTACCATTTCATCTGGATACCAAAAACTAATGTTTTTAGCGCTTTTAGCATTGAGCGAAGAAATGAGTCTAATGTTATACATGCGTTTATCAGTGGTAATCACCATGTTCGTACTCATATTGGGTAATGAAGGTTTGACTAATACATTTTGTTGTTGTGTATTTCCAGTACCAGAGACAGCAACAGAATAAGACCAACGATTAGGATCACCTGAGGAGATATTAGTAAAACGCTCGCCTTTTTCCAATGAAATAACCGTTTCTTGAAAAGGCGCCGTTTGAACAATAGGTTGTTGGCCTGCGTTATAAGCAAATTTATTAAAACCATCAGTAATGATATTCGGTGCGGTGCCATTTCTTGCATATTGATTAAACGCATGTTCTAGAGCTTTATCATTGCCATACGTTAAATGAAAACTCGCTGGCAACGGTATATCAATTAAAACAGGATGCGCCATCACCGCTTGTGCAGGTTCATAAGATGAAGGCCTTTGTATAGTACAACCTGCGATCAATGTTGCAATCATGCTACCAACTAAAACGCACCTCATAATTTTTCCTTATATATTTATTTAAATATGGTTTTGCGCCCAAGAAAGTTGCGTAATATAAAACCCAAAAGGATTATCAGAAATAAAGTTTGGATTGACATCACCAAATTGATAACTGATGTTCGCCATCCAACGAGTTGTGCTAATCATATTTCCATCACTTGTACTGCGCTTAATTTCATCCCAAGTAATTTGCCAAGTATCATGGCTCAAGGGCAAAGAATTAATGATGTTAACAGTGATCGTGTAGTGATTACTTAATTCATAAGGGTCATTCTTTTGATAAAAATCACGTAAAAATCCCAGCGTATGATTAGCTGAATAAGCATACACTTTATCCAGTAAAGTTTTTTCTGCAGCCGTATCATGCAAAATTGTGCGTGCGTTTATAATAAATTGATTAATAGCAAAATTAATTAAACGCTCATCATGTAATGACATCGATGACATTGCTTTGACTGCATACGGAACACCCTCATTCGTTTCTACAACAAAAGGTTCTATGCGGGATTGACTGGCCATCTTTGCCATGATGAGTGCAAATAGTATGCTCATTGCTATCGCACAAAAAAATGCTTTGCGCCAATAGCTGATCGATTGACGCATATTATCATAACGATCGTTCCATTCTTGACGGCCTTCTGCACCTTTCACATACGGATTAGATATCATTGATTTATTGATCATGTGTTTCTCTTGCTGAATTTCCCATTTTATTTGCCATTTGTTTGAAATGATCTGAGACAGGGTTTGTAGTTGCACCAGTTGTCGAGTTCATTGTCTGAGAAGGCATTGTATTAAAATTTGCACCAGCATGAGAAATAATACTGCCTGCAATTTTAGCAATGCCTGTCATTGCACTCGAAGCTAATTTCACAGCAGGCATAGCAGTCCTACTCACATTTAACGCTGATAAAGAAAGGGCTGCTGCATCAACACCACGCCATTCTTGCACGCTACCAGAAACTATTCTTGCTAATTGATTAGGCAAATTTTTTGCGACCAACCAAAATAAAAGTGCAACAGCAACAATCCATGTATAGGCATCAAAATTGATAAGGCCAATAGGAATTTCATTACTGACTGCAATCATCGTTTGACTGCCTGCTGCAACGACTAAATAAATACCGAGTAATTTCACACAATTTGCTAAAATCACATCAAGCGTTTGACGTGCGATTTGCGACGTTGCCCCTAACGCTGCAAAGCCTAAGAAAAAACTTGCCACTGCAATTAAGGCCGTCGTGATGATTAATGTCAGTGCTAAATCAAGTGCAATGCTGATAAATACAAAAATAACAAGCACATAAACAATGGCAACAATGATGAGTCCAAAACCAGCTGTCAATAAACTCGATTTCTCAATAGGAAGAATAATTTTATTAGCAATGCCTATTCCTTGTGAAATCAGAGAAGATGGGTCGATGGGCGTATGCGTTAAGGTATTTCCCATCGCTTGAAATGTTTTTAATATGTCAGTAAGCCATGTTGGATGTAACATGATGGTATAAAAGAAACTGATCGTAAAAAATTTCTTGATAAAAGAAGGCATGCTGTCAGAAAAAGAATGGCGGTCAAATGCATACCACAATGTTATCCACGCGATATTAATAATAAGTAAGGAAAAAAATAACCATTGTCCCCATTGCAGAAATTGATTAATGTAACTACCAAAGGTATTCATATAACTTTGTGCAGCGCGCGTTAAAGCATCCATTTTTTTATCTGCTCACGTCTGGAAAATCAGGTGCTGTTAAATAATTGCCTGAACTGCCATATGCAGGCACGACGGTTGAACCCGCATTGATGACTCTTTCTAATTCAGCTTTTGCACTCGCATCAGTTTGTGTTTGTGTGGCGTAATAAGCAGTTTGTGCATTCGATTGCGCCATCACGGTTTGTCTTAAGAGTTGAATTTGTGACACCATTTCAGAGGCAATTTGGCTTGATGCTTGTATCGCTTGCATTTCACCTTGCGCACTTTGTGATTGCTGTTGCAAAAAGGAAAGTCGTGTATTTTCATTTTGAAAATCTTGTGCACTGCTTCCCATCGATTGCAATACACCATTTAGCGTATTTTGTGTCATGTTAATATTATTTTTATATTGCTGATTAAAATTCTCTGGTGCTTCATAGCCAGGATAAGCTTGCTGAAATTTCTGATTAACATTTGTAGCACTATAAGCAATGCCATTGGTTTGACTGATAATGCTGCCTAAATTATTAATCAATACTTGTGCATTGCTCCATTGATATTGATTACCATTTAATGCTTTTAATTGCTGCTCAATGTATTCGGTTTGTTGTTTTAATTGTATTAATTGATTGCCCATTTGAATGAGCGATGCATAATCAATAACAGGCAGAGTTGCATAAGCATTAGTCGTTAATATCAGTAAAATTGACAACAATAATTTTTTCTTCATTATTCATTTCCATTAAGCTATTTTTTTCAATGCAACTATCCATTCATCCAAACCATTTTGTATCAACCAATGATGTAACCAATTATTTTTATATTTAATTTTACATTCAATGAGCTGCTCGCTTTTTTCTTTTGATAAGCCAAGAAAAGCCAGTGCAAGTGATTTATCAGCATCAAAACCTAAATCAATTAAACGATTGCCTTCTGGTGTCACGACATAATAATGACGTTTAGGCATACCAATACGTGAGATAATTTCAATTTGCCGCTCTGATAAACCCATTTTTTTATAAAGGCTGGCTATTTCTTCTTCCATTGCTAAATTAGGCAAAAATACTTTCGTAAAGCAAGATTCCATAATGCTTGCGGTAGTCATCGTCAAACTTTTAGCAACAGGATCGTAAAGATCCGCCAATGATTGCGTGGCAAATACCACACGCGCATTTTTCTTTCTGAGTGTTTTTAGCCAATCTTTTAATTTTTTTGCAAATATCTCATGTGAAATGTAGCTCCAAGCTTCTTCTAAAATAATTAAAGTTGGTGCTTTGGCTTTTTTATCTTCTAAACGTGATTCAATTTCAGCAAAAATATGTTCTAAAACAGGCAAATACACTTCTTGTTTTTGTGAGAGCAACCACTTCATTTCAAATGTTTGTAAATGACCTAATTGCAATGTAGAGCGATCAGCATCGAGTAATTTAATTTGACCTTCCAGCGTATAATATTGCATAGCAGAGCGCACAGCTTCATGTTGCACCTCAGAGCGAAACACTGTGAGGTTTCTACTAGATGCATGCACATCAGATGAGAGTGATTGAATCGCAGTATAAATAGCAGCACGAACATCAGGTGTCACAGCTACATTTTGTAACATCACTAAATTTTCGATAAATTGTGCGGCGCGCACTCTTTTAGTTTCAGTTGATAAATCCGCAAGCGGACAAAATGAAAGCTCATCTTCCCCACCGATATCATAATGTAATCCATCTAGTGCATAGGTGAGTGCTTTGTGTGAATGATCAATATCAAACACATAAATTTCCGCACCTTGATAACGTAAAAATTGTATGATAAGAAAATCTAAGTAAGTCGATTTACCTGCGCCTGTTGGTCCCAAAACCACTTGATGGCCGACATCGCCCACATCCATATGAAAACGAAATGGCGTTTTGCCTGTTGTTCTTGCGTAAAATACAGGCGGAGATTTCAAAGGCAGCAAAGAAGAAGATGAGCTAAAAAAGGCACCTGACCAAATGCTATGAAGCGGTAACACGTGTGCTAAATTAATTGAATTTAGAAAAACACGACGTACATTACAGCTACCATGTCCAGGAATGCTACCAAGCCAGGCATCAAATGCATTCACGCTTTCTTTCATGCAGGAAAAACCAGATTGTTCTAAATAGCGCGATAAATTCTTCACTGCTTCATCTAATAAATGCAGGTCTTCATTCATTAAAACAATCTCACTCGTCCAATAACCAAAACAGGTTGAGTGATTACTATTTGCAGTCAATGCAACATCTATTTGCTCACTCATTTGTAAAGCATCATAATTTATTTTATTAGATGGTTTACCTGAAATCACTTCTTTAACAATACCAATCAATCCTCTGATTTTATTGTTCCAATCTTTTTGATAACGTTTTATTTCACGTTCAGCTGTGCTTTCTGAAAGTGCGATAAAACGATTTGACCAACGATAAATTAAGGGATAAGTACTCATCTCATCCAGTAAACCGACGGACGTTTCTTGATTGAGATAACCCGTGATAGATAAAACATAAATATGTTTATTTCCAATTTTTGGAACATAACCACCGATGATTTCTTGTCTTCCTAATATCACATCGAGAAAAACATCTTGTGGTGGCAAAGCAAACGGCAGAAGTTCACCTGAGATACACGCATTGAGATAACTTAATAAATCTTGATGAGACAATTTTTCTAACACTAAATGTGTATGCAGTAAGCCTACACAACGCTCAACTATTTCATAAAAATGCATTAACAAAGTTGAGAGCATTTTATCATCTTCATTTTTACTGATGCCTTCCACAAACCAATGTCGTGTTGTTTTGACAACAGGCAAAGGAAATTTCCACACGAAAGTCAAGAATTGAAAATTTTCATAATGCTCACCTTCTGCTTCATACGATTGTCGTCGTTCTACATCAATTAAGCTTGAGACTGGATCTGGGAAATGCCCTGGTTTGGGATAAGTGAGGGATGGAATACGTAATTCATCAACATGCAACATCCAACCATCGTCTAAAAAAGTAGCCATGCGATTAAAGCATGCTGTTAATGCATCTAATTCACCAGGACTTCTTGATTGGATATCAGCGCCACGAAATTTATAGCATATTAAAAATGCGCCATCTTTATTGATAATCACTCCTTCATCAATAAAATGTGCGTAATTTAATAAATCAGATAAGCCACTATCATTACTTAAATGTTTTTTGAGCATCATACTAAACCTCGTTTGCCTTGATAAAATGGCACACTGGGTTTAATGAACGGTATTTTGGCATGTATGCCAGATGTTGCGCGATAGTATTTTTGATAATGAATATGGCGCTTAAAAATAGCCAATATTTGCTTGTCTTGTCGTGTTAAAAGTACACCGATGATATACAAAATCATAAAAATAATAATTGCGATAATGTCCATCAATAAATCTAATCGCGCAGAGATTGCAATAGGCAGAGAAATGCCTACAAATAAAAAAAATAATTGTTTATCTACACCTAAAATAGTGAAGTGGCGATTAAGTGATTTAAAATAAATGCTGGATGTACCGCGCATTAAAATACCGCTCCACTGCCAAAGAGGGTTGCAGCAAAATTACTCGCAGCAAATGCGATGGAGAGCCAGAGGACAATATTAATTAATTTTTTAAATCCTTCTCCCCATTCACCAAACGCGAGCATGAGACACGTGACAACAATTAAGATGATAGCGGCTGATAATAAAAATGGTCCACTGATTGCATCTTTTAATATGTTCATAGTCGAATTAAAAGGCAGCGTGCCGACAGTACTTGCAAAACTAGTAGCACTGCTTAAAGAAAGAAGTGCACCTGCAATAAAATTTTTACGCCAATTGTTCAAAAATAAATTGTTCATTTTTATAGTCCTTCAATCTGACAATTTCTTGAATAAAGCCTTTTTTATTTTGCTGTCTTATTACAGAAACAATTGCATCAATGGTTTGTAAAGCAAGTTGCACAGGTGGCACGTTCAATCCTGCTTCCAAACTCAAATCTAAAATACGTTGTAGCGCTTCTCGCGCACCATTTGCATGCACTGTGCAAATACCACCAGGACAACCTGTGTTCCACGCTTTTAACATATCCAGTGCTTCTGCGCCTCTTACTTCACCCATTAAAATGCGATCAGGCCGCATACGCATGGCAGCACGTAATAATCCTCTCATGCTGACTTCATTCGATGTCAGCATGGCAACTGTATTTGGTGCATCACAACGTAGCTCAGGCAGGTCTTCTAAGATTAAAAATCGCTGATTTTCATCACACTTGACTGCTTCCATGATCAAAGCATTGGTCACGGTCGTTTTACCACTACCTGGACCACCACTGACTAAAATATTTTTTCTCTCACGAATTAATTTTTTTAATATGTCAGCTTGTTCAAGTGTCATACGATTGCTTGCAAGATAAGCATCTAATTTAAAAATGACGTCTGATTTTTTACGAATAGTAAATGAAGGTGCAGATACTATCGGTGGGACTTGTGCAGTAAACCGCTCACCTTGCATGGCTTTGAAAAAAGGCAATTCTGCTTCTAAGCGTGGCACATGTTGCGTTACCACAAAATTATGAATGCCAGCGACAGAGTGAATAATAGAGAATGCTTGTGCACGGTCTACATAATGAGAAAATTGTAGTCCTTTTGCTGCACTATCAATCCATAATTTCCCATCAGGATTGAGCATCACTTCATTAATTTCCTTGTCATGTAAGAATTGAATGATGTCATCGCCTAAATCTCGATAGAGCTTAGCGTAAAGACGCAAATGTGATTCGGACAAAGGCATCATCATTTTCTTCTGCTATGTTCTTGTTTTATTCTTTCGTAAATTTCTTCACGGAAAATAGGGACATATTTTGGTGCAGTAAAGCCTAATTTCACACTGTTCCCAATGACATTTAAAATTTTTATATTAATTAAATCGCCAATAAAAACAATTTCATTAATATCACGCGATAATACCAGCATGTTTTTTATCCTTAGTTTAGCGATAAGATTTCCAATTGAAAGCAAGTGTGATAGCTTGTTGCATAAAGCGCTCAGCAATACGCAAACTCAAAGCATCATAGAAATTTTCTTTATTTAAATTAGTAATTAATAAAGTAGGTAGTTTTGCTTGGTTACGAACATTGGCTATCGTAAAGAGCATTTCTTTTTCCCAATCTAAAAGCTCACTGCCTTTTACTCTGCCTTGCGCTGCTTCATCGATAATGAGTAAATCCATACTTTGATAAAAATGACTGAGCTTAGAAAATGCTGTGGTTGATTCCATGTTTTTTTCTTGCAATGTTCTTAAGAATTGTAAACCAGGTTCATAATGCACATAATGGCCTGCTTTCGATAAAGCTTGATGGATGATGAGTGCTAATAAAGTTTTTCCTGTGCCAGGAGATCCGCTAAATAAAATTGCATTGCCATTTTGTAAACGTGTTGCAAAAGTTTCTACATAGCGTAGTGCAATCGCTTTTACCTTCATTTGCTCAGTATAATCAATATTAAAATCAGCAAAATTTTTACCACGATACATGAGCGGGACTTGTTGCAAGCTTTGCTCAATCTTTTGCAGTTTTTCTTTTTCTTCACGCGTTAAAGCAGGTGCTATCGTTGGTGTTAAATTTTTCCTGGCTAAAATTCCCGCATGAATATGTTCCATTCTATCTTGCAAATTCATTTCCATTTCCTTTTAAACTAAATCACCCATCCAATCTAAGCCTTTTTCATAATCATTCTCATAAACTATCGAGACATTTTTCTGCTGGTTTTTAGGCGGAGGTTTATTTCTTTGCGGATTATTTTGTTTTGCTAACAAGTCTTCTACAATTTTGGCAAGATAATTAATGCCGAAGTGGCCTGCTTGTGTCGTGCGTTTAGCTTTATCAAACGCTTGCAAAAATAACTCGCGTGTTGCGCCTGATTGCTTGAGGCGCGCGATCGCAGCAACTGCGTCCGGGTAAAATTGCTTTGACCGCATGCCTTTGGCAATCAATGCATCCACTATTTCTCGTGTTTCATGCTGCTCATGAGGATTGGTTTTGCATTCAGGAAGAATTTTTTCTTCGAGCAAAAAATCATCTTCACACGTGTTGAGTGAGTGAGAGTTATTTTGGTTTGTAATATGGTTTGTATTATAGTTCTTTATATATCGCGCATTTTTGCTCGCTGGTCGGCCATTTTCGCTCGACGGTAACGCATTTTTGCGTGTTCGATCGTCCATTTCTGCATGATCGAAATTATCAACTACTTGCGTGTTTTCTTCTGCGTCTTTATTTAAATCAAGCCATTCGTTGCAAACCTTAGGATAAAATCTAAAGTATTTTGTTTTATCGAAACAATAGCACGGGGTTGGATTTTTATGCACTGAAATAACGCCAAGCTCCGCAAGTAAATTAATCGCCTCACTAATGGATTTTTTACCAAATAATCCCATGAGCGCTTCTGAAAATTCTTCCATGGTAAAAAATAAATAGGCATTCTCATTATGCGGACGACCATCACCATGCGCTTCAGCAATGTTGTTATAACGGCGATAATAATAATCGTTTAATATTTTCCAATCATGCCAGGAAGAGAAAAATGAAAGTAAGAACGCTGCACAGTGATTGCCTTGGCAGAAATCTTTCTGCCATTGATGGAGTTGGATAAAGCGTGTATTTTCTGGATGGCAAATGCAGGAGGTTTTCATTTAGAGTAGCCCAATTGCATAAATAATCCTTTTATTCCAATAAAAAGAGCAAAGCAGCAGTATGTAAGTGGATCGCTCATACGGCGTTATTTGCCTAATCTTATGACCTAATCAAGTTTCACCTTGGTTAGCTCTAAATATCCATTCCAATTTTGTATGTACTATTAATATTTTTATTTCTTCAGTACTAACTTCTAAACTGTTATAAATATATTTTATATTTATATTAACTGCAACTATAAATTGCTGTTTTATTTTT
>Ga0213876_10001594_pt1 | contig 13947 bp, 13 predicted proteins | sample BarmaccomBMRX_R9_FD_160113 | JGI IMG/M metagenome (GOLD analysis project Ga0213876, IMG submission 160113) | Root-associated microbial communities from Barbacenia macrantha in rupestrian grasslands, the National Park of Serra do Cipo, Brazil - RX_R9 | ecosystem: Host-associated > Plants > Roots...
GAAGTCTTCATTCGCAGCCGCAACGGACTCGCTCATAAGCACTGCGGCTCGCTGCATGCCAGCGATGCCACCATGGCGCTGCAGGCCGCGCGTGACATTTTTACGCGCCGCGGCGAGGGCCTGTCGATCTGGGTGGTCCCGTCGAGCGCGATCACCGCGTCCGACCCGGCGGAGAAGGGCATGATGTTCGAGCCCGCGGAATCCAAGATCTACCGGCATCCGACGTTCTACGACGTGCCGGAGGAGGTCGGACATATGTGACCGTCATTGCGAGGAGCGAAGCGACAAAGCAAGCCAGAATCTTTCCACGGAGGCAGTCTGGATTGCTTCGCGGATTCTGTCATCCGGCCGCGCTTTGCGCGGACCGGCTGGCTCGCAATGACGAACGACCGCCCACGCAGCAGGTGTGAAGCAATGGCAACGCCGTCAATCCTGGTTTCCGAAACACCGCTGGTGCTCTACACACTGCGGCGCGCCGACGATGCATTGATCCTCGCTCACCGTCTGTCGGAATGGTGCGGGCATGCGCCTGCCATGGAAGAAGACATGGCGCTCTCCAACATTGCGCTCGACCTGATCGGGCAGGCGCGCGAGCTCTATGCCTATGCGGCTGCGGTCGAAGGGAGGGGCAATGACGAGGACAAGTTCGCCTATCTCCGCGATGTCCGCCAGTACCAGAACCTGCTGCTGGCGGAGCAGCCGAACGGCGATTTCGCCCATACAATCGTGCGTCAGCTCTTCTACTCCGCATTCGGCGATCCCTACTGGCGCGCGATGATGGCGTCGAACGATGCGACGCTCGCCGCGATCGCGGCAAAATCCGAGAAGGAGAGCGCATATCACCTGCGGCATGCCTCCGAGTGGGTGATCCGGCTCGGTGACGGGACCGAGGAAAGTCACGCACGGGCCCAGGCGGCGATCGACGATCTCTGGTCCTTCACCGGCGAGATGTTTGCCGTCGACGACGGCGAGCGCAGCCTGATTGACGGCGGCACCGTCATCGATCCTGTAACTCTAAAAGACGTGTGGCTGGCGACCGTCTCGCGCGTGATTGACGAAGCCACATTGCGCCTGCCTCAAAGCGACTGGATGCAGCAGGGCGGGCGGAGCGGCCGCCACAGCGAGCATCTCGGCCATCTCCTGAGCGAGCTGCAATACATGCAGCGGACCTTTCCGGGTGTCTCATGGTGATCGCGGCCGAGAGTGACAGCGTGCTTCGGCAGCGCGCCTGGGACGCCGCCGCTGCTGTGGTCGATCCGGAGATCCCGGTTCTCACGATCGCCGATCTCGGCGTGCTGCGCGAGGTCGATGTCAAAGACGGGCGCGTCGAGATCGCAATCACGCCGACCTATTCCGGCTGCCCGGCGATGAACATGATCGCGGTGGAAATCGCCCTCGCGCTGGAGAACGCCGGCTTTGCCGAGGCAAAGGTGCGGACCGTGCTGTCGCCGGCCTGGACCACGGACTGGATGAGCCAGGAGGGACGCCGCAAGCTCGCCGCCTATGGCATCGCGCCGCCGCGTGCCGCGAGCTCACGCCGCGCCCTGTTCGGCGTGCAGCAGGTAGGCTGCCCGCGATGCCGTTCGGAGGAGACCGAGCTGCTGTCCGAGTTCGGCTCGACCGCCTGCAAGGCGCTATGGCGCTGCAAGAGCTGTCGCGAGCCATTCGATTATTTCAAGTGCCATTAATGGACGTATGATGATGAAGACATGTCATTGCGAGCCACCCGGTCCGCGCAAAGCGCGGCCGGATGACGGGCTCCGCGAAGCAATCCAGACTGTCTCCGCGGCAAAGATTCTGGATTGCTTCGTCACTTCGCGCCTCGCAATGACGTTGGGGGAGCACTGATGTCCCTTACGCCCCGCTTTCATCGTCTCAAGATCAACGGCGTGCGCCGTGAATCGGCCGACGCGGTGTCGCTGACCTTTGCGATCCCAAAAGACCTTGCCGATGACTATCACTTCGCGCCCGGCCAGTATCTGACGCTGCGCACGACCATGGACGGCGAGGAGGTCAGGCGCTCCTATTCGATCTGTTCCGGTCCCGACGACGGCGAACTGCGCATTGCGGTCAAGCGCATCGATGGCGGCGCGTTTTCGAGCTGGGCCGCGGACGAATTGAAGTGCGGCGACGAACTCGACGTAATGACGCCGACCGGCCGCTTCGGTGTGACGCCAAGGCCTGCGGAGGCGCGCATTCATGTGGGGTTTGCCGCGGGCAGCGGTATTACGCCGATCCTGTCGATCGTGAAGACGGTGCTGGCGCGCGAGCCAAACAGCCGCTTCTTCCTGTTCTATGGCAATCGCACCACCGCGGGCATGCTGTTTCGCGAAGCGCTGGAAGAGCTCAAGGACCGCTACCTCGACCGTCTCTCGGTGTTTCACGTGATCTCCGGCGAGGAGCAGGACATCCCGATTCTCGAAGGCCGGCTGGACGCCGAGAAGGTGAAAGTGCTGTTGCGGGCGATGGTGCCGGCCGAAACCATCGACCATGTGTTCGTCTGCGGACCGACCGGGATGAGCGAGGAGATCGAAGCGACCTGTCGTACGCTTGGCATCGCCGAAGACAGGATTCACGTCGAGCGTTTCGTGTCTGGGCTCGGAGGCAAGCCGCGCCCCAAGGGGATCGTTCCGGTCGCTGCGCCGGCGAAGGCGTTTGCCTCGCTGATCATTGACGGCAAGCGGCGCGAGGTGCCGGTCGCCGAGGGCGAGGCAATCCTGGACGCGGCGCTGCGCGGCGGCGTCGATCTGCCCTTTGCCTGCAAGGGCGGCATGTGTTCGACCTGCCGCGCCAAGCTCGTGGAGGGCAGGGCGGAGATGGAGTTGAACTATTCGCTGGAACCGTGGGAGTTAAAAGCCGGCTTCATCCTGACCTGCCAGGCCAAGCCGATCACGGAGAGGGTCGTCGTCGACTACGATCACATGTGAGGATTGGCGGAAGAGGTTTTTGCCGTCGCAAGAGGCCCGTTGAAGGGTCCGACCGAACCGGGGAGAGAGACGTGCGTGAGGTAAGAAAATCCCCCGCGAGCGCGAGCGAGCCATGAACGTCACGACAAGTCCGTCGTCTGACGATCTGGCGCGCGCCTGCGCGGAGGCGATGTGGAAGGACGATCAAGCGAGCCAGGGGCTCGGCATGACGATCGTCGACGTGAAAAGCGGCGAGGCGACGCTGGCGATGACCATCCGGCCGGGTATGGTCAACGGCCACAACATCGCGCATGGCGGCTTCATATTCACGCTCGCCGATTCCGCCTTCGCCTTTGCCTGCAACTCGCACAACGAGCGCGCGGTGGCAGCGCAGGGCAGCATCACTTTCATCCGTCCGGGCAAGCTCGGTGACAGGCTCGTTGCCACGGCGCGCGAAGTATCGAAATCTGGCCGCTCCGGAATCTACGATGTCCGCGTTACCGCTGGTGATGTGGTGATCGCCGAGTTCCGCGGCCATTCGCGCGTCATCGGGGGCACGCTGGTACCGGGCACAGGGGACAATAATAACAACCGATCAGAGCAAACGACCTAGTGGAAACGCCAAGAGACAACACCATGGCTTCACCAAGACTCAAGTCCACGGACGGCTACTTACCCGAGATGGACGACACCGAACGCGCTTCGCGCGACGCCATCATGGCTCTGCAGAGCAAGCGCCTTGCGTGGTCGCTCAGGCACGCCTACGACAATGTCGCGCATTACAAGAACGCCTTCGACAAGGCCGGCGTTCATCCGGACGACTTCAAGGAGCTCGCCGATCTGGCGAAATTTCCGTTCACGGTGAAGACGGACCTGCGCGACAATTACCCGTTCAACATGTTCGCGGTACCGCGCGAAAAACTCGTGCGCGTGCATGCCTCCTCGGGCACGACGGGCAAGCCGATCGTGGTCGGCTACACCAAGGCCGACATTGCGACGTGGTCGAACGTGATGGCGCGCTCGATCCGCGCCGCGGGCGGGCGCTCCGGCATGGTCATCCACAACGCCTATGGCTATGGCCTGTTCACCGGCGGCCTCGGCGTGCACTACGGCGCCGAAGAGCTCGGCTGTACGGTGGTGCCGATTTCCGGCGGCATGACCGAGCGGCAGGTGCAGCTCATCAACGATTTCAAGCCCGACATCATCACGGTGACGCCAAGCTACATGCTGGCGATCCTGGATGAGTTCAGGCGCCAGAAGCTGGACCCGCGCCAATGCTCCCTGAAAATCGGCATTTTCGGCGCCGAGCCGTGGACCAACGCCATGCGCGCCGAAATCGAGGACGCGTTCGACATGGACGCGACAGATATATACGGACTGTCGGAGGTGATCGGTCCCGGCGTCGCGCAGGAATGCCTGGAGACCAAGGACGGCCTGCACATCTGGGAAGATCATTTCTATCCCGAGGTGATTGATCCGGAGACCGGCAAGGTGCTGCCGGATGGCGAATTGGGCGAGTTGGTGTTCACCTCGCTCACCAAGGAAGCGTTCCCCGTCATTCGCTATCGCACCCGCGACCTGACGCGGCTGCTGCGGGGCACCGCGCGCCCGGGGATGCGGCGGATGGAAAAAGTCACCGGCCGCTCGGATGACATGATCATCCTGCGCGGCGTCAACCTGTTTCCGACCCAGATCGAGGAGATCCTGCTCGCGACCGATTGGTGCGGCGGCCATTTCATCCTCGAACTGACCCGCGAAGGGCGCATGGATGAACTGACGATCCATGCCGAAGCGCGCCCGGAATATTGGGACGGGCGCGGCCTCACAGATCACGCCGACCGCATCTCGACCCATATCAAGAATACGATTGGCATCACCGCAAAGGTGCGCGCGGTGGCGCCGGCGACGCTGGAGCGCTCGCTCGGCAAGGCCAAGCGCGTGCACGACAAGCGGCCGAAGGGATGATCTCTGACCCGCACGGTGAGGAGCCGCGCTCCTCGCGCGGCGTCGGCGGACGATGCGTCGCATCGCTCGGCGAACCATGAGGCCCGCGACAGTGACGGGTCTGGAGCCTATCCTTCGAGACGCGCGCAAGGGCCCGCTCCACAGGATGTCGGAGTAGACCAACCGACGGGCAATAGCCTATATCTGGCCTCATTCACATCGAACTGCGTCGGAACTGGCCACGGCTGGTTCCGAAGGCCTGGGAAGATCGGGTGCAAGACAGCACGCATATCGTCCTCTGGGGCGGACTTTTGATTGGGCTTGGCTACGGATCGGTCGGCCTGCTCAGCGGCTTCTGCCTGCTCTCGAGCCTGCGCGGCTGGTGGGCGGATGGTGACAGCCGCCTGATCCGCACCTTCGCGCTCGCGCTCGGGGTCGCTGTCGCGGGTACCCAGCTGCTGGCCGCTTCGGGTCTCGTCGACCTCTCCAAATCGATCTATCTGCAGCCATCATTTTCCGCACCGCTCATTTTCGCAGGCGGCGTCTTGTTCGGTTACGGCATGGTGCTCGCGAATGGCTGCAGCTCGCGCGCTTTGGTGCTGCTGGGGTGCGGCAATCTCCGCTCGCTGGTGGTCGTGATCGTACTCGGCATCGTCGCGACCATGACGCTGAAGGGATTGATTGCGCCGCTGCGCATTATGCTGTTGCAGGCGAGCCAGGTGGCGCCGAAAACCATCTCAGTCCCGGCGTTGCTCGCGGCGACCGGCACAGGCGACACCTTTGCGCGGACGCTCGCGGCCTCCTTGATGTCCGGAGCGCTGATCATCTTCGCCTTTGCGCACGCGCCGTTCCAGCGTGCCCGCGGCCAGATCGCGGCAGGGATCGCGGTGGGCTTCCTGGTCGTCGCCGGCTGGTTTGCGACCGGATATCTCGGCGCCGATGATTTCAATCCGGCGCCCGTCGGCTCGCTCACCTTCATCGCGCCGATCGCCGATACCGTGCAGTATGTGATGTTTTCGACCGGTCTTTCGCTGAGTTTCGGCGTGACGCTTGTGGCCGGCGTGTTTTCGGGAAGCCTGCTCACGGCGGTTGCGACCCGCCGCTTTGCCCTTGAAGGTTTTGTCTCGCCGCGTCACATGCTGCGCTCAGTTGCGGGCGCGGCGCTGATGGGCGCCGGCGGCGCCATGGCCTATGGGTGCTCGGTCGGGCAGGGACTGACCGGGCTTTCAACGCTGGCACTGCCGTCCTTCATAGCGGTCGGCGGCATCCTGCTCGGCACGGCGGCCGGCCTGCGCGGTGCGTTTCGCGTTCAGCCGCTGGCGACGGAAGTGGCGCGCTGAAGCGCCGTCAAGGAGTCTGCTCCCGCGTCATGATCCTGATCTCCGAGGTCAGGGTGCGATGGACCGGGCATTTGTCGGCGATCTCCATCAGCTTCTTGCGCTGTTCGGCATCGAGCGCGCCGTCGATCCTGATCACCCGCTCGATCTGGTCGAGCAGGCCTTGCTTGGTCTCGCAGTCGGCGCAGTCACTTGCGTGGATCTTGCTGTGGGCAAGCGTTACGGTGACGCGATCAAGCGGCAGGGATTTACGGTCGGCATAGAGGCGCATGGTCATCGAGGTGCAGGCGCCGAGACCGGCGATCAGATAGTCATAGGGTCCGGGGCCGGTGTCGTCGCCGCCGGCCGCGAGCGGTTCGTCAGCTAGAAGGCGGTGCGGCCCGGCCGAGACGAGCTGCTGGAACTTGCTGTTGCGGGTCTCCTGCACCACCACCCGGCGCGGCTCGGCACTGTGCTCGGCGACCTGATCGGCGGCGGTTGGTTGAAGGTAGCGCGGCGCCCACGCCGCGATCATGTCGGCGACATAAGCGGTGTCGCGGCGGTCGCCGAGGAGATGGTCGGCCCCCGCCAGCGACACAAAGCTCTTTGGATGCCGCGCCGACATGAAGATGCGGGTCGCATTGTCGATGCCGACGACGTCATCGGTCGGCGAGTGCATCACCAGGAGCGCCCTCCTGAGCTTGCCGATCTGGGCCATCAGATCGTGCTCGGCAATATCGTCGAGAAATTCGCGCTTGATGCGGAAGGGGCGGCCGGCGAGAGCCACCTCGACTTCGCCGACAGTGCGAATGTCCTCGACATGCTCCTTGAACAGCCCGGTGACGTGAGCCGGGGCTGATGGCGCCGCAATGGTAACCACGGCCTTGGTCTCCGGAATATCTTTCGCTGCGGCGAGGATCGCAGCGCCGCCGAGGCTGTGGCCGATCAGGAGCGCCGGCGCTTTCCTGATCTTGCGCAGATGATCGGCCGCGCGGACGAGATCGGCGACATTCGAGGAAAAAGTCGCGTTCGCGAACTCGCCTTCGCTTGCGCCGAGCCCGGTGAAGTCGAACCGCAGCACGGCGATGCCTTTGGCCGCGAGCGCGGTTGAGATCCGTTTCGCCGACAGCGCATCCTTGCCGCAGGTGAAGCAGTGCGCGAACAGGGCAAAGACGAGCGGCTCCTGCTCGGGCAGGTCCAGCGCCGCGGCCAGCTTATGGCCGCCTTCACCCTCGAATTGGAAGCGTTCGGTTGGCAATGTGAGCCTCCCCGTTTGCAATGCTCTCTGTTGGCCGGAGAGCTCAGCACGAATATCAGTCGTCCGAATAGCGCTGCTCGGACCAGGGATCGCCGCGGTTGTGATAGCCGCGAACCTCCCAATAGCCCGGCGCATCATCGCCCAAAAATTCGATCGCCTTCAACCATTTGGCGCTCTTCCAGAAATAGAGATGCGGCACCACGAGCCGCACCGGGCCGCCATGCTCGGCCTCCAGCGGCTTGCCCGACCAGCTATGGGCCAATAGGGCAGTGTCGGCGGCGAAATCCTCGAATGCAAGGTTGGTGGTGTAGCCATCGGAAGAATGCAGCATGACGAACCGCGCCTCGTCGCGCGGGCGGCAGGCGGCCAGGAGGTCGGACGTCGAGAGTCCTTCCCACTGATTGTCATAGCGCGACCAGGTCGTCACGCAGTGAATGTCGGAGACGAATTGCGACTGCTTCTGCGCCAAAAGCTGCGCGAAATCCCAGAACAGGGGATTTTCGACCGCGCCGTAGACGTCGAGTCGCCAGCGCTCGCGCGAAATGTTCGGCAGAAAGCCGAGATCGAGCACCGGCCAGTCGCGGGTCAGGTGCTGACCCGGCGGCAGGCGCTCGTCCTCGGGCCGTGTGATTTTTCCGGTCAGGAACTTGCCCTCGCGCGCCCAGCGCTCCTTGCTGCGTGTCAGCTTGGATTCCGGCGGCGGTTCGTGGTCCTCGCTCATCGCTGACGCCACGGTTTATTCGTGCCGATGCATCGCCGATTCGTGCTTGGTATCGCGCATGGTCGAATAGATGACCAGCGAAAGGAAGATGATGCCCGTAAGGTAATAATAGAACCAGTCTTCATGCCCCAGGCTCTTGAACGAGAGCGCGATCGCGGGCGCGGTGCCGCCGAACACGGAGACGGTGATCGCATAGGGCAGGCCGACGCCGAGCGCGCGGACATTGGTCGGAAACAATTCCGCCTTTACGATGGCGTTGATCGAGGTGTAGCCGGCGACGAAGATCCAGGCGCAGCAGATCAGCAGGAAGACGTAGAGCGGCTCCTTGGTTTCCTTCAATGTGGTCAGGATCGGCACGGTCGCGAGCGTGCCGGCGACGCCGAAGAAGATGAGGAGCGGTTTCCGGCCGATGCGATCGGACAGCGCGCCATAAAGCGGCTGCAGGAGCGTGGCGAACAGCAGCGTGCCGAAGATCACGAAGGTGGTCTGGTCCTCGCTGAGGCCGACCGACAATTTAACGAAAGTCTGCATGTAGGTGGTGAAGGTATAGAACGCGGCGGTGCCGCCGGCCGTCAGCCCGACCACGAGCAACAGCTCGCGTGGATAGCGCAACAGGGTGGTGATCGAGCCGGTCGGCTTGACCGCCTTCTTGGCTTCGACGAAGGCCTCGGTCTCGTGCAGGCCGCGCCGCATCACGGCGGCGAAGATCGCGAGCAGGGCGCCGATCGCGAAGGGAATCCGCCAGCCCCACTCCTTCAATTCCGCCGAAGTCAAGAAGACCTTCTGCAGGAGCAGCAGCACGATGATCGCGGTGAGCTGGCCGCCGATCAGGGTGACGTATTGGAAGCTGGAATAGAAGCCGCGATGCCTGGCATCCGCAACTTCGCTTAAGTAGGTGGCGCTCGCGCCGTATTCACCGCCTAGGCTAAGGCCCTCGATGACCCGCGCCAGCGCCAGCATCGCCGGTGCGGCGAAGCCGATCGTGGCATAGGTCGGCGTCACCGCGATCATCAGCGAGCCGAAACACATGCAGACCACGGACAGCGTCAGCGATAGCCTGCGGCCGAAATGATCGGCGAGATAACCGAACAGCCAGCCGCCGAGCGGGCGCATCAGGAAGGTCGCGGCGAACAGTACAGCGGCGTTGAGCTGCTGCACCACGGGATCGCTCTGCGGGAAGAAGGCTGGCGCGAAATATAGCGCGAAGGCGGTGTAGGCGTAGAAATCGTACCATTCGACTAGGTTGCCGATCGAGCCGATGAAGATCGCCTTGATCCGCCGCTCGGCGTCGCCGAGATCGAACGCCTCGGAAGCCGGCTTCAAGGCCTGGTCTGTCATGTACGGCTCCCCTGGAACGATTTGTTATGACCCTCCTTATAGGTCGAAAGGTCTTGTCGTTCCAAGGGGTGGGGGCACAGGCTGTCCCTCAAAAAAGCACGCGCAACTGGCGTGGGCCGCGCACCGTGCCTTGCGACCACTTCACCTGATGGGCCGGGTCGAGGTGGAACTCGGGAATGCGCTTCAGCCATTCCTCGAGAGCAACCGTCATCTCCATCCGCGCGAGGTTGGATCCGATGCAGCGATGAATGCCGAGCCCGAACGCGGCGTGCGGATTCTGCTTGCGGTCTAGCACAACCTTGTCGGCATCGGGGAAGACTGCCGGGTCGCGGTTGGCGGCGGGGAACGACAACAGGACCATGTTGCCGGGCCTGACCGGGCAGCCCTGAATCTCGGTTTCCTTTATCACCTCGCGCGCCATCGTCACGGGCGAGAAGGCGCGCAGGAACTCTTCGACCGCGGTCGGCATCAGTTCCGGCTCCGCAACCAGACGGTGGCGGTCGGCCGGCGTTTTGGCAAGGTGCCAGAGCGAGGCGCCGATCGCGCTCCAGGTCGTGTCGATGCCGGCGATCAGGAGCAGCCGCAACGATCCAAGGACGTGCATGTCGTCGAGCGGCGCGCCGCTCTTGTCCCTGGCGTTCATCAGCGTCGTGATCAGGTCACCGGTCGGCTGCCGCTTGCGCGCCTCGATGTGGCCGATGAAATAGGCGCCCATCTCCTCCGCCGCCGTCTTGAGCTGGCTCTCGTCCTTGATGCTGAGTTCGAGGATCCGGTGGATCCAGTCGATGAAGAGCCCGGCGTCCGCCTCGGGAATCCCGAGCATGTGCGCGATCGCGCGCACCGGAATGAATTTGGCATAGCAGTCGGCGGCGTCGCACGCGCCATCGGCGATGAAGCCGTCGATCAGCTCGTTGCAGATCGCACGCACGCGCGGCTCGAGCTTTTTCACTGCATCCGGCGTGAACGGCGGCAGCAGCAACTGCTTGGCGGGTTTGTGCTCGGGCGGATCGGAGGTGATCGGCGGAGCGCCATTCTTCTGGATTTCCGGCCGCTCGTCGCGCACGATGACACGGCGCGAGGAAAAGTGCTCGGTGTCGTAGGCGATCTGCCGCACCGCTTCAAAGCTGGTCGGCAGATAGCAGCCCTGGAAGCGTCTGGTGTGCACGACCGGGCATTTTTCGCGCAGTTCGTCCCAGATCGGGAAAGGGTTTTCCGTCCAGCGCGGATCGGTGTGATCGAAATCGTGCACCCAGTCGGTGACCGGCGGATGTTCGGGCATGAAGCTGGTGTCGGACATCTCTGCTGCTCCTTCGGGCAGTCTGGCCACCGGTTGCGGCACGCAACTAGTCTTCGGTCACGTCGATCGCATTCTCGGGGCAGTTGGCGCGGGCGAGATAGGCCTTGTCCTCAAGGCCGGGGGGCACCGTGCCGTCGCCCTTCTCATGCGCGTTGCCATACGCGTCGAGATCGAACAGCTCGCCAGCCAGCGCCTTGCAGCGGGCATGACCCTGGCATTTGTCGGGGTCGACATGGACCTTGAGCTTTCCGGACATGCAGTCTCCCGGCCCCGCGCAGCTTCGTGGGCTGCGAATCTTGGCGTTTCCGTTGGCTTGACGTGGACATTGCTTTTTAAAATTATAGTCTATTACATTCGTGCTTCGATCATGCTGTCAAGACAAAAGTTATAGATCATTACATCAAAATGTCGCCGCGCCCCGCCCGCAAGCCGCAACATACCTATCATCATGGGGATCTCAGGGATGCCCTGGTGCGGGCTGCGCTGCAGGATGTGGAACGCGGCGGTCCCGAAGCGGTCAATATCAGCGCGCTGGCCAAGAAGCTCGGCGTCTCGCAGCCGGCCCCGTACCGTCACTTCGCCGACCGCGACGCGCTGCTCGTGGCGGTGACGGCGGAAGCCTTCCGCCAGTTCAACGTGCTGCTGCGGGAGGAAATCGAGAAGCCGTCAGAGCGTTCAAAGCTGTCGCGGCTCGCGCAGACGGCGCTCGCCTTCGGCCTACGCCGTCACGGCGTCTATCGTTTGATGTTCGCCTCGCGCACCATGGCCTGCGCACCGGAGGGCAGCGAGTTGCACAACGCCGCGCGGGAAACCTACGACCTGCTGCTCGACGCGATGGAGGCGCCGCAGATCGGATTGGTGCGCGAGCGCCACGCCCTGCAGATCTGGGCTGCACTGCACGGCGTGGTCATGCTGGCCGAGCAGGGGCTGCTCACCGGCAAGGCCGCTCTCATCACGCGGGAGCAACTGGTCGACGATATCGTCGAGCAGACCCGGATGAGTTTGAAGCTGGCGATCGAGGCTGCCGGTGGCGAGGGGGCGCGGCGCGACTGAAATCACCTCGCCTTTGCGGTACGATCGAGATCGGGCCGACGTGGTGTGCTATGCGCTCCAGTAGTTTCACGGGGCGCGCTGCTGTTTAATGCCCCGTTAATTGCCGGACTGCGACAACCTCACGCAGGGGCACATGTCTGCATGATTCTGCCTCGAGATCAACGCGCTGCGACTCCAAGGGCGGTACATGCAATTTCTCGGGCGCTTTCGCATTCTCACCAAGATTCTCGCGGTCGTTCTCCTGCTTGCGGCACTGATGGGCTCGCTCGCCTATCTGGCGACCAGTGCGCTGAATGACCAGAACCAACGCGCCGTGCGAATGGCGGCCGCCGCCAAGCGTTCGATGCTCGCCGCACGCGCCAATGTCAACGTCATGTCCATGATCGGCGCGGAGTTTCGCAGCGCGCTCGATCCGCGCGATGACAACCGCAAAGCGGCCGGCCATGTGATCGATGAGCAGGTCAGATTGTTCCGCGAACGGCTCGACGAGGTCGCAAAAACCAGCGACCAGCAGGTTCAGGCGCTGCTGCCTTCGGTCCGCGAGACCTTTGCGGCCTATCAGCAGAGTGTCGCCACGACGCTTGCGGCCGTCGATGCGGCATCCTCGACCAAGACCAGTGAAACCGCGCAGAAGTTGTTGGAAGTCGTAATGAGAAGCGATGCGGTTGCGGAGAGCTTGCGGAGCAGGATGAACGCCGTCGCCGAGCGGATGACCAGGCGTGCGGAGGAATTCGAGCAAGCCACCGCGGACGAATATGTCTCAACATCGCGAACATTGATCGTGATTTCCGTGATCAGCGTGATCGCCGGCCTCGCGCTCGGCATGCTGATCGGTCAATTCGGCATCAGCAAACCGATCCAATCGATTGTTGCGCTGCTGCAGGCACTGGCCGCCGGCGACTACGACGTCGCGGTCCACAGCACCGAGCGAAAGGACGAAGTGGGCGAGGTCGCGAAAGCGGCTCTGGTGTTCAAGGAAAACGGCCTCGCAAAGACCCGCATGGAGCTTGAGCGGAAGGAGACGGAAAGACGTGCGACCGCGCAGCGCCGCGCCGACATGCTGCAGCTTGCCGACCGGTTCGAAGGTGCGATCGGCGAGATCGTCGATACGGTTTCCTCGGCCTCGACCGAGCTCGAGGCTTCCGCAACCACGCTGACCTCGACCGCAGAACGCGGTCAGACCCTCGCAACGACCGTCGCGTCGGCGTCCGAGGAAGCTTCCACCAATGTGCAATCGGTCGCCTCCGCCACCGAAGAGCTGTCGTCCTCGGTCAACGAGATCAGTCGTCAGGTGCAGGAATCCGCGCGCATGGCGAGTGAAGCGGTCGAGCAGGCCCGCATGACCAACGATCGCGTCGGCGAGTTGTCGAAGGCCGCAGGCCGTATCGGCGACGTCGTCGAGCTGATCAACACCATTGCCGGCCAGACCAACCTGCTCGCGCTCAACGCCACCATCGAGGCGGCGCGCGCCGGCGAGGCGGGCCGCGGTTTCGCGGTGGTCGCCTCGGAGGTGAAGGCCCTTGCCGAGCAAACCGCAAAGGCCACGGGCGAGATCGGCCAGCAGATCGCGAGCATCCAGACGGCGACGAACGAGTCGGTGAGCGCGATCCGGGATATCTCCGGCACGATCGAACGGCTGTCGGAAATCTCCTCGACCATTGCGGCTGCCGTGGAGGAGCAGGGCGCGGCAACCCAGGAAATCTCCCGCAACGTGCAGCAGGCCGCCCAAGGCACCCAGCAGGTCTCCGCCAACATTACCGATGTGCAGCGCGGCGCAAGCGAAACCGGGTCGGCCTCTTCGCAGGTCCTCTCGGCGGCTCAGTCGCTGTCGTCCGATAGCAACCGGCTGAAACTCGAGGTCGGCAAATTCTTAAATTCGGTGCGCGCAGCCTGACGAGGCAAGGTCATTTCGGCGGACGCGGGTCGATCGGGACGATATCGCGCAGGCCCAGAATGTCCTCCAGCACCTTGGCGCCGGCGAGCAGCGGCGCCTCGCCTCGGGGAGGCCCGACCACCTGGAGCCCGACCGGCAGGCCGGAGCCGGTGAATCCGCATGGCATCGACAGCGCCGGGCAGCAGGCCAGCGTGATCGCATAGACGATGCCGAGCCACTG
>Ga0213876_10001595_pt1 | contig 13937 bp, 7 predicted proteins | sample BarmaccomBMRX_R9_FD_160113 | JGI IMG/M metagenome (GOLD analysis project Ga0213876, IMG submission 160113) | Root-associated microbial communities from Barbacenia macrantha in rupestrian grasslands, the National Park of Serra do Cipo, Brazil - RX_R9 | ecosystem: Host-associated > Plants > Roots...
GCGAGAGAAATGCCGTGCCGATTGGATGATTGGTCTGGCGTGGTCAGGTCGGATCCGACGCAGGCAAGACTCGACAACAGTTCGTCACGGTTGCTGACGACCGCTGCGAATCTTACCTTCATGTGATCCCGCCCCTCGAGCAGAGTCCGGCAAACATTGTACGGACTCCAGTCAGGCGTCGTACCGAGAAAACCTCGCAGCCGATCGGCTGTTATTCTCAACGCGGCAGTATTGTGCGCTGAAAGCGCCAATATCGCCGCCGGCATGATCTCGGTCATCACCGGCGGGGATGATCTCGATATACCTTCCACGATGGCATGGGCGTTGACTCCATTCAGGCCGACCCCGTTCACGCCGGCGAAGCGTCTCTTTGAATCCGGCCAGGGCATCGGTTCGCCTGCGATGCGCAACGCCATGCTTTCCCACGGTATTGTCGGATCAAGGTTTTCTGCGCCGACTTCCGGCAGAATCTCGCCGTGATGGAGCATCAAGGCGGTTTTCATCAATGACGGACCGCCCGATGCCAACTGCAGATATCCAATATTCGTCTTGCAGGAGCCGATGTATATTGCCGGATCTGACGGCAATTGCCGGCCATAAGCACAGGCCAGCGTCTCTACCTCTGCCGCAGCGCCGAGGCGGGAGCCGTTTGCCTGTGCCTCGACGAAGCTCACCTCCAGCCGATCGACTCCGGCATTGGCGAGCGCTTGTTCGATCGCCGCCCGTTGTCCCAGACCGGAGCCGGCCGGCAGCGAGAGCCGGTTTCCATATTGATGGATGGCCGTTCCCTTGATGAACGCATAGGGCGTATCGCCATCGGCGGCGCAATCATATTGGGGCTTCAGTACAAGTATCGCGCATCCCTCACCGCGCACGTAGCCGTCAGCTTCGGCGGCAAACGGCCGGCACCGGCCGGTAGGCGACAATACGCCGGTCTTTTCCGCCATGGCCGTCGTGAACGGCGAGATGTTCAAATGCACAGCGCCGACGATGGCAATGTTGCATTCGCCACGGCGCAGGGATTGGCAGGCCATATGCGTTGCCACAAGGAAAGTAGACGATCCCGTGTCGACGGTCACGGCGGGCCCCTCTACAGCCAATGCGAACCCAAGTCTGCCGGCCATCGCACTCGGCACAAAACCCTGAAGCGCGTGTTGGGAAATGTTCTCGAGCGTCGTTCCGTTACGTACGGCAGCAGTCATGTATTCGGCTGTCGCACCCGCGCAGACGAAGATCCCCACGCGTCGCTTCTGAAGTGTCGAACGCGTGAGGTTGGCGTCTGCCAGCGCCTGCACTGCGACTTCGAGCACCACGCGCTGGTGGGGATCCATATAAGCAGCTTCCTCAGCCGAGATGCCAAAATACTCGGCGTCAAACCGGTCGATATCTTCGAGATAGGATCCGTTGCGCAACACTGGGGACAGTGTCTTCAAGTCCGCTGCATCGAGGTTCCAGCGCGGCTGCCCCAGGCTGTCGTGGGGAACGCCAACGTCGCCGGTCGGCAAGGTTCCGCGATCGCGCAATAGCTCCCAAAACCGTTGCGGACTGTCTATCCCTCCCGGAAAGCGACAGCCCATCCCTATGATGCCGATGCCCTGGGTTTCTTCCTTGCGCGCGCGGGCCAACATCACCATCAGTTGCTTTTTTGAAAGCGACTGCAGGTAATCGACATACCGCGATGCCGACTCCGTCGCTTGCATCAGGTAAGCTCCCCTAGCGCAGCCAGTTCGGCGTCTGCCTCGGCATCGGACATTTCCGCCAGCTGTCGCCCTATGGGTCTCGCCGACGCCTCGCTGGAATCTCCCGCCAATTCCCGATCGATGAAGTCGGCGAGCACCGATACCTTCGGGTAGTCGATCATGGTCGTGGCCGCGACCGGGATATGAAACGCTGTCTGCAGCACATTGCGGAACTCGAGAGAAGCGAGCGAATACAGGCCCATATCTGCGAACTTCATGTCAATTTCCACGTCGTCAGGGCTGTCGAAGCGAAGTACTTGAGCGACAATCATCCGCAGAGTCGTCGTGATCAATGCCTTTCGATCCCTTGTCGGCAGCTTGCGCAAGGCATCAGGATCGACATTGACCTTTTGCTGCTCCAGGCACCGCTCCGCGGTGGAAGGTTCGGCGTCGAGCAGCGGATGTGAGCGGGATGCAGCGGTTGCCACGGAGGCTGAGTGTGACTTCTGCGCGGGTGCGCTCGGTAGGCCGAGCCCATAGGACCTTCGGTCGAAGGCGTAGGTGGGGATTGCCACTTTTCGACAGGGACGCTCGCTATGATATGCCGACCAGGACACGGCGGCGCCGTTAGCGTACACGTGGGCCAGCGACCTGCGGATCGTATCGGTGTTGTCCAGCTCGTTTGACGACAGGCTTGGCAGCCACACATGCGTTGTGTCCGCGGCAAACATGCGCCCTATATCGAGCAGCGTAGAGCTGGGACCAACCTCGAGGAAAATATGACTACCTCTGGCCTGCACATTCTGCAGGCCGGCGGCAAAATTGACCGGCTTGACCAGATGGTTGACCCAGTACTCCGGATTGCCAACCTCGGCCGCACTTGCGATGCGCCCTGTCATGTTGGAGACCATGCTGATCCTCAGGTCGGAAAATGCGACTTGATTGAGCACCTCCCGAAGAGCGGGCACCACAGCATCCATAAGCGGCGAGTGCGAGGCGACGGAGATGGGCAACTCCGTCGTCTCGATGCCACGCCCCTGCAGTGCCTGGCAGATCAGACCGAGCGACGCCATGCCGCCCGCAACGACGCACTGCTCCGGCGTGTTGATCGCGGCGATACCGGCGTCGGCGTAACTTCTCAGCAGTGGAGCAATATCCTGATGCGCGGCGCGCACGGCGACCATTCCGCCTGGCGCGGCCGACTGCATGAGCTGACCGCGAGCGGCAACCAGCTTGACGGCATCCTCGAGCGAAAACAACCCGGCAACGGCTGCGGCGGCGATCTCACCGATGCTGTGTCCCAGGACAACAGTCGGTGTGATACCCCAGGACATCCAGAGCTGCGCGATCGCATATTCCAGTGTAAACAATGCCGGTTGAGTGTATTGCGTCTGATGAATCTTCTTTTCGTGGTCGATCGATGCATCGAAGCAGAGCGCCTTGATCGAGCAACCCACGAGCGGCTGGAACAGCTTGTCACATTGGTCAACGAAACGTCGAACCGTGGCGAACTGCGCATAAAGCGCGCGGCCCATTCCAACATATTGCGATCCGGAGCCGGTAAAAAGAAAAGCGATTTGGCCGTTCTGGACCTCACGCTTTGACTCGACGTCTATCCTGGAAAGCTTCTTCTGAATGGCGGCGAGGAGTTCGGAGCCGGACGATACGACGCTTGCAAACCGCCTGCCAAAATGCGCGCGAGAGACGTTTGTCGTGTAGCAAAGTTCGGCGATCGTAATTTTGGGGCAGCGACGCAGACGGTCCTGATATTGATTGAGCTGCATCTTAAGAGAGGCGGGGCTCTTCGCTGAAACGGTAAAGATCGGCTTTCCTGCGTCGGCCGCCACACTAACGGCAGTGGCCGGCGGCCGTGCCTCTTCCACGACGACGCTGGCGATCGTTCCGGCAAATCCGAAGGAGTTGACGAGTGCCCGGCGGCGCCCGGCAGGCCAGTCGCGCAGCTGCGTCGGCACGGACACACAATACTGGTCCCACGGAATGTACCGGGAAAGCCTCGCCAAGTTGATATGCGGAAAGATTTTACCCTCCTGCATCTGCAATATCACCTTAAGCAACCCCGCGGCTCCCGCCGCCGGTTCCAGATGTCCGATGTTCGTTTTCACCGAACCGACGATGATGGGCGACGAGGTGTTATGAGTGGCGGAGAACACATTGTGTATCGATCCCATTTCGATGGGGTCGCCAAGCGGCGTCCCGGTACCGTGCGCCTCGACATATTGGATATCTTCGGGCCGCAGCAGCGCGCTCGCCAGCGCTTGCGTCATGAGGGTGACTTGCGCGTCGCCGTTGGGCACCGTTAGACCGCCGCTTTCGCCGTCCTGGCGCACGGATGATCCCCGCACCAGTGCCAGAATGGAATCGCCATCGCGTCTGGCATCGGAGAGGCGCTTAAGCACGAAAATGATGCAACCCTCGCTGCGGCCGTAACCATCCGCGGAATCGTCGAAGGCTTTGCATCGTCCATCCGGGGCGAGCATGCTTGACAAGGAAAAAACGACATGGTTGCGCGGATGACAGATGACGTTGACGCCGCCGCAGAGGGCAATGTCGCATTCGCGACGTCGCAGGCCCTGCACGGCAAAGTGCAGCGCGGTCAGAGACGAAGAACAAGCCGTGTCGAACGTGACGGACGGTCCGCGCCAGCCGAGAAAGTGCGAGAGGCGACCGCAGGCGGCGCTTGGCGATGCACCCGTGGCCACGTCGGTTTCGAGGCGGGAGAGTTCGACTGCTTCGAGGGCCAACGACCAGTCGTACGAGCTCATTCCAATGTAGACGCCACCATCGTTGTTCCGCAGAGACGTCGGGTCGATATTGGCTGACTCCAGCGCAATCCATGCGCATTCGAGCAGTAGACGATGCTGGGGATCGACAACATTCGCCTCTTTGGGCGAGATGCCGAAGAATTTAGCGTCAAATCTGTCTATGTTCGACAGATAGCCGCCGCTGCTTTGACGATTTTTTCCCTTTGCGCCCGATTCGCTGGAATAGATCGCGTCGACATCCCATCGATCTCTTGGGATCGGCGCGATGCCAGAGCGGCCTCTTTTCAGAAATTCAGCGAACTCCGCCGGACTGTTGTTGTCACCCGGAACCCTCATCCCGATCCCGACGATCGCAATGGGTTCGTACTTTTCCAGCAACAGTGCCGTTTCCAGGCTCCTGTCAGAACCATTTGCGGGTACGGCTTCGGGCATGACTTAATCCTCCGGCGACAAGGTTGTTTCCGCCGACGCGCATCGGCGGCGGTGACCCTTTCAGTCCTTATAAAAGGACGCGAACAAGTCCTCGACGACCTGCCTGGCAACTGCGGTGTCGTCGCTCCTCTCCGCGCCTCCTGCAGCGGTGGTGCTGGATTTGGCCCGGTCTGCCCGGGTGAGCGATCGCTCGGCAAAAATGTCCGTCAGCATGTTTTCGCGAAGGTGCGATGCCAGATACCGGATCGTGGGCTTGTTGTAGAATACCGCAGTATCAATCCTGCACCCGAGCGCGGCGTTAAGACGCTCGCGCATTTCCACAACCCCCAATGACGTCACGCCGAGCGTCAAAAAGCTTTCGTCGCGGGGCATGGCCTCGGATGAGTCGATCTGAAGCCAGTCTCTGAATTCTTCTTCGATCAGCCACTCAAGCAAGCGCGCGCGCTCACACAAAGGGACACCTATCAATTGACCGATCCATGGAACTGTGGAACCCATTGCAGAAGAACCTTTCGCATTTTTGCTGGCGCAGCCTTTTGTCGGGCAAGCGTAGCGAACCGGTTGTAGCTCACTTTCGAGCGCATTCCTGGTCACGCCGGTCTCAGATCTCGAACAATTTCACCGGCCGCCCGTCTCCCGGAACGAATCGCACCCTCCATCAGTCCGAAAAATTCCGTGCTCGTTTCTGTTCCCGCCCAGTGCACTCGGCCATGAGGTCGCGTCAGGTGCGGTCCGAGTGTCATCCAGTCTCCCGGGCCGAACAGGGCGGCATAACAGCCGCGGCTGTAATCGGCGCTCAGCCAATCGGTGACATGGAACGCTCGCGCCTCCGGCAATCCGCCGAAGAGCCGATGCAGCTGCTTGAACACCGCTGTGCGCTGGTCTACTGCCGACAGAGCAGCAAAGCGACGCGCCTCGCTTCCCGTGATGAATCCCGTGAGGACACCGATGCTGCCATCGGCCGGCGAGTCATCGACGGTCGACAACATTGGTCCCTCGGCGTTGACCGACCAGCCCGACAATCCGTGGCGATGCCAAACTTGACTGTCGAAGATCAGGTGTACCTTGACCACGCATCCAGCGGCCGTCAGCGACCCCGCGCGGCGCACCGTCAGGCGGGGCCGGTAGTCGATGGCGTCCGCAAGTAGCGGCGGAAGGGCCACGACCACGGCGTCGCCCTGGAATGTGTTTGTGCTCGTGCTGACAACGACCCTCCCGCTTTCTTGATGAATGGCGAGAACGGGTTGCCTGAGTTTCACTCGGCCGGCGAGCTGCCGCGCCAAACCGGCACACAGACGACAGGCACCTCCCGATATCCGCGCCGCTTGAGCGCCGCCTTCGAACGCGTTCAGAAATTTGATCCCGCCACCCGACTGCAGGTAAAAGGCCATATGCAGTACGGAGATGTCGCGCGCCTCCGCCGCCATCATCTCGCCCAGAAACAGAGGGAAGAAGATTCGGGCGTCAGGATGCTTCAGACGCGCATCGACCCATTCTGCCACGGACAACCGGTCAAGAGCCGCTGCGTTCGGACCGAGCCAGGGTGCGTCAACCCGGACGCTCCGTGTCACTTCGTCAAGGTCATCAAAAAGCTCACCTAAGGCGACCGCGCTCAATGGAGGAAAGCGACCCTCACAACTGACCGGTTCTCCGTGAAGGGCAAATCGGCTACGGCCTTTCATGACGGTCGGAGTGGTCGTCAAACCCAGATTTTTTACTAGCGCCAGGAGAGCAATATGCCGGTCGCCAAGATAGGCAGCACCGGCGTCCGCCCATACGTGCGGGCCTATCTCGATGCCATGGATCCGACCCCCGACCCGGTCCCTGGCTTCGAGCACAACGACATCATGACCGCGCGCCACGAGTTCTGTCGCGGCCGTGAGCCCGGCAATCCCTGCACCGACGACAACCAGCCTCATCCCTGTCGTCTCCCGATCTGCTCGAAGAGAGCGCCTGGAGATGGGGCAGCCATGAACTCCTTCAATGTCAGTTCGACCTTGAAGTCCCGGGCGAGCGCGCTGATTACGCGCGTCGCCAGAAGTGAGTCCCCGCCGGAAACAAAGAAGTCCGACCCTGCATGGATGTCCTCCGTCGCCAGTAGCTGGCGGAAGATCGCGATGATCTGCGCAACGCCCATACGTTCTGCCTTTTTCTCTATCGTTGGCTCGCGTAATCTCGATCGATCAACCTTGCCGCTTGCGGTATGTGGAAGGCCGCGCACAACGTTTATTTTGGCCGGGATGAGATGTCTTGGTAGTTGGTCACGCAAAAAATCGGACACATCGACGGCGATATTGTGCTTCGCCGCCGCGGTGTCGCGCGGAACGATGTAGGCGACCAAGGCGCCATGGTCACCCCGGCGAATCCCCACGACGGCCGCCTCTTTCACTTCCGGATGGCTGGATATCGCTGATTCGACTTCACCGGGATGCACGCGAATCCCGCGAATCTTGAGCTCGTCGTCCATCCGCCCATGATGGACGAGACTGCCGGTCTCTAGCCTGCTCACGCGGTCGCCGGTCCGATAGTAACGCTGGTCGCCACAGCCGAGATTCGTCTGGATGAATCGCGCCGTGGTCAATTCGGGCTGATCTACATAGCCGACAGCCAATGCAGGGCCGCCGATCATCAGCTCGCCGTCCTCGGCGATGTGGTCTATGACATGAGGCAAAGGCCTCCCGATCGGCACCGCGTGCGTTTCACTCCACGGCATCGATCGCGGCTCGGCGCGCGGGCCATGCAGGTCCACTGCGTGCGTTACCAACGTCGTTTCGGTGCAGCCATATGTATTGACCAGCCGAATGTGCGCTGTATCCAGCGAACACCATTCCGCCAACCGCGCAGCATGAACGACCTCCCCGCCAATCACCACGAGCCGAAGGGATTTCGGTACATCCGGTTCGAATTCCGCCATGTAGATGACGAGCTCGTGCCAGTAAGCGGTGGGCAAATTCAGAACAGTTACACCCCGCTCGCGAATCATTCGCAACGTTCTGGCATGCGCCCCGGTAAAGGAGTCATCGTCGATGACGATAGAAGCGCCCGTAGTCAGGGCCGGAACAATCTCCTCGAAGCACGTATCCCAGCTAAGCGAGGCAAATTGCAAGACGCGATCGGACACGGAAATTTGCAGCAGCTCACTTAGTGACCTCACGGCGCAGAAAAGTGCACGGCGCGACACGAGAACACCTTTGGGACTCCCCGTCGAACCGGAAGAGTACAATAGATATGCCGGGAGATCGGGATGATGCCCTAGCACCAGCTCACGATCCGGCCGGTCGTCGCCGCCGATATGGGGCTCCACCGCCAGAACGCGCCGTCCTTCTTTGATCGGCAGAGCCGCTCCCGTCGCAATTATCGTGCTGCAACCACCTGCACGCATCATCGCTTCTTGCCGGACATCCGGATACCGAGGATCGACGGGGCAATAGATTCCACCGGCAGCAAGCACACCCAGGAGAGCGACAACGGTGTTGGCTGAACGCGTCGTCAGCACCGCGACGGTGCCGCAATTCTCGCCCAGTTGACCGGCCAGGATTTGCGCTTTCGCTGCAAGTTCCGCGTATGTAGTGACACGTCCATTCTCGATGATAGCAGGACTGTCACCCCTTGCTTGCGCAACTGCGCGGAATGCCTCCACCACGCAATTGGCATCCGCGACCGCGTGAAAGGCCGCCGGGGCAAGCGCTTCTGCTGAGGTTGATCCGCCCCGAAACATTTTCTTCACTCGTCCATTCGGACGATGCAAGAAGAACACCAGTCGACGGACGGAGTAATTTGCGATGCAGGCGTTGCCGGAGCATCGGAACCTCTCGAGCTAGCGCGTCGACCCGCTACCATTTGTCTCAAGCTCCAACAAATGTCCGTATGAGCAATTGTGCTCACGAACCGACAGGATGAAGAAGCGCGCGCGGTGTCGCAATTGACCTCATGGGCTAGGTCCTGTGGATATTCGAGTCTGACGGGCGTGGCGAACGTCTGCGCCTTCGCGCTCGCATGATCTCGACCGCATCTCTCGACCGCATCTCATCGTGGGCGCTGCGCCGCGTTTGGCGCTGCTGCAAGTCTTCTGAAGTGCGAGGCTCGGGCCACCGCGCGGAGAGCCCAACCAGGCGGGATCGGCCATCCATTTGACCTAGGTCAGGACTAGTCTGCCTGTTCAATTGCTCGACGAGGTCCGGCTTGTATTGTTGGCGCTACGCTTCGCCCAAAACGAATAACATTCCATCCGGCCGCACAATGTTTTCCATGTCCACACATTCATCTCGGGAGGCCGTGGACGGCATGCGATCGCCAGAGAATAAAACGAAACCTCCCGTGCCGATTGACGAGCTTGACCACAGGACCTTGATCGGTGGTGAGTTTTGGAAAAAGCTGCAACCCTACGCGCACGTCGACGAGTCTCTTTTCCTGGATCACTCGTGGCAAGCAAGAAATTCCATTGCCAACATAGAGAAACTGCAAGCTGTACTGTCCGGCCTCGTTTCGAGCGAATTTCTCGACGACGCCAAACGTGGTGTGCAGCGATCGTCTATGAGCTTGCGAATCTCCCCCTATTTGATCAGCCTCATTGACTGGGACAATCCCTATGCCGATCCACTCCGGCGCCAATTCATCCCCGTGGCGAGCTCGCTACTCAGGGACCACCCCAAACTGACAATGGACCCGCTAAGCGAGTTGGTTGACTCGCCGGTTCTTGGCCTCACTCACCGATACGCCGATAAAGCCCTGTTTCTGGCGCTCGACTCCTGTCCGGTATATTGCCGCTTTTGCACGCGCAGCTACAGCGTCGGCAATAACACCAAGACCGTCGACAAAATTCAGCTGCACGTAAATCCGGAACGTTGGAATCAAGCGTTCTCATATATCGAGTCAAGGCCGGAGCTCGAAGACATCGTTGTTTCGGGCGGCGATGTCTATCAGCTCAAGCCGGCGCAGATAACCGCGATTGGCGACCGTCTGCTCGATATGAAATACGTCCGGCGGATCCGTTTTGCGACAAAGGGTCCGGCTGTCATGCCGCAGAAGGTGCTGACCGACCTGCCGTGGCGCGATGCCTTGACGAGGATCGTCGAGAAAGGCCGCAAGCTGCGAAAGGAAGTCGCGCTGCACACGCACTTTAATCATCCAAACGAAATTACCGCCATTACCGAAGAGGCGATGGGCCAATTGATGGAGCGGGGAGTTACCATAAGAAACCAATCGGTTCTCTTGCGCGGCGTGAACGATTCGAGCGCTACGATGATCTCCCTCATGAAACGCCTCAGCTATATCAACGTTCGTCCCTATTACATCTATTTGCACGATCTCGTTAAGGGTGTCGAGGACTTGCGCACCCCGTTGGATACGGCCCTGCGGATAACAAAGGAGCTCCGAGGAGTCACTGCCGGGTTCAATACACCCACTTTCGTGGTCGACGCGCCCGGCGGCGGCGGGAAGCGCGACGTGCACACCTTCGAATTCTACGACCACGATACCGGGATAAGTGTCTTCACCTCGCCAGCGGTAACGGCCGGCGCTCATCACCTGTATTTCGATCCCTTGCATTCGTTGTCCCCGGAGGTCAGGCAGCGATGGGAGAATCCGAAGGAGCAAGACGTCATGATAAATGACGCCTTGTCCAAAGCCAGAATTTCGCCGCCGCGCTCCAGGGCGGAGAAACAGCGAGGTCTTCCGCCGGGCGGACCAATGACGCCTGGTGATGTCTTGGTTCGTGGCGACCATTCTACCGATCCTGAGTTGTGGAGATAACGTATGGAATTTCCGCGATTCAAGACAGCCGCCGACCCACTCGAGTTCCACGCTTGTCACCAATCGAGCCGCATCGCATTTGTCTGCGACGGCCGCACGTTGACCTATGGGGACCTCCACCGGTCGAGCAGCCGTCTTGCCCAGGCCATGATATCCGTCGGCATCGCTCCGGGCACCAGAGTGGCTTACCTCGGGATGGAGTCGATCGAATATTATGAAATCTTCTTCGCGTGCGCGAAGAGCGCAACTGTCTTGGTACCCATAAACTGGCGGCTGGCGTCGAGCGAGGTGACGCATATTTTGAAAGACTGCGGCGCGGCTGTTCTTTTTGTGGAGCCGCGATTTCACGACGTCGTATTGAAAGCGCGCGAAGCACCGCCGGCGCTGCGTGTTGTTGTCCTTCTCGACGGGCGAGAGAAGACCGATTCGTTGTGCCCGGGAGTGACTGACCAACAATTATCGCAACGCATTCAATTGGCCGTCAGCGAAGATGACGCCGTTGTCCAGCTATACACGAGCGGAACTACCGGTCAGCCGAAGGGAGCGGTTCTCGCGCACAGGAGTTTCTTTAAAATTCGTGAAGGCCTGGCCGCCGAAGGCATCGATTGGATCGATTGGCGCCGCGACGATGTGAGCCTAATCGCAATTCCCTTCTTCCACGTTGCGGGCGCCTGGTGGGCAATGCAGGGCGTGAGCGCCGGCGTCACAAACGTCGGGCTACCCAGCTTTGCGGGCGATAGCGCAATTCGGCTGATCAAGGAATGGAAGATTTCAACCACGCTGGTCGTTCCGGCGATGCTCTACATGATGCTTTCCGAGTCCGACGACGATGATAGCTTCCGCTCTCTGCGCAGGGTCTTTTACGGCGGCGCACCCATTGCGGAAAGCTTACTTGCAAAATGCATTACGACGATGGGATGTGAATTTGCGCAGCTCTATGGCTTGACGGAGTGCGGAGCCGTTGTCGTGTGCCTGCCACCCCGCGATCACTGTCCCGGAAGCTCGCGAATACGCGCAACCGGGCTACCCCTGCCAGGTGTCCGTTTGAAAATAATCGGGCCCGACGGTGCTGATCTCGAACGATCCGCAATCGGCGAGATTTGCCTGCATACGCCGACTGTCATGGTCGAATATTGGGGCATGCCAGCGGCGACCAAAGAGACATTGATCGACGGATGGCTGCGCACCGGCGACGCCGGATATCTCGACGAGGAGGGATATCTATACGTTTCCGATCGAATTAAGGATCTCATTATTGTGGCCGGCGAAAATGTCTACCCGGCGGAAGTGGAAAACGCACTTTGCGATCATCCGGACGTCGTTGAGGCGGCCGTCGTCGGAATGACTGACGAACGCTGGGGTGAGTCGGTTTTTGCCTTCGTCGTGCGTCGCACAGATACAACCATAACGCCGCGCGCGTTGACAACCTTTCTGCAGAGCCGAATCGCTCCTTTCAAAATTCCCAGCCGCTATCGATTCATCGAGAACCTGCCGCGCAATGCGACCGGCAAAATTCTGCGCCGGCAACTGCGACCCCAAATTCCACTATGAGTGAGACTGCGACGAAAACCACCATGTTGTTCAATCAAGCGCAAGGAGGACTTGTCATGCAACCGAGACTGGAGCGTCTGTCCCATCTGATCGGCACTCCGCTGTTTGAAAGTATTATGTGGGGTCACGAGTATGATCTATCAGGTCTAAATCGTGTCCTCGAAAACAAGATCAAATCGGGGCACTTCAAACGTATTGTGTTTTACGGCATGGGATGTTCTTCCGTTATATCGGACATGATGAAAGGCTTCTTCAAGTCTCAAGAGATCCCTATTCATGTGGATGTCGTGAATGACTACGACACCGAGTGGTTCGTACAGAACAGCGTTCTTCGTGACGAATCTACACTGGTAATTATCGTTTGCTATAGCGGCTGGTCGTGCGAACCGATCATGTTCTATGAACGGGTTCGAGAGCTCGCCGGCAACAAAAATCTGATCGTCCTGTCAGGCGGCGGAAAAATCGCTGACTTGGCGAGAAGTGACGGCACCTCACTGATCGTATATCAGCTGCGGCATGCAGACCGCGAATATCCACTCTATCATGTGCAGCAGTTCTTCTCGATATTTCTCGACTTGTTCTATAAGCTCAAAATCACGAGCAGTACTTACGAGAAAGAGCTCAGAGACTCCGTGTCGTTCCTGAAAGAGACGTTCGACGACTCTATGGTCGGCCGTGCGCGCGGTATCGCACAAAAGCTGCATGATTGTAATATCGCATTTCTGGCGACACCACGCTGGTATGTTCCGTTGCTGAAGCAGACAACGATGTTTTTCAATGAAATTGCGATGGTGCCCGCTCACCGCAATTTGCTACATGAGTTTTCGCATACGGAGGTGGCGGCGCTCTCCAGTCCTAAAAATAAACTGGCGATGGTTGTATTTGAAGACGTCGACGAGGATGCGTACACTCGCGCCAAGATCGATATTTTCGAAAGAGTTCTGGGTGATAAGTCACAGCCCAAAAACAAGCAGATAGAGCTTGTCGTTCTCAAGCTCGATCAGAAAAACTTCTTTCAGAAGTTTTTCTTTGCTCACTTCTTCATGATGTATGTCGCATACTACCTTGGCCAGTATGTCGACGCTGAAGGGCGAGACTTGATCTCTATCACCGCAGGAAACCCCTGGTGGAGTCAAGAGGCGATCGACGCCCATCCAAATTGCGTCAACATACCTGGCAAACTGGATACGGGGGGTGTCACGGAGATAGCCGCGGTAATGGCGGCAGCCGAGGCAGCCGAGTAGATCTCGCAATCAGGAACCATCGGTTAGGCGCGCAAACTCCGCAAATGGCACGATGGAGTATGCGCGTCTATTCGCCCTCCCGGATTTCTTCCTCCGACGAAGAGTAAGGAGTAAGCTTATTGTCTACTCCCGGGTTTGATCAGATTGCAATCGTCACCGGAGGCTCGCGGGGCATCGGTCGGGCTATTTCCATTGCTTTGGCCCATCGCGGCGCGGCGGTGTGTGTGAACTATCTTAGTGATAGTGCTGCGGCTTCCGCTGTAGTTGATGAAATCCTGTCAATGGGTGGCAGAGCAATCGCTGTGCAAGCTGATGTCGCGAATTCAGACGCCGTAGTGGCGATGGTTCAGCAGGCAGGTACTGAGCTCGGACCGATAACGATCCTGATCAACAACGCGGGGATTGTATATCCTGGATCGCTGGAAACGTTTTGTCCTGAGCATCTCGCACGGATGCGGGCCGTAAATGTTGACGGAACTATTTTCGCAATCAAAGCC
>Ga0213876_10001596_pt1 | contig 13933 bp, 13 predicted proteins | sample BarmaccomBMRX_R9_FD_160113 | JGI IMG/M metagenome (GOLD analysis project Ga0213876, IMG submission 160113) | Root-associated microbial communities from Barbacenia macrantha in rupestrian grasslands, the National Park of Serra do Cipo, Brazil - RX_R9 | ecosystem: Host-associated > Plants > Roots...
GCGCTCAATACCTTCAATCTGGGCTTCGACGACGAAAATGACCGCTACAAGGTTCGTCGCGTGAAATAAGTTCGATTGCGCTCTCATGCTTCGACAATCTCAGCATGAGGGTTTGTTTTATTCCTCACCCTGAGCTTGCCCGCCGTCGCCCAGGCTATGGCGGGTCACTATTCCCCGTTGTCCGCTGTAGCTTTAGCGTAGGCGGATCGAAGGGTGAGGTCGAATAGCGCGGTCTGAGATTGAAATATCCTACCGCAGCTTGAATCCGATGCTGTTCAGGAAATCGCGCAGGATATGGCGGCCGGTCAGCGCTTTGGCGTCTGCAACACGTCGCGTTGCCTGCACCGTCCAATCCTGCTCCTTCATCGCTTGCTCCCGCTGGAAAGCGCGCAGTCGTTCATTATAGGTGGCGATCGCGGTCCGCTCTTGGTCGCTCCACGCATACTGTTCGCGCATCAGCACAACCTCCTGCGGCAGGCGCGGCTTGACCGCCTCCCGCCTCGCCGGATCGGGCACGCCCACCGTCATCCCGAACAGGGCAAAGACTTCACTCGGCAGCGCCAGTTCAGCCGCCACTTCCGCCGGCTTGTTGCGCATGCCGCCGATATAGCAGCCGCCCAGGCCCAGCGATTCAAACGCCGTCATCGCATTCTGCGCCGCCAGCGCCGCATCCACCGCCGCCAGCAGGAAGGCTTCAAAATAATCCAGCCCCTCGGTGGCGGCGCTCTGAGCCTCGCCCAGCCGGCGCAAGCGATGAATATCCGCCAGCCACACCAGCAACAGCGGCGCGTTGGCCATATGTGCCTGACCGCCGGCATGAACGGCAAGCCGCTGCTTGCGGCTCTCTTCGGTAATCGCGATCACGCTCCACAATTGCAGATTGGACGAGGTCGAGGCCGACTGCGCCGCCGCGATCGCCGCTTCCAGCGCCCCGTCCGGCAATGGCCCTTCGCGATAATGCCGCACCGAGCAATGGGCGAGCAGCAAGTCGAGTGTTTCATTCCACGCGCCCGGCGGCGGCGTGGACGTTCCGTAGCGTTTGTGAAGGCTTTTGGAATCGTTCAAGGAAACCGATGATCGTTTGAATGGCCCCTCATCCTTCGACAAGCTCAGGATGAGGGCCAAAACCCAATTCCTCATGCTGAGCCCGTCGAAGCATGGATGGCAAGCGCCGCCTTAAGCCGCCGTAAGCCCAGCCGCCGCGATGCCCGCCAGGGTGCAGATTTCGTCATTGTCGGAGGTATCGCCTGTCACCCCCACCGCGCCGGTAGGATAGCCGTCACCGCCCTTGACGATGACACCGCCGGCCGCCGGCACCAGGCCATGCGACGGAATGCCGGATAAGGCCGTGACAAAGGCCGGCCGCTCGGCCGCCATCTCGCCGATCTTGCGCGAATTCACCCCCAGCGCCAGCGCCCCGGCCGCCTTGCCCAGCGCGATCCCCATCCGCATGGACGAAGCACCGTCCTGCCGCTGGAACGCTTGGACATGGCCGCCGGCATCCACCACCACCACACTGAGCGGCTTGAGCTTCAGCTCCGCCCCCTTGGCAAAGGCGGCTTCGATGATTTTGTTGGCCTGGGCCAGGGTGATGCGGCTGGTCATGGTCTTCTCCTAGTTGCGTTTGAAATCTTCCAGCACCATCGCCGCGCCCTTTTGCCCGATCATGATGGTGGGGGTGTTGGTGTTGCCGGAAACAATGGTCGGCATCACCGAAGCATCTATCACCCGCAGGCGCTCAAGGCCATGCACCTTGAGCCGCGCATCGGTAACCGCCAGGGGATCGGCGGCCAGCCCCATCTTCGCCGTGCCCACGGGATGATAGATGGTGGTGCCGATCTCGCCCGCGGCATGGACCAGCGCTTGGGTGTCATCGTCCACTTCCGGCCCGGGGCGAAACTCCTCCGGCCGGTAGCGCGCCAGGGCGGGCTGGCGCATCAGCCGGCGGGTCAGGCGCAGCGCATCAGCCGCGACATGGCGGTCTTGGTCGGTGGAAAGATAGTTGGGCGCGATCAGCGGTTTGCTGCGCGCATCGCCGGACGACAGCCGCACCGTGCCCCGTGAGGTTGGCCTTAAGTCACAGGGGCTGACCGTGATGGCGGGAAAACGATGCAGCGGCGCGCCGAACTTGTCCAGCGAAGCCGGCACAATGTGGAACTGGATATTGGCGCGTTCCTGCGTGGGGTCTGAGCGCGTAAAGATGCCCATGGTGGAAGCCGCCATGCTGAGGGGCCCGCGCCTGAGCAACGCATATTCCAGCCCCATCGCCGCCCGCCAGAACAGATTGTGATAGGTCTCGTTCAGCGTCCGCGCCCCCGTCAGCCGGTACATGGCCCGCAATTGCAGATGATCCTGCAGATTGCGGCCGACCCCTTCCAGCGGATGAAAAACGGCAATGCCGAGATCGGAAAGCCATTGCCCGGGGCCGATGCCGGAGCGCTGCAAAATCTCCACCGAACCGATGGCGCCGGCGGAAAGAATGACTTCGCCTTTCGCCCGCGCCTCCATCAGCCGGCCTTCCTGCCAGAAGCGCACACCCACCGCCCGCTTGCCGTCGAACACCAGCGTGTCGGCCAGGGTGCCGGTTTCGATGCGCAGATTTTTTCTAAGGCGCACCGGATCAAGAAAGGCCCGGGCCGCGCTCCATCGCCGCCCGTTCTTCTGGTTGACATGAAAATAGCTGACGCCTTCATTGTCGCCGGTGTTGAAATCGGCGGTCTTGGGAATGCCCATTTCTTCCGCCGCATTGGCGACGGCATCAAGAATGTCCCAGCGGGCCCGCGGCCGCGCCACATGCAACTCGCCCGTGGTGGCGTGGTGAGCGCTGTCACCCAGGAAGTGATTGTCCAGGGCGCGAAACAGCGGCAGCACATCATCCCAGCCCCAGCCGGTCAGGCCCAACTGCCGCCAATGATCGTAATCGGCCGCCTGGCCCCGCACCGCCAGCATGGCGTTGATGGCGGAAGAGCCGCCCAGCGCCCGGCCACGGGGATATTTCAGGCTGCGGCCGTTAAGGCCCTTCTCCGCCACCGTTTCCAGCATCCAGTCGGCGCGGGGATTGCCGATCAGGTAAAGATAGCCGACCGGCACATGAAACCAGATCCAGTCCGCTTCGCCGCCGGCTTCCAGCAGCAGGACGCGCGTTTTGGCATCGGTGGAAAGCCGGTTGGCCAGTACCGACCCGGCCGAGCCGCCGCCCACAATGATGAAATCGAATTCTCCGTCCAGGCGGGCGGCGGTCATGCGGAAAAAACCCCTGATGCGGCGACAATAGCGGTCCAAAACGGGGCTGCAACCGCCCTCAACGCCGGACCGAAATGCTGCTAGAACACGGCTAACATAAATGTCCGACAATTGGCGTGGAGGCTGGGATGGCAAGGGTCAACCAAGGGCGGCGCAATCTTCTGAAAATGGCGGGCGCGGCGCCCGTTCTGGGCCTGCCCTGCGCCACGGCGCAGGGATCGTTGCAGGTCGCAATCCTCACCCAATCGGGCGACGCGGTGGCGATGTCGGTCCCCGCGCAATGGGCGGCCGGCGAACTGGAAAAGGCGCTAACCGCCAGAAACGTCAACGTCAGTCGCGCCGCGGCCGCCAATGCGGTGACCATCTCGCTTAAAACCGATTCCGCCCTGCCCGCCGAAGGCTTCCGTCTGGCGCCCGCCGGCGGCGGCATCGCCGTCAGCGCCGCCGATCCCCGCGGCTTTGTCTATGCCTTGCTGGAATTGGCCGAGCGGGCGAAGTTCGGCAGCGATCCCCGCGCCGCGCTCACCATCGCGCGCGCTGAGACCGCCGCCCCCGCCACCCGCATTCGTTCCATCACCCGCGTCTTCAGCGACGAGCCCCACGACAAGCCCTGGCTGTGGGACCGCGCCTTCTGGCCGGCCTATCTCGATCTTATGGCCGCCAGCCGCTTCAACCGTTTCGCCCTCACCCTGGGGCTGGCCTATGACTTTCCCACAGGCGTCACCGGCGACTATCTGCATTTTGCCTATCCCTATCTGGTCAGCGTGCCGGGCTATCCCGATGTGCGGGTCGAGCCTTTGTTGCCGCCGGGCGAGCAGCAGAAGAACTGGGACGCCTTGCGCTTCATCGCTCAGGAGTGCGCAAAACGGGCCCTCAACTTCCAGCTTGGCATCTGGACCCATGCCTATGCCTGGACCGACAGCCCCAAGGCCGATCATCGCATCGCGGGGCTCACGCCGCAGAACCACGCCCAATATTGCCGCGACGCGTTGGTGATGATCCTGAGGGGCAACCCGGAAATCACCGGCGTCTCCATGCGCATTCATGGCGAAAGCGGCATTCCTGAAGGCTCCTACGATTTCTGGCAGACCGTGTTCGACGCCTTCCCGCTGGTGGGCCGCCGCCTGGACCTGGACATGCATGCCAAGGGCCTGAACCAGACCATGATTGACATGGCGCACAAGACCGGCATGCGGGTGACGGCGGGGCCGAAATATTCGGCCGAGCACCAAAGCCTGGGCTATCACCAGGCCGATATCCGGGCGCAGGAAATTCCCCGACCCGACGCCAGCAACACCGGCACTTTCGCCGTTTCCAACGGCGCCCGCTCTTTCACCCGCTATGGCTATGCCGACATGTATCAGGACGGCGCCAATCTCGGCCTGGTCTATCGCCTGTGGCCCGGCACACAGCGGCATCTGCTCAAAGGCGATGCGGCGCTGGCGGCGGCGATGGCCCGCTCGGCCAGCTTCTGCGGCGCCGAGGGGCTGGAGATCATGGAGCCGCTCACCTTCAAGGGCCGCGAAGGCAGCAGCCAACCCGGCACGCGCAACGCCTATCTGGACCAAAGCCTGGAGCCCAAGGAAGGCGACTTTGCCAAGTTCGAGATCAGCTATCGCCAATGGGGCCGCACTTTATATGACCCCAATACCCGACCCGACGCCTGGCGGCGCAGCCAGCGCGCCAAGCTGGGGGCCGGATCCGATGCGGCGCAGGACGCCCTGGCCTATGCCACCCGCATTCTGGCCTTGCTCACCAGCGCCCACCTGCCGAGCGCGTCCAATCACGAGCTGTGGTACGAGATGCACTGGAACCAGGGCCTGCTGCCGGATGGCACGCCCTATCGCGACAATCCGCAGCCGCATGTCTTTGGCAGCTCCACGGCGCTCGACCCGCAGACATTTAGCTCGATCTATGAGCATGCCGACGACATGCTGGCGGGGCGGGCAAACTGCAAATATTCCCCTGTGGAAGTGGCCAACTGGGTGGATCAGTTGGTCGCTTCGGCCAAGGCCTCGCTGGCGGTGGCGGTGGCGAAAACCCCCAAACCATCCGCCGATTTCCGCCGCCTGGACGAAGATGTGCGCATTCAGATCGGCACCGGCGAATTTTTCGCCGCCAAATTGCGGGCGGCGCTGCTGTTCAGCCTGTTCGAACTGACGCACGATCCCAAGGCGGGCCAAGCGGCGGTGGCGCAGTATGAGAAAGCCCGTGCTGCCTGGGCAGCGTTTGCCGACCGCGCCAAGCTGATCTATCGCGCCGATGTCGCTTATGGCCGCACGCCCTTCCGCCGCGGCCATTGGAGCGACCGGCTGGAGCGCATGGATGCCGATATTGCGGCGGTGAAGGCTGCGGTGGCCAAGCCGGCGGCCGGCGTGGGCCGGGATGCCGCGGCGCTGATCGCCGCAGTGATGAGCAAACCGATGCGGCCGCAGATGGCGGTGGTGCACACGGCGCCCGAGCGTTTTCAACCCAGCAGCGATCTGGTCTTGACCGCCAAGGCGGCAGCCGACGTCACCGCCATTCTGCATTACCGCCACGTGGACCAGGCCGAGCGCTGGACCGAGATGCGGATGACCGGCAGCGGCGGCACCTTCACCGCCACGATCCCGGCCGCCTACACGGCCTCGCCCTATCCGCTGCAATATTATTTTGAATTCCGCCGCGGCGGCCGCGCCTGGAGCCACCCCGCCTTCAACGCCAGCCTGTCGAACGTGCCGTATTATGCGGTGTTCAAGCGGAGTTAAGGCGTGACCGCAAGCCTGCAAGGGAGGCGACCATGTCCGGGAATTGGTTAAGCCTGTTATGCTTGTCTTCCTGCTTGATGGCAATGTGCTCGTTTGCGCAAGCGGCTGACGAAGGACATTCTGCCCTGACAAGGCAGATTCAAGAGACCATAACAAATGTTCGTACGGGAAGAACCTTGGACGCACGCACGGACGCCGCTGACGAACTTAGTAACCTCACACGTAACGTCGACCCGAAAGAAATCGATGATGAAACGTTGGCGAAGATGGTGTCTCTTTTGGACAGTCCTGAAGACCCAGTTCGCGCTTACGTGGCGGGGGCCTTGGGCTTCCTTGGGCCTCGCGCAAAATCGGCCATTCCGAAGTTGGTAAGTATCTTGCCCCTATCAGATTGCATCGAGTTTGGTCTTACATCTGCTGGTGCTATTCGTGTGGCGATTACCAGAATGGGTGGGACAGCGCCCCCAGCGCCCAATTGCCCTAATTGATAAATTCCGGAGCACCACGCCTAGCTGTCATCCCCGGCCGAGTGCGGCGCCAGCCGCACGAGGGGAAGGGGACCCAGCTGCCTGTGAAGAGCGCGACGGATGAAGGATCATACCTATTTTGTTTACATTCTAGCCAGCCGCCGCAACGGCACACTCTATACCGGCGTTACCAACGATCTTTCCCGCCGCATCGGCGAGCACAAACACAATCTGGTTCCCGGCTTTACCAGGAAGTATGGCGTTCACATCCTGGTTTGGTACGAAACGCACGGCGATATCAATGAAGCGATTGTACGCGAGAAGCAGATCAAGGGTTGGAATCGCGCCTGGAAGCTGCGCCTGATCGAGAAAGACAATTCCGGCTGGAACGATCTGTACGAGCGCATTTCAGGTTAGCGCACCGGAAGAACTCTGGTCCCCTTCCCTCGCATCTCGCGCGGACGCGCGCGATGCTCGCCGGGGATGACAATAGGAGTGCGGAATGTCGGCTGCTAACTTTGGTTTCGCAGCAAGCGGTCTGATGTTTTTTGACTTGCGTGATATGCGGTGACTAAGGTCCCGTTTTCGACAACCACCCTTTTTCCAACCAGTCGCCGGGCGCGATGGAGCAGATGTTTCACTTCACGGTCCAGTACCTGGTAATCCTTCCGGCGTACCAAGTATCCGTTCTCGACCTCGGAGCCAATCAACTCGAGCAGCTCCAAATCATTCAAGGCGATACCTCGTTGCTTGAGGCGGGCAAGACCGTGTTTTGAGAATGCGTGAGTGGTCATGATTATAGCCCTTCACAAATTTGTCTTTGTGGGGTCCACCGGATCAGGCAGGTCCCATCTGTGTTGTGCTGTTAAGCTCTCAGCAAAATCTACTACCGCGGCGAGAAACTCCGCGCCGCCCAACCGAGCCGCGTCCCTGAGCTTGCGGAGTGTGTCTATTTCCAACGGGGGGACGTCCACATCTAGCGAGCAATCCTCCGGGGCAAGGCCTTCCAGACTGTTCCACTCATCGTGACTTATCTGATGCTTAATTCGATGTCCCTGAAATAGCCGAGCCGCAATTTGCGACGCCAGGACCTTGAAATCGAATTTCGTGGCTCGTGACGTATTCAAGATATGTGCCGCCCTTTCCAAGGCGGCGGTGCGGATCAGTGCCGTGGGCGTCCAGCCCCGAAGCTCCGCAGCTTGCGCAAGCAGTTCGCGATCCTTCTCAGTCACCCTGATACTGAGGGTCGAAAGATCCTTTTCCTCGGCTTTCGAAGATCTGTCTGCGGGCGCTCGCTTTGGTGCTTTCTTGGCCATGATGCCACCAGTAGCAAATGATTGCTTTCATATTAAAATCACTGCTTTCAAATGAAGTCAAACAATTTTTTCTCGGAAAAAATGGGGTCGGAGTGCATAAGCAACGTCCTCTCCCACACAGGGAGAGGAAAAATTGTTCCGCCCTATCCTCACCCCGCAAAATCCATTTTCCAATGTCCTCCACGGGATAAGGCGAATTGTGCCGCCCGTGGCTATCCCGCCTCTTCCAACCGCGCACCAGCGGCCGGATCATGGGCGGATGAAGGACTTGCGCGGCACAGATACGAACGCGAAGGGCCCTGGGGAGGGGGGGCGGGGAAAACTGTGTGGTTCGAATACCCAAGAGAAAACGCGGCGGCCAGCCCGGCAACCGCAACCGCTACAAACATGGCCGCTACAGCAAGGCCTTCCGCGCCCGTTGTGCCGAACGCAAGGCGATGCTGGCGCCCTTCTTCGCCAAGGCGAAGGCGGCGATCGCCGAGACCCATCGGGTGGCGGATTTCCGCGACGCTTTCGCTGCCAGACTGCGGAAGGAAGGCGATCGCGCTCCCTCTCCCCGCTTGTCATGGCCCGGCCCTCTTTTCGTCAGAAGGTCGCAAGCGCGTCCAGCGCGTAGCGACGAGCCATCCAGGGCCGGAAGCACGGTGTTTGTTGCTCTGGATGGCCCACGTGAAGTGGGCCATGACAATAAGGGGAAGGGCGAGCGTGTGTTATCGCGGCGCCCACCCCTCGCTTCGCTCGAAGGAGCGCCAGCATTTCTAAGCGCGCTTCGCGCGCAAGAAATGCTAGGCGAGCGCAATCGCCGCGTCCATCGCCGCCAGCAGACTGCGCTCGTCGGCTACACCTTTGCCGGCAATGTCGAAGGCGGTGCCGTGATCCACGGAAGTGCGGATCACCGGCAACCCGACTGTGACATTCACCGCCTTCTCCAGCCCCAGCACCTTCACCGGCCCCAGCCCCTGGTCGTGAAACATCGCCACCACCAGATCAAAATCGCCCCGCCGCGCCCGCCAGAACAGCGTGTCGGCCGGCAGCGGGCCCTCAACGGCCCAGCCCCGTGCGCGGCACGCGGCGACGGCGGGAATGATCTTGGCTTCCTCCTCGCCTTCGCCGAACAGGCCGCCCTCGCCGGCATGGGGATTGATGCCGCAAACGGCGATGCGGGGGTTGGCGATGCCGGCCGCCTGCAGGGTGTCACGCCCCCGTGCAATGGTGCGCTCCACCAGACCAGGTTCGATTGTCTCCAGCGCTGCCTTGAGCCCCAGATGCGACGTCACCAGAATGACCCGCAGCTCCGGCGCCAGAAACAGCATCGAGACTTCCGGCGTGTGGGTGAGCGCCGCCAGCAATTCCGTGTGGCCGGGAAAATCATGGCCGCCGGCCTGCAGCGCTTCCTTGTTGAGCGGTGCGGTGACAATGGCATCCACCCGGCTTTCCACGGCCAGCAGCGTCGCCCGTCGTACATATTCATAGGCGGCATGTCCCGCTGCCGCCGAAATTTTCCCAAACGGCAGGCCCGGCGGAATCAGCTTGAGGTCCAGCACATCCACCGTGCCGGCTTCGAAGCGCGCCTCTTCCGGCTGGGCGATCATGTGAAGGCCCAGCCGCTTGCCGGTGATGTGGCCGGCTTCCGCCAGCCGCACCGCGTCACCCACCACCAGCGGCCGGCAGCGGGCATAAAGGCCGGAATGCGCCAGCGCCTTGATGATGATTTCAGGGCCGACGCCGGCGGCATCGCCCATGGTGATGGCAAGACGGGGCAAACTCATGCCCTCATTGTAGCAGCAAGCCTAGCCTTGCGCGCCCTTTCGGGCGCGGGCGCGCCGGGCAATGAAGCTGCGCAACATGTCGGGCACTATGGTGGCGGCCGCCAGGCCCCCGGCCACCGAAAGGTTGAGCACGATGGGATGATGGTCGGAATTGCCTTTCTCCAACACTTCCGAGGCCTGGCAGGCCAGCCCCCGCCCCAGGCAGCGGTCGAGCCGCAGGGCCACCACATTGCCGGCGCGGTGGGTGCGCCGGCGGGGGCCGATGTCGCGAAAGCCCGGCAGCGCCGTGGCGCCCACCGCATTGTAATCGCCGATGATCGCGGCGGGGCCTTCCAGCACTTCGGCGATGTGCAGCAACTGCCAGCGATTGAGAAACTGGCCATGGGAAAGATGGACATTGGCGAAATGAATGCCGCGGAATTTCACCAGCTGCGCCAGCCGTGGCGGCACCCGCCCCGGCAGCACCGACACCGGCAGGCCCAGCGCTTCGGAGGCGGCAAACGGCTCCGGGCTCCAGGCCGCCAGACCGTAAATGCGCCGCTCCATCGGCTGGCGGCAGAAATGGCCGCCCACCAACCCAGGCAGCATGGCCAGATCGGCCGTGCATTCCTGCAGCAGCACCAGATCAGGTTGGTAAACGCGGATCAGGCCGGCGACATCCTCGGCCCGCGCCCCTATCCGGCGCAGCAAATTCCACGACAGCACCCGAAGCGCTGTCGGCGTGCCGGGCGGCGTGGATTCGTGAACAAAGGCGCGCAAGGGAACCCTCCGGCGGATACCTATTTAACTAGCGGACGGGGCCGAAGTTTCAAGCCGGGTTTCATGCCGCCGGGACGGCCTGTAGAAATGGCGAGATGATCTCCCTGATCCTTTCCGCCCTGGGATCGCCCCTGGCCGATACGGTTTTTCTGCTGGTCTGGTTCGTCATTGCCGCCGGCGTCACCACCGACGTGCTACTGACCAAAAGCGATGTCCGCGCCGCCTTGGGTTGGATCGCCGCCGCCTGGCTGTCGCCCATTCTGGGCGGGGTGCTTTATTTCCTTTTCGGCATCAACCGGGTGACGCGCCGCGCCCTGAAGCTGACCCGGCACAGCCGCCGCCAAGTCTGGCCCGGCACCGGCACCGCGCCGACGTTGAAAGACAATATCGCCCAACTGGCCGAAATCAGCGCCCGGGTGATCGGCGGCGAACTGACCGGCGGCAACCGCATCACCCCGCTTGATGGCGGCGATGGAGCCTATTCCGCCATGCTGGCCGCCATCGAAGGGGCGCGCAAAGGCGTGGTGCTGGCCAGCTATATCTTCCGCAATGATGAAGCCGGAGACCGCTTTATCAAGGCGTTAACCGCGGCCAGGGCCCGCGGCGTGGAAGTGCGGGTGCTGCTGGACAGTATCGGTACCGGCTACCTGTTCTCGCCGATGTTGCGGCGGCTGCGGCAGGGCGGCGTCACCGCCCGGCGTTTTCTGCACACCTGGCTGCCCTGGCGCATGCCCTTTCTCAACATGCGCAACCACCGAAAACTGCTGGTGGTGGATGGGCGCCTGGGCTTCATGGGTGGCATCAATATCGGGGCGGAAAACTGCCGCGCCCTGCGCCCCAAGCACCATATTGACGACATCCATTTCCGCGTCGAAGGGCCGGCGGTGCGTTCGTTGATGGCGGCCTTCGCCCATGACTGGGATTTCACCAGCGGCGAGGTGCTGGACGATCCCATGTGGTGGCCGGATCTGCCGGCGGTAGGCAATACGTTCGCGCGCGGGCTTTCTTCCGGCCCCGATGGCGATCTCTACAAGCTGGAAGCCATGCTGGGCGCCGCCCTCACCTTGGCGCGGGAGCGGGTGCGGATTGTCACGCCCTATTTCCTGCCCGATGCGCGGCTGCAATTTGCCATTGCCCAGGCGGCCTTGCGGGGGGTGAAGGTCGAGATCATCATTCCGCAAAAATCCGATCAGCGCCTGATGGATTGGGCGATGGCGGGGCATGTGCGCTTTTTCCGCCATGTCGGGGCGCGCTTTATCCAGACCCCGCCCCCTTTCGACCACGCCAAGCTGGCGACAGTGGACGGGGCCTGGAGCCTGATCGGCAGTTCCAACTGGGATGCCCGCAGCTTTCGCCTCAATTTCGAATATGACCTGGAATGCTATGGCGCCGAGTTCGCCGCCACTCTGGACGCCCTGATTGATACCCGTATCGCCCGCGGCCGCGAGGTGACGCCGGACCAGATGCTGGCGCGGGCTTTGCCATGGCGGCTGCGTGACGCGGCCGCCCGCCTATTGCTGCCTTATCTTTGAGGCTCTGGCAGGTGGCGGCGAATTTGGTTATTACTCAGACAAAAGAAGACAAGAGGCTCGGATGCGATCAAACGTCGTGATGATTTTTTCTGCCACCTGTCTGGCCGGTGTGGTGAGCGCAGGCGCGGTCTTTGCCGATGCCCATTCCGACCGCCAAGCGCTGATGCGGTCCAACAATGCTGCCTATAACGCACTGGATGCCCAAGTGGTGGGCATCCTCGACCCCGCCACCGTGAAAGCCCAGGCGCAGATCCTGATAGATAACGGCGCCAAGATCGCGGTCCTCTTCGCGCCGGATAGCGACCAGAACGATGCCGGTGCGCAGAAAGCGGTGTGGACCGATGCCGCCGGCTTCAAGGCGGCCAACGACAAGTTCATTGCCGATGCCAAAACATTTCTGACCGCGCCGGATCGCATCGCCATGGCGCATGCGCTGGTGACGGTGCAGGCCGATTGCGCCGCCTGCCACAAGACCTATCGCGTCATGCCGCCGGCGCCCGCGGGACGGGGTGGGCGTGGTCCCGCACCGCCGCCGGCTGACCAGTAATCAGATGGTGGGGCCGAGGCCTTCGAGGCGGCCGGTGGAATCGCCATGGCGCTCCACCTTGGTCTCCATGCGGTCCATCAGTGACAGCCACAGGTTCGACATCACCGTGCCTTCCGGATAGATGATGTAGCGGCCTGGATCGAGCTGGCCGCAACCGCGGCCCGCCAGCACCGAGAGGCAGTTTTCGTGGTCGTGACGGGTGGCATAGCCATTGCCGTTGCCGAGCAGCACCATGGCGTTGTCGAGCATGGTCTTGTCGCCTTCCTTCACCGACTTTATCTTGTCGAGGTAATAGGCAAACTGCTCGGCCATGTAGGTGTCAATCTTGATCACCTTGGCGATCTTCTCCCGGTCGCCGGCATGGTGAGTCAGGCCGTGATGCTCTTCCGGAATGCCGATCTCGTTATAGGTGCGCCGGCTCTGCTCCACGCCCAGCATGAAGGTGGAAACGCGGGTGGCATCCATCTGGAAAGCCAGAATCTGCAAATCTGCCATCAAGCGGAAATGCTCCTTGAAGGTGTCGGGCACGCGCAGCGGACGCACCACGCCCTTGGGCAGTTCTTCATTGGTGGGCGGGGCATCGAGGCGATGCTCAATTTCGCGAATGGAGGAAAGATATTCATCCACGCGGTGGCGGTCATTCTGCCCCAGTTGGGCATTGACCTTGGTGAGACTGTCGCGGGTGTAGTCCAGGATGGAACGGTTGTAGGTCTCTTGCTGGTCGCGGGACTCGCCGGCATGATCCGAGGCCGTGGCGTTGCCGAACAGACGGTCGAACACCACGCGGGGGTTGACCTCTTTAATGGCGGGCGTCTTGGCGTCTTTCCACGAGACATTGTTGGAATAGATGCAGGCGTAGCCGGGATCGCAGCCCCCTTCCATGCGGCCATAGTCAAGGCCCAGTTCCAGCGAGGGAAAGCGCGTACGGCTGCCGATTTTGTTGACCATCACCTGGTCAAAGGAAATGGCGCACTGGATATCGTCCGAGGCCGTCTTCTTGATGCGCACGCCGGTGCCATAACAGCCGATGGCCTTGGCATGGTCGCCGGCGGCGTCGTAAAGCGCCATCGGCACCGAGAGATTGCCCAGCAACAGGAAATCCTTCTGATGCCGCTTGAGCGGCTCCATCGAGGTACCGGTGAGATCGTAATCAGCACCCGGTCCCTTGGGATACCAGGCCGAGGATTCCAGCCCGTTGGGATAATAGAGCAGCGAGAAGCGGTTCTTCGGCATCGCTTTGGCGGTGCGCGCAGCAGCCTCAGCCGAACCAATCAGGCTTTCTGGAATCATCGCGTCCAAGAAGGGAAGTGCGATGGCCACGCCAGCGGCACCTCTTAGCAAGGCACGGCGGCTGAGCGGCGAACGGCGGGCGATCATCATTTGCTGTTTCCTCCGACGGGAAGGCTGACGGGTTGCAGGCCGGATTGCGATTTTGGTTTGGCGGCGGCGGTGGTGGTGGCGCCGCCACGGGCGTTCTGGAAGGGGAAGCTTTTCACCACATTGATGATGACGCTGTTGAAGCTGTCACCCTCGGCCTTGACCTGGGCAACGAT